>OBNK01000159.1_pt1 | contig 16895 bp, 10 predicted proteins | sample 1670161 | NCBI WGS metagenome assembly OBNK01 (sample SAMEA104232304, study PRJEB22302) | sediment metagenome | biome: forest; feature: aquifer; material: sediment | place: USA | collected 2011-08-07 | depth 0.01 m
CATTCCTGCAGCAACCAGCAGCCCAATCCCGCCACGGCGCCCGCCGCGTGCGCGCCGCGCACCACGCCGAACCCCCACGACGGATCGAACACCACGGCCGCGAGCCACGACTGTTCGAGCCAGACCTTGCCCAGCACGATCACGCACGTCACCACGCCAATCAGGCGCGACCAGCCGGGTGCCTGCAGCAGCCGCAACGCCGTCCATAGCGCAAGCCCGTGTGTCGCCCCGGACAGCCCGCCATACCAACCTACCGCCGGCATCGCGAGCAACACCAACTGGACGGCCAGTCCGCAGATCACCAGCACCGTCAGCGACTCACGCACCCGCGCCTCACGCCCGGCCAGCAGCATGAGCCCGGCGGTGGCGGCAACATCGGAGAGATAGTGTCTGGTGTCGAGGTGCACCCACATCGCGGTGAACAGACGCCACCATTGACCCTCTATCCGCACGGCATCGCGCAGATAGAGGCCGTGCGCGTGCATCCACGGCACAAACGTGAACAACGCGGCCAACGCCGCCACACCCGCCACTGCGGCGAGCATGGCCGGCCAGCCCGGCAAGGCGCGCTCAGCCTTCACCAAATACCGCGCGCCACAGGGTGCGCACCTGCGTGGCCTGTTCGCGCACGCTCTCCGGTGGCACCCGCGCCTGGTCGAACCCATCGAGTCGCAGCTTGTGCTGGCGCGCGCGGAACAGCCGGTAGGCGTCGCCCACGGCCTGCGCGAGATTGGCGTCGATCAGGTTCAGCACGCCCGCCATACGCAGCAGCGCGATGTTGCCGGCATTGCGGGTCAGCTCCGGATGCGCGCCGCTGTGCAGCAGCACCAGGTACTGCACGGTGAACTCGATATCGACCATGCCGCCGCGATCATGCTTGAGGTCGAACAGGTCGGTCGGGTTCGGATGCCCCTCCGACACCTTGGCGCGCATCTCGACGATCTCGCCGCGCAGCGCGGCACCATCGCGCGGCTGGCGCAGGATCTCTTCGCGAAGATCCTCGAAACGGGCGCCGATTTCCGGGGCGCCGGCGCAGAAGCGGGCGCGCGTCAGGGCCTGGTGTTCCCAGACCCATGCGGCGTTGTCACCCTCACGCAACTGGTAGCGTCGGAACGCGTCGAAGCTGGTCACCAGCAACCCGGCCGCGCCGTTGGGCCGCAGACGCGTGTCCACGTCGAACAGCATGCCCGCGGCGGTATGGCTGGTCAGCCAGGTGATCAGGCGGCGCGCGTAGGCCGCATAGACGTCGGGCGCACGTTCGTGATCGTCGTCGTAGAGGAAGATCAGGTCCAGATCGGACGCGTACCCCAACTCCTTGCCGCCGAGCCGGCCATAGGCAATCACCGCGAAACGCGGGGTGTCGCAGTGGCGCGTCGGCAACTGGCGCCACACGGCCTGCAGCGTGACGTCGAGCATCGCATCGGCCAGATCGGAAAGACGGTCGGCCACCTGTTCGACGGTGAGCATCCCCTGCAGATCCTGCAACAGGATGCGGAACGTTCCGGCATGGTGCTCGCGACGCAGGATATCCATCTGCGTCTCGATCTGGCCGTCCGACGCCTGCAGCCGCTCGCTCAGCCGCGCGCGGAAAGCGGGCCAGTCCGGCGCTCCGGCCAGCGCGTCCGCATCGAGCAGTTCGTCTAGCAGTTGCGGGTGACGCGTCAGGTAGGTTGCGGCCCAGCGCGATGCGTGCAGCGTCTGCGCGACGCGGTCCATTGCCTGCGGATACTCCGACAGTAGCGACAGATAAGACGCCCGCCGGCTGATCGCATCGAGAAAATCGAGAAAGCGCGCGATCGTGCTGTCCGAATCGTCCTGCTTGGCCGCGAGATCGAGCGCCCGGTTGACGAGCTGGTCGAAGCGCGAGCGACTGGTTTCGGACAACGCGCGATAGCGCATCGACGTGGCGATCGCGCGGAGCCGGTCGTACAGGCCCGTGCAGTCGCTAAAGCCCGCGGCCTGCAGGCGCTGGCATGGTGACGATTCGGGATCGGTCTCCTCGCCATCACCCGGAGTGTCCTGCGAGGCGCGGGAGCTCTGCTCCTCACGCACCAGCGCGGGCCACAGCGCCTCGCACTCCGGCGTATCCGGATTGGTGAACGTTGCTTCGAACTGCTGCGCCACGGGGTCCATCAGCGCGTTCATCTGCGCGACCAGCGCTTCCCAGTCCGCATAGCCCATCATCTGCGCCACGGCGACGCGCTCCTCATCCGACGTCGGCAGGTGATGCGTCTGGGCGTCGTCGCGATACTGGAGCCTGTGCTCGAGCTGGCGCAGGAAGCGGTAGGCATCGGCAAGCTGCAGTGCCTGCCCGGCGGGCAACAGGTTGCGTTCCAGGGCCACGTCGAGCACCTCGAGCGTCGGCCGCACGCGCAGCGCGGGGTCCTGGCCACCGCGAATCAACTGGAACACCTGCGCCATGAACTCGATTTCGCGAATGCCGCCACGGCCGAGCTTGATATTGAACGAGCGCTGGTTCACACCGTGCCCGGCCAGACCACCGCTGCGCTTGGCGGCTTCGGCGCGAATCTGGGCATGGAGCGATCGGATCGCCGCGATCACGCCGTAGTCGAGGTAACGCCGGAATACGAACGGCGTGGTCAGGCGCGAGAGCATGGACGCGACGCGTTCGGCGTGCGGCGTATCGCAGGCCGACACCACACGCCCCTTGATCCAGGCATAGCGTTCCCACTCGCGGCCCTGCACCACCAGGTATTCCTCGAGCATCCCGAAGCTGCAGACGAGCGGCCCCGCGTCGCCATTGGGGCGCAGGCGCATATCGACGCGGAAGACGTAGCCATCAGCCGTGACCTCGGACAGCAGCGTGATCAGCCGGCGGCCAAGGCGAATGAAGTACTCGTGATTGGACAGGCTGCGCGGTCCGCCCTGCGTCTCGCCATCCTCGTCATAGAGGAAGATCAGGTCGATGTCGGACGAGACGTTCAGTTCGCGCCCGCCGAGCTTGCCCATGCCCACGACCACCAGTTCCTGCGCCTCGCCGCTCTGCTCGCCGATGGGGCGCCCATAGGTCGCACCAAGGTCCGCGCCGAGCACGCGCAGGCCGAACTGGATCGCCAGCTCCGCGAGGTCCGTCATCGCACCGGTGATCTCCGCCAACGTGGCCAGACCACGCAGATCGCGCTCGATCAGCACGCACATGACCTCGGCACGCAACCGGCGCAGTGCCTGAGCCGCGGCGGCCTCCGCATCGGCGGACGGCGCGACCAGCGCCTGCAGCCGCGACTCCATCCATGCGCGGGACACCGGTGTCGCGGCGGCCTCGCCGACGATTGCCGGCAGGCCCGGGCGTGCCGCGAGCACTCGACGTGCGTAATGAGAGTACGCAGCCGAGTACAATACATGGCCTTCGCAATCCGCGGCGGCAAGCCCCTGAGCCGCGATCGTGGCATAGGCCCCCTGGGCCATGTTGCCGATCGGACCGGCCTCGCCGGGTAATGTCACATTCGAAGTGGTTCCTGCGCCATCTGCCGTGCGCTGCAGGTCAGTCGAAGCCGGGGCATTGCCCTCGGCGGAACTCGTCGGATCAGGGACAGTCATTCCAGTTACTTTTTGCAATTTCGCAGCAGGCGCCGTGACAACACGCGGCATTCGCGTGCGCACCACTTTGGAGAGCGGCTAGTATTGTCGGATAATCTGCCCATGTCCAGCCGCCCTACCGCTCCACACGACGGTTCCGCATCTCCGCGTGCAGGTGGCGAAGACCAAGTCGCGCTTGCCGTTGCTCCCCGGAGTTCGATGCCCACACCTGGCGCTGGTCGCCGGGCGGCGGCGTTCGTCCGCGCCACGCTGCGCGGGCTCTGGATCGGATTGTGGACAGCCATCCGCCATCCGGTCTGGCCGCGACTCTGGCGGATGATCGTGCGCGTCGTGGCGGCGCTGCTCGCACTGGCGATCGTCGCCGTGCTGCTGATCCGCTTCGTGCTCTGGCCGCAGGCCCACACCGCGCGCGAATGGCTCGAACACCAGGGGTCGACCGCGCTCTCCGCGCGCCTCACTATCGGCGAACTCGACACCTATTGGGATGGCTGGCATCCGGCGTTCCGTGCCCGCGACGTACGCGCGGTGGACGCGCAGCAGCGCGTGCTGCTGGCCGCCGGGTCGCTCGACGGCAAACTGTCGTGGCAATCGGTGCCGACGATGGCGCTGCAGTTCGTCAGCCTGACGGCCGACCGTACCGACGTGCTGATCCGCCGCACTCCCGAAGGCAAGCTGCTGGTAGCCGGTGTGCCTGTGGAAACACAAAAGACCGGCGCGCAGGACGATCCCTTCCTGCACTGGCTGCTGTCCCAGGGACGCATCGACCTTATCAGCGGTAACCTGCGCTGGCTGGACGAGAAGGCCCGGCTGCCCCAGCTCGACGTGGCGGACATCCACTTCACCACCGAGCGCGATGGCGCCCAGCACATTGTGCGGCTCGAGGCGCGCAGCGCCGCGCTGGCGCCGCGACCGCTGGTATTCCAGGCCAACCTGCGCCACGACTACCTGCACGGCACGGGCAACTGGCAGCACTGGACCGGTCAGGCAAGCTGGGCCTTCAACCAGCTCGAATTGCCGGTCGTGCAACGCTACCTGGCCATCTTCGACAGCGTGCAGGATGGCGTCTTCAGCACCGACGGCACCGTCGACTTCCGTGGCGGACAGGTACAGCGCAGCCAGATGCGGCTGCGTGCATCTGGCGTCGACCTGCATCTGGCTGGGGCGCCGGAGCCACTCAAGCTGGCCAACGCCCAGGCCCTGCTACTGCACAAGAGCGACCGCAACGGCAACCACCAGCTGACCATCGACACCCTGCTCTGGCAGGCCGAGCCGCAGGCGGGCCCGCCGTCCAACGCGGACGCGTCGTGGCGCGAAGGGATGCGCAAGGTGACGATCGACTGGAACCGTGACAGCTCCGGCCAGTTGCGCAAGTTCGCACTGCGCGCGCCGACTTTCGACCTCAATACGTTGCGCGCGCTGGCCACGTCGATGCCGCTGGACACCGCCGTGCTGCGCCAGCTCCGCGCGTTGCAGCCGGCGGGCCATATCGACAACCTCGACGTCGCGTGGTCGCGCGACCGCGCCGGCCTGCTGTCGCGCACCCCTGGCACCCAGCACTACAACGTGCAGGGCACGCTGCGCAACGTTTCCGTGAATGGCCAACCCGCCGTGCCGGCCGTGGATGCGGACGGCCTCCCGCGCGCCGGCACGCCCGGCTTCAGCCAGCTCTCGGGCAGCTTCAACTTCGACGACAAGCAGGGCGTGGCGAGGGTCGACACTACCGGCGGCGCCCTGATCTTCCCGGGTGTGTTCGAGGATCCACGCCTACCGTTCGACACGCTGCGCGGCGAAGTGCGCTGGACGCACGAGGGCGACAAGCTCGTGGTCCGTACCGATGGTATCCAGTTCGCCAACGCCGATACTGCCGGCACAGTGCGCGGCACCTGGCGCCAAGGAGGCGACAGCCACGCCGGCGTGGCCGATCTGACTGGCGAACTCGAACGCGCCCAGGCCAACCGTGTCCCGCGCTACATGCCGCTCACGCTGCCAGCCACCCGCCACTATCTGGCGGGCGCGCTGGTCGGCGGCGAAGCGCACGACGTCAAGTTTCTGGTCAAGGGCGACCTCACCCACTTCCCGTTCCATCCGCCGCTGGCCAAGGCTGGCGACTTCCGCGTGGAAGTGCCGGTGCGCCGTGTGAACTACCAGATCGCACCAGACGAAACCGGCCCCAATGGCGCAAGCGGGCAAAAGGCCGGCACGGCATGGCCCGAATTCACGGACATCGAAGGCACGGTGATGTTCGAACGGGGCAGCATGTCGTTCCTGGCGAAGCGCGCGGGCGTGGCGGGTATCCAGGGCGTAACCCTGCGCGACGTCAGCGGGCGCATCGAGGACATGGGTGACCACGGCCATCTGCAGGTCGACGGCAGCGCCAGCGGCCCGGTGCAGAGCTTCCTGCGCTTCGTGGCTACCAGCCCGGTCAAGGAATGGACGGCCAACGTCACCGAGACGTCGCACGCGCCGGGCAATGGCGAGCTCAAGCTCAAGTTGGACCTGCCGCTCAATCACGCGGCGGGTTCTAAGGTCAACGGCGAGTTCCGTTTCCCCGGCAATGACGTGACCCTGTTCCCGGAACTGCCGACGCTCTACGGCGCCACCGGCGCGGTGGCCTTCGACGAACACGGCTTCCGACTCGACAACGTGCGTGGCCGATTTGTCGGTGGCGAGACTCGCCTCGGCGGCGGCACGCAGCCAGACGGCACCACACGCGTGACAGTCAGCGGCACGGCCACGGCCCAGGGCCTGCGCGAGGCGCTCGGCACGGAAATGTCAGCCCTCGGCAGCCGCATCGACGGGACCACCGCCTATAGCGCCGTGGTCGGCGTTCACGACAAGCATCTGCAGGTGGAAGTGGCATCCAACCTCAACGGACTCGCGCTGGACCTGCCAGCGCCGCTGGCCAAGACCGCCGCGCAGGACATGCCACTGCGCTTCGACCTGCGACCGTCGACCGCGCCCGGCCGCGCGGGCCTGGACGAAGTCACTGTGCAACTCGGCAATGCGGCCAGCGCGCGCTATGTGCTGCGCCGTGGCGGCGATGCGCTGGAAGTCGTGTCCGGCGGCATCGGCCTTGGGCAATCGGCGCCCCAGCCTGCCAGCGGCATCACGGTGGCGATGACCACGGACCGGCTCAATGTCGATGCCTGGCGCACCTTGCTCAGCGGCCCGGATAACAAAGGCGGGGACAAACCCGCCGGTGACATAGGGCGTTCGTCGCCATTCCTGCCCGATCGCATGACGGTGCGCGCCAAGGTGCTCGATGCGTTCGGCCGCAGTCTCGATGACGTTTCGCTCGATGCCGGCCGGGAGCGCGGCGACGGCGGCTGGAACATGCAGATCAATTCGCGCCAGATCGCCGGCACCGGACAGTGGCGCCGCAACGCGAGCAATCCGTCCGGGATGCTCACCGTGCGGCTCGCGCATCTGGACATCCCCGACGCCACCGATGACGGCCACATGACCGAAGCCATCACGCGCAGCGTCGAGGAAATGCCGGCGCTCGACCTGAGCGTCGACAGGTTCGTCCTGCACGGCCGTGAATTCGGCAAGCTCGAGGTCAAGGCCCATACGAGCCATGACGACAACCAGCCGGTCTGGACGCTCGACAGCCTGACCATCGAACAGCCGGGCGCCAAGCTCACCGGCAATGGCTCCTGGCGCCTGCCAAGGCGCTTGCGTGAAGCGGCGGCTCAGGGCGATGCTTCCTCGACCGAAGGCCGCCGCACGCTGCTGAACTTCAAGCTCGACATCCGCAACGGAGGCGACGTGCTCGAACGCATGGGCCTGCCCCACACGCTGCGCGATGGCAAGGGCACGTTCGAGGGTCGCATCGCCTGGCGCGGCTCGCCGATGTCGATCGACTACCCCACGCTTTCGGGTCGCCTGAAACTGAATATCGAGAACGGCCAGATCCTGAGCGTCGACCCGGGTGCCGCGCGGCTGCTCGGCGTGCTGAGCCTGCAAAGCCTGCTGCGCTTCGCCACGCTCGACTTCCGCTCGCTCTCGAGCCGGGGGATGGTGTTCGACAGCCTCAACGGCACCGGCACGATCGAAAACGGCGTGGGCAAGATCGAAGAGTTCAAGTTCAAGAGTGGCCAGGCCATGGCCTCGATGTCTGGCACGGCGGACCTGCTGCACGAGACGCAGGACCTGGAAGTGGCCGTGACGCCGCGCATCAACGCCACCACCACGTCAGTGGCCGCCGCGTTCATCAATCCGGTGCTGGGCATCGGCACGCTGGCCGCCCAGTTGATGTTCGCCGACGAGATCTCGAAGGTGTTCACGCAGCACTACCGCGTGTCCGGATCGTGGGCCGACCCCAAGGTCACCAAAGTGGAAGACAATAAGACGCAACCGCCGATCCAGGAGCGTTCCGGCGCCTATCCGCGCTGAAGCCCCTGCTCCAGAGAAGGAAGCCAAGATGACTGCCACTGCCCCGATGCGCGTTGCCGCCATCCAGACCGTCACCGGCATCACGCTCGACGACAACCTCGCGCGTGCCGATGCGCTGATCGCCGAGGCCGCGCGCGGCGGCGCCGAACTGGTGCTGCTGCCTGAGTACTTCTGCATGATGGGCCGCCACGAGACCGACAAGGTCGCCATCCGCGAACAGGATGGCGACGGTCCGGTGCAGAGCTTCCTGGCCGATGCCGCGCGGCGCCATCGCGTCTGGCTCGTGGGCGGCACGCTGCCGATGTGGTGCAACGACGATGCGCGCGTCTACAACACGTCGCTCGCCTTCGATCCGCATGGCCGCCGCGTGGCGCGCTACGACAAGATCCACCTGTTCGGCTTCACGAAGGGCACCGAGAGCTACGACGAATCGCGCACGATCCTGGCCGGCAAGACACCGGTGGCCTTCGATGCGCCGTGCGGACGGGTGGCGATGTCGGTCTGCTACGACCTGCGCTTTCCGGAGCTCTATCGCGGACTGGCGGGCAAGAACGATGTCAGCCTGATCCTGATGCCGGCGGCTTTTACCTACACCACGGGCCAGGCTCACTGGGAGATCCTGCTGCGCGCCCGCGCGATCGAAAACCAGTGCTATGTGCTGGCCGCGGCACAAGGCGGCAAGCACGAAAATGGCCGCCGCACCTGGGGTCACTCGATGCTGGTGGATCCGTGGGGCGAGTTGATGGGCGTGTTGCCCGAGGGCGAAGGCATAGTGTCGGGTACGGTCGACCCGACCCGTCTTGCCGAAGTGCGTCAGAACCTGCCGGCACTGCGTCACCGCGTGCTGTAGGATTGACGGAAATTCACATTGCAGGCCACCGTGGCAGACCGCCACGGGGTATCGAAAAGGACAATCATGAACGCTGGCGATCTCGGAATCCGCAACCTGGCCACCGCCCAGCAACTGCTGCTGGCGCCGTACGGGCTCGATGAAGCCAAGCTCCAGCGCGTGCTGGCCGACATCTTCACGCACAAGGTCGACTACGCCGACCTGTATTTCCAGCACACCCGCAACGAGGCCTGGAGCCTCGAGGAAGGCATCGTCAAGTCGGGCAGCTTCAGCATCGACCAGGGCGTTGGCGTGCGCGCCGTCTCGGGCGACAAGACCGCCTTCGCATACTCCGACGACATCAGCCTGCCGGCCCTGAGCCAGGCCGCCGCGGCTACCCGCACGATCGGCAAGAGCGGCGGCGGGCGCGTCAAGGTGGCGGGCTCGCTCGCCTCGCACACGGGCCGCAACCTCTACGCGCCGAACGATCCGCTCGATTCGATGACCGCCACCGAGAAAGTGGCGCTGCTCGAGAAGATCGAAAAGCTGGCACGCGCCAAGGATCCGCGCGTGGTGCAGGTCATGGCCGGCCTGGCCGGCGAGTACGACGTGGTGCTGGTGGCGCGCAGCGACGGCGTGATCGCCGCCGACGTGCGTCCGCTGGTGCGCGTGTCCGTGACCGTCATCGCCGAACAGAACGGTCGGCGCGAGATCGGCTCCTCGGGCGGCGGCGGCCGCTATGCCTACGGCTACTTTACCGACGACCTGCTGCGCAAGTACGTGGACGAAGCGGTGTCGTCGGCGCTGGTCAACCTGGAGGCGCGTCCCGCCCCGGCTGGCGCGATGACCGTGGTGCTCGGACCGGGCTGGCCCGGCGTGCTGCTGCACGAGGCCGTGGGCCACGGCCTGGAGGGCGACTTCAACCGCAAGGGTTCCTCGGCGTTTGCCGGCCGCATGGGAGAGCGCGTGGCGGCCAAGGGCGTGACCGTGGTCGACGACGGCACCATCGCCAATCGCCGCGGATCGCTGAACCTCGATGACGAAGGCAACCCCACGCAGTGCACCACGCTGATCGAGGACGGCATCCTGCGCGGCTATATCCAGGACACGCTTAACGCGCGCCTGATGAAGATGCCGGTCACCGGCAACGCACGCCGCGAGAGCTACGCCGCACTGCCGATGCCACGCATGACCAACACCTACATGCTTAATGGCGACCGCGATCCGCAGGAAATCCTCGCCAGCGTCAAGCGCGGCCTCTATGCCGTGAACTTCGGCGGCGGTCAGGTCGACATCACCAACGGCAAGTTCGTGTTCTCGGCCAGCGAGGCATACATGATCGAGGACGGCAAGATCACGTATCCGGTCAAGGGCGCGACGCTGGTCGGCAACGGCCCCGAGTCGCTCAAGGACGTCACGATGATCGGCAACGACATGCGTCTGGATTCGGGAGTGGGCGTCTGCGGCAAGGAAGGCCAGAGCGTGCCGGTGGGCGTGGGTCAGCCAACGCTGCGGATCGAGAACATGACGGTGGGTGGCACGGCCTGACGGCCGAAGTTCGCCCCTCTCCTGCCTGCGGGAGAGGGGTGCCGCCTGGTCAAGACTACGGCCTCACCTCATACACCAGATTGAACGGCGTCTGCGCCGTGCGGCGGAAGCTGCCGAAGCCGCCCTGCTCCGTCACGCCACGCATGCGGGCCTCACCGGCCTGCGCTCCCAGGCACATTGCCCCCTCCTGCGACCGCGATCCCGGCGTGCAAATGAATGTCGACGCCGAATAGAACACGCGCCCGATCGGATTGAGGTTGTCCTGCAGCCGGTCATTGGCAAACGGCTCCACAATCATCCAGCACCCGTCGGGCTTCAGCGATTCGCGGATGTGCCGCGCGGCGCCAACCGGGTCGCCCATGTCATGCAGGCAGTCGAAGACCGTCGCGAGGTCATATCCGCTACCGGGATAATCCTTGGCCGCCGCCACTTCGAACGTCACGCGGTTGCTCACGCCAGCACGTCTGGCAGACTCGGTCGCGTACCGGATCGACGGCTCGTGGTAGTCGAAGCCGCGAAACGTGGAAGCCGGATAGGCCTGCGCCATGATGATCGTCGAGGCACCATGCCCGCACCCCACGTCAGCCACCATGCCCCCCGCCTTGAGCCGGGCGTCGATGCCTTCCAGCGACGGAATCCATTCGCCGACCAGATGTGCCGCGTAGCCGGGGCGGAAGAACCGCTCGGTACCATGGAACAGCGCCGGGTCGTGTTCGTGCCAGCCAAGCCCTCTGCCGTTATGGAAGATGTCGACCATCTTCGGAATCGCGCGGAACTGCGCCACCGCAATCTGGAATGCGCCGGGAATGAACGCGGGGCTGCCCTCCTGCGCCAGCGCCAGCGCCTGTTCCTCGTTCAACGAGAAACTGTCGGTGTCCGCGTCGTATTCGACGTAGCCGCTGGCGGCCTGCGCTGACAGCCACTCGCGCAGGTAGCGCGCATCCGTGCGGGTTTTTGCCGCCAGCACGTCGGCGGTCATCGGTTTTTCCGCCAGCGCCTTGTACAGCCCAAGCTCGTCGCCCAACACCACCGTCGCCGCGTGCATCACGGCACCGATGTCATGGACGAATTTCTCCATGAAGGCATTCAGCCTTGCTTCATCGACTGGCATGATGGGTACCCTCCCTCCACCTTGTTCTTGTGATTCCACTATAGGAAGCATGGGTACTCTGCAATTGCTTAAATCTATCGATTGGCCGCTTGCCATCTTCGTTGAAAAGCGATATAAAGATGCTTCGTTGTCGTGCGAGCGGCGATTGCACCCCGTGGTTTCTCCCGCGAGTGCGCAATAAAATGCCTTTTGATCGCGCACCGCAGCATAAATTTCACGCATTGCCGCATAACCGACACAAGCTGACTACAGCCGATCCGATTTCCGCCATGTCCGCCAAGTTTTACTTTTACTTTTTTTGGCATCTCACACCGCTGGCGGATAGAGAGGGATAGCTGCAAGTAGCCCCGAATACTAAAAAAAGCCGCCAGCGACCCTGGCGGCTTTTTTTATCCCCGCCACCGCCGCAACGCAATTCCAGATCAGACTCACGACCTCACAAACCCGGAGCCATCATGCTGAAGAACACCGACGACCTGCGTATTCGAGAACTCAAGGAACTGCTGCCGCCCGCGCACCTGATCCGCGAGTTTGCTTGCTCGGAGGCTGCGTCCGACGTGATCTATGGCGCCCGCCAGGCCATGCATCGCATTCTGCACGGCATGGACGACCGCCTGATCGTCATCATCGGCCCGTGCTCGATTCACGACACGCGCGCGGCCCTGGAATACGCCAAGCTGCTCAAGGTGCAGCGCGACCGCTTCGCGGGCGAGCTCGAGATCGTGATGCGCGTCTACTTCGAGAAGCCGCGCACGACGGTGGGCTGGAAGGGCCTGATCAACGATCCGCACATGGATGGCAGCTTCAAGATCAACGACGGCCTGCGCACCGCCCGCGAACTGCTGCTGAATATCAGCGAAATGGGCGTGCCGACGGGGACGGAATATCTGGACATGATCAGCCCCCAGTACATCGCCGATCTGGTGAGCTGGGGCGCGATCGGCGCGCGCACCACCGAGTCGCAGGTGCATCGCGAACTCGCTTCCGGACTGTCGTGCCCGGTCGGCTTCAAGAACGGCACCGACGGCAACGTGAAGATCGCCGTCGACGCGATCAAGGCCGCCTCGCAGCCCCACCATTTCCTGTCGGTAACCAAGGGCGGCCACTCGGCCATCGTGTCGACCTCGGGTAACGAGGACTGCCACATCATCCTGCGCGGCGGCAAGACACCGAACTACGACGCGGCCAGCGTGCAGGAAGCCTGCGACGCGATCTCGAAGTCCGGCCTGGCCGCACGCCTGATGATCGACGCCTCGCACGCCAACAGCAGCAAGAAGCACGAGAACCAGATCCCGGTCTGCGAGGACATTGGCAAGCAGATCGCCGGCGGCGAGCAGCGCATCGTCGGCGTCATGGTGGAATCGCACCTGGTAGCCGGCCGACAGGACCATGTGCAGGGCACTCCGGTGGAGAACCTGACCTACGGCCAGTCGGTGACCGACGCCTGCATCGCCTGGGATGACTCCGTGGCCGTACTGGAGACGCTGGCCAACGCCGTGAAGCAGCGCCGTCTGGTGACCGGCAGCGGCAACTGAACCGCACTGCAGAACGAAAAAAGCCGCTCGAATGAGCGGCTTTTTCTTTTGCTTCGATTCCCTTGCGACGGAATCGAAGCGGCTGACGTCTTCCGACTTACTTCTTCAGCACCAGATCGCCGGGCAGCGATTCGATATACGCGGCAATATCCTTCAACTCCTTGCGCGTAAACTCCCGCGGCTTGCCGTCCTTGCCGGTGACGGCCGGGTTGCTCTTGACCTGGCCGGCCATAATCGCATTGTTGCGGCCCACCAGCGGGTTGCCACTGATCTGGTAGGACAACAGGGCGTGATAGATGTAGTCCTGGTGCTGGCCGGCCAGCTTCGGATAGTCCGGCGAGATCGGCGCGTTCAGATCCTTGCCGTGGCACGCCACGCATCCACCCTTTTCCACCAGCGCCTTGCCAGCGGCAATATCTGCCGCCGAGGCGGACATGGCAGCGGCGCCAAGCGCGACAGCACCCAGCGTGAACGAAACAGCTTTCAGCATCTTCATGGTCAGGGGCCTCTTACTTGAGCGGATTGTTCTGCGTGTCGCGCTTCTGCTGCGAGTAGTACGCAGCCACGGCGGCGATGTCCTTGTCGGACAGGCTGTCGGCAATCCCGCGCATGGTCGGATGCTTGCGATCACCCTTCTGGTAGCTCTTGAGCGCGTTCTCGATGTACTTGGCACTCTGGCCGCCAAGCATGGGCACCTGATATACCTCGGGGAACGATGCACGGTAGCCAGGAATGCCATGGCAGCCAATGCACATTGCGACCTTGTCCTTGGCGGCGTCCACGTTGCCCTTGTCCTGGGCCTGCGCAGCCGTTGCGGCCGCGCCCAACACCACCATCGTGAGGAGCTTTTTCATTGTCTTAGCTGAGTGGGAAGTGTTTAAACCGCGTGTGACTGCCCTGCAGGGCGAAACGGCTTTGGGAACGGGGATCTGAAATCGCGGTAAGTGCTGATGTGCCGCGGGTGCTTCCACACCATTCTGCAACCATCTCGCGCTGTCGCCGCCTCCCGGTGAACTGCCATGTCTCAGTGACAGAACTGCCGGGTATGAGGGGGAGATATTGTGACCAGGGGCGCGTCAAACCGGCGCATTGTACCGCAGCGTGCACGCGCCAGTCCACAGAACGGCCTTGGGGTGTCCCCCACTGAACGCGAATCCCGATCTGCTCTTATACTGGCCCATTCCGACCGAAATTCCGATTGTTCATGCCGGTTGTTGCCCGACCGGATCATTGGCCCTAAGCCATTGTTTCCGATTGTCTGCCAACCACGCCCCTTGCAATACGATCAGACCGCCCATGTCCACCACCGCCAACGCCAATCCGTCCCAGCAGATCAAGTTCGAAGGTAGTGCCCAATACGTTGCCACCGACGATCTGAAGCTGGCCGTCAATGCCGCACGCACGCTGCAGCGCCCCCTGCTGATCAAGGGCGAGCCCGGCACGGGCAAGACCATGCTGGCTGAGGAAGTGGCCGCTGCACTGGGTATGCCGCTGTTGCAATGGCACATCAAGTCGACCACCAAGGCCCAGCAGGGCCTGTACGAATACGACGCCGTGTCGCGTCTGCGCGACTCCCAACTGGGCGACAACCGCGTGCACGACATCGCCAACTACATCGTCAAGGGCGTGCTCTGGCAAGCGTTCGAGGCCGACGAGCCCGTGGTGCTGCTGATCGACGAGATCGACAAGGCCGACATCGAATTCCCGAACGACCTGCTGCGCGAACTCGATCGCATGGAGTTCTACGTCTACGAGACGCGCGAACTGATCCAGGCGAAGCATCGCCCGCTGGTGATCATCACCTCGAACAACGAGAAGGAGCTGCCGGACGCCTTCCTGCGCCGCTGCTTCTTCCACTACATCAAGTTCCCGGATGCCGAGACGATGCAGCAGATCGTCGACGTCCACTACCCCGGCATCAAGCGCGAGCTGGTAGCGGCCGCGATGGAATCGTTCTACGAGATGCGCAACCTGCCGGGCCTGAAGAAGAAGCCGAGCACGTCGGAGCTGATCGACTGGCTCAAGCTGCTGATGGCCGAGGACATTCCCGCCGAGGCACTGCGCAGCCCCGACCGCAAGGCTGCGATCCCGCCGCTGCACGGCGCGCTGCTCAAGAATGAACAGGACGTGCACCTGTTTGAACGTCTCGTGTTCATGAACCGCGCCAACCGCTGAGGACAGCACGATGTCGAGGTTCGTTCAACCCGTGACGCTGTCCGGCAGCCACGCCACGCTTGCGCCGCTGTCGATGGACCATGCCGAAGGCCTGCGCGAAGCCGCGGCCGATGGCGAACTCCATCGGCTCTGGTACACCTCGGTGCCCTCGCCCGAAGGCATGGAAGCCGAGATCAAGCGCCGGCTCGACCTGCAGACGCAGGACTCGATGCAACCGTTCACCGTGCTCGATGCCAACGGCCGCCCGGCCGGCATGACCACGTACATGAACATCGACGGCAAGAACCGGCGGGTTGAAATCGGCTCGACGTGGTACGCACGGCGCGTGCAACGCACCGCGCTCAACACCGAATGCAAGCTGATGCTGCTGCGCCATGCGTTCGAGACGCTCGACTGCATCGCCGTGGAATTCCGTACGCACTGGATGAACCACCAGAGCCGCACCGCCATCGCACGCCTGGGCGCCAAGCAGGACGGCGTCCTCCGCAACCATCAACGCATGCCGGATGGCTCGTTCCGCGATACGGTCGTGTTCTCGATCATCGCCAGCGAATGGCCCACCGTGCGTGCGCACCTGCAGTTCCAGCTCGACCGCCCGCGCTGACCGGGGAGAGTTTCCCATGCTGATCGATTTCTTTTTCTCGCTGCGCCACGCCAAGCTGCCGGTATCGGTCAAGGAGTACCTGACGATGCTGGAAGCCCTGCGCGCGCAGGTTATCGCGCCGTCGATCGACGAGTTCTATTACCTGTCGCGCATGACGCTGGTAAAGGACGAGAAGCACTTCGACAAGTTCGACCAGACCTTCGCCGCTTACTTCAAGGGCGTGGAGAGCCTGATCGACTGGAAGAGCGACATCCCGCTCGACTGGTTGCAGAAGACGCTCGAGCGCGAGCTGTCGGCCGAGGAAAAGGCCAAGATCGAGGCCATGGGCGGCCTCGACAAGCTGATGGAACGCCTGAAGCAACTGCTCGAGGAGCAGAAGGAAAAGCACGAGGGCGGCAACAAGTGGATCGGTACGGGCGGCACCTCGCCGTTCGGTCACGGCGGCTACAACCCCGAGGGCATCCGCATCGGCGGCCCGTCCAAGGGCAACCGCACCGCGATCAAGGTGTGGGAGACGCGCGCGTACAAGGATTACGACGACCAGGTCGAACTCGGCACGCGCAACATCAAGGTGGCACTACGCCGCCTCCGCCGTTTCGCGCGCGAGGGCGCCGACACCGAACTCGATCTCGACGATACGATCCACTCCACCGCCGCCAACGCGGGGATGCTCGACATCAAGTTGCGGCCCGAGCGCCACAACAAGGTCAAGGTCCTGATGCTGATGGATGTCGGCGGCTCGATGGATGACCACATCAAGCGCGTGGAGGAACTGTTCTCGGCCACCAAGACCGAGTTCAAGCACCTCGAGTACTACTACTTCCACAACTGCGTCTACGACTTCATGTGGAAGAACAACCGCCGCCGCTTCAGCGAGAAGACCTCGACCTGGGACATCATCCGCAAGTACAACAAGGACTACAAGCTGATCTTCGTCGGCGACGCGACGATGAGCCCGTACGAGATCCTTCAGCCCGGCGGCAGCGTCGAGTACAACAACGAGGAGCCCGGCGCCGAGTGGGTGCAGCGCCTGACCCACGCCTTCCCGAAGTACGCCTGGATCAACCCCGAGCCGCAGGGCGTCTGGCAGTACCGGCAGAGCATCGCGATCATGCAGCAGCTGACCAACCACCGCATGTT
>OBNK01000208.1_pt1 | contig 14981 bp, 15 predicted proteins | sample 1670161 | NCBI WGS metagenome assembly OBNK01 (sample SAMEA104232304, study PRJEB22302) | sediment metagenome | biome: forest; feature: aquifer; material: sediment | place: USA | collected 2011-08-07 | depth 0.01 m
CTACCTTTCTTTGGCAAGACAAAGAAAGTAGGTCGGCCCCGGCAGGGGACGAAACCCAACACAAGCCAGCACTAACAAGCCGCGTCCGAAGACAAACACGAGCGCAGCGCCCAACAATTTACTCAGCCAACCGCTTCACAAGCCGATAAAGAAACTCCCGCCCGTCATACAACCGCGCAATCTCGATGCGCTCATCCAGGCCATGCGTGCGCAAGTCAGCCGGCTCGGTAAACAACCCCGACACGCCATACATCGGAATGCCGGCATTGCGCATGAACCGGCTGTCGGTTGCCCCCGTGCTCATGGCAGGAATCACCGGCACATTCCACATCTGCTGCGTCAGCGCTTCCACGGTCTTTACCAAGTCGCCATTGAGCGGCGACGCGGGGCTCGCCAGCGGCTTGTTGACGTAGCGCACGCTGATCTTCTCGTTGCCGATCACCTGCTTCAGCTGACGATCGATATCCGCCGGATCATCGTGCGGCAGGATGCGGCAATTGACGGTGGCCTTGGCCGATTGCGGCAGCGCGTTCTCGGCATGGCCGGCGTTGACCATCGTGGCCACGCAGGTCGTGCGCAACTGCGCGTTGTAGAACGGCACGGCCGAGAGCCGATCGATCGCAGCCTGGTCCGGCTTGCCGGTGCCGACCGAACGCATGTCCTCCGCCAGTTGCCCCGTCGCCAGCGGCGCGCTGCGCGAGAAGTAGGTCTGCGTCACGTCGGCCAGCTTGACCGGAAACTGATACGCCCCTAGCCGATCCAGCGCGGCCGACAGTGCATAGATCGGGTTCGTCTTTGTCGGCACCGAGCTGTGGCCGCCCACGTCACGCACTTCCAGCTCGTACGTCGTGTACATCTTCTCGGCCACTTGAATGCGGTGCAGCACCGGCTTACCGTTGCGCAGTTCGCCACCGCCGCCTTCATTGATGCCGAACTCGGCCTTCACCAGTTCCGGCTTGTTGTTGACGATCCGGTACGCGCCGTTGGTCGGCACATCGCCGCGTTCCTCGTCGGTGGTCAGCGCCAGGATGATGTCGCGCGAGGGCTTGAAGCCTTCCTGCTTGAGCTGCCCGAGCACTGACACAAAAGCCGAGGCCATCGCCTTATCGTCGATCGCGCCACGTGCGGTGAAATAGCCGTCGGTCTCTTGCAGCGTGAAGGGGTCGGTCTTCCAGTCTTCGCGCTTGGCTTCCACCACGTCAATGTGGGCCAGCAGCAGCATGGGCCGCTTGGCACCGCTGCCCTTGAAACGCAGCACCAGGTTGCCCTTCTTCGGGAAAGGCTCAAGCACCTGCATGTCGGCGGCGGCAAAGCCGGCATCGCGCAGGCGTTTTTCCATCGCGCGAGCGGCCTTGGTGGTGTCACCTGCCGAATGCGTCGTGTTGATCTCGACCAGCTCTTTGTAGATGTCGTGGTAGCGCTGCTGCTCGGGCGTGAGCGTGGTGGGCGCGGGCTTGCTGGCGGGAATGCTCTGAGCGAACGCGCCGGCGCTGCATGCCAACACGGCTGCAGACACCAAGACGCGAACGGGAACACGACGACACTGGAAACGCATGACACCTCCGGATAATCGTTATGTGAACCGGCTCATGGCACGTAGCGAGTGGCTCGAGGGGCGTAACAAGGCCATGAGCGGCTTCTGAGTGCACCGCATAAAACAAAGCGGGGCCGACCCGAAGGCCGACCCCGCAGTGTAGCGCCACGGCAGCCGTTTCGCTGCCGCGGCAACCCATCAGGAATGGTGCTTTACATCGCCACGCGGAACACCGCCACAGCGCGGCGCAGCTCGTCCGCTTGCTCTTCCAAGGCCTGTGCAGCAGCAGCGGCTTCTTCCACAAGCGCGGCGTTTTGCTGCGTCACGTCGTCCATCTGCGTGACGGCTTCGTTGATCTGCTCGATACCGGTGCTTTGCTCGGCCGAGCCCGCGCTGATCTCGCCCATGATGTCGGTCACGCGCTTCACGGCCACGACGATCTCTTCCATCGTCTTGCCCGCGCGCGCCACCAGCGTCGAGCCCGATTCCACACGCGTAGCGGAATCTTCGATCAACGATTTGATTTCCTTGGCAGCGCCTGCACTGCGCTGAGCCAGCGTGCGCACTTCACCGGCCACCACGGCAAAGCCGCGGCCCTGTTCACCGGCACGCGCGGCTTCCACCGCAGCGTTGAGCGCCAGGATATTGGTCTGGAACGCAATGCCTTCGATCACGGCGATGATGTCGGTGATCTTGCGCGACGATTCGCTGATCTCGCCCATGGTGGTCACCACGTCCTGCACCACGGCACCGCCCTGCACGGCGATCTCGGAGGCGTTGACGGCCAGCGTGCTCGCCTGACGCGCGTTGTCGGCGTTCTGCTTCACGATGCTCGTCAGCTCTTCCATGCTCGACGCGGTTTCTTCCAGCGAGCTGGCCTGCTCTTCCGTGCGCTGCGACAGATTGGTGTTGCCCGCGGCGATCTGCTGCGTGGCAGAGGCAATCGACTCGCTGCCGCGACGCACCGTCACCACGGTTTCCTTCAGCTTGGCTTGCATCTGCTGCAGGCCTTCCATCAGCAGGCCCATCTCGTCACGCGAGTGGATGCGCACGTCGGTGGTCAGGTTACCGCCCGAAATTTCGTGGAAGTGCACGAGCATCTCTGCGAGCGGGCGCGAGATGGCACGCGAGAGCACGACATAGCAACCGACGGCCAGCGCCAGCCCGATGGCGATCACGAGGCCGAAGGTCCACAGCAGCCCGTTGAAGAACGACTGCGATGCAGCGTAGGCAGCCGAGGACACTTCCTCCTGAATCGCATTCAGGCGATCGGACTGCTCTGCGTAGACACGGAACTGCGTCGGGATTTTTTCCAGTGCCAGCACGCGCGCCGCATCCTTGTCGCCACGGCGGAGCGCATCGATCGCTCCACCGATCCCATCCTTGATGATGAGGCTGCGCTGCTTGCCGGCTTCGCCCGCAATGCGCTCCTCTTCGGGCGTCGAAAACGGTAGGGCCAGATAGTCCTTCCACGCTTTCTCGCTGCTCTCAATCTGCGTTGCGATGCGGCCCAGCGCGTCCGCGCTCTTGGACGGATCGGGCTCGAAGATGGCGCGATCCAACGCGGTGCGTGCTTGCGCAAGCTTGGATTCGGCCAGCCCCAGCGCGCGCGTGGAAGGAAGGTTATTGGAGAAGGTTTCCTTGAGCGCTGCGTTGGAGCGCAGGTTGCCGACCAGTCCCAGCGCGCCGACACCCGTCAGGAATGCAGCCAGAACAAACAGCACCAGCGCCAGCCGTGCCTTGATGGAGAGCGTCTTCATATCTGTCGCGAAGTTGGGGGAGCGTGAAGTGGTTCCTCTCAGGGATCCGAATTCAACAAAACTAACGACAGATCTTCAAAAGACTTTAACTCCATTCCTAGGGTTTCCCCGAAGAACAAAGCCTCGTGCCGCTCTTGGCTCACGCCTGCATGCGCGCCATCACCGCGTTATCGAGCAAGACCCGCGCACCGTCACCGCCTGGCGTGCGACCACGTCAAACCCGTTGCGGGCAATGAAGGGCTCGGCGTTCAAGCGCGCGTGCGCTTGCACACGCGGCATGTCGCGCTGCGCTGCCAACCCGAGGATGTGGCTCATGAGTTGTTGCCCGATGCCTTGTCGCGCATGGTTGCCGGATACGAAGAAGTGATCGATCTATCCATTCGCCTGCAACTCGGCATAAGCGACGGGCTGCGCGTCGGGTTCCGCCACGAACGGCTGGATGCGGCGGATGCGCTCATGCCACTGGGCGACGTCGTAGTCGGTCGGGGCCCAGGCTTCGCATTGTTCGGGCGTGTATCGGCGGGCGGCGATGCCGTGCACGGCAGAACGAAAGACAGCGTGCAGGAACGGCTCGTCCCCAATTCTGAAAGCGCGTATGACGACGGGGCGGGTGTTGAAGCGGTGCGTTCATGATCATTGCCCCGCATGCGGCAAGTCCATCGATGCCAGCACATCCTTGATGTGCTGCGCCGCCTGCTGGGCATTCTGTACGGCGGGCACGGGCGCCTGCTGATCAGTCGACAGATTGCGCACGTGGTCGTCAATGCTGATGCCGGTGCCCAGCGGCGCGAGCATCGCCGCCGATTCGTGCATGGCCCATTGGAAGTCGTTGAGCGGCGCGTTGCGGGCGGCCTGCAAGCCGGCCGGGTTCGCTGCCATGGCACGGGCGACAACGGGATCACGGTTGTCGTCGGGCGCGCTCAGTTCCAGCACCTGACCGAGGTCGGGCGCACTGGCATCCCGGGCGGTCAGCGGCGTCCGGATGTTGTACCGCACGCGCAGCGTCTTGATGATGGCGGTGTGGTCGTACGGCTGCGCCGCGGTCGAGCGGAAGATCGTGCCCTTGGGAATCCACGGCGACACCACCGCCGGCACGCGCACGCCCAGCCGGTCGAACGCGAAGAGCTGCCCCGGCTGCGGCGGGCTTGGCGGCACCACGGCGGGCGGCGGCACGTGGTCGAAACAGCCACCGTGCTCATCGAAGGTGATCACGAGCAGGGTCTGATGCCACTGCGGCGAATTGCGCAGCGCGTTGTACACCTGCGCGACCAAAGCATCGCCGTAGCCGATGTCGTGCGGCGGATGCATGTCGTTGGGCCAGTCGAGATCGGCAAAGTAACGTGGCTCGATAAAGCTGTACGAGGGCAGCTTTCCGCTGGACGCATCGTCGAGAAAATCGTCGAACAGGTGAAAGTGATCCAGGTGCAGCCACAGCCGCGTCAGCGTGAGCGACTGCGCGAAGTCGTGGTAATAGACAGCCCAATCGTCGGGCACCACGCCGTCAAGCGCATTGAACAGCGTCGGCATCAAGTACGGAAAGTGCACCGGCGAGTTGTTCGGATAACCGTGCGCGGTACCGGTGTGCACAAAGAACCGGTTCGGCCACGTCTGGCACGGCGCGGAGGCAAACCACGCATCGCATACGGCGTAGTTGCGCGCCAGCGTGCTCAGTGCTGGCACTTGGTCCGCCGTGAAGAAATGCATGATGTCGCGCGGGTCGCCACCGTTCTTGGCGTAGTTGGTGGTGAAGCCCTGCATGGTGGGCGTCTGACCCAGCGGCATCTGCTGGCCGAAGAGCTGCTGGTTGATGTCGGTGAACAGCTCGCCCGGGTCGGGGTTGGGCAGCGTCATCACGTTGGGCGGCGCGGGGGTTGTCCACACCCGGATGGGCTGGCCGCCGCCGTCGGGGTTGGTCTCTTCGCCAGACAGGCCGTCGAACTCTGCGCTCTTTGAATAGAGCGTGCCGAACAGGTTGTCGAACGACCGGTTCTCCAACATCAGCACGACCACGTGCTCGATTGCATTCAAGCCTGCCATGGTGGCCCCCTCGTTTCGTTGCGTTGTTCTGCGGGCCACTATAGGAAGAAACGAGGGGATTGGCGTTGCGCGCGTCTACTGACGTACCGCCGGCAGCACACGCCATGCAATCAGCGCGCTGGCGGCCGCCACCAGCCACACCACCGGCCACGACGACCACGCCAACACCTGCGGCAGGCACAGCGACGTCAGCCCGAGTGCCGCAAACGCGCCCGTGTTGCCGAGCCCCAGCGCCGTGCCGGCGCGCTGCGCACCGGCCAGCGTCGCCAGCTCGGTATAGCCCACGCCATGCCACGCTGATACGCAAATGCCGCCCGCCACCACGGCCGCCACCAGCGCAACGCGCATGACCGACAGATCGATCGACAGCGCCGACGTCATCCACGCCACGCCGGCCAGCCCAACGAACAGCGCAACGCTCAACCGCGCACACGCGAGCAGATAGGCGCGGCGATTGCCGTGGCGGTCGGTCCAACGCCCGCTCCATACGCGCATGACGGCCGCCCCGCCCTGCACCGCTGCCATGGTGAGGCTGAGTGTGAGCACATTGGCGTGTGCGAAGTCGCGCAGGAACACCGTGGCAAAAGCGACCACCGCGCCTTGCGGCACGCACAGCAGCCCAATGGCCAGGGCCATGCGCAACAGCGTTGGATCGCGCAGCGGGCCAGTGCCCCCGGGCGGGGCTGCTTGCGCAACCGCATTCACCGTGTCCGGCGCGTCATGCACCCACAGCCACGTCAGTACCGCAGTCAACGCACATGCCGCCGCCAGCACGCCATAGACGGCGGCAAACCCCGCGTGCGCGGCGATAGTCGGCAGCACGAGCGCGCCAATGCCGCCGCCCAGCGGTACGGCGGTCTGGCGGATGCTCATGGCGAGCCCCCGCTCGCCTTCGCGAAACCAGCCCATGACGGCGCGGCCGCTCGATCCGTTCACGCTGCCGCCCAGCAGGCCGACGCTGAGCATGCCGCCCACCAGCCACGCGAGCGGCGGCACGTTGCCATGCAGCGGCACCACGCAACATGCCATCACGAACAGCGCCAGCGCGGTCAGCCCCAGCCCCGCCAGCAGCACCGTGCGATCGCCCCAGCGGTCGGTCAGCAAGCCCCACGGCAGCTCGCTGATGGCAATGCCAAGCCCCAGCGCGCCCAGCGCCACGCCCAGCTCCGCATTGCCCAGGTGATACGCCGAGCGGATGAACACGGCAGTCGTCGGGATGCCCGAAAACGCTGCCGAAAAGCTCGCATTGGCCGCCACGCCCACGCCCAGCACCTTCCAGCGGTGATGGCGCGGCAGGGGCGTCGACGTGGCCGGCAAGCCCATCGCGGTTGTCATGATCGTCTCTCCAGAAATGCGTTTGACAGCAGCAGTCTGGCGGAGCAACATCAGGCCTAAATGACGTTAATCCCTCATTTCAAGACATCATGCGCAGAATCGGCTTTTTGGTGTTTCCGGGCTGCAGCCTGCTCGATTTCACCGGCCCGCTGACAGCCTTTGACGTGGCAAACCGGCTCGCGGCCCAGCCGGCGTATCGGATCGACGTGCTGTCCGAAGGCGGCGCGCAGGTGCAGAGCGCGCCCGGCCTCGTCATGCAGACGCAGGGCCTGGACGATCCGGCCTTCGATACGTTGGTCATCTCGGGCGGCAACGGCCCGCGCGAAGACGCGTTCTCGCCGCGGCTGATCGCCTTCGTGCGGGAAGCGGCAGCGCATTCACGGCGCATGACGAGCGTGTGCTCCGGCGCCTTTGCGCTGGCGGCGGCGGGCCTGCTCGATGGCCGCCGCGCCACCACGCACTGGCGCATGGCGGCGCTGCTGCAGCGGCGCTATCCGCGCGTGCAGGTGCAGAGCGATCACATCTTCATCCACGACGGCCCTGTGTGGACGTCGGCCGGCATCTCGTCCGGCATCGACCTGGCGCTCGCGCTCATCGAGGAAGACCTGGGTGTCGACGTGTCGCGCGCCGTGGCCCGCGAGCTGGTGGTCTATCACCGGCGGCCCGGCGGGCAATCGCAGTTCTCGACCTTGCTGGAGCTGGACCCGGCATCGAGCCGCATTGCGCGGGCGCTGGGCTATGCGCGCGAGCACCTGCACGAGGCGCTGGACGTCGACCGCCTGGCCGAAGTTGCTCACCTGAGCCGCCGCCAGTTCGACCGCGCCTTTGTGGCGGAGACCGGCCAGACGCCCGCCAAGGCCATCGAAAAGCTCCGTGCCGAAATCGCCCGGCCCCGCGTGGAAGCGGGTGACGAATCGCTGGAACACATTGCGCGCGCCGTCGGCTTTGCCGATCCGGAACGCATGCGGCGGGCGTTCATCCGCGTGTTCGGCCAGCCGCCGCAATCGGTGCGGCGCTCGGGGCGGTCCGGACATACACGTCTGGCGGCCTAGCACGCCGCACCCATGAATCCGTTACCCTGACGCCCCTGAAATCCGTAATCCCGCATTCGTACCGATGGCCGACAATTCAGCCCTGCCCTTGCTCTACAGCTATCGCCGCTGCCCATACGCCATGCGTGCGCGGCTGGCAATGCTGCAAGCCAATCGACGCTTCCAGACCTTCGAGATCGTCATGCGCGACAAGCCCGCCGAACTGCTGGCGCTGTCCCCGAAAGGGACTGTTCCCGTCTTGCATCTGACCGACGGCGGCGTGCTGGAAGAGAGCCTGGACATCATGCAGTGGGCCTTCGACGCACGCGACCCGGAAGGCTGGTGGAGCCGCGCACAATCCGACGACAACCTCGCCCTGCTGCGCACCAACGACGGCGAGTTCAAGCGCCAGCTCGATCGCTACAAATACCCCGATCGCTATCCGCAAGAGGCAACGCCGCGCGAGACGGCGCGTGCCCGGGCAACAGAAACGCTGCTGATGCCGCTGGAATCGCGCTTGCTAGACCAACGCTATCTTGGCGGCCCAACGCCGTGCGCGACGGATCTGGCGATCTTTCCGTTCGTGCGGCAGTTTGCGGCGGTGGAGCCGGACTGGTTTGCCCGCCAGCCGCTGCCCGCAATACAGGCCTGGCTGGCCGGGTGGCTCACCAGCCGCCTGTTCGAGGTCTGCATGACGAAGCAACCCGTGCAGGCCGTTGCCGTGTTTCCCGAGTATCAGCATCTGGATGGATCCACTGACCGACTGACCGACTGATCCACCGATGGAGGCGTGTAAGCAATGGACGAACCACAGACAGCATCCCCCGACAGCACCGCAGCACGCGTCGCGTTGTGGCGCGCCTTGCACATGCACAGCGATGCACCGCCGCACGTGCTGGAAGACGCAGTAGGCTTGAAGCTGCTCGCCCCGGAGCCCGGCTGGCAACAACGGGGCGACATGGACCCGCAGTTCACGCGTCCGTTTCGCGCGTCCATTGTGGCGCGTGCGCGCTTTATCGAAGACCTCGTCATCGAACAAGCGGGCCGTGGCTTGTTGAGCCAGTACGTGATTCTGGGGGCGGGGCTGGACAGCTTTGCGCAACGCCGGCCCGATGTGGCATCGCGCATGACGGTGTTTGAAGTCGATCAGCCCGGCCCGCAGGCCTGGAAGCGCCAGCGTCTGCAAGCGCTGGGCTTCGGCATTCCGCGTTGGCTGCGCTTCGTGCCGGTGGATTTCGAGGCGCGCGAATCCTGGCAGGATGCGCTGGTCGCGGCCGGGTTTGATACGCGCAGGCCGGCCATCGTGGTCTCCACGGGTGTGAGCATGTATCTGTCGAAGGAAGCCAATGCGGCGACGCTGCGGCAGGTGGCGTCGCTGGCGCCGGGGTCGATGCTGGCGATGACATTCCTGCTGCCGCTGGAGATGGCGGACCCGGACGTCCGGCCCGGCCTTGAGATGGCGGAGAAAGGCGCACGTGCGAGCGGCACACCATTCATCAGCTTCTTCACGCCGCCAGAGATGCTCGCGCTGGCCCGCGAAAACGGCTTTCGCGATGCCCAGCATATTTCGGCTGACACATTGACGGAACGCTATTTCTCCGGCCGGACCGATGGCCTGCGCCCGCCGCGCAACGCAGAAGAACTGCTGCTGGCGACGGTCTAGGCTCGCAAGTGCCTACCGCTCGCGCAGCGGCCCTGGCAGCGCTTTCAGGCCGATCCAAAGCACCCCGATGACCACGTTGACTGGCACGCTCAACGCGCTGGGCACATAGAACAGCACCGACAGCCCCGGCGTGTTGAGCCCCAGTTCCAGTACGCCGCCCAGCGTGTAGCAGAGCAATCCGCACCACAGCCAGCGTCGCATATAGGCCAGCAGCCAGTGGGCGTGCGCCTGGTTGAAACGCCAGGCGGCCGACCGTTCGAACAGGTTGCCGCGGCTGGCGTCCTTGAACAGCCAGCCGAAGAAGAAGTAGCGGTACAGCAGCGTGCGAAAGGCGAGCTCTTGCATGATGGCTCCCTCGGCCAAACCAGCTTCACGCAAGCAAGTTTGGCTCCAAAATCGCGCGGGCGCCATGCCCTGCAGCGCCGGGTTGAGCATGGCGCACCCGGCTGCACCGCCTCGCCTCTCAGCTTGCCAGCTTCTTGAACGTCTCAAGCACCGCGTCGCCCTTGAACGGCTTGACGATCCAGCCCTTCACGCCAGCGGCCTTGCCACGGTCTTTCATGGCAGGGCTGCTTTCGGTGGTGAGCATGATGACGTTGACCGTCTTGTTGCCCAGCTCGCCGCGCACCTTCTCAACCATGGTCAAACCGTCCATGTTGGGCATGTTCACGTCACTGATGACGAGCTTGACGCCGGGGTTGGCCTTGATCTTGGCCAGGCCGTCCTTGCCGTCAACGGCAGTATCAACCGCCAGGCCGTGCTTCTTCAGAAAGCCGGCCACCTCATCGCGGACGGTGCTCGAATCGTCGACAACCAGAATCTTGCTCATGACGCTTTCCTCGTTCTCAAACTTCCAAATCAAAACAATTCCAGCTCGCCACCGGATTCCACTTCGTCGCTCACATCGGCCACGAAATCCAGGGGAGCATGGGCACACACGCACACGGTGGCATCCACGCGCACCATGTCGTTGATGGTGACCGCGTAGGTGGCCACGTAGCCGGGCTTGAGCACATCCAGATACGGCAGGCAGCGCGCGCTCACCACATAGGGCGTGGACATGCCAAGGTCTGGAAACACCTGCAGCAGTTCCTGGTTCAGCGCGCCGCAGCACAGGTTGCCGATTTCCAGACGCGCTTCTTCAAAAGAACGCCCGGCGCCTTCGCCCGTGAAGTACGTGCGCGTGGCGTCGGATTCATCAAATCGCAGCACCAACAGAAGACGAAAGGCGATGGACGAGATGGTGAGGATCAGTGCCTCTTCGCCGTTGACGGAGTCGCCTTCGGCTGCGGTGCCGATCTGGCACATGTCTTCGGCCTGCCGCACGAGCCGCGTACGCGCGGCCTTGCGGAAGATGCGATCGAAACTCTCTTGTGCGTTGCTGCGGATCACGTCAGACCTGCCTAGTGAAGCTGGTGTTGAAACTGGCTAGCCAGCGCCTCGACGCTCGACAGCGATGCAGTGATCATCTTGCCGCCCGCCTGGATGTCCTGGAACGTGGCGGTGGTGGTCAGATCGTTCAAGTGCAGGCTGTTGCGATAGCTCTTTGACAATTCTTCCGAACGCGCCGCCAGCGCACGCACCTCACTGGCCACCACGGCAAAACCGCGGCCCGCCGTCCCCGCACGCGCCGCCTCGATGGACGCGTTGAGCGAGACGATCACCACATGCCGGACGATGGACTGCAGTTCCTCGTTCTTCGCGTGCATGTCGTGGTTCTGCTCCATGAGCGAGATCATCTGCTCATGCCAGCGCTCGAACGTCAGCGCCAGGCCACGCAGGCGCACCGCTTCTTCGGCAATCTGCCCCGCGCGGCTCGCCCAGTGCTCCTTGGCAGCCGTGGCCGACTGCAGTTCGGTACGCAGTTGCTCGATGACCTCCAGCTGATCGGCAGCGGCATCGCGCATCTGGCCGACCGTGGTTTCCAGTGCAGCAACTTCCCGCATGCCCGTTTCGACCTGCGCGGCGTGCTTCGTAAGATCCGCTGACAGATCAGCAATGCGGCGATCGGCATCGCCCAAGGTGCGCACGAGCGCATTCACCTTCCGCTGCCGGATCACCCACATCAGCACACCGGCAACCAAGCCGCCAGCGATGACGGCCATAACAATCGTCCCCATCACGATGCTTCCTTATCAAGATCCACGCGTACTGCCGGCGCCGCGCCGAGCGTCGCGTTCACGCTGTCAACGGCAAAGCGTTCGGGCAGGCACACCACCGTCTGGAACTGGCGGAACGCTGCGCCCTTGTGGTCGTCGGTGAAGCGCAGTTCGATGCGGCCCTGCTCGCGCTTGAGAAATTCCTGCACGGCATCCATGCCGACGCCGCGCCCGGACACTTCCGTCACCTTGTCGGCAGTCGAGAAACCCGGGCGGAAGATGCACTGCGCGATGTCTTCGTCGGTGGCGTGCTGGTCTGCGCCGAGCCAGCCGCGCTCCACGGCGATGCTGCGGATGCGCTCGAGCGCCAGGCCGCGGCCGTCATCGCACAGGGTGATCTGCAGCATGCCCTGGTCAACGCCCAATTCGATGTCGATCGTGCCGGAAGCTGGCTTGCCCTGAGCGATACGCTCTTCGGCGGGTTCAATGCCATGGTCGATAGAGTTGCGCAGCAGGTGCATGAACACGTTCTGCAGGATGCCGCGGGCCTCGGTGCGCACGCGGTAGCCGTTATCGTCGATGCGCACGGCCACGGGCTCCTTGCCCAGCTCCTGCGCCAGCGACGGCAGCGATTGCAGCGTGCCCGACAACAGCGCGTCCACCGTCTCGCTGCCGAGCAGGCGCAGCAGTTGATAGACCGAATCGCGCATCACCACGAGTTCATACAGACTGCCCGGGTTGGCTGACTCCAGCAGACGCAGGCTTTCCTGAATGCGCGCCATCACGTCCGGCGCTGCCTGCGAGGCATTGCCCGGCGCCGCGTCGCCCTTGCGGCCCAGCTTCACCTCGTTGATGCGGGCGTAGTTCTCGATGGCCTCGCGCACGCGCGCCAGTTCTTGCATCAGCCAGTCCTGGTCCCAGGTGTGTTCGCTGTCGGCTTCGCGCAGCGCATGGTAGGTCTGCTCGGTCTCGTGCACCACGTTGGTCAGGTGCTGCAGGTTGTACGTGCGCGCGTTGCCCTTGATGGTGTGCATGTTGCGGAACAGCGCCGCAATGGCCTGGCTGTCGGCCTGCGAGTACTGACGGATGATCCGTTCGTTCTCGTGCACGAAGGTCGTGGAGCTGTCGATGAAGTGCTGGAACTTCTCCTGGCTCACCGCCAGGATCTCGCCAATCATCTCCAGGTTGCGGCGCTGCTCGCTGGCTTCGGCCGCCAACTTGCGCAGCTCGGTCACATCGCGCACGCACAGCATCAGGCGCAGGATTGTGTCGCTTTCATCGGTGATGGCCGACCAGGACAGGTCCAGCGTCTTCGTGCGCCCGTCCGGCATGCGCTTTTCCACCTCGCTCGCCAGCAGGTGCTGATTGAACGCGAAGTTGATGATGTCCTGCCCGAGGCATGCATCGACGGCTGCTTCCACCTGCGACAGCGTATCGGCGCCAAGGCTGGTATCGGCAAAGATCAGCTCCATTAGCCTGCGGCCGGCGATCTCCTGCGTCTCGAAGATCGATTCGAGGTAGACCGAATATTCCTCGTGCACCACGCCGCCCTCGACCACGGTCAGGATGCCCTGCTGCATGTTCTGAAGCATGGCCTGGATGTCGGCGGTCTTCTGCTTGAGCAGCGCGGCGTTCTCCTGGATCTTCTCGATCATCTGGTTGAACGCAACGACGGAATGGCCGATCTCGTCCATGCGGCCCACCGGCACGCGGCGCGTGAAATCCTGGCTGGTGGCGATCTCGCTCATCTCGGCCTGCATGCGCGTGAGCGGCCGGGTGATCTGGCGATACAGCAGCATGCCGATGGCGGTGAGCAGGACGACCGCCACGCCGCTCACCACGCCGATGGTGGTGGCCGTGCTGGCGAGCTTGCCGTTCAGGCCGGCAATGGCTTCATCCTTTTCGCGGTTCTTCTCGATGCGCAGCGTCTCGACAATCTTTTCCAGCACGTCGCGGTAGCTGGCCACGTTGGCAAACAGGAAGGCCTGTGCCAACTCGTCCTTGCCCGCGAGCTTCATGTCGGTGGTCTGCTGGATAGCGTCGACGTAGCTGTCGACGGCCTCCTTGGCCTGGGCAACCAGACCTTCCTGCGCGTGGCTGTTGGCGCGCTTGGCCTGTACATCCAATGCCGCGCGCAGGGCGGCTTCTTTCGCCTTCAGGTCGTCCTTGGCCTGCGCGACGATGTTGGCGTCCGGTGCATACACCAACACCATCGTCGCCAACTGCACGTCCTTGACGAGCGATACCAGGTCGGCCGACGCCAGCGCGCTCGGCACCACACCCTCGGTCACCTGGCGGACCTCTGCAGCGCTGCTGCGGGTCTGGTAGACCGCGTATCCGCCGATGGCCGCCAGCGCGACAAACATCAACACCACCAGCAATGTAATGCGATGACGAATGGTCATTTGAAATTCTCTCGATTCAACCACCCCCCCCGAAAGAAGGGGGTAGTCCAATATGCTTTCCTAAACATCGAAGGCGCAATTATTGGAGTCAGAAGATGACCAATCGATGACTGCCACATCAACCTTCCGGGCATTTCGGCATTGCATCTCCGGTGGCGATGGCATTGCGGCGCGTACGCGCTCGTCACTTGGTTACAGGCGAAATCGTTTGGCACCCCTACTCAAGTGGGGAATTGTGCGAAAGCGCTAAAGTTATTTTCCCAGTCGCCGTTAATTAATTGCCTTTTTATTTTTCTTTTATTTCGCGAATGATTCTTTCGCTTTGATTCCAAAAATAGAAAAAGGGTATTTCTCAGTTTCCCGGCATGCAGCCTGATGGGGCGTCTCACCCACTGTTGCGAATTGGCTACCGGCCCATGTTCCTGCCAGAATGTTCTGCTTGGCCCCCCAACCGAGGCAGACACATGAAGAAAAGCACGCAGGACACCGCCGCATCCGCGTCCGAGCTGATCGACGCACGCATTGCAGAGCTGAACGACTGGCGCGGCGAGATGCTCGCCCGCCTGCGCGCCGTCATCCGCGCAGCCGACCCCGACGTGGCGGAAGAATGGAAATGGAACGTGCCCGTGTGGTCGCACCATGGCCTGATCTGCACCGGCGAGGCCTATAAGCAGACGGTCAAGATGACGTTCGCCAAGGGCGCCTCCGTGCCTGACCCGTCTGGCCTCTTCAATTCCAGCCTGGACGGCAACACGCGCCGCGCCATCGACTTCCGCGAGGGCGACAAGGTGAACGAGAAAGCGCTGAAGGCGCTCATCCAGGCGGCCATCGCCGTGAACGAGGCCTGCGCCAAGCGTTGAAGCACAGGCAAGCTCGCGCGGGTCGGGCCGGAGCCGTTAACATACGGCCCGCCTGATCAACCAACGGAGCAACCGCAGTGATTCAACCGACCAGCGTATTCAAGGACAACCTCGCCCAACTGCCCGCCATTGACGGCATCGAACGTATCGATCTGGTCGACGGCCAGGGTGCCGTGGTCGCCGATATCGAAAACAAGCCGGGCAAGCAAGGTTCGGTGGCGGTGTACCACTACCTGCAGCAGACGTTCGACCAGCTC
>OBNK01000287.1_pt1 | contig 12140 bp, 10 predicted proteins | sample 1670161 | NCBI WGS metagenome assembly OBNK01 (sample SAMEA104232304, study PRJEB22302) | sediment metagenome | biome: forest; feature: aquifer; material: sediment | place: USA | collected 2011-08-07 | depth 0.01 m
TCTTCGAGCCGACCGTGATCGGTGGGTTGTCCAATAGCGCGACTGCGGTGCAGCAGGAAATCTTCGGGCCAGTGCTTTGCGTCCTGCCTTTCGGCGACGAGGATGACCTGATCGCGCAGGCCAACGACTCGGCCTTCGGTCTTGCCTCCGGCATCTGGACGGCAAACTACCAGCGTGCATGGCGCGTGGCGCGGGCGCTGGAGACCGGACTGGTCTGGATCAATACGTACAAACAGTTGTCGATCGCCACGCCGTTCGGCGGCTTCAAGGACAGCGGCATCGGGCGGGAGAAAGGCGTCAACGGTGTGCGCCTCTACCAGCAAAGCAAAGGCATCTACTGGAGCATGGACGAGAAGAACTTCCCGTCCGACGGGGCCCTGGCCTGACGTCTACCAGTTTCCAGATCAGGAGCGCATCAAATCATGCAGGCAATCAAGACTATTGGATTTATCGGTGTTGGCGTCATGGGCGAGCCTATGTGCCGCCACCTGGCGCAGAAGAGCGGAGCGACCGTCCTCGCGTGCGACCGGGATGCCGCGCCGCTGGCGCGTCTGGCCGCATGCGGCGTGCGCGCCGCGACGATGGCGGAGGTCTCTGCGCAGGCGGACATCGTCTTCCTGTCGCTGCCCTCCGGCGAGGTGGTCGAATCGGTGGTGCTGGGCGAAAACGGCCTGCTGGCCGGTGGCCGCGCCGGTCAGATCATCGTCGACCTGAGCACGTCCACGATGAACACGGCACGCAAGGCTGCGGAGGCCATGGCGGCCAGGGGCATGAAGTTTGCCGATGCGCCGGTCATGCGCACGCGTGCAGCGGCCGAAGCCGGCACGCTGGCGGTGCCGGTGGGCGCTGACGACGCGCTGTTCGCGCTGGTTGCCCCGTTCATCCGCATGTTCGCCTCGGATGTCGTCCATGCCGGTGGCGTGGGCGCGGGGCAGGTCGTGAAGATCCTCAACAACATGGTGCTCTACGAGACCGTGCTCGCACTGTCTGAAGCGCGTGCGATCGGCGTGCGAGCCGGTCTTTCGCCGCAGGGGCTTTTCGAGGCGCTTTCCATTGGTTCGGCCGACAGCTTCGCGCTGCGCAATCACGGCATGAAGGCGATTGCGCCCCAGGTCTTTCCGGAGCGCGCATTCCCGGTGACCTACGCGCGCAAGGACATCAGCTATGCCGTAGCCCTGGCTGACCAATTGGGTGTGGAAGCCACTGGCGCGAAGAACCTGATGAACTGTCTCGATCAGGCCATCGAGGCTGGCCACGGCGACAAGTACGCACCGGCCATCAGCCTGGTATTCGAAGGCAAGTAACTCGGGGACGAAAGCGGCGGAAGTCGCTGGCGAGGGGGCTCTGGCCACGACGCAAAAACGTGGCCAGAGCGTGCCGATCAGGCGCGGCGCTTCGCGGCTTTTGGCGCATCCGGAGCGGCATCGTCCGGCCAGCGGCCACCGAGTGCCTGGGTTGCCCTGCTGGCCGCCTCGAGCAGCAGGTCCGTCATGCGGTTCACGGCGAGTTCGGAGAAGCGCTCGAGCGGACCGGACAGGGAGAGGGCGCCGAGCAGCGTATTGCCAGGCCCGAATACGGGACTGGAGATGGCGCCGCACAGCGGATCGCGCTCGCCGAACGAGGTGAACACCACCGGGGTGTCCGCGGTGGCGGGCGCGCCCTTGCGCAGGGGTAGGACGTCTCCGACGCGCACGCGGTCGAGCGTGGAGTGGGAGGAGTCGATGCGCAGCAGGCAAATGCGGTTGTCCGGACCGTGCGGCACATGGAACGACGGGCTTTCGGTCCCTTTAGACACCAGCCATTCCATGACCGGATAGATGGCCTCCTGCAATCCGTGACTTGCCTCGAAGGCGCGCCCGAACAGGAAGGCCAGCGAGCCAAGCGTGTAGCGCTTGTCGGGCCGTTGCACGACCAGGCTGCTCCGTTCGAGCGAGGCCAGCAGACGTAGCAGCGTGCTCTTGTACATGCCGGTCGCCCGTGCCAGGTCGGCAAGGGTCTGCGGCGCGCCAGCCTGGGCCAGCGCAACAGCGATGGCAAATGCGCGGTCGACTGCCGCAACACCGTCGGTTTGACCTGCAGCCGCGTCGGGAGGAGTTTGCAACATGTCTGAAGTGGAAGAAGTGAAAAGACAGGGTCGGCGGGCTACATAGCGCTGGCTGCCGACTGGCTGCCATGGGCTCAACAGAATACCGGTTCTGCCGCAAAGGCACGTTGCCTCGTGGCGGCCGCAAATTTTAGCTTGGCGCGCTCCCGTAGTGGACGACTTCTGATCCATTATTCGGCTAGAATTCTGTTCAGAAGAATAAATATTCCGTTCGACGGAACAAGACGGCTGGATCGCGGGCTCCATGGCTGAGTGGCGTTCCAGTTGTTTTTGAACAGGCGATACCCATCGCCCACCGCAAGAAGCAGTTAGGAGACTTAGGATGAATATTCGCAATCGGGTCGCAGGCTTGCTCGCCTGTCTTGGCGTGCTTTCCGTTTCGGGCACTGGAGCCGCGAATGCGGCGGACGCCCCGGCATTTCCGACCAAGCCGGTGTCGATCGTGGTGCCGTACGCCGCCGGTGGCGCCACCGACATCATTGCCAGGCTGATCGGCAAGCGCCTGGGCGAAGTGTGGAAGCAGCCCGTCGTCGTCGTGAACAAGCCCGGCGCTGGGACTGTGCTCGGCGCGGGCTTCGTGGCGAAGTCTCCGGGCGATGGCTACACCCTCTACATGACGACCGCGGCCCATACCATCAGCGGTAGCCTGTATCGGTCCCTTCCCTACGACCCGGTCAAGGACTTCGCCCCGATCAACCTGTCGGCGATTGTCCCGCTGGTGCTCGTGGTCGGACCGACCGTCCCCGCCAAGGATCTCCCCGAACTGCTGGCGTACGCGCGCAGCCATCCGGGCGCGACGTATGCCTCGCCCGGTAACGGTTCACCGCAGCATCTGGCGGGCGCGCTGTTCAAGTCGAAGGCTGGTCTGGAGCTGACGCATGTCCCCTACAAGGGCGATGCGCCGATGCTGTCCGACCTGATGGGCGGGCAGGTGCAGATGGCGTTCGTCACGCTGTCATCGGCGCTGCCGCATATCAAATCCGGCAAGCTCCGCGCGATTGCGCTGGCCCATTCGAAGCGCAGCCCGACGTTGCCGAACGTGCCGACGTTTACGCAGGCTGGCCTGCCGTTCCAGGCGGCCACGTGGTTCGGTCTCTTCAGCCCGGCGACCACGCCGCCCGGCCTGCGTCAGAAGATCAACGAGGACGTGACGCGCATCGTGGCGGAGCCCGCCACGCGTGCCAGCATCGAGGACCTGGGCGGCGACGCGGTCAACGAAGGACCGAAGGAGTTCTCGGCATTCATCGATAGCGAGAGCAAGCGTTGGGCCGAAGCGGTGAAAGTTTCCGGCGCGCAGGTCGACTGATTCGTCGACTGATCCGACAATTGATCTGATACTCGGCGGGCATCGCATGCAATGGGCGATGTCCCGCGCCTTTAGTGGCGCGACGCCGCCGGAAGTGGGCCTGGTGGGCGTAGACTGCGTGTCACGCCAATCGTGAGCGGCTGCCCGGCAGCCATCAAGAGATCACCATGCCCCGATACGTCGCCTTTCTTCGCGGTGTCAGTCCGATGAACGCCCGGATGCCCGAGCTCAAGCATTGCTTCGAAGCGGCGGGCTTCTCCGAGGTTCGGACGTTGTTGTCCAGCGGGAACGTCGTGTTCGACGCGCGTTTGGCGTCCACCACAGCGCTGGAGCGACGCGCCGAGAAGGCCATGCACGCCGAGTTGGGTCATAGCTTCGGCACGTTCATTCGGCCCGCCGGCTATCTCCGGGACCTGATCGAGGCCGATCCATTTGCCGAGTTTGACCTGGCGCCCGGGGCCAAGCGGGTCGTCACCTTTCTCCGCAGTCCGGTGGCGCCCGAAATCACACTGCCAATCGAGCGCGACGGCGCCAGCATCATCAAGGCGAGCGCGGCGGAAGTCTTCAGTGCATATTTGCCGGATCCGAAGAAAGGACCGGTATTCATGACGCTGCTCGAGCGCTCGTTCGGGAAGGACATCACCACGCGCACGCTGGACACCGTCATCAAGTGCGCGCGGGCCTAGAGACACATCAGAACGATTCTGGCGTACCTGTACTGTCTGCGGCCGCGCGTCCAGCCAGAGCCGCTTCGCCCCATTTTGATAGCGTCTCTTGGACGCGGGGCCAGGGCTCAGCCTGAGTTTTGAATGCCGCCGAAATACAGGTCCGTGCGGCGATGCTCCCATGCCGGTAGCGCCTCGCGCAGGCCGGCCACGCGCTCTGTATCGAGTTCGGCGGTGATGAAGCCGGTGGTGTCGGGCATACAGGCCAGCACGGTGCCCCAGGGGTCAATGATCATGCTGCGCCCCAGGCAGGGCAGGGCGGGTCCCGGGCCGCCGATCTGCGCGGCGGCTATCACGTAGCACTGGTTTTCGATGGCGCGGGCCCGCAGCAGCGTCTCCCAGTGGTCGCGTCCGGTGTGCACGTTGAAAGCGGCGGGCACCAGCAGCACGTTGGCGCCGCGTGCGCGCAGGGTCCGGTACAACTCGCCGAAGCGCAGGTCGTAGCAGATGCTCAGACCCAGGGTCAGGCCGGCAGCGTCCACGGTATGCAGGCCGTCCCCCGGCGCGAAGTCGGCTGACTCGCGATAGGGTTTGCCATTCACCACGGCGTCGTACAGGTGCACCTTGCGATAGCGTGCGGCAATGCCGCCATCTGGCGCGAACGTGATGCCGCTATTGCCGAGGCGGGTCTCGCCTGGCAGGCGTTCATGCATCGAGCCCAGATGAATCCAGCAACCGGTGCGTTGCGCCAGCGAGGCGATGTGCTCGGAGACTGGGCCCGGAACCGCGCTGGCGGCCGCCTGTAGCGCGTTGGCATCGCCGCGGACATCGCTGTACTCCGGTGTGACGATCAGTTTCGCGCCGTCCGCCGCGGCGGCAAGAATCCAGTGTTCGAGTGCCGCCAGGTTGGCCTCGCGGTCCTGCCGGCTGTCGATCTGGATGGCAGCGACTTTTATCCGCATCATTCCGCTCCGTTCTCGTCTTGCTGCGCGGCAAGCGCCTGCGCCACGATCCGCGCCGCTTCGGCCAGCCATTGCGCGCCATCGCCACCGTGCAGCGTCTGCGCGGTGCGCGCGTCGGTGAAACCGTCGGCCAGTACGGCCAGCACGACGCTGTAGGCGCCTACGGTCAGAATGCCGGCGTCGTGACGAAGGCCGGGCAACTGTCCGGTCTTGTTGGCCAGCATGGCATCGGCTGGCAGCGCCGCGCCGAAATGGGCGCGCTCGCGCTGATCGGCCAGCAGCCCCAGTGCGAAGTCACGCAGCGGGGCTGGCAACGATCCATCACGCAGCAGCCTGCACAGCGAGGCCGCAGCGTCGCTGGCGCTCGTGAAGTTGTCCAGCCCTGCGGCGCGCGCGGCGGCGTCCATCATGCGACGCTGCAGCCGCGTCTGCCCGAGTCCCGCGCGATCGCACCAGTCGTTCACGCCCTCGAAGCCGAGCAATTCGATCAGCGCATTGGTCGCCAGGTTGTCGCTCAGCACGATCATCAGCCGCGCCAGTTCCGCCAGCGTCAGGCTCTGGACACTCGGCAACTGGCTGAGGATGCCAGTACCGCCCACGCGCTCGAGTCCGTCCAGAGAGAAGCGTTGCTCAAGCTGCAGATGACCCTGCGCCACCTGTTCCAGCAGCGTGAACAGGATCGGCAGCTTGATGATGCTGGCCGATGGCTGCACGCGCTCGGCCTCGCGCTCCAGCACCACCTTGCCATCGGCAAGCCGCAGGCTGATCGCGACGCGTGCCTGCGTGCCGGCCAGCAGCGGTGCCAGCGCGGTTTCTACCCGCGCGCGAAGCGCGGCCGCATCGGGAATCCGGCTACCTAGCGGAAATGCCACGAGTTCCATATCGCCTCCTCAGACCAGCAAGAAGAACAGCCCAGAGAACAGACAGAGATTCACGATGATCACCGCCCAGCCGTTGTAGAGCATGTACTTTAGCTGGGTCGAACGGGCCAGGCCCATCTGTCCGAACATGTCGGAGGTAGGGAAGGGGCCGAACCAGTCAATCTGCGAGCTGCCGAGGATCACGGCGGTCGTGGCCGCGGGGCCGACGCCGGCGGCGGCCAGCAGCGGGCCGAAGATCTTGGCCGTGAAGGTCATCTGCGCGACTGCCGCGCCGGGGATGTGTCCAATCACGTTGAACCACAGAATGATCACGCACAGCATGGCGCCGCCGATGCCTGCCAGGTGCGGGCTGGCGATGTCGAGCAGTGCGTGGTAGGCGTTGAGCTTGTCCACCAGCACCAGCACGGGGTTGAACAGCCAGAACAGGAAGAAGATCCAGATCAGCTTGCCCGCGCCGGCATACATCGCCTGGAGGATGGCACGCGGACCCATGCCGCCGGCCAGGCCGGTGGTGGCGGCCAGCGACACCATGACGATGATGGCGAAGGCAAAGCCGGCCTTGACGATCACGCCGGCCGTGGCCAGCCCGATGATGGTCAGGCAGAACGCCCATGCGGCGCGTACTGCCGTGCGCGGTGGCGTGGCGGACAGGTCGAACGCGGCGATGCCGTTCTTGGCTTCGTCGTACTGGTGCTCGGCCTCGGTCATCTTCTGGATGCGGCCCGACATGAACCAGCCGCTGGCGAGCGTGGCCGCCGCCATCGGGATGCCGGCCACCATCAGGTATTCCGGGTAGCTCAGGCCGGTCAGCCCCAGCACGGTCACGACGTTGGGCGTGAACGGTCCGAGCACCAGGCCGGCGGAACCCGCGGTCTGGAACAGCGCGGCCACCGCCGGCGGCGACAGGCGCACCGCCGCGGCGATCGGGATCACCACGGCGGCAATGATGGCGTTACCGCCGGCCAGCGTGCCCAGCGCGCCGCAGATCAGCGTGGAGGTGACCATGATGCCGAGGCGCACGCGTACCTGATTGGACAAGCCGATACGCCGCACAATGGCGCGCACCAGTTGCTCGGCGGCGCCCGTGCGCGAGGCCACTTCGCCCACGCCGGCGCCCAGCACGATGATCAGGCCGACAACCGCGATAAAGGAGCCGAGCGAGTCGGCCAGCAGTTTTCCCATGCCCACCGGCGTCGTGCCGGTCATGATCGCGCCGAGCACGATGGCGGCGATGGTCGACAGCACGATGTCAACGCCGAGCAGCGCGATGATGGCGAACACGAGCACGGGCGTCAGGCCCCAGAGGCTCGTCTCGCCGGGCATGGCCAGGTGCGTGTACAGGGCGATTGCCAGACCCGCCACGAACACCGCGATCGCCGCGATGCGCCGACTCGGCTGCAGGTCTGAGGAAGTGGGGGCTTTGCTTGCTACTGATGTCATGTGCCGGCTCCTGCCTGCTCTCGTCTTATCTTTGTGTTGTCTTGTATTGCTGGACGGGCAGGCCTCTGCCGGCGCTGCCCGCTCCCGTCCCTGTGCCTGCGATGTTTGCGAGGCTTACTGCGGCGTGATGCCAGCCTTGCGGATCACCGTGCCCCAACGCTCGTATTCCTGACGGATCTGGCGGGCAAAGGCATCCGGCCCGACCGAGACCGGGAAGGCGCCGGCATCGACAAGGCGCTGCCGCGTGTTGGCATCGGCCAGCGCCGCCTGGAAGGCCTCCACCAGGCGGGTGCGAACCTCCGGCGGCAACTTTGCCGGCGCTACCACGCCATACCAGGCGCTGACGTCATAGTCCTTGTAGCCCTGCTCTGCGAAGGTCGGGACGTCGGGCAGCTTGTCGTTGCGTTGCGTGCCGGTGATGGCGAGCGCGCGCAGCTTGCCCGCCTTGATGAATGGCAGGGACGACGGGAAGTTGTCGAAGATGACCTTGACGTTGCCGCCGATCGCATCGTTGAGCGCCGGCGCCGAGCCCTTGTAGGGCACGCTGATCATGTTGGCGTCGTTGAGTTGCAGGAACCAGGCCATGCCGAGGTCGTTGATGCCTCCGGCACCGGCGTTGGCGTAGCTTTCCTTGCCGGGGTGCTTCTTCGTGTAGTCCACGAACTCCTTCAGCGTGCGGGCCGGGAAGCCGGGGTGCACGCTGAGGATGTTGGGGCTGCTGACCAGATTGACGACCGGCGTGAAGTCCTTGACCGGGTCATAGGGCGGCTTGGCCAGCAGATGCGGCGCGGTGCCGTGCGTGCTGACCGTGGCGAGGCCGAGCGTGTAGCCATCGGCCTTGGCGCGCGCCACGGCATTCATGCCGATCGTGCCGGCCGCGCCGACGCGGTTGTCGACCACAATCTGCTGGCCCAGGATCTCCGAAGCCTTGCTGGCAACGATACGTCCCACGACGTCGGTTGGCCCCCCGGCGGAAAAGGGGATGACCAGTGTGATCGGCCGGTCGGGATAGGCGGCGTGCGCCAGCGTGGCGGTGCCCAGCGCGATGGCGCCGAGGACGGGCGCCAGAAGGAAGTGTCTGCGTTTCAAGTTGGGTCTCCTCGTGATTCTTGTCAGGATGGATGTTGTCGGGGGCGGCGGGCCGGTAGTCGGGTCGTCCGGCTCAATGGCGCAGGAACTGTCCGGCGGCAGCGCCGGTGGCGCCATCCGGGCCCCAGACCTGCACGCCGTTGACATAGACCGCTTCGATGCCGGCCGACGGCTCGCACGGCTGCGTGTAGTCGGCGCGGTCGATCACCTGTTCGGGATCGAACAGCACCAGATCGGCGGCGTAGCCCACTTCCAGCACCCCACGCCCGGGCAGACCAAAGACCGAGGCTGGCAGCGACGTCATGCGGCGCACGGCGTCTTCGAGCGTCAACAGGCCCAGTTCGCGGGCGTAGTGGCCGAGCACGCGCGGAAAGCTGCCCCAGAGCCGTGGGTGCGGGTAAGGGCCGGGAATGCCATCCGAGCCGATCATCGTGCGCGGGTGAGAGAGCACGCGGCGCAGGTCGCCCTCATCCATCTGGAAATAGATCGCGGTGGCCGGTCCGAGCCGGGCGGCAGCTTCCTCCAGCGATACATTCCAGTCGGCGGCGATGGCCGACAGGTCCCGGCGTGCCTGCTCGGGATACGGCTGCGAACTCGTGACGATGATCCGTTCCGCCTCGCCGACGAACTCGGGCAGCAGCACCGTGGAGCTGGCCGTGTAGGGGTAGACGTCGAGGGATACGTCCTGGGTGGCCAGCGCCTTGTCGATCAGGCTCAGGGTGACGGTGGTCTTGCCGAAGTTCTTGCGCCCGATGCATTTGTGGTGCGAGATCACGACGGGTAGCGCGGCTTCGCGGCCGATCTCCAGCGTTTCGCCAACGGCCTCGATGACCTGGTCGCGCTCGCTGCGCATATGGGTGGTGTAGATCGCGCCCGGGTGACGCGCGGTCACGCGCGCCAGGGCCACCACTTCGGCGGTTGGCGCTGCGCGGCTTGCCGGATAGCTGAGGCCGGTGCTCATGCCCAGGCCGCCATCGGTCAGCGCCTGGTCGAGCATCGCGGCCATCGCCTCGATTTCCTCGGCGGTGGCGGCACGCGTGGTATCGGTCATCGCGCCCGCGCGCAGCGTGCTGTGGCCCACCAGCAGACCAACGTTGACGCTGGGTGGCGAGGCCTCCAGCGCGCGCCGGTAGTCGGCGACGGAGGGAAAGCGGTAGTCCGAGACCTCGCCCAGCAGCATCAGCGGCTGCGGCAGGCCGTGGGTAGGCGTTAGCGGCGCGATGCTGATGCCGCAGTTGCCGGCAATCACGCTCGTCACGCCCTGGCTGGTCTTGGCCGGCATTGCAGGCGTGCTGAGCAGGGCGCTGTCATCGTGCGTGTGCACGTCGATGAAGCCGGGCGCCAGCACATGGCCGGTTGCGTCGACCGTATGCGCGGCCTGCCAGCCGGAGCAGTCACCGAGCGCGACAATGCGTCCGTCCGTCACGGCCAGCGCGCCGGTACGACGTGTGGCGCCGGTACCATCGATCAACGTGGCGTTGGTGAACAACAGGTCGCAGGATGGCATGGGATCAGTCCTTCGGAGATAAGCGTTGGCGCGGGGGTGACTCAGCCGAGTGCCGCGTAGGCGAGGATCTCGACCAGCATCTCGGGCCGCCCGAAACCCACGGTCACGATGGCCGCGCGGTTGGGATAGGGTGCCGGAATCATCTCCGCATAGACCCGGTTGAAGACGGCGAGATCGGCACGGTCGGTCACATAGACGATGACCTGGGTCAGGTCGGCAAGGCTACCACCGGCCGCATCCAGCGTCTGCTTCAGGTTCTGCAGCGTCTGGCGCGCCTGCGCTTCCATGCCGCCTTCCACCACGTTGCCGTCGGCGCCGGTCGGGATCTGCGTGGTGAACAGGATGCCGTTGCCCAGTACCGCCCATTCGACGGGAGCAGCGGATCGAGGCAGGCCGGTATCGATGATCTGTTTCATGGTGTGTTGCGGGTATCGGTGTGAGGGGAAGCGATGTTGGCCCGGTGTCAGCGCGTCAGCGCATCAGCGCGAACGCCGATGCATCCAGCGACGAGGGGCGGCCGGCCATGGCGTCGGCGAGCAGCGCGGCGCTGCCGCAGGCCAGCGTGAAGCCCAACGCGCCATGACCGGTGTTGAGCCACAGGTTGTCGTACGGCGTGGCGCCGATCAGCGGCTTGCTGTCGGGCGTGGCCGGCCGGCCGCCGCACCACGAGGTTGCCGCGTCGAAGTTCGCGCCGTCCGGGAACGTTTCGCGCGCCTGCCGGGCGAGCAGGGCGACGCGACGTGCATCGGCACGCGGATGGCGGCCAATCAGGTCGACCATGCCGGCGATGCGCAACCGCTCGCCCAGACGGGCGTAGACCACCTTGTAGTGCAGGTCCGTCACGCTGATGGCAGGGGGATGATGGTGGCCCGGTTGCGTCGGCGCGGTCAGGCTGTAGCCAGTCAGCGGATACAGTGGCAACGTCACGCCAAGCGGCGCCAGCATCGGCACGCTTTGCATGCCGGCAGCGACCACGAAGGCATCGGCCTCGATGTCACCCGCATCGGTGCGCGCGGCAACCACGCGTCGCCCTGCGTGCCGCAGCCCCGTCACCCGCGTGCCGCAGCGGAAGCTCGCGCCGAAACGGCGCGTGGCGGCCGCGGCCAGGCCAACGGTGAAAGCGTGGCAGTCACCAGCTTCCTCGCTAGGGGTGTGGATGCCGCCGGCCAGCTTGTGCTCCAACGAGGCCAAGGCCGGTTCGAGCGCCACGCAGGCCGCGGCGTCCAGCGCCTGCTGGCGGCTGCCGAGCGAGGCCTGATACGCCAGTTGCTGCCGGGCACCGTCGAAGGCAACCGGATCGCGATACACCACCAGCTTGCCATTGCGCTGATAGTTGAAGTGCAGCGCCTCGCGCTCTACCAGTTCATGCACGCCATCGCGGCTGAGCTGGCCCAGCCCGAGCAACTGCGCGGTGACTTTCTTGGCCACGCCGGTGCGGCAGGCACGCAGGAACTCGAGGCACCAGGTCCACTGGCGCCAATCAAGGCGAGGAACGAAACGCAGGGGCGAGTTGCGGTCGAGCAGCCATCCCGGCAGCTTGGGGAGCACGGCCGGGTCGGCCAGCGGCGCCACGTAGCTGTAGCTGAGTTGCGCGCCATTGGCCAGGCTGGTTTCCTGGGCCAGTTCGTCGCGCGCTTCCAGCAGGGTGACGGTATGCCCCTCGCGCGCCAGATAGTAGGCGCTCGCGACGCCAACCACTCCGCCACCCAGTACGCATACCCGCATGTTTCTCTCCCCAACCTTGAAAATGACCTGCCGCCCGCAGCTGCGGGCAAGGCGACAGTGTTGACGAGAGCGGGGTAGCGTTCAAATGACCTTTAGCGCATACCCTATAACCTGAGGTTATTCGGACCGGTCCGGCAGCGCCGCCTCGAACTGGGATCCGAGGATCGCCAGCAGGGTGTCGTGGGCGTGCGAGGACGCAGCGCCGTCCGCGTAGATCGCGGCCACGCCCACCGACAGGGCGGGTTCCAGCGGGCGGATCAGCAATTCCTCGCCGCTCGCGCGCTGCGAGAACTGAGCCGTGAAATGGTCGACCAGAGCGTAGCCGACGCCGCATTCCGCCAGCGCGGCGGCCACGTAGTAGGTACGCGCCTCGATCATCGGCGTGCGCTCCTCCAGCCCGAGATCGCGGAAGGCCTGAGCGATCAGGCCACCCAGCGGGTCGCTGTTGCCGATGCCGATCC
>OBNK01000291.1_pt1 | contig 12016 bp, 17 predicted proteins | sample 1670161 | NCBI WGS metagenome assembly OBNK01 (sample SAMEA104232304, study PRJEB22302) | sediment metagenome | biome: forest; feature: aquifer; material: sediment | place: USA | collected 2011-08-07 | depth 0.01 m
CTGCCATCGCTGCGTCCCGCTCGAGCCGAGCGCCGGAGCTGTTGCGCCAGTCCGGTAGTAGTGCCACGCCGTCGCACTGCAGCACCCAGCCGATATCTCGCCGCATCAGCTGTTCGTACTCTGGCGTCTGCCGGAACTCCAGGCCCATCGCGACTGCCTTCTCGATCACGCCTTCCGGTACGCCATTGGTCGGACTGGCTATGTCGTATCCGGCGTCCACCAGTGCAGCCTCCGCCTGCTTGAACGCCGGGAAGTTGTGATCGGGCATCCCAGCCATCGGCCCCGCTAGGTACAGCTTCACGCTGGGTCTCTCCTCTCCACGTGCAGATCGCCCGCAGCCCGGCTCGAGCCAGCCGCCACGCCTCGCATCGGATTCGCTGCCTTCGCCTCCGCCTGATTCTTGTCTTCTAGGAGACCCAGCAGCAGGAAGCAGTACAGGATCACGTCGTGCAGCCTGCCCTCGATCGGCTCGCTGGCGACTTGCCCTTCGCGGCAGAAGGTCATCACTGCCTGCCAGTGCTTGTCTGCGTACACCGCCCACACCTTCTCCTGCGGGATAGCCAAGCGTACGGCTGCCTCCCTGAAGTTGGACAGCACATCAGCCTCGCCCGCGTAGTCGTGGCCCTTCTCTTCGTTGATCTTAACGATCCGGTCGTACTCGGCGTCTCTGAACCTGTTGAACTCTTCTCTGTTCACTGTCCCTCCATTAGCTCGATCATGGTCTTAGGCCCGGTGCCTAGCCAGCGCACCGGCACTCCCGTCACTCGCTGGATCCGGCTGGCCATCTCGTAGCCTTCCACTCCGGCCTGTCCATCCAGCCCGGCAACATCCGGCTCGATGTAGTCGTAGTGCATGAGGGCGATCTCGGTCGCTCCGTTCAGCAGCACCGCCGACTTGATCTGGTCCATCGAGAAAGTAGCCACCCGACGCACTTTCCGGGTCACGGTCGTCCTCTCCGACTCGGGGTCGACTCCCAGCTCCTCCCAGTCCATCTCGACCGAGTCGCGCCAGAAGGGACCGCTATTCCCGGCGACCCGGATCGGGAACGTCCGGCACACCAGGATCACTCGCTCGAGCCGGGCCGGTGCCACTCCGCAGTCCGCTAGCAGTCCAGCCGCCGTCGTATTCCTGGAGGTCACGTAGGGGAACGGTCCGGTCGTCAGGCTCAGTCCAGCTCCCTGCGTCCCTTCCAGCAGCACTTGACCGACTGCGGACAGCTCCGCTGGCACATCCGCTAGCTTGATGTATGGGTGGCCACCGGCGACTTCCGGGCTGTAGTACCGGTCGGCAGACAGGCAGCCCTCCTCACGCATGACGCGAGCAGCAGTCGCGGCGCCGATCCCCTCCTGCGCCACCGCACTGGTCGAGCCGATCCTGGAAGCGAGTTTGCTGAGCTGCTCCTGGTCCTTGTGCTCCATCCGTACGACGTGTGCTCGAGCGTCGACCAGGATCGGCCGCTGATTCAGGCCATTCGTCTCCCTCCAGGCGATCCACCAGTGCAGCTCGTCGTCCAGGATCTCCGGCGAGATCACAGCGCCCGGCCCGATGTACAGCTGCGCATCCGGATTCGTGTAGGCGGCGACCGGGATCTGCTGAGTCACGTGCCTCATTCCCTGCTCGTCGTATGCAGTGTGCCCGGCATTAGCGCCGCCCACCCGCACGTGGTGCTTGTACTCCCTAGCGATCCGGGCGACGACTGCGCCCTTGCCCTCTGACCCAAACTGTCCACCGACGACAGCGCAGACTCCCTTAGTCTTGAGGTCCATCCACCTTCTCCCTTCGGACGATCTTCTCTTTCAATAGATAGTGCCATAGATGTAGCTCCGCGTCCCTCGCGTGTCCACCCCTCCCTCTTAGCATGACGCCCCTCGCCTTCAGCTGCGCTGCGGTCGGCTTCTTGATCCCGGCGCCTTGTTCGACCACCTCGACTCCACACTCCTTCGCTACCCACTTCAGTGCACCGATCATCTGGGATGTCTCCATCGGCGACCACGACTGCGCCTGCGCCTTGCCTGCGTACAGCCGGAACTCCTCGACCACCAGTACTTTCCGGCTCGGCAGGCTCCACGTCTTCAGAAGCTCTGCGATCTCATCCACTGCGAACTCAGCGTCGGTCTCCCACGCCGTCGTATCCGTGAGCGCCCACACAGCGATCCCCACATGCCGGTCGCCGGGATCGACTGCCACAACTGTGTGCACTCCTACCACCGGTCCACGTCCACAGTCATGCGCACTCCCGAGTCCGGCCGCATCAGCAGGTCGGTCGCCATCGCTCCGCCCAGCCCTGCGATCTCGTCGGCGACCTGCCGCCCGGCCTTCGTGTCAGGCACCTCCAGTACGACAGAGTCGTGCACCGTCAGTACCATCTGCCCAGGCCAGTTCGCCTCGATCTCGATCAGCCACAGCTTCAGGAACTCCGCTAGTGATCCCTGCACTACGCGATTCCAGCCGGTCTTCGCGTAGTCGCGCGGGCCGAGCCAGCTCTGCGACTCGTACGGCGTGTTCGGCAGTACTCGCACCCAGCCTCGCGTCTCCATCTTGCGCATCGCCTTCTTGTACGCGACCTCGAACTCCGGGTACAGCTGGCGCCAGTCCGCCACCAGCTGCTCACACTCGCGCAGTGGCAGCTGGATGTCCGCTAGCTTGCTCAGCGTCTCCTGGAACGTCTTCCCGCCGATCATGAAGATGGCGCCGAAGGTCAGCCGCTTGGCGATGTCTCGCTTGAGCTTGAAGTCCACGTCGTCCCGCTTCACCTTGAGCACTTGCTCGCAAGTGATGCCATGCAGGTCCTCGCCCGCCGCCAGCAGTTCGAGCATGCGCTTGCACTGCGCGTACTCAGCCGCCACCTTCAGCTCCGCCTGATGCAGATCCAGACTCAGCAGCTGCTTGCCCGGCGCCGCTCGCAGTAGCGACCGCACTTCCGGGATGCCCTCGAGCGCCTTGTCCGACTTGGGCATCGCCTGCAGCTGGATCCGCTCTACTGACATCCGGCCCGACTTGACGGTTCCCTGCTTGTACGAGCACCGCAGGCGGCCGTCCAGCCCCAGCTTCTCCGGGTAGCCCCGGTACCACATCGACACGGCTCGCCGAGCCTTTGACACGAGTGCGTACTCGGCCGCCCACTTCACCTGCCCCGGTCCAGTCTTGCTCCACCGGCGGACTTGCTCCTCATCCAGGCTTGGCGCTCCTTTATCTGTCTTGCGATCTGGCACCAGCCCTAGCTCATCGAAGAAGTAGCGCTTGGCGTCGTTGATGTTGCACCGGAAGGGCATCTTCCGCTCTAGCTCGTCAGCCCGGTGCTCCAACTCCTCGGCGGCTTCGAGGCTCGCTGCTGCATCGTAGCCGATGCCTCGGTGCTCCATGCGGTACAGCACTTCCAGCAGCTTGTACTCTCGGCGCAGGCGACCTAGGTGTCCTTCGCCCCGTTCCACCCTGGCCGCCTGCACCTTGTACAGAGCGAAAGTCTGTTCGGCGTCCCGGCGTACGTATGGCTCGGCGATGTGCCACGGCACGAGGTCGTACCGCTCAGCCGGGTAGCCCCGCTTCTTTAGCCACGCCTTCAGCTCGTCCTGCCCAGTCTTCCCCTCCAGCCCGGCTCGCTGCGCCGCCGCGTCCAGCCCTCGGCTCTGGCGCGGATCCAGCTCGCCCGCCACCAACATGGAGTCCCACTCGAGCGTGTGGACGAGGTCCTCGCCTTCCCAGTGGCGGGTCCCAGCCCGGAACATAGTCAGGTCGAACTTCGCATTGTGCCAGATAGTGCGCCGCCGACCCAGCCAGCGCAGCAGCTTCGCCCAGTCCGACACCGGCAAGTTGGGATCTCCGTCCTCCAGCAGGTCCAGCTGCGCCGGAAACTTGTCGCGGATCCCCTGGTCGAATGGCAGCGCCAGCGAGCCGCCCTCCCACGCCAGCCCTACCGACGCCACGCGCGCACCGTCGTCGGGATGCCGCCCGGAGGTCTCTGTATCCACCGCTACGAGCTTCGCCTTGGGCAGGATCACTGAAAGCACCCAACCTTGTAGACCCTATCCGTCCATCGAGGCTTTACTGGCTCGCGCATTCCGGCGCTCTCTCGCTTTCGCGCGTACGCGTATGTGCAACGGCGCTCTTCGGCGAAAGGGTCTACAGGGTCTACAACCGCATTCCGCCGGGAGGTAAATGGTCTACGACTAGGGTCTACGACAGGGTCTACGCCGTTCACTACCTCATTCAGTACAGGGTCTACGAGGCCCCTTTCGACGTCCGATAGGTCTCTACGGGCGATCGGACCGGTACTAGCGGTCAAGGCCGACGAAGGGCCGAACGAGGCGTCGTAGACCCCATCGTGGCCCGGCCGTAGACCCTGCCCCGAACCGCTCACGACTCCCCCTCCGTGTCCTTGCGGGTGGCTTCAACGGCGCGGCGAAACTCAATCAGCGGGACGTTGCCGACGCCGATGTTCTGCTCGTGCTTCAGTTCATCGACCCAATCCGCCAGCCGATCCCCAGCCTCCACCGCCTTACGCAGCGCCCTCGCCGTTTCGCGCCATTCGTTTACCTGCGTCCGCAACCCGCGCTCCATCAAGTCACGGTCCGCCCGCAGCGCCTCATTCTCGGCTTCTAGGGCTTGGACCCTGAACAGCGCCTCGTTCAAGTCCGTGCAGGCGCATTTGTCGTGGATCGTGTCAGCCATCGGATCGCCCCTCTCTGGTGTTGGACTTGTTGAACGTCGGCCCCGGCTTCGTGTCGTGCTGCGTGAATCCAGTCTCGCGCAGCATCTCGCGCATGCGCTGGCTCCCGTACTTGCGCCCGGCGAGACAAGGCTCGGTGTAGCCGCACTTCCAGCCGCAGCGCTCGCCGTCCGGCGAACGTGGCTTGTCGCCCGGCCTCGGCCGGTACGCTTCCCGCATGGTGTCCAGCACCTCGAGCGCCATAGTCTCGATCTCCTGGTCGGTGCGAACAGTGATCGTTCGCCGGAACCGCTCGTTCATCTCCATGTCGCGCTGCAGCTTGTACGTGCGGCAGTGGTTGTAGATCGCCCCTCGGATATCCAGTCCCTGCTTGCGCAGCAGGTACGTGTAGATGCCAGTCTGGTCCTCCAGGTCGAGGTCCTTGCCCTTCGGCAGGTTCCGGCATGTCTTGTGGTCGACGATCCACAGGCCGCCACCAGCGGAGAAGTCCCGCACGATCAAGTCCACGGTCCCGGCGAGCTTGAACGACGAGCGCGTTCCACTCGCAGTCGGCAGCCACACCTCGAGCGGATGCTCGACGGCGACGATCTCCCAGTCGGTGTCAGTTGTGTACAGGTCGACGTAGCCCCGGTAGATCCACTCCACCAGCTCCTGCATCTCCGTCTGGGCGCCAGTCCCTTCCTCGTACAGCAGCGGCGCCACTGCCAGGAACAGGTCTTGCGCCTCGATCGGCTCGCGCGACCGAATCCCGCCGACAGTCTCCTGGCTGATGTCCAGGATCTTCTTGTAGTGCCGCTCCATCACCGAGTGGAACAGCGTCCCGCGCACTAGCGCTTCGGCCTCATCCTCCGTCCGCCAACGCTCGTCGTATGCCAGCTGGTGCTTCAGCCCGCACTGCCTGTACGTATCGACCTCCGAGTAGCTCACTACCTTGGTCTTAGCCATTATCCTCCCCTCCGCCACGGCTCCTGTTGAGCAGGCGCTGCGACATATCAGTAGTTGCCCGCCAATAGACCTGCGTCCCTTCGCCAGTCACCAGACGGAATGGCCTGCGCCCTCCGTCCGGTCCCCTCTTACCGCCGAACCCGAGCGCTCGAGCCTGCTGCGTCAACGCCTCGGCCGATTCTACGCGTGGATCCAGCCGCTTGCCCGCCGGTGGCTCGCGCTCCCACCAAGCTGCGAGCAGCGACGGGCTGAACCAGACTACCGGCTCGATCGTGTCGGCATCCTCCACGAACACCGGCGTTGCGACCATCCGGCGGCCCTGATCCGGTCCCTCCGGCTTGGACTTCCACCCGGTACGCGACAGCGCCAGCGGTAGTAGCTTCAGCGTGAGTGCATTCTCGGCGCCGGAGTCCTCAATCCCGTAGGCCCAGGTCTCCACCGCCTTGGGGATCCACTCGGCGCCGCTCAGCATGCCCTCGAGGATCCGGGCGCCAAGCTCTACGACAGCGATCTTATCGGCGTACCGGCCGGACCCTCGGCGGATGGACTTGTACTCACTGACGACGCCTTCCTGCTGCAGAGCCAGCTGTACGATCGAGCCAGCGTAGTCGTTCAGGTCCGGGTGTCGCTGTCGCAGATCCAGGATGTCGTCCCACTGCGGATAGTCGCCCTTCAGACTCTTGCGCTTCGTGGGCGACGGCACCTCCAGCAGGATGGCCCGGTCGATCAGCGCCTTCTGCCCATGCAGTCCGAGGCTCTCGCCGGATACGACCAGCGCTGCTCGCATCTGGGCGACGACCTGCTTGGCGTTGTCCTCTCCCTTCTTGATGATCGAGCCGCCGACCGTCACGTTACGCAGCAGCTCGCCGTGTGCCTCGAGCGAGTCGAGGTCGTCCATCCAGACGATCCCCGAGTGATGCGCGGACAGGTAGTCGCGCAGGGCAGCCCGCGTCGGATTGGAGTGGCCGCCGCTATTGCCAGCCAGCTGTAGCATGATCGAGAAGAAGCCCGTCGTCTTGCCGGACTCGCTGGCAGCCTCCAGCGCCATGAACGGGAACTGCGACGCCACCCGCTGGATCTGCGGCTTCAGTAGGCAGGCCGCCCACCAGGAGCCGAATACTGCTGCTACTGTCTCGTCGTGGAAGGTGAGCACTTCCGTCAGGATAGCAGACGCCTCGGACGTTCCGCCCATACCGTAGCGGTACGGCGCCCACCCGCGCACGATCGGATCCGGGCGCACCCGCTCGTGAGGGCTGGCGCCCTTAGCCCGGATCACTCCCTCGTGAGTGATGAAGGCTTGAGTGGGTTCGTGCCAGCCGAGTGCGTCGGCAGCCTCGAGCGTCTCCGCCTTCTGCGCCTCGAGGTAGCGGCCCAGTCGAGTCGGCTCCCGCATCTTGGCTGGAGATACGTTATCCGGCGGGCCGATCGTGACACCGTGGTTGGCCAGCCATGCCGACAGGTGTTGCTGGCTGGACAGCACTGAGCTAGGCAGTACGTCGTTGACTACGTCGCCGTCCGGCCGCAGGATCTCCACCTCGTAGGCTCGGCCGCGCTCGGACTCGACCACGCCGATCACTCGCATGTCCGCGTCCATCCAGCGGGCGAGGCCCATCTCGATGCCGTTCTCCTTCTTAAGCTTGACCTGCACCAGGATGCACGTGCGTCCAGACACCAGCCAGCCGGTCTCCTCCTGCGGCTGTGTGAGGTTGGCCCGCCAATCTTCCGACTCAGCGGCGACCTCCGGCGACAGTCGCCCCTGCTTCGCAAGTTCAGCGTCCCAGATGCTCTGCTTAGTCTTGTACACTTCCTCCTCGGGCAGCGGAGGATCGAGCTTCGCGGCGGCTTGATCAACGTGCAGATCGTAGGCGTCGGCCATGCCCAGGAACATCTTGGCATAGTGGCCGCACACTCGAGCGAGCCACACGTTCCGGCCGCCCTCGCCCTCGGGTATGCGTGTGAGTAGCTCCGTGAGGTGCGAACGGGCGCTTTTCTGGCCTTGATCGGTATCGTCCGGGCGATCGGCCGTGAGCACGTTCGGGCAGTCACAAAGGGCCTCGGGTCCCCGGCCCTTACCCCACCGGTACACCCGGCCCGTCTTGTGGACGCTTGGGGGAGCGATGACGCCACCGCCCTCGGCTCGAATGTCCCACTTGACCTTGGGATCCGTCGACGACGTGCCGCGCACTCGCACACCCTCCGGCAGCCGGAAGTAGAAGTGGTAGCCGTTGCCGGTGCGCACTCGAGTTGTCTGGTCCATGGGCGGACCGAGCTTCGCCTTCCAGTGCTTGAGCGCCGCCTCGTTGTCGCAGTCCAGCACCAGCAATCGGGAGACGGCGCCAGTGATGACGAACAGGTTGGGAGCGCCGGAGGCGAAGGCCTCCCGTACGAACCGCTCAGGGATAGCCTCCGTCTGCCAGCGCTTCCACGCCGACGTAGGGGACTTGCCGCCGCGAGGCGCCGCGACGACATTCCACCCATGGCCAAGGAGTTCTAAAGCTGCGTCGACAGAGTCCACGGTTCGCCGCGCTGCGGAAGACGTGGAGTCGGCGGTCCGGTCTCCGGCACTTCTATCAGCACCGTCACTCGCACCCGCTCGACTTCCCTCCCGGAACGTCGGCAGTCTGGACATGCTGCGCGGGAGTGCCGGTACTTCGATCCGGTCGCGTCCTCCAGCGCTCCCATATCCTCAGTCTTCGGGCCGGTGAACCACGACCCCAGATCTGGCATGTTACTGTGCCCGTAGTACGAGCCGCACTGAGGCGTCGGGCATACGTACACCTCGATCTGCTTCTGCGCCATCCTGTCTCCTCTAGTCGAAGGATCCTACCACTGCACTCGGGTGGGCGCCTGTCGGCAAGGAACCAGACGCCCACCCCAATGCCCCTCCCCTGCCTTGAAGCTGGAAGGGAGCACTGGAGCTTCGACTAGAAGCCTAGAAGCTCGTCAATCCTGGCACCGCGACGCTCGCCCATATGAGGCCGAATCGCTCGCATGATCTGCACAGCGCTGTCTCCTTGTGTCGAAGTCGTGAACACCGTCTGCTTCCCCCAGTTGCGTGGCTTACCGGCAGTCACCCGGCGCCCGCCGAACAGTAGCGCGACCCTCTCTACGACGTCACGGTCGGTCATCTGCAGGCGGATCTCGGGCGACCTGCGATGGAGCGAGAAGCAACCCTCTCCCTCCAGCAGTCCAGCAAGCCACGCCAACTCGAGGTCTGACATCCTAAAAGATGTCTTCGTCCTTGCTGTCCTCCGGAGCGGTGAAGTCTTCGTCCGGCGGAGTCAGCCGCTCGATCTGGTTGGCCAGCTCGCCCTTGCGGGCGCCCGCCTCGATGGTCCGCGTAGACACGATCGCCTTGACGCACTGCCCGATCAGGTCGTCGGTGTCCGTGTCGTAGCCGACGCCGAATGCGTCGTACGTCTCCTTCATCTTGAACGCGGCCTTGCTCGAGAGCGACGTGTTGTTCCACAGCTTGCGGCCCTGGTGCCCCTCCTCCACGATGTCGAACTCCCAGGTCCAGTAGGGACCGCTCGGCCCCTCGCCGTCTGTGCGCACTTCCGCCAGCTTCACGTGGTACGCGCCGTTGGGGATCGGCTCGAACCCGCTGGCTGACGCTGCCGTCTGCTTCTGCTTCTCCTTGTTCAGCTTCGCCATGTCACTTCTCCTTGGTCTCTGTTGACTTATCAGCCTTCGCCTGTGCTTCCGCCCGCTTGCGGGCTTCCTGCATGACTGGGTCACCCTCGACGTCGAGTTCATCGTCGACGTACGAAGCCACCCGGTCGAACGTGGGGTCTACCAACCACTTGGGCAAGGCGTTCAAGCGATCCTTCCCACGCCACTTGGAGTGCGGCCGGAACAGGCCACGAAACTCCTCCTCTTGCTCATCGCCGACGAGCGCGACCTGAGTCACGCACACGACGTCCATCCACCCGAGCAAGTCGTTCTGCAAGCCGGGTGTCACGGAGGGTAGGTACACCACCGCTCCGTCGTTGTCCTGCTCCCGCCGAGTCAGAGCCGTCAATCCGAAGTGGCAGGGTAGGTCGCGGTACTTGCGGATCAGCTGGCGACACTGCTCATTGACGGCTCGCCAGTTGTCCTGGTCGACAATCCAGGGGCTGCGGTCGCGGCCTGCCTTGTTCGCTCGGCTGACTGCGCCCTGGACCTCGGTGTCCTTCAGCGCCTGCTGGATCTCGGTGACCGAGTCCCAGCCGACACCGGCGTACGCATCCGGATCCTCGTTCAGCTCTTCCCGGATGCGCAGCCACTGCTCCTCCAGCCCGGCGAAGGTCAACTCCTCGCCCGGACCAGGGAACACCTCAATGTTCTCCACCTCTACGCCACGCTGGCGCAGAGCTTTAGCCTTGATCCCGGACTCGCTGTTGACGAGCAGCACTTTCCCGAGATTCGCCATGGACGCGAGGGCGGTAGTCTTGCCAGTCCCTCCATCCCCATAGTAGAGAGCGTTGACCGGCTCCCGTACGTCCGTCAGGTTCTGCGGCATCTGTCTCCTCTGGTTTCAGGTCCACGGAGGCAACGAGGCCTCCCGGCCGTCGACGATGATAGCATACCCGGCGGCGGCCTGGAAGCGCTACTGCCCGGTGCGGCTGTAGTCCGACCGGTGGACGCCTCCGTTGGCTCCGCGCTCAGCTCGCCGAACGGCTCGAGCGTGGGCCGCCCGGCGCATCTTCCTTTGCTGCCGGAACTCCCGCCACTTGGCTAGCTCGGTGAACAGTCCGACCTCGTACGCAAACGCGGCGCCCAGGATGAGCGCCGCGATTGCTAGCCCTGCCCAGTGCTCCGCCTTCAAGAGCGCGGCCCCGACTGATGTTCGTGCAGCCTATGACCGAGGCCGTTCGGTGGTGGATCTCCCACACTCGCTAGGTCCATGGAGCCGAGCGACATAATCGTCCAGTTGGGACCGCTGGGATCGTCGCTGTACGGCTCGGCCGGGAAGTCCAGCCGGACGTCGTTGTCTGGGATCGCGACGCGCTGGTCGCAGTCTGGGCACTTCTCTACCTTTACCGTCATAAACGTCTCCTCTCAGCCTGCCATCTCGTACACGTGGAGGATGAGTGGCTTGACTGCGAACGACCCGACGTACTCGGTCGCTTGCTCCAGGTCGGCGCCGGTGGTTAGCACTCCTATCATGCGCACTTCCCTCGGCGCCTCCGTGTCGACTTCCGCCCAGATACACGGCATCGCTTCCCAGTCCAGTGAGCACGCCAGCAGCTTGGCGCCGCGTGGCATCTCGATCGGCTGGCGCTGAGCAGTCGGCTCCAACTCGAACTTCCACACCGTTCTCACTCGACCACCTCGGCATCCGGCACGTCGCGGAAGTGAGACAGCGCCTCCTGGATCTCCTCCACGTGCATCTGCGCCAGCTCGAGCTGAACTCGACCGGAGCCGGTGAGCAGCGCCACTAGGCCGAGCGCCTCGACGATCGACTCTACGTCGTACGCGTACCGCTCGAGCGCCCGCACTATGATCTTCCTCCCTCGTTCTGCGTCCAACATCAGCGGTCCCTCCCATCCTGATCGACAAATATGCAGTCGTCATCGTAGTGCGGTGCACCCAGCTCCCGTCGCTTCTCAATCTCGGGTAGCTCCAGCTGCCGCTCCACTTCCGCAGCCAGCTGGCGAGTGCGCTGTGCTTGCAGGCGCTCCTTTGGAGTCATCTTGCTGATGTAAGTCTCCAGCGCCACGTACAGGTCGATACCCTGCTGTTCGTTTAGCCGGATCACGCGACCCTCCTTCGCATTGTGTCGAGGCTCGGGCATACGAACCCGCCTCGATTCTTGTCGTCGTGCCCGAACCGAACGGTGGCCCCGGACGGTAGCTCGACGGTGCGCACTAGGGAGCCAGTGCACCCGGCTCCCCAGTTACGCAGGTTCGCTACGGGCAGCCCGGCGGGAATCCCGCACGTGCACTCAGGGTAGCGTACTGCTAGCTCCTCGAGCACTGCGGACGAGATGACTCCGCCGCCGACTTCAGCTGCCTGGAATCCCCTCGGCAGGTCGCACTCCGCGCAGGAGGCTTGCCCAGCCGAGTAGAAGCGGTTGACGAGCAGGGGCCTGTGACAGCCCCTGCACTCAACCATCTTCGCCTCTATCTTGTCGGTCTGCACTTCGGCGTCAGGGAACCGGCCCTGCAGAGCGACTAGAGTGTCCCTAGCTGGTCCCATGGCTAAGCTGCTGCCTTGACCTTGCTCGCCGGAACCTTGACCTTCTTGGTCTTGCCCTGCTTGTCGACGTACTCGATCTCGTACTCGGCGCCCTTCTTGTACACGGCCGCGACCTGACCGGTGTGCTCCCACCGGCCGACCTCGACCAGCACCTTGGCGTCCTTGGGCAGGGCGCCGTTCTTGGCCGCCGCCTCCTGCTTCTCCTGCTGCGCCTTCGCGCGGGCA
>OBNK01000293.1_pt1 | contig 11957 bp, 10 predicted proteins | sample 1670161 | NCBI WGS metagenome assembly OBNK01 (sample SAMEA104232304, study PRJEB22302) | sediment metagenome | biome: forest; feature: aquifer; material: sediment | place: USA | collected 2011-08-07 | depth 0.01 m
CCGTGGTCGGGGAAAAAGTCTGGTTGGACGGCTTGGCACCGGCCGGATCCAGCAGGAACGTGTACGCCCGCGTGACCTTGCCGCTGGACCAGCTCATGTCGACCAGAATGTCCACGAACGGCTCGCTGAGCGGCTGGTTCGAGCGGACGGTCGCAACATAGCTGCCGTTCGGGCGTTGCTGCACATCGAGCTTGACGCTCGAGATGGCTGGCAGGTACGTCAGCCCTGCGCGCGCATAGGCGGACGACGGGGCAAGCTTGACAGTCAAACTGCCCGCTTCCTCGGCCGACACACCGGTGATATCGATTTCGGCCTGGAGCGGCTGCCCCAAGTTGGACTGTACCCGTAGTTGCCCGAACCCCGCGGCATACGCGGCCGGCTGGACAAGCAGCAGGCCGAGAGCCGTGACGGCCAGCGTTGACCAGCGCTGACGGACATTAGGCGCATCTTTCCGGCGATGTAGGCTCACACTCACCTCGTGCTCCGTTATGTTTTTAGTAGCAAAAGTTAACCCGACCCCAAAACGCATGGCAGGCAGCGCGGTACCGGTTCCAATCGAATATCTACCCGGACGCACATCACTTCTCGTCACCTCGCATCCCGGACGCTGGGTGACGCTGACCCCGTTGGCCTAGCTCATGCCGGCTGTATTGTGACGCAACCCCGGGGAAAATAGCCACCCGGATGCAACAACGCCGCGCTGTGGCGCGGCGTTGCAGGCAAAGCAGCAGATTCTGTTGCCTCGCTGCAACGATGCGGCGAGGCAAGTTCGGGAATCAACCCTCGATGAGAATGCGCAGCATACGACGCAGCGGCTCGGCGGCGCCCCAGAGCAACTGGTCGCCAACGGTGAACGCCGAGAGGTATTCGCCGCCCATCTGCATCTTGCGCAGGCGACCGACCGGAATCGTCAGCGTGCCGGTCACGGCGGCCGGCGTCAGGTCCTTCATGCTGGCCTCACGCGTATTCGGCACCACCTTGGCCCATTGGTTGTTGGCGGCCAGCATGCCTTCGATCTCGTCCAGCGGCACGTCCTTGCGGAGCTTGATCGTCAGTGCCTGCGAGTGGCAGCGCATCGCGCCGATCCGCACGCACAGGCCATCCACGGCGATCGGGCTGGCGCCGGTGGCGCCCAGGAAGCCTTCGCCACGACCCAGAATCTTGTTGGTCTCGGCGCCGCCCTTCCATTCCTCGCGCGACACGCCGTTACCGAGGTCCTTGTCGATCCAGGGGATCAGGTTCCCGGCCAGCGGCACGCCGAACTGCTTGGTTTCGTCGGCAGACAGGCCGTGCTGGGTCGACAGGATCTGACGGTCGATCTCCAGGATGGCCGAGGCCGGGTTGTCCAGCAGCGGCTTGACCGCGGCGTTCAGCGTGCCGAACTGGGTCAGCAGCTCGCGCATATGCTGGGCGCCACCGCCCGAAGCGGCCTGGTACGTCATCGAGGTCATCCACTCGACCAAGTCATGCTCGAACAGGCCACCCAGACCCATCAGCATGCAACTCACGGTGCAATTGCCACCGATGAAATTCTTGACGCCCTTCTTCAGCGCGTCCTTGATCACACCCATGTTCACCGGATCGAGCACGATGATCGCGTCGTCCTTCATGCGAAGCGACGATGCGGCGTCGATCCAGTAGCCATTCCAGCCGGCTGCGCGCAGTCGCGGGAAGACGTCGTTGGTGTAGTCGCCGCCCTGGGCGGTGAGCACCACGTCGCACTTCTTCAGCGCTTCGATGTCATTCGCGTCCTTCAGCGTGGTTTCATTCTTGGCCATGGCCGGAGCCTTGCCACCCGCGTTGGACGTGCTGAAGAAAATGGGTTCGAAGTGGTCGAAATCACCTTCTTCCTGCATGCGCTGCATCAGGACGCTGCCGACCATTCCTCGCCAACCGACGAGACCTACAATCATGACTTACCTCGGATGTGATGTGAACTTCCCCGCCATTTTCCTCGCCCGGCGTGGCTGCGCGGGGAAGACGGGCAGGCACGACGAACGATCTAGGGGATCGTTTTGGTAATAGTTTTAATCGTCGTGGTGGTCAGGCCGAACGAATCCACGCCAATCGAGCCGCGCTTGGCGGTACGAGCAGCGAATGCAGTCAGAAGGGACTGGTGGAATCGGGCCATAGCGGGACAGTCTACACGAATTTGCGGCAGCGCCGCAGGGGAAATAATGGGTGTTTTGTAGCTTCTGGAGGGCTTTCTCCTCTCTCCCACACGTGGGAGAGAGGTCGGGGAAGACGGTAATCGGCAACAAATTGCGAATTCGCATCTTGCACCGCCCGGCCGTCCCCCGCTGCCCCGCTCCCGCCTTGCGGGAAAGGGGAAGCAAACCACTCGGCGCCTGGCCTTACAGCGCCGCCAGCACCGCCTCGCCCATCTCGCGCGTGCCAACCTGCTTGCAGCCCGGCGTCACGATGTCAGCCGTGCGATAGCCTTGGGCCAGCACCTTCTTGACAGCGTTCTCGATGCGGTCAGCCTGTTCGGCGCGGTTCAGCGAATAGCGCAGCATCATCGCGGCGGAGAGGATCGTCCCCAGCGGATTCGCCACGCCCTTGCCGGCGATGTCAGGCGCCGAGCCGTGCGACGGCTCATACAGACCCTTGTTGTTGGCATCGAGCGACGCCGACGGCAGCATGCCGATCGAACCGGTCAGCATCGCAGCCTCGTCGGACAGGATGTCACCGAACATGTTGCCGGTGACGATCACGTCGAAGCTCTTCGGCGCCTTGACCAGCTGCATCGCGGCGTTGTCCACGTACATGTGCGACAGCTCGACGTCCGGGTACTCCTTGCTGACGTCGATCACGATGTCTTTCCAGAACTGGAAAGTCTCGAGCACGTTGGCCTTATCGACGCTGCACAGCTTCTTGCCGCGCTTTGCAGCGGCCTGGAACGCCACATGCGCGATGCGGCGGACTTCCGGCTCGCTGTAGCGCATTGTGTCGAAGCCTTCGCGGGCACCCTTGAACAGGCCATCCGGCGCCTCGCGCACGCCGCGCGGCTGGCCGAAGTAGATGTCGCCGTTCAGCTCGCGCACGATCAGGATATCCAGGCCAGCCACCAGTTCGGGCTTCAGGCTCGATGCGCCGGTCAGTTCCGGGTAGCAAATGGCCGGACGGAAGTTGGCGAACAGCTGCAGATGCTTGCGCAGGCCGAGAATGGCCTGCTCGGGACGCAGCGGGCGATCCAGGCTGTCGTACTTCCAGTCGCCCACGGCGCCGAACAGGATGGCGTCGGCTTCCTTGGCCAGCTTCAGCGTGTTGTCCGGCAGCGGATGGCCTTCGGCCTCGTAGCCAGCGCCGCCGACCGGCGCGGTTTCCATCTCGAATTTCTCGTCCAGTGCGTTGAGCACCTTGACGGCTTCAGCAACGATCTCGGGGCCGATGCCATCGCCCGGCAGAACTGCAATCTTCATCTTTCTGATCCTGTAGTTTGTCTTGCCTCAGCCAACCACGCGGTTGCCCAGCCACGGCATCTTCGTGAGGCGCTCGGCCTCGTATGCCTTGATCTTGTCCTTGTGACGCAGCGTCAGGCCAATATCGTCGAAGCCGTTCAACATGCAGTACTTGCGGAACGGGGCGATATCGAACGAGTAGTTGTCGCCGCCCGGCGTGACCACCACCTGGCGATCCAGATCGATCGTCAGCTTGTATCCAGGGAACGCGTTGGTCTCGTTGAACAGGTGGTCGACCTGAAGGTCCGTCAGCACCACCGGCAGCAGGCCGTTCTTGTAGCAGTTGTTGAAGAAGATATCGGCGAAGCTCGGCGCGATGACGGCACGGAAGCCGTATTGCGTGAGTGCCCACGGTGCGTGCTCGCGCGAGCTACCGCAACCGAAGTTGCTGCGCGCCAGCAGGATCGAAGCCCCCTGGTAGCGCGGCTGATTCAGCACGAAGTCCGGGTTCAGCGGACGCTTGCTGTTGTCCTGCCCCGGCTCGCCGACGTCCTTGTAGCGCCACTCGTCGAACAGGTTCGGGCCAAAGCCCGTGCGCTTGATCGACTTCAGGAACTGCTTCGGAATGATCGCGTCGGTATCGACGTTTTCACGATCGAGCGGCGCCACAAGGCCGCTATGTACGGTGAACTTTTCCATGTGATGTCCTTACTTCTTCGTCGCCGCGCTCTCGAGCGAACGGCCCGCGGCCTGCGTGTCCTTGCCCAGGCCGGCCATGGTGTTGCAGCCGGCGATTTGCAGCATGCCCAGACATGCCAGCAGCGTGATCACGAACTTTTTCATATGTCTCAATGCCGATCGGCGCAGGCTCAACCGAGCTTGCGAATATCGACGAAGTGCCCCTCGATCGCGGCCGCGGCAGCCATCGCCGGGCTCACCAGGTGCGTGCGGCCACCGGCGCCCTGACGGCCTTCGAAGTTGCGATTCGACGTCGACGCGCAGCGCTCGCCCGGATCCAGGCGGTCAGCGTTCATCGCCAGGCACATCGAGCACCCCGGCTCGCGCCATTCGAAGCCGGCAGCCTTGAAGATCTTGTCCAGGCCTTCGCGCTCGGCCTGTTCCTTCACCAGACCCGATCCCGGCACCACCATCGCCAGCTTCACGTTCGACGCGACCTTGCGGCCCAGCTTCTGAACGACCCACGCGGCGGCACGCATATCTTCGATGCGGCTGTTGGTGCAGGACCCGATGAACACCTTGTCGATGTTGATCGACTCCATCGGCACGTTCGGCTGCAGGCCCATGTACTCGAGCGCGCGCTCCATCGCGTTGCGCTTGTTCGAGTCCTTTTCCTTCTCCGGATCCGGAACGCGGTCCTCGATGCTGATGACCATTTCGGGCGACGTGCCCCAGGTCACCTGCGGACGGACTTCTTCGGCACGCAGCTCCACAACCTTGTCGAAGTGGGCGCCGGCATCCGAATGCAGCGTGCGCCAGTACGCCACGGCCTGGTCCCACTCCACGCCTTGCGGCGCGAATGGACGGTTCTTGACGTATTCGAGCGTGACATCGTCCACGGCCACCAGGCCGGCACGCGCGCCGGCTTCGATTGCCATGTTGCAGACGGTCATGCGGCCTTCCATCGTCAGGTCGCGAATGGCCGAGCCGGCGAACTCCATCGTGTAGCCCGTGCCGCCCGCCGTGCCGATCTTGCCGATGACGGCCAGCACGATGTCCTTGGCGGTGCACCCGCGGGGCAGCTTGCCTTCCACCTTGATCAGCATGTTCTTGGCCTTCTTGCCCAGCAGCGTCTGGGTGGCCAGCACATGCTCCACTTCCGACGTGCCGATGCCGTGGGCCAGCGCACCGAACGCGCCGTGCGTGCTGGTGTGCGAGTCACCGCAGACCACGGTCATGCCGGGCAGCGTGGCGCCCTGCTCCGGCCCGATCACGTGAACGATGCCCTGGCGGTGATCGTTCATCTTGAACTGGGTGATGCCATAGGCATCGCAGTTCAGGTCGAGCGTGTCCACCTGGAGCTTCGAAATCGGGTCTGCGATGCCTTGCGAGCGGTCGGTGGTCGGCACGTTGTGATCCGACACAGCCAGGTTGGCGCTGATGCGCCAGACCGGACGCTCCGCCAGCTTTAGTCCTTCGAACGCCTGCGGGCTGGTCACTTCGTGAAGCAGGTGGCGATCGATGTAGAGCAGCGTGGTGCCGTCTTCCTCGACGTGGACGGTGTGGTCATCCCAGAGTTTGTCGTAGAGCGTCTTGGCCATGATGCGAGTGGCGAACCGTCCGTACTGCCCATCCTGGGCAGCAGCGGCGCGTGTCCGCGCATTGGTTTGCAGGGGAATTGTTTTCCGGATGCCTTCGCGGGCAAGCAGGTATTTTGCTGCGATTCCGGCGAGGCCGGGGATTGCTTGACATCGCAATCGATTATGCCATGTGGGCCGGCCGCCAGCGGGTCGGAGAGACCGCCCGGGCGGCGGTCATTGGCGAAAGGGGGATTTCGCGGATGGCGAAGGGGCCTTTGACGTGGGCCAGTCTGCCTCCCCTCTCGCGCGGACGAGAGAGGGGAGAAATCGGCACCTTACCCGCCCAGATACGCCGCGCGGATGCGGTCGTTGGCCAGCAGGTTCTGTCCGGTATCGGCCAGCACCACCTTGCCGGTTTCCAGCACATAGCCCCGGTCGGCCACCTGCAGCGCCTTGTTGGCGTTCTGCTCGACCAGGAACACGGTGACGCCCTCGTCACGAATCGTGCGAATAATGTCGAAGATCTGCGCGATGATCAGCGGGGCCAGGCCAAGCGTCGGCTCGTCCAGCAACAGCAGGCGCGGCTTGCTCATCAGCGCGCGGCCGATCGCCAGCATCTGCTGTTCGCCGCCCGACATCGTGCCAGCGCGCTGGCTAGCGCGCTGATTCAGACGCGGGAACAGCTTGAACACGTGCTCGATGCCTTCCTCGATCTCGTGACGGCTGGCGAAGAACGCCCCCATCTTGAGGTTCTCCAGCACGGTCAGGCTCGGGAAGACACGGCGGCCTTCCGGCGAGATGGCCATGCCCATGCGCATGATCTCGTGCGTGTTGCGCCGCGTGATGTCCTGGCCCTCGAACGACACCCGGCCGCTGGACGCGCGCGGCGTGCCGCACACCGTCATCATCAGCGTGGTCTTGCCGGCCCCGTTGCTACCGATCAGCGTGACGATCTCGCCCTTGTTGACCTCGATCGACACACCCGACAGCGCCTCGACCGCGCCGTAGTGGGTATGGACGTTTTCCAGCTTCAGCATCAGTCCTCTCCCAGATAGGCCTTGATCACGCGCGGGTCGTTGCGCACTTCCTCGGGCTTGCCAACCATGATCGGCTTGCCATGCTCCATCACCAGAATACGATCGGACACGCCCATCACCAGGCTCATGTCGTGCTCGATCAGCAGCACCGAGATATTGAACTCGCGACGCAGCTTGTCGATCAGCTGCTGCAGTTCGATCTTCTCCTGCGGATTCAGGCCAGCGGCCGGCTCGTCGAGCATCAGCAAGCGGGGCTTCGTGATCATGCAGCGTGCGATCTCAAGCCGGCGCTGATGGCCATATGACAACGTGCCCGCCTCGCGGTTGGCCACGCTCGTGAGACCCATGCGCTCCAGCCATTCGGCGGCACGGCCCAGCGCCGCGCGCTCGGCGTGGCGATAGGCTGGCGTGGCCAGCAGGCCATGCAGCAAACCTGCCTTCACCTGCAGGTGCTGCGCGACCATGAGGTTCTCCACCACGGTCAGCTGCTTGAACAGGCGAATGTTCTGGAATGTGCGCACCAGACCGCGGCGTGCAACCTGATGGCTCGGCAAACGCGCGATCGAGTGGCCGTCGAGCATGATCTCGCCGGCCGTGGGCTTGTAGAAACCGCCCACGCAGTTGAACACGGTGGTCTTGCCCGCGCCGTTCGGGCCGATGATGGCGAAGACCTCGTCACGACGCACATCGAACTCGATACCGTCGACGGCCAGCAGACCGCCGAAGCGCATCTGCAGGCCGGATACTTTCAGCATTTCTGCGCTCATCGCGGCAACTCCACGTGGGGACGGCTTGCGGGCAGCAGGCCCTGCGGACGCCACATCATCATCAGCACCATCACCAGGCCGAAAATCAGCATCCGGTACTCGGCAAAGTCACGCGCCACCTCGGGCAGCACGGTCAGCAGGATGGCAGCCAGGATCACGCCAAGCTGCGAACCCATGCCACCGAGCACGACCACGGCCAGGATCAGCGCGGACTCGATGAACGTGAAGGATTCCGGAGTGACCAGCCCCTGGCGCGCCGCGAAGAACGCGCCGGCCAGACCGGCGAACGATGCGCCCAGCGTGAACGCGGACAGCTTGATGCGCGTGGGATTCAGGCCCAGCGAGCGGCACGCGATCTCGTCCTCGCGCAGTGCCTCCCAGGCACGGCCCATCGGCATCCGGATCAGACGACTGGTTACGAACAGCGTGAAGCCCACCAGCAGCAGCCCGAGCAGGTACAGGAAGATCACCATGTGCTGGCCGGTATAGGGAATACCGATCAGGTCATTGAACGTCTTCGCCCCTTCCACGCTGGCGCTGCGTGCCAGTTCGATACCGAACACGGTCGGCTTCGGAATACCCGAGACGCCATCCGGACCGCCGGTCAGGCTGGTCAGGTTGTTCAGCAGCAGGCGAATGATTTCGCCGAAGCCCAGCGTCACGATGGCCAGGTAGTCACCACGCAGCCGGAGCACCGGGAAACCGAGCACGAAGCCGAACGTCGCGGCCAGACCAGCGGCCAGCGGCAGGCACTCCCAGAACGTCAGGCCGAAGTACTGGTTCAGCAGCGCGTAGGTGTAGCCACCCACGGCGTAGAAGCCCACATAGCCCAGGTCGAGCAGACCGGCAAAGCCCACCACGATGTTCAGGCCCAGGCCCAGGATCACGTAGATCAGCGCCAGCGTGGCCACGTCCACCGCGCCGCGCGAGCCGAGGAACGGAAACACCAGCCCCACGGCCAGCAGCAGCCACACCGCCCTGCGCTGCCGCTGCGCGCCCATCGCGGGCAGCGCCGGCAGCTTCACGGCGCCGCGCGCGCGCGTCAGCATCGGCTTGAACAACTGGAAGATGAACACCACGGCCACGGCGATCCATACCGGACGCCAGTGCGGCTCGAGCACCACCTTGTAGCCATCGAGCTTCAGTTGCAGCCCGAGCAGCGGCACGCTCAGGATGGCCGTCAGCACGGCGGCCGTCACCGCGTTCTTCAGCGTGTCGGAGACCGACGTTTGCGGGACGGACGCCCGCGAAATCGAAGTCGCTTGAGTCATGTCGTCCTCCCCTTAGACCTTTTCCACGTCGGGCTTGCCGAGCAGGCCCGTGGGACGGAAGAGCAGCACCAGGACCAGCAGGCCGAACGCCACCACGTCCTTGTACTCGGCCGGCATGTAGCCGGAAGCGAAGGTTTCGGCCAGACCCAGCAGCACGCCGCCGAGCATGGCGCCCGGGATGCTGCCGATGCCGCCAAGCACCGCCGCCGTGAAGGCCTTGATGCCAGCGATGAAGCCGATGAACGGATTAAGCTTGCCGATCGTCAGACCAATCAGCACGCCACCCACGGCGGCCAGCATCGCGCCGAGCACGAACGTGAACGAGATCACGCGGTTCGTGTCGATGCCGAGCAGGTTAGCCATGCGCATGTCTTCCGCGCAGGCGCGGCAGGCGCGGCCCATGCGGGAGTGGCCGATGAACAGCGTCAGCACGATCATCAGCACTAGCGTCACGCCCACGATGAGCAGCCGCGAATACGGCACGGTCACCGTGAAGTCTCCGCCCATCTGGAATTCGATCGCGCCAGAAATCAGGATGGGCACCGACACGTCGCGCGCGCCCTGCCCGATCTGGACATAGTTCTGCAGGAAGATGGACATGCCGATCGCCGAGATCAACGGCACCAGGCGCGGCCCGCCACGCAGGGGGCGATACGCCACGCGCTCGACGGCATAGCCGTAGCAGCCTGTCACGGCGACGGAGACGATCAGTGCCGCACCAAGCACCAGCGGCAGCGGATAACCCGCCTGCGCGCCAATGGCGGTCAGCGTCACGAGACCCACGTACGCGCCGATCATGTAGATCTCGCCGTGGGCAAAGTTGATCATGCCGATGATGCCGTAGACCATCGTGTAGCCGATGGCGATCAACGCATAGATCGCACCCAGCGTCAGGCCGTTGACCAGCTGCTGAGTGAACTGTGGAAGAAATTCGTTCATGCGAGGGACCTTGTGGATCGGGAAGCCCGATGCGGGGAGTTGACCGCCGTCATGTGGCGATCTATCAACATCGAACCGATACCAAAACGCCCCGCTCACCGGGTCGGGAGCGGGGCGTCTCGCCAGAATGGCGCCGGGATTTAGTTGGCGGCGGTCTTCGTGGCGTCCTTGTGCCACGTGTAGACGACGAACTTGAACGACTTCAGGTCGCCCTTCGCGTCATATTCAACCTTGCCGATCGGCGTGTTGAACGCGTTCTTGTGCATGTAGGCGGCAACCTTCGTCGGGTCCGTGCTCTTGGCGCCCGTGATGGCATCGCCAATGATCTTCACGGCGGCATACGCAGGCATCTGGAACGGACCGTTCGGGTCACGCTTCTTGTCGGCGAAAGCCTTCACCAGGGCCGCGTTGGCCGGATCGGCCGAGAAGTCGGCCGGCAGCGTCACCAGCATGCCTTCCGATGCCGGACCGGCGATGGCCGTCACGTCCTTGTTGCCAACGCCCTCGGGACCCATGAAGGTCGCCTTGACGCCCTGCTCACGCGCCTGGCGCAGCAGCAGGCCCATTTCCGGGTGATAGCCACCGAAATAGACGAAGTCCACGCCTTGCGACTTCAGCTTGGTGATGACAGCGGAGTAGTCGGAATCGCCGGCGTTGATGCCTTCGAAGACCGCCACGGGAATCTTGGCCGCTTCGAGGTCCTTCTTCACCGAGCTGGCGATGCCCTGGCCGTACGACTGCTTGTCGTGCAGCACGGCAACCTTCTTCGGCTTGACCTTGTTGATGATGTACTGGGCGGCTGCGGGACCTTGCTGGTCATCACGGCCGATCGTACGGAAGATGAAGTTGCGCTTCTTCGTTTCGGTCAGCTGCGGCGCGGTAGCCGACGGCGTGACCATCACGATGCCTTCGTTCTCGTAGATATCCGATGCCGGGATCGTCGAACCCGAGCACACGTGACCAATCACGTAGTGGATGCCCTGGCTCACGATCTTGTTGGCCACGGCCACAGCCTGCTTCGGTTCGCAAGCGTCGTCCATCATGACGGCTTCGAACTTGTTGCCGTTGGCGCCGCCGGCGGCATTGATCTGTTCGATGGCGGTCAGGGCACCTGCCTTGACCATGTCGCCGTACTGGGCGACCGAGCCGCTCATCGGGCCGGCAATGGCGATCTTGATGGTTTCGGCGTTGGCCGAAGTAAAGGCAGCGAGGCCGGCAGTGGCAAGCACGGCGGCCATGGCAGTGGACGTGAGACGGGACAACGTCATCAGGAGCTCCTCGATTATGTATTGGTCATCCGGGCAGAGTCGGCATGACCGGCGCAATCGAACAACACCCGCGGGAATGCGCCGCCTGACGTGGCGAACGGTACGGCCCAGAGCGGAAGTCGGGCCTGCGGTGAAGAGTTGATGCTTGTGCGGGGCCCGGCATGTGTCGGCGCCCGCCAGACGACGGTCGCCAAAAGTTCGGAAAGACAACGTTGATGCGTTCTCTATTGCGCAAGCGCTTCGCCTGCCCCGCTTTCCAACACGGCTGGCCGGAAGGGTGGCCCGGCTGCCGGTCGGTAAAGCAGCCCGCATTATAAAGGGAAAGTTGCAACCAGATAGAGTGAAGTTCTTCGAATTTGGGGAAAACCCGACAACTAATGAAGACCGTTGCAACCCGCCGACGGCAGGATTCGCCGCCAAAAGCTGATTTCACAACAATTGTGCACAGCGGCATCTGTGGCGTGCCGGTGGCATTGGGCCACCTATGGCAACCGCAGGGCCAGCGCCCCCTACCAGGACATGAGATCACGCGAGTCAATGATCGGCGCCTGCCTCAGGCTTAGCAGCCGCGCTGCCCCGCTCTCGCCAGTGCGGCGCAACACACAAAGCAAAAAAAAACGCCCCGGCGGACCGGGGCGTTCTTCAGCTTGCGTGGCAGCAACCAGATCAGCGCTTGGCCAGATCCGGCACTTCGCGTGCGGCGGCGCCGTTGAACAGCTGGCGCGGACGACCGATCTTGTATTCCGGATCGGTGATCATCTCTTCCCACTGCGAGATCCAGCCCGGCGTGCGTGCCAGGGCGAAGATGCAGGTGAACAGCGAGGTCGGGATGCCCAGCGCGCGCTGCACGATACCCGAGTAGAAGTCCACGTTCGGGTACAGCTTGCGGCTGACGAAGTACTCGTCTTCCAGCGCGATCTTCTCGAGCTCCATGGCCAGCTTGAACAGCGGGTCGTTGTGCTGGCCCAGTTCGTTCAGCACTTCATAGCAGGTCTCGCGCATCAGCTTGGCGCGCG
>OBNK01000304.1_pt1 | contig 11633 bp, 10 predicted proteins | sample 1670161 | NCBI WGS metagenome assembly OBNK01 (sample SAMEA104232304, study PRJEB22302) | sediment metagenome | biome: forest; feature: aquifer; material: sediment | place: USA | collected 2011-08-07 | depth 0.01 m
TTCCTGCCGGGTTCGCTCGTCGACGTGCGTCCGATCAAGGACACCACGCCGTACGAAGGCAAGACCCTGGAATTCAAGGTCATCAAGCTCGACCGCAAGCGTAACAACGTCGTGCTGTCGCGCCGCGCCGTGGTGGAAGCCACGCTGGGCGAAGAGCGTCAGAAGCTGATGGAAACGCTGAAGGAAGGCGCGATCGTCAACGGTATCGTCAAGAACATCACCGACTACGGCGCGTTCGTGGACCTCGGCGGTATCGACGGCCTGCTGCACATCACCGACCTGGCATGGCGTCGTGTGCGTCACCCGAGCGAAGTGCTGTCGGTTGGCCAGGAAATCACCGCCAAGATCCTCAAGTTCGACCAGGAAAAGAACCGCGTCTCGCTGGGCGTGAAGCAACTGGGCGAAGATCCGTGGGTGGGCATCTCGCGCCGCTACCCGCAAGGTACCCGCCTGTTCGGCAAGGTGACCAACCTGACCGACTACGGCGCGTTCGTCGAGATCGAAGCCGGTATCGAAGGTCTGGTGCACGTGTCCGAAATGGACTGGACCAACAAGAACGTGGCTCCGTCGAAGGTTGTCCAACTGGGCGACGAAGTGGAAGTCATGGTTCTGGATATCGACGAAGACAAGCGTCGTATCAGCCTGGGCATGAAGCAGTGCAAGGCCAATCCGTGGGACGATTTCAGCCGCAACCACAAGAAGGGCGACAAGCTGACGGGCCAGATCAAGTCGATCACCGACTTCGGCGTGTTCATCGGTCTGCCTGGTGGTATCGACGGCCTGGTGCACCTGTCCGACCTGTCGTGGCAAGAGTCGGGCGAAGAAGCCGTGCGCAAGTACAAGAAGGGCGACGAAGTGGAAGCTGTCGTTCTGGGCATCGACGTCGACAAGGAACGCATCTCGCTGGGCATCAAGCAACTGTCGGGCGATCCGTTCAACAACTTCATCTCGGCCAACGACAAGGGCTCGCTCGTGAATGGCACGATCAAGGCCGTTGACGCGAAGGGCGCCGTGGTGCAGCTGGCTGACGACGTCGAAGGCTACCTGCGCGCTTCGGAAATCTCCGCTGATCGCGTGGAAGACGCCCGCAACGTGCTGAAGGAAGGCGAGCAGATCACCGCCCTGGTGGTGAACGTCGACCGCAAGTCGCGCAACATCAACCTGTCGATCAAGGCCAAGGATTCCGCAGAGCAGCAAGAAGCGATGCAGAAGTTCCAGGCTGACACCGGCACGGCTGGCACGACCAACCTCGGCGCACTGCTGAAGGCCAAGCTCGGCCAGGACAACCAGTAATATCGAGCCGCGCCGCGCGCAGCGAGACCGCCCATGACCAAGTCAGAGCTCGTCGAAAAACTGGCTGCCCGCTTTCCGCAGTTGCTGCTGCGGGATGCGGACATCTCGGTGAAAACGATTCTCGACGCGATGTCCGAGGCGCTGGCCGATGGCCATCGCATCGAAATCCGAGGTTTCGGCAGTTTTGGTTTGAACAAGCGGCCGCCCCGCGTGGGCCGCAACCCCAAGTCCGGCGAACGAGTGCTGGTGCCCGAGAAACGGGTGCCGCACTTCAAGGCTGGCAAGGAGTTGCGCGAACGCGTCGATCGTACGGTGACGCAGGGCGGAGGCATGAACGGCAACGGTCATGCCCCGCACGGCAAAACCGGGCAATCGCAGCTTGGCTCGCAATCGCCGGCGTCGTTGCACGATGATGGTCAGCTCAATCTGGTCCGGTCCTGATCGGACTGGAAGGCTTGCTGGCCTGACTGGAAGTCTGTTGGAAAGCGCTCCCTCGGGGGCGCTTTTTTGTTGCGCATCTGTTGATCCCGTCTAGTCGCGATGCGACCAATGGTTACCGTTTGTCATAAGTGATTCCGTTACAATGCCGGGAATCCGTCGCCGGAGATGTCCGGATGCGTTTCCTGCATATCCTGACGATTCCGATCCAATTTCGATGGCTCTGACCGCATGAAACTCGTCGCCTGGATTTTCCGCATTGTCCTGTTCGTCCTGTTGTTCGTGCTGGCCCTGCGAAACACTGGCGATGCATCCCTGCAACTGTTCTTCGGTGCGGTCTGGCATGCGCCGCTGATCCTGATCCTGCTGGCAGCGTTCGCCCTGGGCATCGTTGCGGCATTGGCTGCCGTGGCGCCGGGACTGATGCGACAGCGCATGGAGGCAGGGCGCTTGCGACGGGCGCTTGGCGAAGCGCGGGCCACGTCGCCCGCCGAGGCAGTGCCGCCCGAGGCCAAGCCCGGCGTTCCTTATAACGTAGTCGGTCCGAAAGTCTGACCCATGATGTTTGAAACCTGGTGGCTGCTGGCGTTGCCACTTGTCTTTGGCCTTGGCTGGATGGCGGCGCGCTTTGATCTGCGCCAGCTCATCAGCGAGCAGGGCGCCTTGCCTCGCTCGTACTTCAAGGGCCTCAATTTCCTGCTGAACGAACAACCTGATCAGGCAATCGACGCTTTTGTTGAAGTGGCGCGCCTCGATCCGGAAACCACCGAGCTTCACTTCGCGCTCGGCGCGCTGTTTCGCCGCCGTGGCGAAACCGAACGCGCGATTCGCGTGCACCAGAACCTTGCCACGCGTCCCGATTTGCCAGAGCCCGAACGCGAGCACGCGCTATATGAGTTGGGGCAGGACTTCCTGCGCGCCGGCCTGCTAGACCGTGCGGAAGAGTCGCTGCGCCGGCTGATGTCCGGTCCCTACGCGGCCTCGGCCAAGCGCGTGCTGCTCGAACTGTATGAAGTCGAGAAGGAGTGGCAGAAAGCCATCGAAGCGGCGCGCGAACTGCAAGCACTCGACCAGCAGGACTATCGTGTGCAGATCGCCCAGTTCTGCTGCGAACTGGCCCAAGACGCGCTGCTGAAGAAGCGTCCCGAGGATGCGGTGGAATGGTTGCGCCGTGCCACGCAGGAGAATCCCGCCAACGTGCGCGCGCCGATCCTGCTTGGCGACGTCTCCGCCGCAGGCGGTGACACTGAGGGCGCGCTCAAGCAATGGCTGGCGATCGAAGCGCAGGATGCCGCCTATGTGCCGCTCGTTGCCGACAAGGTCGTGAAGGCGTATGCGGCGCTCGGTGAACAGGGCAAGGCACTGGAGTGGTTGCACGGCCTGCTGAAGGGCAACCTGGCCCCCGAACTGCTCGATACGGCGTATCGCACCGAACTTGAAGTGAACGGCCCCGTCGCCGCGGCTACTTTGATGCGCGAGCAACTGCGTCGTCAGCCGACGCTGCTCGCCTTGACCAAGTATTTCGAGGCGCAGGCCGCCGAGAACCAGGCGGCGCAGAAGCAGTCGGCCGAATCCGCCGAACCCGCCGAAGGCGGTGGGGATGCCGTGATTGACCCGCAGGCGCAGGAAACGGCCGCCATCCGCGATCTGCTGCAACTGCGCACTCGCAATCTGGCGCGTTATACCTGCCGCGAATGTGGCTTCCGCGCCCGCCTTTTCTACTGGCAATGCCCCGGCTGCAACCGCTGGGAAACGTATGCGCCACGCCGCTCCGAAGCGCTGGGCTAAGCCGCTACACGCAACGCCCCGGGCGATCAAGATCATTACTATTCTGGAGCTTCCGCAATGAAAGTCACGATTATCGGTAGCGGCTATGTCGGTCTGGTGACCGGCGCCTGTCTGGCCGAACTCGGCAACTCCGTGTTCTGCCTCGATGTCGACGAAAAGAAGATCGCGCTGCTGAATGCCGGCGGCGTGCCGATCTACGAACCAGGCCTGAAAGAGCTGATTGACCGCAACCGTGCGGCCGGCCGCCTGACGTTCTCGACCGATGTTGCCGCCAGCGTCGAACATGCCGACGTACAGTTCATCGCCGTGGGCACCCCGCCGGACGAAGACGGCTCGGCGGATCTGAAGTACGTGCTGGCAGCGGCCCGCAATATCGGCCGGCATATGACCGGCTTCAAGGTGGTGGTGGACAAGTCGACTGTGCCGGTTGGCACAGGCGATCGCGTCAGCGCCGTGATTCGCGAGGAACTGGCTGCACGCGGTCTGGAAGACCTGCAGTTCTCGGTGGTATCGAACCCCGAGTTCCTGAAGGAAGGCGCGGCCGTGGAAGACTTCATGCGTCCGGACCGTATCGTGCTGGGCTGCGCGCCCGACGTTGCGGGCCGCCATGCGCAGGCGATCATGCGTCAGCTCTACTCGCCGTTCAATCGTAACCACGAGCGCACGTTCTATATGGATGTCCGTTCGGCCGAGTTCACCAAGTACGCCGCGAACTCGATGCTGGCCACGCGTATCTCCTTTATGAACGAGCTGGCCAATCTGGCCGACGAGGTCGGTGCGGACATCGAACTCGTGCGCCTCGGCATCGGTTCGGATCCGCGTATTGGCTATAGCTTCCTGTACGCAGGCGCGGGCTATGGCGGTTCGTGCTTCCCGAAGGACGTGCAGGCGCTGATGCGCACGGCTAGCGCCCACGGCAAGCCGATGCGCGTGCTGGAGGCCGTGGAGGCCGTCAACGATTCCCAGAAGCAGGTGCTTGGCGACAAGATCATCAAGCGATTTGGCGAGGATCTGACAGGCAAGACGTTTGGCGTCTGGGGTCTGGCATTCAAGCCGAATACCGACGATATGCGCGAGGCGCCGTCCCGTGTGCTGGCGCGTGAGATGATTTCGCGCGGCGCGTCGTTGCGCGTACACGATCCGGTGGCGATGGAAGAGGCGCGTCGCGTGCTCGAGCTCGATCTGGCCGACATTCCGGATGGCATGGCGCGCATCCAGTTCTGCAATGCCCAGATGGACGTGCTCAAGGATGCCGACGCACTCGTGATCGTGACCGAATGGAAGGTGTTCCGCAGCCCGGATTTCTCGCAAATTCGTAACATGCTCAAAACGCCTGTCATTATTGATGGTCGTAATCTCTACGAACCCGATGCCATGGCCGAGGCCGGCATCGAGTACCACGCGATCGGGCGCTCGAGCTCGGCGCACTGACCCGTTCAATCCGCGTATCCGTGAGAGCCCGATCGAGCCGCGTCCCAGTTGAGCGCGGCCAGGGCGCAAAGGGAAGTTCATGAGCAAGAACCCGATTTCGCTGGATCAGATCCGACAAGCGCAAGTGCTGGTAGTGGGCGACATGATGTTGGACCGCTACTGGTTCGGCGATGTCGAACGCATTTCTCCCGAAGCCCCCGTGCCGGTGGTGCAGATCAAGCGCAGCGACGAGCGCCTGGGTGGCGCCGCCAACGTGGCGCGCAACGCCGCCGCGCTGGGCGCGAAGGTTGGCATGTTGGGGGTGGTCGGTGACGACGAACCCGGCCGCACGCTTGAGGCGCTGCTCAATGCCAGCCACGTGCAGCCGTACCTGCATCGCGATGCCAGCCTGAACACGACGATCAAGCTGCGAGTGGTGGCCCACCAGCAGCAACTGCTGCGTGTCGATTTCGAAAATGCGCCGGCCAGCGAAGTGCTGGCGTCGGTGCAGGACCGCTTCGGCACGCTGATCAGCGACTACAAGGTGCTGGTGCTGTCCGACTACGGCAAGGGCGGCCTGACGCATGTCGGCCGCATGGTCGAGGCAGGCCGCGCCGCAGGCCGGGCCGTGCTGGTCGATCCCAAGGGTGATGACTACTCGCGCTATCGCGGCGCCACGCTGATCACGCCGAACCGCGCGGAAATGCGGGCCGTGGTGGGTGCCTGGAAGACCGAGGCGGACCTGACGATCCGCGCCCAGAACCTGCGGCGCGAACTGCAACTCGAGGCGCTGCTGCTGACACGCTCGGAAGAGGGCATGACGCTCTATACCGAGGCCGAAGTCCTGCATGTCTCGGCGCAGGCGCGCGAGGTCTATGATGTATCGGGGGCCGGCGACACGGTCATCGCCACGCTGGCCACCATGCTCGGCGCGGGCGTGCCGCTCAAGGAAGCGGTTCAGCACGCCAATCGGGCCGGCGCCATTGTTGTTGGCAAGCTGGGTACCGCCGTTGTTACTTATTCCGAATTGTTCGGCGCTGCCTGAGCGGCGCCACCGAGCCTGAATCCGCCATGACCATCATCGTGACCGGCGCTGCCGGCTTTATCGGCAGCAACATCGTCAAGGGCCTGAACGAGCGCGGCGAGACGAACATCATCGCCGTGGACAACCTGACCCGCGCCGAGAAGTTCAACAATCTCGTCGACTGCGAGATTGCCGACTACCTGGACAAGACCGACTTCGTCGCCCGCTTCGCGCGCGGCGATTTCGGCAATGTCCGCGCGGTATTCCATGAGGGCGCCTGCTCCGACACGATGGAGACCGACGGTCGCTACATGATGGAGAACAACTACCGCTACACGCTTGCCTTGCTGGAGGCGTGCCTGGAGCAGGGTGCCCAGTTCCTGTACGCGTCGTCGGCGGCCACTTATGGCGCTTCGACGATGTTTCGCGAGGACCGTGACTACGAAAAGCCGCTGAACGTCTACGGCTACTCCAAGTTCCTGTTTGACCAGGTGGTGCGCCGTCGCCTGCCTTCCGCCCATTCGCAGATCGTGGGCTTCCGCTACTTCAACGTCTACGGGCCGCGCGAATTCCACAAGGGCCGCATGGCGTCGGTGGCGTTCCATCACTTCAACCAGTTCCGCGCCGAAGGTACGGTCAAGCTGTTTGGCGAGTACAACGGCTATGCGCCGGGCACGCAGAGCCGGGACTTCGTGTCCGTGGAGGACGTGGTCAAGGTTAATCTGTACTTCCTGGACCATCCCGAGAAGTCCGGCATCTTCAACCTCGGTACTGGGCGGTCGCAGCCGTTCAACGACATCGCCGTCTCGGTGGTCAATGCGCTGCGCGAGTCGGAAGGCAAGCCGGCGCTCTCGCTCGATGAAATGGTGCAGGAAGGGCTGGTCGAGTACGTCAAGTTCCCTGATGCCCTGCGTGGCAAGTATCAATGCTTCACGCAGTCGGATGTATCGCGCCTGCGTGGGGCTGGCTACAGCGACCAGTTCCTGACCGTGCAGGAAGGCGTCAGCCGGTACTGCAAGTGGCTGCTGGAGCGAAGCGCCTAAGGTTCGTTTGCAGGGTGCGTTCATCGTCCCCTGTTGCGTGAAAGCCGCGGTCTGCAACGCGGTTATTTCGATTCGACACACAATGGCGCGAAGGTTGTGAACCTTCGTGTCCAGACGCTTCCGACGCCTGCTCGGACTCCTATCCTGCGTTTGCCCGTCGCCACCCGGCGGCCGGGCATCAACCAGACCAATGAACAGGAGTCTTTCTGATGCGCAGGACGTTCGATCTTTCCCTCCCTGAAATCTCGCTGCATCGCTGCATGCGCGCCGCGCGCCGCGTGGGTGCCGCAATCGGGCTTTCGATGTCGATCCTGGCCATGAGCCCGGCTTATGCTGATGTCGATGTCAACAGTGCCGACGAAGTGGCGCTTGCCACGGTCAAGGGCATCGGGCCGGCCACCGCCAAGCGTATTGCCGATGAGCGCGGCAAGAACGGTGCATTCAAGGATGCCAACGACCTGGTGGATCGGGTCCCCGGCATCGGGCCGAAATCGGTGGCCAACTTGCAGGCAGCGGGGCTGAGCTTCGGCAAGACGCCGGACGTCGCGCGCAAGGATGCCCGGCCAGCGCCCAAGGCCGCCACCCGCTGACGCCAGCGGATCCGCACCCGGGTCAACAATCGCAGGCTGGTACGCGTTGTGCTTGCGGCACGAGGTGCCGTTTGCACGGCCCGGGGTGCGGAGTATCATGCGCAACGCCACTGCCGACAGCGGTCGCCGGGCCGTGCAATCCGACAAAACCATCGAACAAGACCAACCAACTGGCGTGCCTGGTGTGAACCGGGCCGCCGCTGAAAAGGGAGAGAACAACATGGCGAATGGCCAGGGCAATGCGGGGGGGGAAGGTTTTTTTCCGAAGTGGCGGCTCAAGACCGAGGGCGTGATCGGCCCCGACGAGCGCCTGCCCGCTGGACAGACGCTGCTGGCGGGTATCCAGCACGTGGTGGCGATGTTCGGGTCGACCGCAATCGCGCCGATCCTGATGGGTTTCCATCCTAATATCGCCATCCTGTTCTCGGGCATCGGCACCCTGCTGTTCTTCCTTTTCGTTCGCGGTCGCGTGCCGAGCTATCTCGGCTCGAGCTTTGCGTTCATCGCCGTTGTCATCGCGGCCACTGGCTATGCGGGCAGTGGTCCCAATCCCAATATTCCCCTGGCGCTGGGCGGCATCATCGCGGCGGGCGCGTTATATACGGTCATCGGCCTCATCGTGCAGGCAGTTGGCTACGGTTGGGTGGAAAAGCTGATGCCGCCGGTCGTGACTGGCGCGATCGTCGCGGCAATCGGCCTGAACCTGGCGCCGGTGGCGGTCAAGGCGGTCAGCGCCGCGCCGCTCGATACCTGGGTGGGTTTGCTGACGGTGCTGGCTGTTGGCCTGATCGCCGTGCGCGCGCCAGGTATGCTTGGCCGCTTGCCGGTGCTGCTGGGCGGACTGGCCGGCTATCTCGCCTACTACATTGCCACCAACCTGATGGGGCTGGGCAAGGCCATCGACTTTTCGGGAGTGGCGGCGGCGAACTGGTTCGGCATGCCGGAGTTCACGGCGCCGGTATTCCAGGCCAATGCCATGCTGCTGATCGCGCCTGTGGCCATCGTGCTCGTGGCGGAGAATCTCGGGCATATCAAGGCGATCGGCGTTATGACCGGCCGCAACCTCGATCCGTACATCGGCCGCGCCTTCATCGGTGACGGCGTGGCAACGATGTTGTCGGCGGCGGGTGGTGGCACCGGCGTGACCACCTACGCCGAGAACATGGGCGTGATGGCGGTGACCAAGATCTATTCGACGCTGATCTTTGTGGTGGCGGCCGCCGTGGCTATCCTGCTCGGCTTCTCACCGAAATTCGGTGCACTGATCCTGACGATCCCGGGGCCGGTGATCGGGGGTCTGACCATCGTCGTGTTCGGCCTGATTTCGGCGACGGCCGGCCGTATCTGGGTGCAGAACCACGTCGATTTCTCCAGCTCGCGCAATCTGATTACCGTGGGCGCCACTCTGACGGTAGCTGCCGGCGATTTGACCCTGAAGCTGGGCGGCCTGACGCTTGGCGGCATCGGTACCGCCACGTTTGGCGCCATCCTGCTGTACCACCTGCTCGGCAAGGGCCGGACGCAGGAGCAGGGCCTGACGCATTGATCCACCAAAGGGAATCCCGCCGGCTGGCCGCCTGGAAATGGCCCGGCCGCCGGTGCGGATAAGTTGGGTGCATTACAATGGCCTGCGAAAAACCGACCGACTCCGCACCCATGGCTTATAAAACGATTGAAGACACCATTGGCAACACGCCGTTGGTCCGACTCCAACGCATTCCCGGCGCCGCGATCGAGGCACGCGGCAATGTGATTCTCGGCAAGCTCGAAGGCAATAACCCGGCAGGTTCGGTCAAGGACCGTCCGGCGGTGTCGATGATCCGCCATGCCGAGGCCCGTGGCCGCATCAAGCCCGGCGATACGCTGATCGAAGCAACTTCTGGCAATACCGGCATCGCGCTGGCCATGGCCGCGGCTATCCGCGGCTATCGCATGGTCCTGATCATGCCCGAGGATCTGAGTCTCGAGCGTCGCCAGAGCATGGCGGCGTATGGCGCCGAGATCATCCTGACGCCGGTCAAGGGTGGCATGGAATACGCCCGCGATCTGGCCGATGCCATGGAGCGTGACGGCAAGGGCGTGATCCTCGACCAGTTCGCCAATCCGGACAATCCGCTGGCGCACTACGAGACGACTGGCCCGGAGATCTGGAAGGACACCGACGGTCGCGTGACCCACTTCGTTTCGGCGATGGGCACCACGGGCACGATCACCGGCGTGTCACGCTATCTGAAGGAAAAGAATCCGCTGATCCAGATCATTGGCGCGCAGCCGGCGGAAGGTTCGCGTATCCCGGGTATCCGCAAATGGCCGGAAGCGTATCTGCCGAAGATCTACGATCCGAAGTTCATTGATCGCCAGGAGCCCGTAACGCAGGCCGATGCGGAGCATATGGCTCGCCGCATGGCGCGTGAGGAAGGCATCTTTGCAGGTATCTCTGCCGCAGGCGCCCTGTGCGTGGCGCTGAGGATTGCCGAAGAAGTCGAGAATGCGACGATCGTGTTCGTCGTGTGCGATCGCGGCGACCGCTATCTGTCGACGGGCGTGTTCCCGGCCTGATCGCCCGGACTTGCCCTGAAAGAAAGGCCCCGCAGGCTTGCGCCGCGGGGCCTTTTTCTTTGCTCTTGCCGCTTGGCGTTCAGGCCATGGCGGCCTTCACGGCTTCCCCAAGCTGATACACCGTCAGCGCATAGAAGAAGCTTCGGTTGTACCGCGTCAGCACGTAGAAATTGCGCAGGCCGATCACGTACTCGGTCGGCTGGTCGGGCGTCGGGAGATCGGCAATCAACACGCCTGTTTCGCCTTCGCGGGTGACGTCGATCGGTTCGTCTACGCGAAGTCCGGCGCGCGTGAGCTGGTTGAGTGTGCGTGTCGGCCACGGTTCGCCGTCGGCCGCAGCCGCGGCAACGCCTCGGCTGCCATCGTCGTTGGCGATCTGCCAGACCACCGGACGTCCCTGTTCCCAGCCATGCAGTTGCAGGAATCGGCCGACGCTGCCAATGGCATCGGTCGGGCTGTTGCGCAGGTCGATATGCCCGTCGCCGTCGTAGTCGACCGCGTACTCGCGCAGGCTCGTGGGCATGAACTGCGGAATGCCGATTGCGCCGGCATAGGAGCCCAGCACCGAAAATACGTCGGTCTTGGTGTCGCGGCACCAGAGCAGGTAGTCGGCGAGCTGATTCCGGAAGAGCTTGGTGCGCGCCTCACGGTTCGGGGTGTCGGGGTAGTCGAACGCCAGCGTCGAGAGCGAGTCCAGGACGCGGAAGTTGCCCATGTCGCGCCCGTAGATCGTCTCCACCCCGATGATGCCGACGATGACCGATGCCGGCACGCCGAACTCGGCCTCGGCGCGACGCAGCGTCTCGCGGTTCTGCTGCCAGAAGCGCACGCCGGCGTTGATGCGGATCGGTTCGATGAAGCGTGACCGATACGCCCGCCAGCTTTTCTTGCCCGGGGTGGTCGGCGGCATGATCAGTCGTGCGACCGTCGTGGAATAGACCGCCTGGCTGAACCATCCCTCGAGTTCGGCCCGCTGGAAGCCGTTGTTGGCCACCATCTCGTCAATGAATGCGCGGGTTTGCGGATGATTCTGATAGCGGCCCGGTTCGATCTCTTCTTCCCGGACGCTCACGCGGCGCTTGCCGGCGGCGAGAAGCCGAGGAGAAATGCCGCACAGGCCCAATGCGGCAGCGGTGAGTGCGGCGCCCAGCAGCGGGCGGCGCAGGGTGCGCTGGTGGTCGGTCATGTTGTCCTTTGCAAGTCGCACCGAGTATAGCGGATGCGATGTACGCGACGCCTCGTCGAGGGCGTACTTCGGTGCGCCGTACACGACAGCCAACAGGCGTAGAAGCGCGGGGCACGTCATGTGCTAACGTAGCGTCTGGAGACGAACTTGACCCATAACGAATAATGTCAACGGGCTACTACACGCATCCGTCGTTCCTGATGCATGAGATGGGGCATTTCCATCCTGAATGCCCGGAACGCCTGCAGGCTATCGAGGACCATCTGATTTCGCACGGGATGGATGGCCTGCTGGACCGGCGG
>OBNK01000307.1_pt1 | contig 11585 bp, 9 predicted proteins | sample 1670161 | NCBI WGS metagenome assembly OBNK01 (sample SAMEA104232304, study PRJEB22302) | sediment metagenome | biome: forest; feature: aquifer; material: sediment | place: USA | collected 2011-08-07 | depth 0.01 m
ACATCGTCTCGGCCGGCTTCATCTCCCGCCGACCGGATCTGGTGGCCCAGGCCGACCTCTGGATCCATGGCCATACCCATACGAGCTTCGACTACTGGATCGACAGTTCACGCGTGGTGTGCAACCCGCGCGGCTACATCTCCCGGCGCAGTGGCGAGCCGGAGAACCCTGCGTTCGACTGGAGCAAGGCTGTGGCGCTTTGAGGCGGCTTACGAATACAAATCTCGATTTGCGTTCGTAAGAGACTTACTGCTTACACCGTACGCCGACAAGCGCGGGCCGATCTCATTGCCGCCCGGCATCTGGCCGTGGCAAGGCGACAGGCGCCGGCGGTCGTCACGTATCGCTCGTTGCGCCAAGCTGTGACGCCTGGGGCCTGAGCGCCTCTGGCGTCGCTCCGACACGTTCGAGCACATTCCCACGCGCCTCGATCTTCACGGGGTCGGTCTTCTTCCACTGCTTCTTCGGGATGACCAGCTTCCACACCGCGTTGTTGCCCGCGTCGCGGAACAACGCCGCGACGCCGACGTACTCGCAGTCTTCCTGCATCGGTTCTGCGAGACTCACGCTCGCCGCCGGGCGCAGCACCACATCCTTGCTTGCGAGCAGATCCGCCTTCAGCGACGCCAGGTCATGCGTCTGCAACTGCGCGTAGCTCAGTTGTTCGAAGGCCTGCGGCGTTTTCAGCTGATAGATCCGCACCACTGTCGACAACGATTCGCCTGCGCTGTTTGTATTTAACGACGACCTGCTGATGAGATCGAGGTTCATGGTCTTGACCTGCGTCGTGAAAGCCCACTTCGCTGCTTCCACTGTGCTGTTCTTCACGGCTTGTCCGACCCCGCAGCCGGCAACGGTAAGGGTGGCGACTAAGGCTATGCCCCCGTTTCGCAGCGCTTGCTTCATCGTGTTCATCCCTTCGTTCTAGTGTGCTGCTTGATCTCATTGACTGCGATGGCTTAGAGGCGCGGATGCTCCGGCATTGAATCCATTCCATGTTCCCAACTGCACGCGCGTGATCGCGGCTCCCCGGGTCGCGTTGGCGTTGGTGGTGGCCACGGAGCACTGGAGTTGCGTGCTATACCCAAGACTCACCGCATTCGAGTTCAGGGCCGGAGCCGGCATCAGCGCTGGCCGCACCTGCATCTCCAGATGCGCGTGCGCGGCATGGCCGAGGTAGAAGCGCAACAGCACCATCACCTCCCGGTGCATGGCCCGACCCGGCATCAGCCCAAGCACCGATTCGGGCGTCTGGGGCGTGATCACCACGCGTACCGCATTGGCACGGTCGTAGAAGCCTCGCCCCAACACACAGTTCTCGCCGAGTGGCATGCGCTCGGTGGCATCGAGGCGCACCCACACGGGGTAGAACTCCTCCACCAGGATCTGCGCATCCGGCACGGCATGCTGCAACACGCCGGCAAGACCCTCAGCAGTCCGTGTGCGCTGGCTGGCCAGTCCCAGCATCGACAACAGTTTGCGCGGGCTGACGGCGCCTTCGACGTGTTCGACGTGTTCGACACCGGGCCGCCCGGCTCCCGGCTCGCGCAGCCCCAGCCCGAGCAGACTGAGCAGGTAGCGTGAAACCTCGTCCGGTCCGCCCGACAGGAAACCCATCGGATAGCGATACTTGCGCGCGACCCGGTAGAACTGCGTGACAACGCGGTGGTGAAACAGGTCCAGGAAGGCCGCCAGCGACTCTGCGCCATCACGACGCTGAGCAATCTCGTCCACGAAGTAGGACGGCATACGCGCGTCGACGCCATACAGGCCAAGGAAGGCTGTGCGAATGACTGGTGGCCGGTCTGGGTAGTCATCGTCGTAGTCGACCAAATCGATCTCCCGCCCCGGGAACCCAAGCCCCCCATTGGAACGGAAGCGCACTGGGTCGTCGGCCAGGGAATCCGTGGTGCCCAGCGGCGGGCGCTGCGGCACGGACAGCTCGATCAGTTCACACAGTCGGAAGAAATTCATCTGAGGTGCATTGGCGAGCAACGCTCGCAACAAGGGACCTTCCTTCGGGGGTGACATGGTCTGACTCGGTGCGCTCAAAACGGAGCCCCCTCCCCTTTGCTGTCGGGCCACACCTGGTGCTTGCCGCTAGGCTGCGACACGATCACCAGGCGCGTATAGAGATTGACGGTAGCGTACAGCGACAGGAAGCGGTTGAGCATCTCGCCAAAGAGTTCCACATCGCCTTCGCCGGCGAAGCGCGTGCTATCCAGCACCACTTCGATCTCCACGCCGCGCAACAGGCCGCCTTTGACGAGCTTCTGGAGCGGGCGGTGCCGCACGTCTGTGATGGCCTCGATACGCCGACGGTTCAGTTCCCCATCGGTCCAGTCGTACAGCGCCAGGCTGCCGCGCAGAACTTCGGCGTCGAGCAGCGACAGGTAGTTGGGCGCCAGGTGCGATAGCGCGCGCCAATGGAAGCGATCGCCGGAGGGCGGATACACGGGCATCGTCGGCGCGGTCAAATTGCGTACGGTGCCAATGTGCGTGAATCCCCCGCTCGTGCGGGTGATGCCTGCCTCGCGCAAGCCCTTGCGCGGCAGCATGCCGTTGGTGCCGGTGACCGACAGCGACAACGTCTCCTCGGGCAGGAACTGCTGATGATCCCAGGCGTGCCCTCCCAGCACAACCCAAGTGTCGAACCTCCCCGAAGGACCGCGGCGCACGCGGGTGTGGAAATAGCGCTCCGGCATCTCATGACGCAGCATGCCGCCCCGATGGCGGAACGCGGCGAAAGGCGCGTACTCGAAGCGCTTGCCACTGCCCGTCTCGAATCCCCGTACGGTTTCCACCGAATAGGGTTCCACATGTTGTCCATGCTGCTCCATGGCCCGCACGCGGTACTCGGTCTCGAAGTGGGTGATGGTGATCGGGTCGGCTTCCAGCTCGAACAGGTTGATGATCGGCGTGCAAAAGAGGCGCACGTTATCGGCCGAGAAGCGCATGTCATCCGGGAACGGCCGATTGAGTACCACCTCCACATCAAAGTGCTCGACGCCTTCCGGGATGGCGTCCAGATCGAGCCCCACGAGATCCACGAACATGAACTTCTCGGGGAAGGTGAAGTACTCCAGCAACAGTTGGTAGCCGCCGAAGGCGTTGTCAGCCTTCGGCCACAGGCGTTCCTCGGCAGCGAATCCGGCTGGCTCCAACCGTATCCCTGCCATCGGCTGGGGTGCGCCGGGCCGGTCGGCCGGATAGCCCGGTACCCGCACTTGCATGGCCAATGGCTTAGCGGTGAGCGCTGAGTAAAGCGCCAACGCCAGCGGGCGATCGGCATGCAGGTAGAGCCGCAGGCGCGGCACCGCCAACTGCTCGCGGCGCCCCTGAGTTTGTAGTGCCAGCCGCAGCCGGATGACCGAGCGGCCATCCTCGCGCGCATAGGCATTGGCTTCAGTAAGGCGCAACGGGTATAGATCGACTGGTTGCGTGGTCCGGTAAATGCATTCGACACTCCCTTCAATCCCGTCTTGTGTGGCGAGCGCAATGGGATCGGAGACCACCTCCAGTCCGGCCGGCAGCGTTTCATGGCGCTGCAGCGCTCCAACGTTCGGGGACAGTTCCAGGATCGACAATGACGGGATCATGCGCAGGTAATGCGGCCACAGCATGCTGACCAGGCCCTCGGTCAGTTCCGGCAACTCATCGTCCAGCTTATGGCGCAGCCGCCCCATCAGGAATGCGAAGCCCTCGAACAGCCGTTCGACGTGAGGGTCCCGCTCGCCGATACGGTCGATGTTGAGCATACGGGCGCGGTCAGGGAACGCCTGTGCGAACTCCTTGCCGGCTTCGCGCAGGTAGCGCATCTCGGCTTCGTAGTAACGCAGGATCTCGTTGTCTTGGGCGGGATGGTTCATGCAATACAGGATGGATACGCTTTAGGTGATGGCCACGGCGCGGGCAGGATCGATGGCGGTCAGGTCGCCGACCAGCGCCTCGATGCGCCCGCTCAGGGCTGCCTTGTCCGCGTCCTTGCGGGTGAGGCGCACCCTCAGCAGGCGCAGCAGATGCTGCTTGACCTCGAACGCGAGGGAGGGCTCCCAGTTGGCCAGTTGATAGCGCTGGGTGCCGGTTTCGAGCGCGGACAGCAAGTGCAAGGCGGTATCGGCCCGGTCGACGCGCTCGGCCACACGCGCCATCACCAGTTGCCGCACGAAGCGATCGCGCTCGCCAGCCGGTGCCGGCAACCCCTGCAGCCAGGCAAAGGCAGCCTCCAGACTCTGCTGTGCGGCGAGGTCGATCGCCTGCGCTTCCGTTTCCGCCAAGTCGGCACTCACGGAGGCAACCGCAACCGGCGACACGGATTCGCCGCGCTCGATATCCCGCACGGTGGCGTAGCGCGCAATCCATTCGAGCGTGGCGTCGTCCGCAAACGGCGTGCCGTCCGAGAAGGCAAGCTGGTCCAGGCCCGGCAGACGTTCCAGCATCAGGGCGCAGTCGGTGGCCAACAGGTCGCGCACGCGCGCGTAGGCGCCACCGGCATGGTCCTGCGCCATGAACGCGTAGTACTGCAGGTCCAGCCAGAAATGATTGGCGCCCTCGGCGAAGGCCGGTTCGATTCGGTCGAGCAACTCCGGCCACTGTTTTTGCAGCATCAGCCGCTTGATTTGCGCGCGTAGTTCGGCGCGCGGGGCTACCAGGCGGGTCCTGCCGCTGGCTTCATGCGGCGGCGCCTCGGTAAGGGTGTCCCAACGCACGCAGCGCATCAGCCGATAGGCGGCGAGATAGCCGTCAGGCTGCTGGCGCAGGAACAATGCCATCTGGCGCGCCCGATCCAGCAGGTCGCGCGTGGAGGTCACCTCTCCGCCCAAGAGCGACGCCGTGGCAAGGGCTTTCGGAGCAGCGATGTTCCCCTTACCTTCCGCTGACGACGGCGTTTCGACCCGTTCCTCGAACCAGCGAAACAGCGCTTCGAGCGCCGGACGGGCCGGCTCGGGCCACTTTCCGATGCCCTCCAGAATCAGCGCCATCGCCGACAGCGTGCGCTCCAGCGGGCCACCGGCGAATCCCTGCACCCGGTCAAGCCGATCGGTGAAGGTGGCACCGGCCAGCCATTCGAGTGCGGCCTTTTGGCTTTCCGCGCGGGCTGGTAGCAACTTGGGGCCGAAGCGATCGATCAGTGCCGCCAGTAGTTCGAAGCCGTCGGCGATCCCTTCCGCACCGTCGCGTCTCATACGGCCATAGATGTAGTAAACCGCCAGGCGGACATCCTTGGCGCTGGTCTTGAGCAAGCGCTCGGCCGACTCCACGATCAAGGCATCATTGATATCCGAGCGCTTGGCCACTTCCTCCTTAATGGCGAGGAAGTCATCCTCGTAACCCGGGTCGTCTCCGACCAGTGCCTCCTGACGGATCGGCTGCAACAATGGCTCCCACCGGGCCAGCGTGGAGCGGGCCAGATCGGCGGGGGCGCGCGCGCCGAACAGCGCGTTGAACAGGTTATTGAACATGCGCTTCCTTCACGTGCTTTACGTGCGCGTTGACTCGCACGGTCAAAAGGTCGAGGCATAGGCCGAAGCTTCCATGGCCGGCGTCAGGTGCCCCTGCGGAGAACGGACATGGGCGAAGTGTGATGACCCCGATCATCCTCGTGGTCATCACACGCCTCCGCGTTTAGCATTCCGTGCTGCGGGCGAAGGCACATCCACTGCTGCGCCGCCTTTGCCAACCAGGAACACGCGCTGCGGCAGCTTGAGACCCCTCAGGGGCAGCAACTCCAATACCCCTTGGCCAGCCTCGCTACGCATCAGGAAGCGAATCTCGTAAGGCGCCTTGCCAGACTGCGCGTCGGTGGATTCTTCCAAGGGGCCACGTGTATCCGGCACAGCAGGCCACGTGATCTGCACCGTGGCGCTATCGATCGGGACAATGTGGCCGTGTCCGATCATGCGCAGCAGCGCAAAGCGTCCGCCATCTTGTTGGTGCCTGCCTTCTCGGTTTGCCATTGCAGAAGCGTGCCCGGGTCTTGGAGGTTGCTCGCAGGCCAGGTCATCCGGTTCCAGGTTTCACGCTGGTTGTAGTAGTGCAGCTTCTGCCCGTCGATGGTGAGCTTCGTATCGGTGAGTCCCGGCGTCGCGATCGGCTTGAGTTCGAAGCGGTACTGCGGGTCCCCTTGAACCAGCATGTGGGCGCCGATGCGCTGCAGGATGTTGATGGTCTTGAGGAATTCCGGGTCAAACGTGATGCCACGCGCGCCAGCGGCAGGCATCCATTGATCGCCTTGCAACTCCAGCACCCCCGCGAGCTGGGTGGCCAGGAACGTCTGGATCGTGCCGCCCTGCGGACGCAGGAACTGCGCGAGTTCTGGCAGCGAGGCGTCGTTGGTCGTGTTGGCGAATGGATAACGCCCGGCGAAGATCCGATTCCACTCCGCCATAATGAACCGCTGCCTGCGCAACCGGACGCACAAACAGCGTTTCGCCCATGCCCGCCCATTCCGCGCCGAGGCTCGCCGCTACCAGTTGCGCGTACGCCTGCGTATCGGCCAGATCCGAACTCTTGCCCTGGAACATCGCCTGCGCCATCTGGCGGGCCTGGTCATCCGCGTCGGCGCCGATACTGACCTGTTGCAGGCGCAGGCGCAAAGCCGTGATCCGGTCCAGATACCGCTGCAGACTCAGGTCGTTGTTGCCGCCTTGCCCTGCTTGACCGGGCTGTCCCGCCAGGCGCAGTACCGGGCCAAACGCGGCGTCCAGCGGGCCAGCCGGGGCCGCCTTGGCGCTGTTGGGCGCATCGTCCTTCTTGCCGAGGATGTCCTTGGCCTTGTTCACCAGTGTGTCCGACAGGGAAGTCTTCTGCACACCCGCACCACCCTGGTAGGCAAGCGACTTCATCAGCGCGATCGCCGGGGATTGGCGCGCATCGGCCAGTAGCTTGAGTTGATCGATGGCGGCGGGCAAGGTGGCCGCTGACTCCCACTGCAGGCTGTTCATGAAGTCCTGCCAGTGCGCGGCATACTCGGCGAAGTACTGCTCGGTCAGGGCCGCGCGCAGTTCGTCAGCGGATTTGGTAGCCGTGACGGCAGCCACCTGGCTGCCGGTCAGTACCCAATCTGCGGCGACATCGCGACGCGTGGCGGCGGCGTCAATCGCATCGGCCACATAACCTTCGTACGCCTGGCGCGTAAAAACACCCGGTACAGCGGCGGCGGATCGCAGCAGGCCGCGCGCATCCGTACCAGCGGTCAGCGACGGCAGCGTCAGGTCCGGATACTTGTTGCCGGCGCCATTCAGGATGCCCCGGTACAGCGTCTCCTGGGCACTGCGCGCGCCGATGACCGCCAGCAGCGTCTGTCGCGCACCGGCCACCAGTTCGGGGCGCGGCTCGATCTTCCAGTCCGGGTTGGCCTTCAGGTGCTGCGCGTAGAACTTGAACAGGCGCTCGGCCAGAGCCTGTTTTTCTCCCGGTGTGATGCGGGCTTCGGTGGACCAGTCGTGCGGGAGACGCCCGGCAAGGAAATCGGCCTCGGTGCGCTCCGGATAGGCCAGCATCAGGTAGGCTTTGAGGTCATCGCGACCGCTCAGCGCCCACTGACTGGTCTTGTCATCCAGCGTCGTAGTCTGCAACTGGCCGAGGTCCACCAGCGTCGCCTCCAGATTCTGCTGCACCGGCGTGACAAGCAGCTCACGGCTGGCCTTCACGTAGGGCTGCCACAGTGCGGCCAGCACATCGGCGTCGCGGTTCAGGCCGAAGCGGGTCAGCAGCGGCGCGTGCTGCTGCGTGCGGTATTCGTAGCGCTCGATCTGCTGCTGCAGGGCCAGCAGTGCATGCAGGCGGGTGGCGGGGTTCCGTGCCGAACCGATTTCCGTGACAGCTTGCTGCGCAGCATAAACATCCCGGCTGTTGAACCAGCCTGATGCCAGCATGCCTGCGAACCACAAGCCGACTGCCACCAGCGCGAATCCAACGCACACCGTCATCGGGTGCCAGCCGATTCGCTTGCCGGGCTGACGGCGAGCCGCCTCACTTAGGTAGCGCCAGTGCGGCAGGTCGGCACTGCCTGGCATCTCGGGCTTAGTGCTTGTCCCCGAAGGGTATGGGGCAAAGGCGATGCCACGGACGGCAATTTGGCCAGCAATCAGACCGGCAGTCCATTTGGCCAGCGCCTTGCTACGGGTGTCGAATCGCTGGGACAGTCGAGCCTGATAGGGATAACGATCTTCCTGGGTGAGCTGGTCCAATCCGCGCCGCGCCAGCTGGTTGCGCAGCAATAGCAGCGCTTCTTCGATGGCAGACGCATCTGCCTGATTCGGCAGTGCACAAACGATAATCGGCGCGTCGCTGCTGACGGTAGGATCCATTCCCGCCACATCGACCACATAGACCGGCGCTGCATAGCGCAGTATCTCGATGATCCGTGCTAGGCGAATACTGTAAGGATGCGTGCCACGGCGTGGCATCGGGAGATCCGCCGCGCCATCGGTGACGACAATCACCGCGTCCACCGGTCGGCGGCGGCGTAGCTTGTAGAGTCGCTTAAGCCAGGCAGTATCTGGCTGGCCCTCGTTGCTGGTCTTGCTCGAAAGCAGCAGCGCGTCGCATGTGTCGAACCAGCCCGCCTCCTCCAGTTCCGGCAGTAGCCGACTAACAGCGGCATCGTTGCCCGTCACCAACAGACGCGGTAGCCGGCGGCAGCGGTGCTCCCGCAACGCCAGCTTAAGGTTCGCATACTGCAATGCCGCGAGATTTATCTTCGACCCAGCGCCCTTGCCGACACGCGCGGCCGGGTCGCGCTGATGCCGCTTCCGTTCATTCGAGCGACTCGCGACAGTTTTCCAGGCGGCGGCGATCGGGCCACGCAGTAACACTGCCGCCAGGCCAATCAGTGCCACGAGTTCCATTTGCTTCCAGGCTGGCTCGCTTCCAGTGCCATGGAAATACGCCATGGAGACCAATGCCGCCGCAACGGCAAGGACCACGATCCTGTACCCCCAACTCTTCCAGTTTTCCATCAAGTCGTTTCCAATTCGGCTTGGCTGTCGGTGGGACGTACCACCGCCAATCGCAGTGTGTCTTCCTGGCAGGCAATCAACTGCGACGCATTATTTTGCTGTGCGTACTCCACCGCGAGTGCCGTAGCGAACCATGACGCCGCAACGCCAGGGTTACCAAGCGCGGCATCAATGTCATGGATGCCGCTCAAATCATCAGCTTCTGCCGCTTCGAGCGAAACCTCCGATGCGCTCTTGAGCAGTGCAGCCTTGTCCACCTTCGACAGGCTGGATTGCCAAAGCTGATGAAGCTCGTTGGGTGGCGTTCTGCCTAATAGAGCGACAGTCCTCAAGGATTCGGCGAAACCGTCGGTTTCACATGCCACTGGGCGATGCAGCATCGCAATGGGCAAAACGTCACGCCGCTGCGCCATCGGCGGCCACCCGAGCAACAATGCGACGGCGACCTCGGCGCTATTTGCTGGCGGCTCGTCATTCAGTTGGAGCGCCACAAATAGCGTGAATTTTTCCAAGGCAGGTCCGCCGTACTCATCCAGCCAGGTATCCAGCGCCATCAGACCTGCCCCGTCAGGCAGCAACCTGGCCTTGGTCGGGCGAAGGCCACAGTCATCCCAGCATGTAGACCAAATCGTCAGGAGTGGTTCTGAATCCGCATCACCCGGCAACTGCAATTGCACGTCGAAAGGCACCCCGGATGGCAAGGCGCACAATGCATGGTCGAGTTTTGCCAGAAGCGCCCGGAATACCTGCCGGTACCGGTCAGTGCCCTGATACTCTTCAGGTAATGCCAGTCGAGTATGACGAATCGGCGCCATGTCTCGCTTCGGCGCGCGTGCCTCAAGGGCCGACTCTTTCTGAGCAACTCGTCCTGACACCCCACTCGAGCCCATCCCACACAGGTACGCGATCCCGATCACGACCAGCGGCTCGCTGCCGAAGGCAATGGCTTCTTCACGATCAGCTTGTAGGACTTCCTCTTGGGCCATCAAGTAATTACAAGCCTCCTCGTAGAAGTGCAGGCGAAGTCCGAACGCAACCGCACATGCCAAGGTTGGATAACCGAGAAGCTGCATCCAGAAACGCGAAGTGCCCGTAGACTGCCCCTTGGGCCATGTCAGTAGCGTCCAGACAATGCCTGCAGCAAGACAGACGACCAGCAGCACTAGCCAGACCCATAGATTGGGCGGCTTTGGTGCCCCCTCACCTGAGGGCGGTTCAGGCAACTCAATGGGCATCGTGGCGCTCAGATAAGGCTCGATATCAGCTTGCAGCCACACGTGGCGCGATAGCCATGGCGCGCGAGTGGCCTGCCACTTTCATCCTTCATGGATTCATCACCGTCAATGATCAGATTAGGAAGCACGTTGGGGTGCTTGGGGCACGACACCCGGTCGCCCTTACGGGCCAATGGCCGGCCGTCATAGTTCATCGTGGACGAAGCCGTGATGACCTTCCCCCCGTGGTCGGTGCTGTCACCCAGGCGAACGAAATCGGGCAAGTCATTTCTCCTAAGTCGTAGAAATCAAGGCCCACGGCGCAGGCATGGGCTGATCCAGCACACCGAGCGGCATGCCATCTGGCATTGCAGTGTTCGTCAGGCCTGATTGCTGTAGGCAATCAGTTCCCAGGTCACGTCAGCGGATTGCTCACGCATTCCCAGCAGGGAATCCATCCACGCAAAGGGGCGCGGATCGTAGGCCGTCAGTGGAGGCAGAATGTCCCCCTTCTCGAACTCGCGCCTGGAGCCCGAGATGCTTGCGGCACCTCTGACGCACCACAGTCCGCGTTGCGGACACTGCTCGCCCGTACTCGCCTCAGTACCGAGTGGCAGCGGCTTCCGCTCCGGCGCCGAGGTCGCCGTCTGCGCGGTCTTTGCTGAAGTGGTCAGCGGCAGGCCGGTGGCCGGATCAAGATTCCTGGCCTGGCTCAGGCGGTTGATGAGTTCGTCCGATGGCTTTTCCAGTGGGACCGCGGCATCCTGTTCTTTCTGCCACTGGAAGGTGCCATCCCAGGGCGGCAGCTTCGCAGGAGGCAGTGGCACGATCTGATCGATGTCCGGCACTTTGGGGTTGCGGCCGTCGTTGCGTATCAGGAACCGCCAGATCAGCTCGTAGCGCCGCGACCGTTCGGGATCGTTTGGAAGGGCGAGGTAATAGAGTTTCTCAGTTGGCGGAGGCCCCTGAAAGCCATGTTCAAGAAATGAGACCGATGTGGTGTCTCCCGCCATAACGCCCTTCTGGAAAGCGGCAATGGATTCCGCATATTGGCGATCGCCCTTCAGGCTGATGCCCAGAATCCCGGCGGCTTTGCCAAAGCCTTGATCGGTCGCACACTGGTACATTTGCCTGGCGATATCGGGGGCCTTGTCCCACGGTTCCAGCAAGTCCCCTACGTAGAACTGCGCATCGGCATTGCCCAGATCGGCAGCCTTGCGGAAGTAGCGCAGCGCCATCTCCTTGTCCTGCTTCAGTCCATATCCCAGGTTCAAGTAGTAGCCGATGTCGTAGTAGCCCGACGGCACGCCCGCATCGATCAACCGGCTGGCCAACGCGACGCTCTCCCGCTGCGGGAGCGGCGATGACGCCATGCCTTCCGAGACCAGCTTCTGCAGGTTGCTGTTGG
>OBNK01000317.1_pt1 | contig 11338 bp, 9 predicted proteins | sample 1670161 | NCBI WGS metagenome assembly OBNK01 (sample SAMEA104232304, study PRJEB22302) | sediment metagenome | biome: forest; feature: aquifer; material: sediment | place: USA | collected 2011-08-07 | depth 0.01 m
GAGCCGGGCTTCGAGAAAATCGAGAAAGCACGCGATCCGCGAAGCCAACTGCGTGTTGCGGTAGTACACCGCGTGAATCGGTTGCAGCACCTCCACCGTGGCGTCCGACAGCACCTGCACAAGGTCGCCTGTGCGCCGGTCTTCCACGGTTATGAAATCCGCCAGACAGACGATGCCGGCGCCTTGCAGTGCAAGCTGGCGCAGGGTTTCTCCGCTGGAGGCCTTGAGCGTGGGCTCGATGCGCAGGCGATCGCCGTACGGGCCGCGCAGGGGCCATTGGTTTAGCGATTCCGGCTGCACGAAACCGAGCAGGGCGTGCTTCTGCAGGTCATCCACGTGGCGGGGCCGCCCGTGCGTTTTCAGATAGGCAGGGCTCGCCAGCACGCGCAGCCGCCGCGTGCCAAGCAGGCGCGCACGCAGGGTGGAATCGCGCAGCGTGCCGATGCGGATTGCCACGTCGGTGTCTTCTTCCAGCAAATCGATGATCAGGTCGTTGGTGTTCAGCTCCAGCTCGATCTGCGGATACCGTGCGCGGAAGTCCGGCACCAGCGGCGCCACCACATGCAGCATGAACGGCATGGCAGCGTTGACACGCAGGCGGCCGGCAGGCTGCTGGCGGCGCAGGGCGATCTGCTCCTCGGCCTCGTCGACGGCGGCGAGGATCCTGCGCGCCTGCGCCAGAAACGTCGCGCCCTCGTCGGTGAGCGACAGCCGCCGCGTGGTGCGCGAGAGCAGGGTGGTGTCCAGCTTTTCTTCCAGGCGGCGCAACGCGCGGCTCACGCCCGACACCGTCTGGCCCAGCTGCTCAGCCGCCGCCGTGACGGAGCCCGTATCGACGACGGTGCGGAAGGCAAGCAGTTCTTCGAGCGTGGTTTTCATCGTCGATTATCAATTCCAGATCAACAGAATTCTGCCCAATATGGCTTCCTCTGCAAAGATCGCGTGCGGCGCGGGGCGCGGGGCGCGGTGGATGGGCGCAAAGGGAGCGATGCCGGCCATTGCCCGGGTTCGCCCCCTCAAGGTTGGCGGCCGGCCTGCCGATAGACCATTCGGACCCTTAAAACATAGTGGGAGCGCATTTGCGCAAATGGCGCCTTGCGGTTCCGCTTCCGGAGACTCTGGAATGAGCAAGCTCAGCTTTCGCCAAAAGCTTTGGCTGCCGCTGGTCATCAGCCTTGTCGCGCTGACGTTGATCTCGGTATTCAACGCGTATCAGGCGCGCGAGATCCGCGTGGAGGAGCGCAAGAACAACCTCGTCAGCGTGACGACCATGGCCATGAACCTGGTCAAGCAGTACGACGACCTGACCAAGAACGGCACGTTGAGCAAAGACGCCGCGCAAAAGCAGGCGATCGACCGTTTCAAGGCCCTGCGCTACGACAAGGACGGCTACTTCACCATCACCAGTTCCAACAACGTGGTGGTGATGCACCCGATCAAGCCGGAGTTCATCGGCAAAGACCAATCCGGCTTCAAGGATGCACAGGGCAATGCGGTCTATGCGGGCTTGACCACTGCCGCCAAAGATCCGAAGGGCGGATTCACCAGCTATGTCTGGCCGAAAGTCGGCGGCACGGATCCGGTGCCGAAGACGGCATTCGCGATGCGCTATGAGCCGTGGGACTGGGTTTTCTCGACCGGCGTCTACATGGACGACATCAACGCTGCATTCATGACGTCGCTTTACCAGACCGGCGGCCTGCTTCTGCTGGTGGGCGGCTTGCTGGTGCTGCTGGGCAGCGTTGCGAACCGCAGCCTGCAGCGCACGCTGGGCGGCGACCCCGCCTACGCGGCTGACGTTGCCAACCGCATTGCCGGCGGCGACCTGACGGTGGAGATTGCCACCCGTGCTGACGACAACGACAGCCTGCTCTACGCGATGAGCCGCATGCGCGGCGCGCTTGTGGACACCATCGGCCGCATCAAGGGCGCGTCGGAAACCATTGGCACCGCTACGCGCGAGATCGCCAGCGGCAACCTCGACCTCTCGTCGCGCACCGAACAGCAGGCCAGCTCGCTCGAAGAAACGGCTTCGGCCATGGAGCAGCTGATGTCGACCGTGCAGCAGAACGCCGACAACGCCCAGCAGGCCAACCAACTGGCCGCGTCCGCCTCGGATGTGGCCGTGCGCGGCGGCGATGTGGTGACGCGCGTGGTGGAAACCATGGGCTCCATCAACGCGTCGTCCCGCAAGATCGTCGACATCATCGGCGTGATCGACGGCATTGCGTTCCAGACGAACATCCTTGCGCTGAATGCGGCAGTGGAAGCCGCACGTGCTGGGGAACAGGGCCGTGGTTTTGCCGTGGTGGCCGGTGAGGTGCGCAGCCTTGCGCAGCGCAGCGCCGCTGCCGCCAAGGAGATCAAGGCGCTGATCGACGATTCCGTCGTCAACGTGGATGCAGGCAGCGCGCTGGTGGAAGAAGCCGGCACGACCATGCGCGAGATTGTGGCGAGCGTGAAGCGCGTGACCGACATCGTTGGCGAGATCTCGTCCGCCAGCCAGGAACAGCGTTCGGGCATTGAGGAAGTGAGCCACGCCGTCACGCAGCTTGACGACGCCACGCAGCAGAACGCCGCGTTGGTGGAGGAAGCGGCCGCCGCAGCGCAATCCCTGGAAGAGCAGGCGGTGAGCCTGACCCAGGTGGTGGCGCAATTCCGCTTGGATGCGCACGCGCTGCGTGCCCCCGCCATGGTGGCCAGGGTTGAACCGGAGGTTGTGCCGGTCAAGCCCGTCGCAGGTGCTGCTCCGGCGGCGCCCAAGGAAGAAGCGCCGCGACGCGAAGCCGCCAAGCCGAGCACCGAAGCCGCCAGGCCCAAGCTGACGTCGCGCAAGCCGCCTGTGCTGCGAAAGGCTGCTGCCAAGCCGGTCGAGCGAACCGAAAAGAAGCCGGCTGCACCGGCAGCGATCCCCGCGAGCCTGACCAAGGCGAAGCCTCTGGTCGCCGCTGGAGGCGACGCCGACTGGGAAACGTTTTGACCCACGATTGACCTTCACCTCGTTGACCCCGCACACCGCAAGCATGGGCTTGCCTGCGGGGACGCCGGAGACAAGATGGACCGCGTTTTGAAGAACACCAGCGTGCGCGCTGGCCTGCTGGCGATTCTGATCACCTTTGCACTGATGATTGTGGTCGGAGCTGCGGTGGGTGTGCTGGCGCTGCGTATCACCAACGCCGCGACCGAGCGCGTGCACGCGATTTCCGATCGCAGCATGCTGCTGAACGACGCGTACAAGGACATGCAGCGCGCACGTACCGGCATGTCACGCTTATACAGCGTCCTGCGTGAAAACATGGACGAGGCTGCCAAGACGGCAGCGCTTGCCAGTTCGGAGAAAGGCCTGAAGAAGGCTATCGAACAGGTGGAAGCCTTCAAGAATGCGCCACGCATCGAAGGTGTCGACGAGTCGCTGCGCCAGGCAATCGTCCAGGCCGCGCAGACGCACATCGAAGCCGTGCAGCGCGCCCTGGCGGCGTTGCGCACCGGCGACGCCGCTGCGTATGCGCAGCTCAACTACAAGGACGTGACGGATACCGGCGCCGCGTGGTCGGTGCAGATCGAGAGCTTCCAGCAGCTCGTCAAGAAGCTGGCCAAGGACGAGGCAGACGATGGCCGTGCGCGTTACGAAACGATCCTGAAGTTCGTGGCGCTCGGCATTGCCATGGCACTCGCGTTGATCGTGGCGGTGTTCTACGGTCTCAAGGCCTTTGTGATCACCCCGCTTAACGAAGCCGTAGCCGTGCTCAGCCGCGTGGCCGAGGGCGATTTGGCCGTGCACGTCAAAACGGGTGGCCGCAATGAACTCGGTCGCCTGCTGGCTGCCGTGGGCCGCATGCGTGAGAGCCTGGTGAAGACCGTGCGCCAGGTGCGCAACAGCTCGGACTCGGTCAACACCGGCGCGCACGAAATCGCCAGCGGCAACCTCGATCTGTCTTCGCGTACCGAGCAGCAATCGGCCTCGCTCGAGAAGACGGCTGCCAGCATGGAGCAGATGACCTCAACCGTCACCAACAACTCCGAGAACGCCCGCCAGGCCAGCGCGCTGGCGTCGAATGCCGCAGACCTGGCTTCGCGTGGCGGCGAGGTGGTGCGCGGCGTGGTGGCGACGATGGACGACATCAGCGCCGGCTCGCGCAAGATGGCCGACATCATTGGCGTGATTGACGGCATTGCCTTCCAGACCAACATCCTCGCACTGAATGCGGCAGTGGAAGCCGCCCGCGCCGGCGAGCAGGGCCGCGGTTTTGCCGTGGTGGCGGGCGAGGTTCGCGCGCTGGCTCAACGCAGTGCTGCTGCCGCCAAGGAAATCAAGACGCTGATCGACGATTCGGTGTCGCGCGTGCAAGCGGGGCACTCGCAGGTGGCGCAAGCCGGCGAGACCATCACCGAGACGGTGGAAGCCGTGCGTCGCGTGGCCAATATCGTTGAAGACATTGCTTCGGCCTCGGCCGAGCAGACGCAGGGCATCCTGCAGATCGGTCAGGCTGTGACGGAAATGGAGCAGGTGACACAGCAGAACGCCGCGCTGGTCGAACAGGCGGCCGCTGCCGCGCAGTCGCTGGAAGAACAGGCGCAGAACCTCACGCAGGTGGTGTCGCAGTTCCGGCTGGATGGCGCAGAGACCGCCGCACTAGTCGCGCAAAAGCAGGAGAAGATGGCCAAGCCTGCGGCCAAGGCCACTGCCAAGCCAGTCAGCGCAGCCAAGCCCGCACGTGCCGCGCTGCGCAAGCGTGAACCGAAAACGTCAGTTCAGCCGGCGGCGTCGGCGCCCGTCGCCGTGGTCGCGGTCGCTTCGGCTGCCGCTCCCGCACGCAAGCAACCACTGGCTGTAGCTGGCGGTGGTTCCGGCGCCGATTGGGAAACGTTCTGATCGGTTGAGAACTCAAGCGTCGAGCGCTGGGCCATCGATGCGTTTGGCCCAGCTTTCCACCTCGCCACGCGCAAGGCGGCCTTCCACCAGCTTGCGCCACGACGGCGTGAGCGGCAGCCTCAGCATGTCGGTCAGCGCCGCACGGTCGAGCATGTTGCGGTAAAGCACATCGAGCACGCGCGACAGCGGCCATTGCGGCCACGGGCGCTCGAGCCATTCCAGCGTATCGCCGGCGCGCAGCGTGCCGCCTTCCAGAACCCGGTAATACCAGCCCGTGCGGGCCGTGTGTTGCACGCGGCGCGCCATGTCGCGCGTGTTGAAGCGGTCGTTGAGCTTCCAGCACGGCTGGCGCAGTTGCGACACTTCCAGCATCACACTGCCCGCACGCAGACGGTCGCCCACGCAAATGTCCGCTTCGGTGATGCCGGTGGTGCTCACGTTCTCGCCAAACGCACCGGGCTGGGCAAGCAAGGGTTGCGCGCCGATATCCGCTTGCCAGGCCGCGTAGTGGTCGAATGGGTAGTGATGAATCGCCTTGTCAGGGCCGCCGTGCACACGCAGATCGCCTTGCTCATCGCCCACGATGCCGTTGATACCGACCTCCACTGCGTCGCGCACGGGCCGCTTGTCGATGGCGCTGCGTGAGCCTGGGCGCGTGTAGTCGACCACGCGTCCGGCGAGGAGGGTGTCGATGCAGATGGGGCCGGGCAGCCTCATGCGGCCTCCACGCAGTCCAGCCAGGCAGCGAAGACCTCGCGTGCGCGTTGCGTCAGGCGTTGCGCTACCGCAGGCGCCTGTGCACGCAACGTGCGCGGGTCGATACCCGCTGCGCCGAGTTCCGCTGCATGCCCGATCAGCCACGCTTCCAGCTCCTCCAGATTGGCCTCCAGATGAAATTGCAGCGCGAGAGCGTGGTTGCCGATGGCGAAAGCCTGTTCTGCACAAACTTCCGTGAACGCCAGCCGTCGCGCGCCGGGCGGCAAGTCATATCGATCGCCATGCCAGTGCAGCACCGGCGTGCCGTCGGCCAGGGGCGCGAGCGGTGAGTCGGCACCTTCCGTGGTGAGCGTGATGGGTGCAAAGCCGATCTCCTTCACGCCCATCGGCTTGACCGCCGCCCCTAATGCCCGCGCCATCAACTGCGCGCCCAGGCAGATGCCGAGCAACGGCTTGCGTGCGGCCAGTCGCCGCGCAATGGCGGCCGCTTCATCGCGTATGAACGGATACGTTGCATCGTCGTACGCACCGATGGGCCCGCCCAGCACGATCAACAGATCGGCGTCCATCATGTCGTCGGTCGGCACCGGCTGCACGCCCACGTCAACGGTCCGCACCGCGTAGCCGCGCGCTTCCAGCAGCGGCTGCAGGATGCCGAGGTGCTCGAACGGCACGTGGCGCAGGGCGAGGGCGGTTTTCATGGCGTGCGATGAGGTTGATGGCGGGCTTATTGTGAATGAGGGGCGCGGCGCGCAAAACCCGTGCGGTTTGCGGGGGATTGTTGCGGGACGCGGCGCATTCCCAATGCACCTTGCAATCTGCCTTCTATCGACCTCAGTGCGATACCCCTCGCGTTATCGCAGCATGGCGACGTGAGCGCTGCCGGAACCGGTGCCGAGGCCGGGATATGGTGTTTTATTGAGCGAACCGCGTTTCCGGGTAGCTGCGTATTGCTGGATAGCCCAAACAAAAAGCCCTCGCACCGGGCGAGGGCTTTTCAGCACGTGCTTGAAGCAATCAAGCCTCAGCCTTCGACCGCGAGAACGGCGAGGTGAACTTGATCATCTGCACGAATGCCTTCGGGTTGCCGGCCAGGATTTCACCTTGGTCCAGATAGCCCGATTCGCCGGTGTAGTTGCCCACCAGACCGCCCGATTCCGTCACGAGCAGCGAGCCTGCGGCCATGTCCCACTTGCTCAGGCCTTGCTCGAAGAAGCCGTCGAGGCGGCCGCAGGCGACGTAGGCGAGGTCAAGCGCGGCGGCGCCGGGGCGACGCAGGCCGGCGCAGTTTTCCGTCATGGTCGCAAACAGGCGGGTGTAGTCGTACAGGCCTTCCAGGTCGCGGTAGGGGAAGCCGGTGCCGATCAGGCAGTCAGCCAGCTTGTCGCGGCGCGTGACGCGGATGCGGCGGTTGTTCAGGAACGCGCCGGCGCCCTTGGAGGCGGTGAAGAGTTCGTCGCGCGTCGGGTCGTACACCACGGCCTGCGTGACGACGCCACGCTGCATCAGCGCGATCGACACGCCATATTGCGGAAAGCCGTGGATGAAGTTGGTGGTGCCGTCGAGCGGGTCGATTACCCAGACGTTTTCGCTGGCGGTTTCGCCGTCGGCCCAGGATTGGCCGGACTCTTCCGCTAGAATCGCGTGATCGGGGTAGGCAGTCTTGATGACTTCGATGATCGCTGCTTCAGCTGCGCGATCGACTTCGGTGACGAAATCGTTGTGTTGTTTGCGCTCGGTGCGCAGGCTATCGACGTCGAAGGACGCGCGGTTGATGACGGTGCCGGCCTTGCGAGCAGCCCGGACGGCGATATTGAGCATCGGATGCATGTGGGATCTCCGCGCCTGACGCGCCGATTTTCGGAAGCGGCCGCAGGCGAAACAACACAACGAATTGTAGAAGAACGAGCGGCGGGCCAATCTTGCGATCCTGCCCGCCGTCAAAAGAGTGGCCGTATTGTATATGAACCCCGCGTCCGGCGCCCCGCGAATTGCGCCAATCAGCACACCGAACACCACCCCCGCCGACCCGGATACGCTGCGCCAGCGTGCCGTGCGGTGCCGTTTCGTATTGGTCGAGACCAGCCATCCCGGCAATGTCGGCTCCGCAGCACGTGCGCTCAAGACGATGGGGTTTGGCGAGCCCGGCAGCTTCGTGCTCGTGCGCCCGCGCGAGGCTGACGCCCAAAGCCACGCCGATGCCGTTGCCATGGCAAGCGGCGCCGATGATGTGCTGGCTGGCGCCCGCGTGGTCGACGACATTGGCGAGGCGCTTGCCGGTGCCTCGCTCACCATCGCGCTGACAGCCCGTCCGCGCGAATTCGGGCCGCGCCGCATCGGCCCGCGTGATGCAGCGGAAGAAGTGGCCGCGTTGCTGGCCGCGCCGGACACCACCGTCGCCTTCGTCTTCGGCAACGAGCGATTCGGTTTGCCCAACGAGGTGGTGGAGCGCTGCCACGTCGTCACGCACATTCCCGCCAATCCGGCGTATGCCTCGTTGAATCTGTCGCAGGCAGTGCAGTTGATTGCGTACGAAGTGCGCATGGCGCTGCTGGCCGGCACCGGCACGGGCGACACGCGCATGGATGGCGTCGGCTTTGTCGGCGAGCCGGCCACCGCCGAGCAGATCGACGGGATGTTCGAACATCTGGAGCAGGGCCTGGTCGAGATCGGTTTTCTGGACCCCGCTCAGCCGAAAAAGCTGATGCCGCGCCTGCGGCGTCTGTTTGCCCGCACGCAGTTGGAGGCCGAAGAGGTCAACATCCTGCGCGGGATCGCCAAGCGCATGCTCGGCCGCCGCGCCGAAGCTGCCGCGCCGCCCACCGGCGCTGCCGACGACTGTCGCTGATCGCCCTGAAAGCCGCCCGTTGTTGATCAGACAGGGCGGCATCCCTTGCATGTCGGGCTAAAACCCTTGCCGCAGCGCGGTAAGGCAATGCCTTACACTGCCCTTAGCGCATCGCGCATATAGATATAACGATCCACACAGCTCAAGATGTTCACACGCATTCGCGAAGATATCGGCGCCATCATGGAGCGAGACCCGGCCGCGCGCAGCCGCTGGGAAGTGCTGACCTGCTACCCGGGTTTGCACGCCATCATCGTTCATCGGGTTGCGCATGCGTGTTGGCACGGCGGCTTCCGGTGGCTGGGTCGGTGGTTCTCGCACCTCGGCCGTTTCCTTACCGGCATCGAGATCCACCCCGGCGCGACGGTCGGCCGGCGCGTGTTCATCGACCACGGCATGGGCGTCGTGATTGGTGAGACGGCTGAAATCGGTGACGACTGCACGATCTACCAGGGCGTCACGCTGGGCGGCACGTCGCTCTACAAGGGCGCCAAGCGGCATCCGACGCTCGGCAAGGGCGTGGTGGTGAGCGCGGGCGCCAAGGTGCTGGGAGGCTTTGTCATCGGGGATGGGGCGCGTGTTGGGTCCAACGCGGTCGTGCTCAAACCGGTGCCGCCGGGCGCAACGGCGGTTGGCATACCGGCGCGCATCATCGAGCGCGATGCCGCGACCGAGGCCCAGTCTGCGCTCAAGCAGGAGTTTTCCGCGTATGGCATCACGCCCGACGCGGACGATCCGGTATCGCTGGCGCTCAAACGGCTGATCGACCACAGCGAGCTTCAGCAAGAGCGCATCGAGTCGATTCTTTCTGCGCTCGATCGCCTCGGCGCGCACCTGGAAAACTCCCCGAACGATCCGTTCGATGCGAGCGAGCTGAAGCGGATGCTCAAGTAGGAAAAGGGTGGGTGACGACAGCTTATGCCGTCACTTGCTCGACCGTCAGCGCGCCATCCTGCAACTTGAGGAAGCTGCCGCGCGGCTGTGCCTGATCGAAATCCCAGTCGGAAAGAACCCAGCGTTCACCGCTCGCCTCGTGATGCAGTTGCGGGCGATGGGTGTGGCCGTGGATCAGCGTGCTGGTATTTGATGCCTCGAGCAGCGCGTCCACCGCTTCCTGTGCGACGTCGCCCATCATCGCCGCGGCGCGGGGCTCGCCAGCGACATTGGCCGACATGGCGCGGCCGGCTTCGCTTTCTGTGCGCATCTTCTGCGCGATTTTCAGCCGCCACCGCAGCGGCATCGTGAGGAATATCCGCTGCACCCAGCGCTTGCGCGTCCAGTGCCGAAAGCGCATGTAGGCCGTGTCGCGCGTGCAGAGGGCGTCGCCGTGCGTAAGCACGATGCGCTGGCCATCGTCCGCTTCGAGCACGGTGGGATCGGGCAGCAGCGTGGCGTGCGCGGCATCCAAGAAACGCTTGCCGAGCAGGAAATCGCGATTGCCGTGCATAAACAGCACGCGCGTGCCGGCCGCTGCAACCTCAGCGAGCAGGTTGGCGATCTGCCGGTGGAACGGATCAGCCAATTCCTCATCGCCGACCCAGTATTCGAAGAAGTCACCCAGGATGACGAGCGTGCGGGCTTCGCGGGCGCGCGTGCGCAGGAAGCGCTCGAACGCGGCGGCGGTGGCCGGCATGCTGGCCGTCAGGTGCAGATCCGAAATAAAAAACACCGGCCCGGAAACCCGGACCGGTGCTTTCAGCGCGGAGGCCAGTGAGGCGTGCGCTGCGTCGATCATTCGATCACTTCAGCGCTTTCGATGATCACGTCTTCCAACGGCACGTCTTGGTGGAAGCCGCGGTTGCCCGTGCGCACCGAACGGATCTTGTCGACCACATCCATCCCTTCGGTCACCTTGCCGAACACGGCGTAGCCCCAGCCTTGCGGCGTCGGCGACGTATGGTTCAGGAAGTCGTTGTCGACCGTGTTGATGAAGAATTGCGCGGTGGCCGAGTGCGGATCGTTGGTGCGTGCCATGGCAATCGCGCCGCGTTCGTTCTTCAGGCCGTTGTTGGCTTCGTTGTCGATCGGTGCCTTGGTGGGCTTCTGGTTCATCTTCTCCCCTGGCTCGAAGCCGCCGCCCTGAATCATGAAGCCCTTGATGACGCGGTGGAACACCGTGCCGTTGTAGTGGCCATCCTTCACATAGGCGACGAAATTGGCAACCGACTTGGGTGCCTTCTCAGCGTCCAGGGCCAGGGTGATGTCGCCGTGGTTCGTGTGCAGCTTGACTTGGGTCATGGTGAATTCCTTGGGTGGGGCAAAAATGCGTTACTTGGAGACAACGGTGGCCGATTCAATCACGATCGGCTTCACAGGCACATTCTGGTGCGGGAATTTGGTGGTGGTTTCCACCGCCTTGATCTTGTCGATGGTATCGGTGCCCTCGACGACCTTGCCGAAGACGGTATAGCCGTAACCGTCCTGACCAGGGTAGTTCAGCATGTTGTTGTCGACCACGTTCACATAGAACTGCGCCGTCGCCGAGTTCGGGTCCATGGTGCGTGCCATGGCGATCGTGTACTTGTCGTTCTTCAGGCCGTTCTTCGATTCGATCTCGACCGGCGGGCGCGTGTCCTTCTGTTTCATGTCGGGCGTGAAGCCGCCGCCCTGGATCATGAAGCCGTCCATCACGCGGTGGAAAATCGTGCCCTTGTAGAAGCCGTCCTTCACGTACTGCAGGAAGTTGGCGACCGTCTTGGGCGCCTTGTCCGGATACACCTCAACGGTGAAGTTACCCATCGATGTCTTGAACTGGATGCGCGGCGCGGACGCGGTGGCTGCCGTGGCTGCGGTGGCGGTTACGGCCAGTGCACACACGAGCCCGGCAAAGAGGGAGCGAATACGGAGCATGGTCAGGAAGAGAAAGCTTGTGGGTGGGAAAGCAGGATCGGGCCGCGTCT
>OBNK01000323.1_pt1 | contig 11225 bp, 7 predicted proteins | sample 1670161 | NCBI WGS metagenome assembly OBNK01 (sample SAMEA104232304, study PRJEB22302) | sediment metagenome | biome: forest; feature: aquifer; material: sediment | place: USA | collected 2011-08-07 | depth 0.01 m
CGACGGCGCATCATGGTCTCGGACTTCAGCAGCACGTCCAGCTCGCCCTGCTCTTCGCGCAGGTTCTTCAGCTCCTGCTCGATCTTGATCGCTTCCAGGCGAGCAAGCTGACGCAGGCGGATTTCCAGAATGTCTTCGGCCTGGCGGTCGCTCAGGTTGAAGACCTGGATCAGCGCGGCCTTGGGTTCCTCGCTCTCGCGGATGATCCGGATCACGTCTTCAACGCGCAGCAGTACCAGTTGCCGACCTTCGAGGATGTGGATGCGGTCTTCCACCTTGCCCAGACGATGGCGCGTGCGGCGCGTGACCGTGGCGAAGCGGTACGTGATCCACTCGCGCAGGATCTCGGCCAGGCCCTTCTGCCGAGGCCGCCCGTCCGTGCCGATCATCACCAGGTTGATGGCCGCGCCCGACTCCAGCGACGTATGGGCGAGCAGCGCGTTGGCAAATTCCTGCTGGTCGATGTTCTTGCTCTTGGGTTCGAACACAAGGCGCACCGGCGCGTCCTTGCCGGACTCGTCGCGCACGGCATCGAGCAGACCCAGCATGGTCTGCTTCATGGTGAGCTGATCCGGCGACAGCGACTTCTTGCCCGTGCGCACCTTCGGGTTCGTCAGCTCTTCAATCTCTTCCAACACCTTCTGCGACGAGGTGTTGGGCGGCAATTCGTTCACTACGAGTTGCCACTGGCCGCGTGCGAGTTCTTCGATCTTCCAGCGCGCGCGCACCTTCAGGCTGCCGCGACCGCTCTCGTACACCTGCGCAATGTCCGCTGCCGACGAAATGATCTGACCGCCACCCGGGAAGTCCGGGCCCGGCATGTACTGCATCAGGTCGGTGCTGGTGAGCTTGTCGTCGCGGATGAGCGCCACGGTGGCGGCCGCCACTTCGCGCAAGTTGTGCGACGGGATCTCCGTGGCCATCCCGACCGCAATGCCCGATGCGCCGTTGAGCAGCACGAACGGCAAGCGCGCCGGCAGCAGCTTCGGCTCTTCCATCGAGCCGTCGTAGTTCGGGATGAAATCGACGGTGCCCTGGTCCAGCTCTTCGAGCAGCAGACGCGAAATGGGCGTGAGTCGCGCTTCGGTATAGCGCATCGCCGCCGCACCGTCGCCGTCGCGCGAGCCGAAGTTGCCCTGCCCGTCGATCAGCGGGTAACGCAGCGAGAAATCCTGCGCCAGGCGCACCAGTGCGTCGTAGGCGGATTGATCGCCATGCGGGTGGAATTTGCCCAGCACGTCGCCGACCACGCGCGCCGATTTGACGGGCTTGGCATCGGAGCGCAGGCCCATCTCGTGCATCGCGAACAGGATGCGGCGCTGCACCGGCTTCTGGCCATCGGCCACTTCGGGCAGCGCACGGCCCTTGACCACGCTGATGGCGTAGTCGAGGTAGGCGCGCTCCGCATAGGCGCCAAGCGTGAGCGCTTCGGCCGGCTCGCTGGGGTCGAAGAGGATGTCTTGTTGTTCCATGGATGCTCAAGCGAAAGCGGCGCGCTTCAACGTGGCGGCGCCGCCGGGATCAATGTTGGGGGAGGTTCGTGGCCACGCCGGTGGCGGGGTCCAATACGAGTTCGATGCGTGCGGGTCGGCCCGTGCGGCCTGGCTTGCGTGTGGCGATGACGCCGTTGCCGCTCGCGTTCATCAACCCGGGCACGGCGGCGACCGGGTTGTAGTAGCGATAGAACTGCAGCACCGTCTTCACGTAGTTCTGCGTCTCGGCGTAGGGCGGAATGTCGTTGCCGTGCTTCTGCACGGCGCCCTCGCCCGCGTTGTAGGCGGCCAGCACAAGCTCAAGGTTGCCTGAGAACATGCGCAGCAGATCGCTCAGGTAACGCACGCCGGTGGTGATGTTCGTCTTCGGATCGGCCAGCTTTTGTGCGGCCGAGCGGCGGGCGTCGCCGGTCACGCCGTAGCGCGCGCCGGTGTCCGGAATCACCTGCATCAGCCCGATTGCCCCCTTGGGCGACACGGCCTGCGGGTTGAAACCCGATTCAGCGGCAATCACGGCCTTCACTAACGCGGGGTCGATACCGTGCTTGGTCGCGGCCTGGCGGATCAGCGGTTCCACCGTCGGCACGTTCGGGTGCTGCAGCACCGCGCGCACCAGGCGCTGGCGCATGCCGGCGGCGTTGTCGAGTGCATCGCGCTTGCTGGCGTTGAGATAGGCATCGGTATCGGGCAGCTCGGTTTCCGGCAGGGCGATGGCGCTATCGTCCTTGGCCTTGTCGTCGCCCTTGCCCGCCACCGCCGCGCCCTTCATGAACAGCACGTAGCGATCGTCCAGCCGTTCGGCAGCGAAGTGCGCCAGACCGTTTTCATCGATGTAGCCGTAGACGTCCGCGCGCGCCGGCTGGCTGGCCAACAGGGCCAGCGCCGTCAATGCGAATGCGAAACGTACGGAAAGCTTCATCGTTGTCGGTTTGCGGTCAGATATCGGCTTCGACTTCGTTGCCGCGCGCTTCCAGCCACGTGCGGCGCGCGCCGGCTTCGCCCTTGCCCATCAGCATGTTCATCATGTTGATGGTCTGGTCTTGGCCCAGTTCGCCCAGCGCCACGGGCAGCAGACGGCGCGTATCGGGGTTCATGGTGGTTTCCCAGAGCTGCTCGGCGCTCATTTCGCCCAGGCCCTTGAAGCGGGAGATCTGCCAGGCGCCGTCCTTCACGCCATCCTTGCGCAGCTTGTCTTCAATGGCTTCCAGTTCGCCGTCGTCCAGCGCATAGAGCTTCTGCGCAGGCTTCTTGCCGCGCGCCGGGGCATCGACACGATACAGCGGCGGACGGGCCACGCACACGTGCCCCCGATCGATCAGTTGCGGGAAGTGCTTGAAGAACAACGTGAGCAGCAGCACCTGGATGTGCGCGCCGTCCACGTCAGCATCGGACAGGATGCAGATCTTGCCGTAGCGCAGGCCCGACAGGTCGACCGTATCGTTCGGACCGTGCGGGTCCACACCGATGGCGACAGCAATGTCGTGTACTTCGTTGTTGGCGAACAGGCGGTCGCGCTCGGTCTCCCAGGTGTTCAGCACCTTGCCGCGCAACGGCAGGATGGCCTGGAATTCCTTGTCGCGGCCCATCTTGGCCGAGCCACCGGCGGAGTCGCCTTCCACCAGAAAGAGTTCGTTGCGGGTGACGTCGTCGGATTCGCAATCGGTCAGTTTGCCGGGCAACACGGCCACGCCGGAGCCCTTCTTCTTCTCGACCTTCTGCGCGGCACGTGTACGCGCCTGCGCCTGCTTGATGACGAGTTCGGCCAGTTTCTTGCCGTGGTCGACGTGCTGGTTCAGCCACAGCTCGAGCGCCGGGCGGCTGAAGGTGGACACCAGCCGCACCGCATCGCGGCTGTTCAGGCGTTCCTTGATCTGGCCTTGAAACTGCGGGTCGAGCACCTTGGCCGAGAGCACGAACGAAGCACGCGCAAACACGTCTTCGGACATCAGCTTGACGCCCTTGGGCAGCAGCGCATGCATCTCGACAAAGCTCTTCACAGCCTGGAACAACCCTTCGCGCAAACCGGATTCATGGGTGCCGCCAGCGGGCGTCGGGATCAGGTTCACGTATGACTCGCGCACCGGGGAGCCTTCTTCTGTCCAGGCCACCACCCACGAGGCGCCTTCGCCGAAGGCAAAACCTTCTTCGCCGGGCTTGTCTGGGTCGGCAAAGTGTTCGCCTTCGAACAGCGGGATCACCGGCTCGGCGCCGCTGCCCTGCGCAAGCGATTCGACCAGATAGCCGCGCAGGCCCTGGTCGTATTGCCATTCGAGCGTCTCGCCGGTTTTTTCCAGCGTAAGCGTGACCTTCACGCCCGGCAGCAGCACGGCCTTGCTGCGCAGCAAGCGTTGCAGCTCGGCAAGCGGGATGTTCTCGGAATCGAAATACTTGGCGTCCGGCCACGCACGCACGCGTGTGCCGCTCTTCTTCTCGCCGCGTTCGGCCTTGCGGGTGGTCAGCGGTTCAATCACGTCGCCACCGGAGAATGCGAGCGTCGATACATTGCCGTCACGCCAGACCGTCACTTCCAGCCGCGTCGACAGCGCGTTCGTGACCGACACGCCCACGCCGTGCAGGCCGCCGGAGAACGCATATGCGCCGCCTCGGCCCTTGTCGAACTTGCCGCCGGCGTGCAGACGCGTGTAGACGATCTCGACCACCGGCACGCCCTCTTCGGGGTGGATGCCGACGGGAATGCCGCGCGCATCGTCTTCCACGCTCACGCTGCCGTCCCTGTGCAGCGTCACGGCAATCAGCTTGCCGTAGCCGCCCAACGCCTCGTCAGCGGAGTTGTCGATGACTTCCTGCACGATGTGCAGGGGATTGTCGGTGCGCGTGTACATGCCCGGCCGTTGCTTGACCGGTTCGAGGCCCTTGAGGACCTTGATCGACGATTCGCTGTATTGGGAGGTTTTGCTCATGGAAGGCGGAAAAACTGACCAGGCTTGGGTCTGTCCCCAAGCACCGGGAATGCAGCGCGCATTGTAAAGGAAGCTGTCCTCGACAATGCGGAGGGATCGTCAGCGCCGGGATGCGAGCCGAAACTCACATTCGCTCGACATCCCGCTGACATATTGCGTGGTTAATGCAGCGTCATACCGTGCCGGCGCGCTTGGCTTCGAGGGCTTCCCAACGTTCCAGCGCCTCCAGCAACTCCAGTTCGATGGCCTCGTGGCGCTCGGCCAGCTTTTGCGCGCGCTCCGGGTCGCGGCCGTAGATCGTGCCGTCCTCCAGTTCGCCGCCGACCTGCTTCTGCTCGGCCTCCAACGCCTCGATGGTGGCGGGCAGCGCGTCGAGTTCGCGCTGCTCTTTGTAGCTGAGCTTGACCGTGGCACGCTCGCGCGGCTTGGCCATCTCGGGCTTCTTCTCTTCGGCGGCCGGCTTGGCGGCTTGCGCCATCTGCGCCGAGCGTGCCGATTGCATCTGCCAATCCGAGAACCCGCCCACGTATTCGCGCCACCGGCCTTCGCCCTCCGCCGCAATCACCGAAGTGACGACGTTGTCGACGAACGCGCGATCGTGCGAGACCAGGAATACCGTCCCGCTGTATTCCTGCAGCAGTTCTTCCAGCAGTTCGAGCGTGTCGATGTCCAAGTCGTTGGTCGGCTCGTCGAGCACCAGCACGTTGGCCGGACGGGCAAACAGGCGCGCCAGCAGCAGCCGGTTGCGCTCGCCGCCCGACAGCGAAGCCACCGGCGAGCGGGCACGCTCGGGCGGGAAGAGGAAGTCGCCCAGATAGCTCATCACGTGCTTGCGCTGACCATTGACTTCGATCCAGTCGCTGCCGGGGCTGATGGTGTCGGCGAGCGACCGGTTCAAGTCGAGTTGCGCGCGCATCTGGTCGAAATAGGCCACCTGCAGGTTGGTACCATTGCGCACCGTGCCCGAATCGGGTGCGAGTTCGCCGAGAATCAACTTCAGCAGCGTGGTCTTGCCGACGCCGTTGGCGCCGAGAATGCCGACCTTGTCCCCGCGCATGATGGTGGCTGTGAAGTTGTCGACAACGGTTTTGTCGCCATAGCGCTTGGTCACGTCGATCAACTCGGCGACGATCTTGCCGGAGCGATCGCCCTGGGATACCTCAAGCTTGACGTTGCCCTGCACCTCGCGGCGCGCCTGGCGCTCCACACGCATCTGTTCAAGCCGCGCCACGCGGCCGACGCTGCGTGTGCGCCGCGCTTCCACACCCTTGCGGATCCACACTTCTTCCTGCGCGAGCAGCTTGTCGAAGCGGGCGTTTTCGAGCGCTTCGGCTTCCAGCTCCTGCGCCTTGCGCGTCTGATACGCCGTGAAGTTGCCGGGGTACGAGCGCAGCTTGCCGCGATCGAGTTCGATGATGCGTGTGGCCACACGGTCGAGAAACGCGCGATCGTGCGTGATGAACAACACGCTGCCGCGGAAGGCCAGCAGCAAGTCTTCGAGCCAGCGGATGGAGTCGTAGTCCAGGTGGTTGGTAGGCTCGTCCAGCAGGAGGATGTCAGGCGCGCCCACCAGCGCCTGCGCAAGCGCTACACGCTTGGTCAGGCCGCCCGACAGCGAACCGATGCGCGCGCCGGGCAGCAGGCCCAGCTGGGCGATCGTCGTTTCCACGCGCGTGCGCAGCTGCCACGCGTCTGCCGCTTCCAACTGGGATTGCAGCGCCTGCAGCCTGTGCATCGCCTCATCATTGTGCGCATCGCCCATCGACGCGATCAGCGCCTCGTATTCAGCCAGCAGGCCGGCGGCATGCGGCACGCCCATCGCCACGGCTTCGGCCACGGTCTGTTCGGGGTCGAATTCGGGCTCTTGCGGCACATAGGCCGAGGTCACGCCGCTCTGGCGGGCGATCAGGCCGTCATCGGGCGAGGTCATCCCTGCCACGATCTTGAGCAGCGACGACTTGCCGGTGCCGTTGCGGCCGATCAGGCCAACGCGCTCGCCGGCTTCAAGCGAGAAATCGGTGTGGTCGAGCAGCGCCACGTGGCCGAACGCCAGTTGCGCATCGGTAATGGAAAACAGGGCCATGCTGGAGTGAAAAAGGTGCGGGCCGCGTACGGCCGGAAGGCGCGTATTGTAGTCGCCCCGCGCGTCGCCCATCGGCAGCATTGCGCTTGCAGTTGCCAGTGCTATAACGCTTGTGCCGCCGGACTCGCTTTTTCCGGCCGCGCCATCCATACCGTTACAGAAGGGGAGCGACGATGCGCGGACTATTCGGGCTGTTGATCATCTTGATCGTGGCAGGCATTCCGGTGCGGCAGATCTTGCTGCGGACCGGCTTCTCACCGTGGTGGACCCTGCTTGTGCTGGTACCGGTGGCGAACCTGGTAGCGCTGTGGATTTTCGCGTTCTCGAACTGGCCGCGGCAGTCGTCTCAGCCGGGCAACGTGCTTCCGAATCAGAACTGAGCTGGCCTCGAACGCGCAGGCGCCAAAGAAAACGGCCCGCTTTCGGCGGGCCGGAAGAGTCTCTCCTCGATGCCTTGCGAACAAGACATTGGCGCAGCATAGCGCCCCTCGTCCGTCTCGGGCAGTCGGGACAAACCCGGTAGGGAAAAACGCCTAACGCTAGGCCCGGTGCGGCTTCGCACCGCAGCAACGCATGCTGGGCCAGGTATGCACCGCGGGCGAGTCCGCTGCACCGGCTGAACCGCACGGACAGTGCGCTACGCACATCCCATGTGCGCGGCGCACCACTGAAAAGCACGCGCCGTCGCCGCTTTTAGAGACCGGAATCCACTCGTGCAGCCTGCGTACAACACCAAAAAAGCACGGGCCTGCAGCTTGCTGCGGCGGGCCGTATCATGCGGCAGGCCCTCCGGTCACGAGCCGGGCATAACGATAACGTGGGCTGCCGATTCTTCCCGGGGGATACAACCATGCCGTTCTTCACGCGCGCGCTGCCCGCTGCAGCGCTGCTCTTCGCTTCGCTCTCCAGTTTTGCACCGGGCACTGTCCAGGCCTCGTCCACGCCGGTGCTCGACCGCATCCGCGACACCGGCGCCGTCCGCGTCGCCTATCGCGAAAGCTCCGTGCCATTCTCGTTCTACGACGCCGACAAAAAGCCCATCGGCTATGCCATGGACCTGTGCCTGCGCGTGGTCGACAAGCTGCGCACTGATCTGAAACGCCCTGACCTGAAAGTCCAATACGTGATGGTCACGCCTTCCACCCGGATGCCGGCCATCATCGAAGGCAAAGCGGATCTCGAATGTGGCTCGACCACGAACAACCGCGAGCGCCGGGAGAAAGTGGCCTTCACGATCCCGCACTACATCGCGGGCATCCGCATGCTCGTCAAGACGTCGTCGGGCATCCGCAAGTGGGATGACCTGCGCGGCAAGACCGTCGTCACCACCAAGGGCACCACCAGCGTGGCGGAGCTGCGCAAGATGAACGACGTGCGCGTGCTGAACATGAACTTTCTCGAAGCCAAGGACCACGCTGAATCCTTCGCGATGGTCGAAACCGGCAAGGCCGACGCTTTTGCAATGGACGACGTGCTGCTCTACGGCTTCCGCGCCAACACCAAGACGCCGGGCGACTACGCCGTCGTCGGTGACATGCTGACGGTCGAGCCCTACGCGATCATGCTGAGCAAGGACGACACCGAGTTCAAGCGCCTGGTGGATCGCGCGATGACCAACATCATCCTCGACTACGACGCCGAGAAGCTCTACAAGAAGTGGTTCCAGCAACCGATTCCGCCGCACAGCGCAAAGCTCGATATCCCGATGAGCTTCCTGCTGCGCGACTCGTTCAAGTATCCGAGCGACAAAGTCGCCGATTGAACAAAGCCGCACGCAGCATGAGCGCCGCCGTCACGCACGGCGGCGTTTTTGTTTGTGTATGACACAAACGGAAATAGGCTTTAAAGGAAGTGTTTGACGACCTGTTCTTCCAGGCCAACAAAGCGCACGAGCTGGCGTGAGCCGTCAGGGAACTGTTTGATGACGTGGCCGTCGGGCGTATCGGTGTGACGGAAATAGATCGGCCGATCAATCGACCCGGGCCGATGCTTGGGGAACAGGCTTTCCAGCGACGGCTCCACCGTCCACGGATCGTCCCGTTCTTCGGATGTCAGCATGTTGGTCGCCTAGGGTTTCTGAAAGGGTGATGAAGGATAACTTCCGTGAACAATCGTGGAAAGTTCGTAATACTTAAATCTGATTCTCCGACCGATCGTTCGTTCGCTTTAGCGTTTGCCTCATCACAAGAACGCCTGAACTGTGGGCGGCAACCCACAGAACACGTGGCGTCATCATCATTTCATATGGCGTCGGTAGCGAGCGCCCGCGCGGCCCGCTGCACCGGTGCCTCACTGGTCTTGGCCCTGCAAATTGCGTAGAATCGCGCCTCGCCCGGGCGGCCGTTTGCGTCACCCGGGGTCGGTCTCTCGCCGTAGCACAATGGATAGTGCACGCGCCTCCTAAGCGTGAGATACAGGTTCGATTCCTGTCGGCGGGACCAGCAGATACGACAAAGCCAGGCTGCACGCCTGGCTTTTTGTTCTCTTGCCCGCACAAAACAACGAGGCCCGCCACACGCGGGCGGGCCTATGGCTGCGGATGGCCCCGGGCCATCTAGGTCAGCACCGGCAGCGCTTCGAGCAAGAGCAGCCCGATCAACACCCCAATGATCGTCAGAAGCACGCGGATCCCTACTCGCGCACCTCGAATCACCAGTGGCGCAGACGCCAGTCCGATCACGCCCGCAACGCAAACGGCGAGCAACAGGTACAGGTTGGAGAAGGCCATCGGGAATTCCATCATCCGCCCCTTTCCGGCCGTCAGCGTGGCCGGTCCTTCGAGTATAGGACGCGAGGCCAATCCGGCAAGCGGCGGCGGCGCGTACATCAGCGCCACCGGCAATTTTTTGCGCACTGCAAAAATTCATGCTATAGTCCGCAACTTGGCTGCTTACTGCCGTATTTTTCGGTCCGCGATTGGCCGATGTGCTGGTTCCAAACCGGCGTGCATCGTCCGAACCACCGCCCGTTGCAAGCATGCGCAGCCGATTGCCATTGTGCTTGGCATCGTCTCCGATCTCCCGCGTGGATTCACATCACGCCGAAGGGACCGCCGCCCCACCTCGCTGACCTGTTCAGCTTGAGGCCGGCCCACTCCCCCGCCTTGTCCGTTCTGCAGCCCGTCTGTCGAACCGGCCTTATCCGATTGGCGCCGACGCCCGTGATTAACCGGTCGCCGTATCCCATTTCCGTCGCCTGCATCCGTTGATGTAGCGACGCGGCAGCCTTACTACCTATTCGACATGACGCAGCCTCAAGACGGCAGCGGCGCCATTGCGCACGCTGAAACCATCAACACCAATACCGAAAACCTCATCGCCGAAACCGCGACCCGTGCCAGCGCCTTTGCTGCACTGGGCCTGGACGACCGCATCGTCCGCGCGCTTGGTGAAGTGAACTACACCACGCCCACGCCGGTGCAGGCGCAAGCCATTCCGGCCTGCCTGTCCGGCCGCGACCTGCTGGTCACGAGCCAGACTGGTTCGGGCAAGACCGCCGCGTTCATCCTGCCGGCCATCCAGCGCATCAGCGAGCAGCCTGAGCCGCAGCGTCCGCGCATGGACGGCCCGCCGCAACGCATGAAGGGCCGTCGCCCTCGCCCGGCGCCGGCCAAGCCGTCGCTGCTGGTGCTGACGCCCACGCGTGAACTGGCCCTGCAAGTGACCACCGCCACCGCACAGTACGGCCGCCACCTGCGCCGTATCGTCTGCGCCAGCATCCTGGGCGGCATGCCGTACCCGAAGCAGCTCGACATGCTGGCCCGCATGCCGGACATCATCATCGCCACGCCGGGCCGCCTGCTCGACCACATCGACTCGGGCCGCATCGACCTGTCGGCACTCGACATGCTCGTCTTTGACGAAGCCGACCGCATGCTGGACATGGGCTTCTCGGATGACATCGAAGCCATCGTCGGCGCTACGCCGGCCACGCGCCAGATGCTGATGTTCTCGGCCACCATGGACCGCCGCATCGAGCAACTGGCCGAGCGCATGATGCGCGAGCCGCAGCGCATCGAAATCGCCGCCGCCAAGGTCGACCAGAGCAACATCGAAGAGCGCCTGCACTTCACCGACGACATGTCGCACAAGCAGCAGCTGCTGGATCACCTGCTGCGCGATGCATCGCTCAAGCAAGCCATCGTCTTCACGGCGACCAAGCGTGATGCCGATTCGCTGGCCGAACGCCTGACCGAGCACGGCTTCTCCGCCGGGGCCTTGCATGGCGACATGCACCAGGGCGCGCGCAACCGCACGCTGACGGCGCTGCGCCGCGGCCAGTTGCGCGTGCTGGTGGCCACCGACGTGGCAGCGCGCGGCATCGACGTGCCGGACATCACGCACGTGGTCAACTTTGACCTGCCCAAGCAAGCGGAAGACTACGTGCACCGCATCGGCCGTACGGGCCGCGCGGGCCGCAGCGGCATCGCCATCAACCTGGTGAACCACAACGACACGTTCCAATGGCGCCGTATCGAGCGCTTCGTTGATCGCCGCATCGACGCATCGGTGGTTGAGGGCCTGGAGCCGAAGCGCTCGGCCAAGCCCCGCACAGGTGGCCCGCGTGCCGGCGGCGACCGTGGCGGCTACCGCGGAAACGGTGGCAATGGCGGCGGTTATCGCGGCCAGCGTGAAGGCTACGGCGCACGCCAAGGCGGCAACGGTGGCAATAGCGGCAACAACGAAGGCCGCTTCCAGCGCAGCTTCGCCGGCGACCGCGACGGCTTTG
>OBNK01000329.1_pt1 | contig 11120 bp, 12 predicted proteins | sample 1670161 | NCBI WGS metagenome assembly OBNK01 (sample SAMEA104232304, study PRJEB22302) | sediment metagenome | biome: forest; feature: aquifer; material: sediment | place: USA | collected 2011-08-07 | depth 0.01 m
GTGCCGACCATGGGCGCCGGCTGGTGCCCGCCGGGCATGCTGGGCATCGGCATTGGCGGCACGGCTGAAAAGGCCATGCTGCTGGCCAAGGAAGCCCTGATGGAGCCGATCGACATTCAGGACCTGCTCGCCCGCGGCCCGAGCAACCGCGCCGAAGAACTGCGCATCGAGCTGTACGAGAAGGTCAACGCACTGGGCATCGGCGCGCAGGGCCTGGGCGGCCTGGCTACCGTGCTCGACGTGAAGGTGCTGGACTACCCGACCCACGCGGCCAACCTGCCTGTGGCCATGATCCCGAACTGCGCGGCCACCCGCCACGCGCACTTCACGCTGGACGGCAGCGGCGTCGCCAAGCTGGAAGCGCCGGACCTGTCGCAATGGCCGAAGGTCGAGTGGGCACCGAATACGGAAACGTCGAAGCGCGTCGACCTGAACACGCTCACGCCGGAAGAAGTGGCCTCGTGGAAGCCGGGCCAGACGCTCCTGCTGAACGGCAAGATGCTGACCGGCCGCGACGCCGCACACAAGCGCATCGCCGACATGCTGGCCAAGGGCGAGAAACTGCCGATCGACTTCACCAACCGCGTGATCTACTACGTCGGCCCAGTCGACCCGGTGCGGGATGAAGTCGTGGGCCCGGCCGGCCCGACCACGGCCACACGCATGGACAAGTTCACCGAGACGATGCTCGCCCAGACGGGCCTGATCGCCATGGTGGGCAAGGCCGAGCGCGGCCCGGTCGCCATCGAGTCCATCAAGAAGCACAAGTCGGCTTACCTGATGGCCGTGGGCGGCGCGGCGTACCTGGTGTCGAAGGCCATCCGCGGTTCGAAGGTGCTGGCGTTCGAAGACCTGGGCATGGAAGCGATCTATGAATTCGACGTGAAGGACATGCCTGTCACCGTCGCGGTGGACAGCTCGGGCACGTCGGTCCACAAGACCGGCCCGGCGGAATGGCAAGCGAAGATCGGCAAGATTCCGGTCGCAGCGGGCTGATCCGTTCATTCACATTCAATATGACGACACGCGCGCAGGCACCGGTCGGGGTCTTTGATTCCGGCCTTGGCGGGCTCTCCGTCCTGCGCGCGATTCGCGCCGAACTGCCGGCCGAATCGCTTCTCTATCTGGCGGATTCCCGCCATGCCCCGTACGGGGAAAAACCTCCCGAATTCATTGCCGAGCGCACGCTCCGTGTGTGCGAATGGCTCGTCGACCAAGGCTGCAAGGCGTTGGTGATCGCCTGCAACACCGCCACGGCGCAGGCTGTACATGTGCTGCGGGAAAAGCTCGCGGTGCCGGTGATTGGCGTCGAGCCCGGCTTGAAGCCAGCGGTTGCCACGTCGAAGAGCCGTGTGGTCGGCGTGCTCGCGACCGAAAGCACGCTGCGCAGCGAGAAGTTTGCACGCCTGCTGGCGGGTGCCTCTGGCGATTGCAAGGTGCTGAGCCAGCCCGGCTACGGCCTCGTCCCCCTGATCGAACGCGGCGATACCCACTCGCCTGCGGTGCTGGAACTGCTGCGCGCCTATCTGCAACCGATGCTCGATGCGAATGCCGACACGTTGGTGCTCGGCTGCACGCACTACCCCTTCCTGGAAGATGCCATCCATGAGATTGCGGGCGACCGGTTGACATTGATCGACACCGGACACGCCGTCGCGCGTCATCTGGGCCGCACGCTCGCGGCAGCGGGATTGCAGGCATCGGGCCAAGCCGCAACGCCATGCTTCATGAGCACCGGCGATGTGCTTCCGCTGCAAGCCATGGTGGCTGCGTTGCTCGGAGAGGCGCCAATGGCCCAGCGGGTCGACATTGGCGACGCGCCCCTGAGCCCCGTCGCGGTGTCGCTCGCTTCCCAGCCCGAATAACGCCGCCCGAATAGGACAACGCCGCCCTGAAAGGCGGCGCATTGTCATCTTGGCTGAATGTCAGCCGACCGTCGGTTGCACTGCCGGTTCGGCAACGTCCGCCGCCGCTTCGTCTTCTGCCGGCTCGTACTTTGCCACCACGGCCGTGGCCAGGCTGTTGCCGATCACGTTGGTTGCCGTGCGGCCCATGTCGAAGAACTGGTCGATCCCGATGATCAGCAGCAGACCTGCTTCGGGCAGATGGAACATCGGCAGCGTCGCCGCCACCACCACCAGCGATGCACGCGCCACGCCGGCCATCCCCTTGCTCGTGAGCATCAGCACCAGCAGCAGCGTGACCTGTTGCGTGAAGCTCATCTCGATGTTGTAGGCCTGCGCGATGAACAGCACCGCAAACGCCTGGTACATCATCGAGCCATCCAGGTTGAACGAGTAGCCCAGCGGCAGGACGAAGCTGGAGATGCGCTTGGGCACGCCAAACCGGTCCAGCGCCTCGATCGTCTTCGGGTAAGCGGATTCGCTGCTTGCGGTGGCGAACGCCAGCAGCGTCGGCTCGCGAATCAGCCCCAGCAGACGGCCCAGCGAGCGGCCCAGCAGCACATAGCCCACCAGGAACAGGATCGCCCACAGCAGTGCCAGGCCCAGGTAGAACTCGCCGATCAGCTTGCCGTAGGTCCACAGCACGCCCACGCCTTCCACCGTGATCGCAGCGGCCATGGCGGCAAATACGCCCAGCGGTGCAAAGCGCATCACGTAGTCGGTAATGCGGAACATCAGCTTGGTCAGTTCTTCCAGGCCACGGCCGATCACACTGTCCATCGGATTCTTCATCGTCGACAGCGCGGCGCCGAAGAACAGCGAGAACACCAAGATCTGCAGGATTTCGTTGGTGGCCATGGCCTCCACGATGCTGCGCGGAAACACGTGCGTGATGAAGGCCTTGAGGGTGAAGTCACCCGTCTTCAGGCCCGACGTGGCCGACACATCCGGCAGCGCCAGGTTCATGTGCACACCCGGCTGGAAGAAGTTGACCAGCAGCATGCCCAGCGCCAGCGACGTGGCCGACGCGCACACACCAGATCATCGCGCGCAGGCCCACGCGGCCCACCGAACGCCCGCCGCTCATGCTCGCCAGGCCCGTCACCAGGGTCGAGAACACCAGCGGCGCGATGATCATCTTGATCATGCGCAGGAAGATGTCGGTGATGATGCTGAAGTACGAAGCGATGTCCTTGGCCGCCGCAGCGTCCTTGGCGTATTCGTGGCAACCCCAGCCGACGGCAATGCCCAGCAGCATTGCCAGCCCAATGTGGGAGGTCAGACGTTTGGTGTTCAAGACTTTCTCCAAGGAATACCGTGGCCGGAAGACGGCGCGCGGCAGACGCAGATCTCATGGGGCCAAGGGCCGGCCCAAGTTCGTCATGCTTTGTAAAAAGCGACGATATTAGAGAAGCGCATGGCGATCGTTATGTCGATGTTGCATAGCATCATGCAATTTCTGCATACATTGATATGGCGCCGTTGACACCCTGCTGCAATGCCGCATGAGCACTGAAATTGGCCAGTGCGAAGCGGATTATTGAGCGACACGCAATGCCGTCGGGGCATACCAACAAGCGCTGTTTCGAGCACATGAAAAGCGACGCCTGTACCACGTATGCCGCTGATACCATCATGGGCTTATGTCACCACCGGAGCCCTGCAATGAAAATGGCGCCCTTCGCCTTCGGCACAACCGACTGGTCTACCGTTGAACCTACCGAACATGCCGGCGAAACCGGCATGGCGATCTGGCGCACGCGCTACTTTGGCGACGAGTCGGACCGCATCCGCGTGCGCATGGTGGAGTACACGCCTGGCTACCTGGCCGACCATTGGTGCAAGAAGGGCCACATCCTGTTCTGCCTTGACGGCGAACTGGAAACCACACTGGAAGACGGCCGCACGTTCACGCTCACGCCCGGTATGAGCTATCAGGTGGGCGACGATGCAGAAGCCCATCAGTCGACCACCAAAAAGGGCGCTCGACTACTCATCGTTGACTGACCGGGACACCCGGCTTGCGCATCGGCCCCGGCCCGGGTTGACCGGGGTCAAGCGATTCAAAGATCCAGGTCTTTAAGGCTCACAGACCACAATATGTAGTGCTAGTCTGACTCCATACCACTATATGGAGTACCTCATGACGGGCACACAGGTCACTGGGCAAGTCACCAAGCGCGACGGTTCATTGGCGCCGTTCGATGCGCAGAAGATTCGACAGGCCATCGCCGCAGCCGGCCAGGCCACCGGCGAATTCGACACCATCGAGGCGCAGCACCTGACCTCAGGCGTGGTTGCACATCTTGCGCCGCTCCCCTGCCCAGGTATCGAAATCATCCAGAACTGCGTGGAAGAGGTGCTGGTGGACGCCGGCTATTGGCGCACCGCGCGCGCCTACATCGTCTACCGCGAACAGCACGCCCGGCTGCGTTCGCTCAAGCACACGCTGGTCGATGTCGAAAGCACGATGGAGGAGTACCTCGAGCAGCGCGACTGGCGCGTCAACGCCAACGCCAATCAGGGCTACAGCCTGGGCGGCCTGATCCTGAACGTGGCGGGCAAGGTCACGGCCAACTACTGGCTTTCGCACGTCTACAGCCCCGAAGCGGGCACGGCGCACCGCGAGGGCGACCTCCACATCCACGATCTCGACATGCTCTCGGGCTACTGCGCAGGCTGGTCGTTGCGGCGGTTGCTGACGGAGGGATTCAACGGCGTGCCGGGCAAGGTGGAGGCAACGCCGCCGCGGCATATGTCCGCAGCCATCGGGCAGATCGTCAACTTTCTGGGCACGCTGCAGAACGAGTGGGCCGGCGCGCAGGCGTTCAGTTCGTTCGATACCTACATGGCGCCGTTCATCCGCCGCGACGCGATGTCGTATGCCGCGGTCAAGCAGTCCATGCAGGAACTGATCTACAACCTGAACGTACCCAGCCGCTGGGGCACGCAAACGCCGTTCACCAACCTCACGTTCGACTGGACTTGCCCGGCCGACCTGCGCGAACAGGTTCCTTACATCGGCGGCGAAGAGATGCCCTTCACCTACGGCGATCTCCAGCCCGAGATGGACATGATCAACCGCGCGTACATCGAGGTCATGATGGCCGGCGATGCGAAAGACCGCGCGTTCACGTTCCCAATACCGACCTACAACATCACGTCGGACTTCGATTGGGAGCATCCAAACACCACGTTGCTGTTCGAGATGACGGCGCGCTACGGGCTGCCCTACTTTCAGAACTTCCTCAACTCCGACCTGGAGCCGCACATGGTGCGCTCGATGTGCTGCCGCCTGCAGCTTGACCTGCGCGAACTGCTCAAGCGCGGCAACGGGTTGTTTGGCTCGGCTGAGCAGACCGGGTCCATCGGCGTCGTGACCGTCAACTGCGCACGACTGGGGTATCTCTACGCGGGCGATGAGGCAGCGCTGCTGGCGCGGCTGGACACGCTGCTCGCCCTCGGCCGCGATGTGCTGGAGGTCAAGCGCAAGTTCGTGCAGCGGCTGATCGATCAGGGGCTGTATCCATACACGCGCCGATACCTGGGCACGCTGCGCAACCACTTCAGTACGCTGGGCGTGAACGGCATCAACGAAATGGTGCGCAACTTCACACACGATGCCGACGACATCACCACGCCATTCGGCCATGCCATGGCGGTGCGCCTGCTCGACCACGTACGTCAGCGCATGACGGAATTCCAGGAGGCGACCGGGCACCTGTACAACCTCGAAGCCACACCCGCAGAGGGCACCACCTACCGCTTCGCCCGCGAAGACCGCAAGCGCTGGCCTGGCATCCTGCAGGCCGGTACGACCGCGCAGCCGTATTACACCAACTCAAGCCAGTTGCCCGTCGGCTACACCGACGACCCGTTTGAAGCGCTGGCGCGCCAGGAAGCACTGCAGAGCAAGTACACGGGCGGCACGGTCCTGCACCTGTACATGAACGAAGCGATCTCATCGCCGCAGGCATGCAAGGAACTCGTGCGCCGCGCGCTGGCCAACTTCCGCCTGCCGTACATCACCATCACCCCGACGTTTTCGATCTGCCCGAAACACGGCTATCTGTCCGGCCATCACACGTTCTGTCCGAAATGCGATGCAGATCTGCTGGCCCAGCAGCCCCACGGCAAGTGCGGCTGCACAGCGGCCGGCACCCCAGGTTCTTCCACCCACCTCCATCACGAAGGAGCCTCCGTATGACCACCGTTGCACAAACCACCAACCGCACCGTTGCACTCGACGACAGCCAGCGCACGCGCTGCGAAGTCTGGACCCGCGTGATGGGCTATCACCGGCCCGTCAGCTCATTCAATATCGGCAAGCAAGGGGAATTCCGTGAACGCCGCTTCTTCGTTGAAGACCGCGCCCGCTGAGCCGCCACACTGCCCGCCGCCGGCCATCGGCGGCCTGGCACCTTTTTCCAGCGTCGACTGGCCCGGGCAGCTTGCGGCGGTGGTGTTCGTGGCCGGCTGCCCGTGGCGCTGTCATTACTGCCACAACCCGCACTTGCAGACCCGGACACGCACGCTGGATTGGAACGACGTCTTCGCCTTTCTGCAGCGTCGCACGGGCCTGCTCGATGCGGTGGTCTTCTCGGGCGGTGAACCGCTGAGCGAGCCGCACCTGCCGCAACTGATACGCGACGTGCGGGCGCTCGGCTACAAGATTGGCCTGCACACCGGCGGCATCTATCCGGCGCGCCTGACCGACGTACTGCCGCAGCTGGACTGGGTGGGGCTCGACATCAAGACCAGCGCACCGCACTACGACGCGCTCACGGGCCGCCGCGGCAGCGCAGCGCCGGTCGATGCGTGCCTGGATCTTCTGCTGCAGAACGGCGGCGCATTCGAATGCCGCACCACATGGCACCCCGACTGGTTGCCGGAACCGCAACTTCTTGCGCTGGCGCAAAACCTCAGCCGGCGCGGCGTGAAACACTACGCACTACAAGCCTACCGAAGTGCCCCCGGAACCCCGGCCACCACGCTGCCCAGCGAGGGCACCCAGCGCGCATTGGCTGCCAGCTTTTCTTCTTTCTGTTGCCGGTGACACCATGCAAGACCCCCTCAATGTGGGCGATCTGCTCAAGCACAGCCCGCTGTTCCTGGACTTCGACGACGATGACATTGCCTTGCTCGCGCGCGACAGCCACGCAGTGCGCGTGTCGCGGCACGACTTCGCGTTTCGCCGTGGCGACCACGCCGATGGCTTCTATGTCGTGGTGGTCGGTGCGATCAAACTTGTATTGCCGGGGGCGCACGGCCAATGCAAGGTCATCGAGTTCTTCGGGCCCGGCGAGTGCTTTGGCGAGCCCTTCATGTTTCTGAACCGCCCCTACGCGGCAGATGCGCAAGCCATGGAAGACAGCCTGCTTGTCTGGATCGGTAAGCGCGCCGTCGACGATGCACTCCACGTGCATCCGCGCCTGGCGCGGCAGATGTTGACGGGGCTGTCCACCCGCCTGCACACGCTGATGTGCGACATCGAAACCGTGAACCTGCAAAGCGCCAATGAACGGCTGATCGGGTATTTGCTCTCGCTGCCGCGCAAGTTTGATCGCACGCGGTTTCCATGCAGCAAGAGTCTGGTCGCGTCCAAGCTCGGGCTGGCACCGGCCACGCTGTCCCGCACGCTGCGACAGTTGATTCGCGACGGGTTGATCCGCGTGGAAGGCCGCGAGGTCGTGATCCAAAACACCACGGCGTTGCAGCGTCAGCTCATGGCGGGATAGCAGTAGAAGCTCGACGCAGGTCAATCGCCTGCGGTGTCGGGCCGATGCTTGAGCGTGTTGACGGCATCATCCACCAGCGCGGCGGCAGCACTCAATTCATCGTCGCTGCAATCAGCGTGATAACGCTTCTTGGCGCCGCACTGGTTGAGCACGAGGTGAACGTCCGGTGCCACGCCCACCGTTGCCAGACAGGCCCTGACGCACGCCAGTGCACAACCGTCGAGCGCGAGAATAGGCCGTCCGCTGCGTGCTGTCTTGACGAGCGCGCGAACACCGCCGCCGACACCGCTGATACAAGACATCTCTGCCCTGCCTGCACGGTCCAAATCGACGGCCAGGCGGTTTGCCGCTTGCGCCACGCTCGAACAACCCGAGCAGGCATAGACGAGGGGCAACGCGCGTGATGACATGGCGCCCCTCTCCCTACCGCGATTGCCAGCGTGCAAGCCACGCCGGGCGTGCGGCCGCATCGAGCCAGTTCTTGACAATCAGCCCAAGCTCCGTGTCCCCCGCAATCTTGAGGCGGCGCTGGAAGAACAGCGTGTCCGCGTCGGCAGTGCCGCGAATGAGCGCAACGAAATCGCCCATGCCTGCACGCAACTCCAGCTCAGGTTCGGAGCTTGACGCAGAAAACATGTGGAACGCTCCACCGCGGCAGCAAAAACAGGCGCGCAAGCCCAGGTCCTCCACGGTGATGGCAAAGCGCCGCCCGTCCAACTCCGGGGGCGGCGTCAGCCAAGACAGGCGGCGGGCGAGATCGAGCCCCATCACAAAGGGGAACGATGTGAGCGGCACCGGTAGGCTGCGCGCCATGCGAACGAAGACTTCGGGTGGGCGCAGGCGCGTCATTGCGGCATCTCCAGCCACTCAATGCCGGACTGCCCATGCCAGTAGCCATTGCAGCGCCCAATGCCCTCCGGCGGCTGCACGTCCCGCACAGGCAGGCCCAGGCGCAGGCGCAGGGCATCCAGTGCTGCCACGGCGTCCAGCGTGCCGCGCGATTGCGGGCTGACACGCAACACCTTCACACCCAGCGCAGACAGCGCGGGCGCCTGATCGAGAATGTCGAGGCATTGCCCGGATTGCGTCTGGATACCGTTGATGGCGAGAAACTCCTGCCCTTCGCGCGTGCGCACCGCCAGGCCATCGGGATGCTCGATGCAGCGGAATCCGCAGTCGTCCTTGTTGAGGCGAAAGTGCCGCGCCGTAAAGCAGCGTGCGGAAAATGCCAGCGGCAAGCGTCCCCACACCATCGCTTCGATCGCCAATTCGGCTGGCTTCTCGCGCATCAGGCCGGCCAGTGTGGCCTGGCTCATCTCCAGCGGCATGACCGCACGCACCGCGCCCAGCCCAGCCAGCCACGCCAGGGTCGCGCCGTGATACGCGTTGCAATGCGGCCCGGCAACGAATGGCCGACCGTTCAGCAACCGCACGGCGCCAAGCTCGCCGGCTTCGACCATCCAGACGTCCTGCTGACACTGCTTGCGCAACGCCTGCGCCTCGGCACTGGTTTCGATGAGCGTGCGCGTCGACAGCACAACCGACTTGCCAGCCTCGCGCAGCATGGCGGCGATATCGAGCCAGTCGTCCGCGCGCAATTCGTGGCGGCGGCTGCAAACCGTCTCGCCCACATAGACGATGTCGACAGGGCTAGCGGCCACTTCTGCGTAAAAGTCGAACGTCTGTAGCCGCGGCCAGTAGTACAGCAGCGGACCAAGCGAAATTTCGTAAGACATGATGTGCCTTCTATTTCCAGGGCCGATCAAACGCACCTTGCGTGACGTGCGCGCCTTCTGCGTGGCGCACGAGTGCGGCCTGCCAATCGGGCTTGACCGAGAAGCGCGCCGGGTCCGCCTGTGCAGCATCCAATGCGGCGCGCAATGTGGCCACCACCTGCGCAACGTACGCCGGACTGCGCTGACGCCCCTCGATCTTGATCGCCGACACACCCATGGCGAGCAGCCTGGGCAACAGGCTGAGCGCATTGAGGCTCGTGGGTTCTTCGAGCACGTGGTCGACCTCACCGTCGACGAGGAAGCGCCCCTTGCACAGCGTCGGATACCCAGCCGGTTCGCCCGGTGCGTATTGGTCGATCATGATGTTGTTCAGGCGTGCATCCAGACTGCCGTCGCGCTCGACCCAGCGCACCGCGTGCGCCGGCGAACACACACCCTTGTTGTTGGGTGAATCCCCCGTGGCATACGACGACAGCAGGCAACGACCTTCAGCCATCACGCACAGGCTGCCAAAACCGAATACCTCGATCTGCACCGAAGTCTGCTGGATCACACGTTCGACTTCGGTCAAGGTCAGCACGCGCGGCAGGACGGCGCGGTGGATGCCGAACTGCTCACGCATGAGCTCGATGGCGTCGGCATGCGTTGCCGAACCCTGCACGGATAGATGCAGCCGAAGGTTGGGATAGCGCTCGCATGCATAGGCCATCAGCCCGGGGTCGGCCAGGATCACGGCATCGGCGCCCAGCATGTAGGCAGCATCGATTGCCATGTGCCACTCGATGGCACGGCCAGGCTGCGGAAACGTGTTGATGGCAAACAGCACCTGGCGCCCTTTCCGATGCGCAAATTCGACGCCGGCTCGGATGTCGCTCTCGGTAAAGTTCAGGCCGGCGAAGTTGCGCGCGTTGGTCGCATTCTTCAAGCCGAGGTAGACGGTATCGGCCCCGGCCTCCACGGCCGCCTTGAGCGCGGCCAGGCTGCCGGCGGGCGCCACGAGTTCAATGGGGGAAGCGTTCTGTGTCATGGCGGCCAGTCTGCGACTTGTCCGCCAATGTGGTTTTGCGTTCCGTCAAGCGGGCGCAAACGCTCGCGAGACACGGCGAAACGTCAGCAGCGCTCGGCACAGCATCGCACCCAGCCACACGTGCGCCAGCGCGAACAGCAGGCCCGCGACCATCGCCATCCGCTCAGGATGCAGCGGCACCAGCAACAACGCCAGCAACACGAACAGCAGCAGGCGAGCATGCCAATGCTGTTGCCGCTCACCGATCAACGTTTGCATGGCCGGCAGCCGCACATGCCGCGGCACCCGCCTGCGCAGGTGCATCCAGATCATGAACGGGATGATCTTGCCAAGCATCGCGTTGACTGGCAGCACGCCACCGCCCACGACGGCCAGCGCGCCGATCTCCCATGCGATGGGCCAGTCTGACGGCAGCCAGGATGCGGTCAGCCCCAACATGGCAACCACGAGCCAGGCGACGGCAGCGGCCAGCCACAACCGCCAGCCCGGATCGTGCCGACGACGCGCGCTGCACACTGCACGCACGCCCACCAGCGCCAGCGCTGCCAGGGCGAGCCATCCCCATGTCTGCCAGAACACCGCATCGCCCACACCGCTGCATAGACTGCCAACGACCAGTGGCGCCCACAGCCACCACGGCATCAGCCGATGCCAAGGCTCAGGTAGACGCCGCGTCTGCCAGAACATCGGCAACACCGTCGACGCCACGCCCGCG
>OBNK01000331.1_pt1 | contig 11075 bp, 11 predicted proteins | sample 1670161 | NCBI WGS metagenome assembly OBNK01 (sample SAMEA104232304, study PRJEB22302) | sediment metagenome | biome: forest; feature: aquifer; material: sediment | place: USA | collected 2011-08-07 | depth 0.01 m
TTGTCGAGAGTCCGGGCGCTGGCGTTTGCGGCCGCGTTGACGGACATGTCGTCTCCATCGGCTCATTGCCTTATGTCCTGGGCTCGTCCGCCGAGCCGTCCTGGGTGGAAGCGTTCGCCAAGCGCGTGAGCTATGCCGGTGCGTCGGCTGTCTTTGTCGGCGTCAATGGTGAACTCGTGGGCGCATTGCAGTTGATTGACCGCGTTCGCCTTGAGGCACCTCGTGCGCTCCGGCTCCTGCGTCGAGAGGGCATCAAACGGCAAGCGATGTTGACCGGGGATCGGGCAGATGTTGCCGAATCTGTTGGATCCATGTTGGGGGTGACGGAGGTCCATGCGGCCCTGTCGCCAGCGGCCAAGCTCGCGGTGATTCGGGGCGCCCGCGCCGACGGCAAGGTGATCATGGTCGGTGATGGCGTCAACGATGCACCTGCGCTCGCCGCGGCGGACATTGGCGTGGCGATGGGTGCGCGCGGCGCTGCGGCCTCTTCGGAAGCTGCAGACATTGTCTTGTTGGTCGACCGCCTGGATCGGCTCGTTGACGCGGTCCGGATAGCGCACCGTACACGCAGCGTGGCACTGCAGAGCGTGATGATCGGCATGTCGTTGTCGCTGGCAGCCATGGTTGTCGCAGCGCTGGGCCATCTACCACCGTTGGCGGGCGCCATGCTGCAGGAGCTCATCGATGTATTGGCGATCGCCAGCGCGTTGAGAGCGCTGTTGCCCACGCCAGATGAAGCGACCCGTTCACTCGTCTGCGCAGACGTCGAGCGCCTCAAGGCTGAACACGCCGAGCTGGAGCCCATTCTGAGCCGGATCCGCTTGGTCGCAGACGCGCTGCCCCATATGGGAGGCAGTGCCGCAAAAGGCGCGCTGCTATCGCTCAACCAGTCCTTGGCTGACGTCCTGGTACCACATGAGCGCCGAGACGATACCCAGCTCTATCCGGACGTCGCCCGCCTGCTCGGTGGAGACGACCCGATGGCGGCAATGAGCGCCATGCATCGCGAGATATTCCGCGTGACGAACCTGTTGGGCCGAATCGTGGCGGATGTTTCCGCCGACGGCCCCGATGCCGCTGTGACGCAAGAGCTGCAACGCTTGCTGTATGGGCTCGATGCCATCCTGCGGCTGCATTGCGCGCAAGAAGACGAACTGTTCCATGTGCTCGGTGGGGAGGCTTGATCAACATGGCAAACCTGCTTGCGTTGTTCGGGACAGTCTTCTTGCTCAATGTGATGCCGGCCTTCGCACCGCCGACGTGGATGGTGATGTCATGGGTCGGCTTCTCGCGACCCGAGGCCGACCCCGTGATTCTTGCAGGCGTTGCCGCTTGTGCAGCGACGGTCGGCCGGCTGGTGCTGGCGCGGCTCTCTTGCTCACTCGTGCGCAACCGCTGGATGCGCGAGGCCGATCGCCAGAACATCGATGTGGTGCGCGCCTGGCTGGAAGACCGCAAAGGTATGACGGTCGGCCTGATGCTCGCATACGCCTTCAGCCCGTTCCCGTCCAACTACATCTTCATTGCTTACGGCTTGACTGGGATGCGGTTATGGCTGATCGGCCTGCCGTTCTTCGTTGGCCGCTGGGTGAGCTACCTGACCTGGACGCACATTGCCCAGATTGGCGCGCGCTATCTAGATGAGGAAACAGAGATCGACGGGGCGTATATGGGTGTGTACTTCGTCGTGTCGCAGGTCGTGTTTCTGGCGCTCGTCTATGGGTTTGCCAAACTGGATTGGCAGCACTTGTTGCAAACGAAGCACCTGCGATGGCGGCGACGGGAATCGATTGCATCTCCCGCCAAAGACACACGGACAAAGGTCGAGCGCTGAGCAGGGTGCATTGGCAACGAGCCTGAGACGTATTGCCGACACGCTGGGCCCGCAGGGATCGCGTCCACAGCGGTTGAGGTACGTCAACGCCTTGCGGGCGAATACAAGTAGCCTGAAAGAACCAGTGCGTTGCCCCTCTCTTCTTCGCCCGGCAAACCTTGCCAAGACATGGGCAGCAGAGCTTGATCAGTCAGGCATGCACTACGCCCCCGAGCGCCTTGCAGGAGATCGATATGTCGGCCTGGGCAATTGAACAGCACCGTGGCTGCTCCATTCATATTCTGGTGGTCGTTGGGCGTAGCGATGGATTCAAGTACGCCTACACCGGCTTTGTCTGCTCGCCAAAACAAGCCGCGTTGGAGTATCCGAAACTGGAGCGTTTCCACCACGTCTCTCCGGATTTTGATTCTGTGGATGTTGCCATTGCGGCAGGCATGCAGGTGGGGAGGGCGATTGCAGAACGCTGGACGTCGCATTCAGCGCAGCACCAAACATCTGAGCGGCCCACTCGCCCGCCCTCCTAGCAGACCGGTGTGTTGTGGAAACGGTGTTCAATATTCAGGCCGTCAGCAAGGTCTACCCAATGGGGAGCGTGAGCGTGCGCGCTCTGGAACACGTCGACCTCGAACTCGGGCCGGGTGAAATCGTTGTGCTGCTCGGGGCGTCGGGTAGCGGAAAATCCACGCTACTCAACCTGATGGGCGGGCTGGATACACCAACGAGCGGTTCCATCGTGTATCGGGACCACGATCTTTCCCACGCGGGAGACCGGGGCCTGACGCGCTTCCGACGGGAACATGTTGGATTCGTCTTTCAGTTCTACAACCTGATTCCAAGCCTGACTGCCCGCGAGAACGTCGCACTGGTGACGGACATCGCGGAGCATCCGCTGGATCCCACTGAGGCTCTGAACAGGGTCGGGATCGGGACGCTTGCGGACAACTTTCCCTCGCAGATGTCGGGTGGTGAGCAGCAACGCGTTGCCATCGCCCGCGCGGTCGCAAAACGGCCAGATGTCCTTCTGTGCGATGAGCCGACCGGCGCACTGGATTTCCGGACCGGGCAACTGGTGCTGGAGGTGCTCGAACAGGTGAACCGCGAGTTCGGCACCCTGATCGTGATCGTCACGCACAACGCCGTCATCGCCGACATGGCGGATCGTGTCGTTCGTATGAGCAGCGGCACCATTGTCGAGCACCGCCGAAACGGGCAGCGTGCCCGAGTCGGAGACCTGGCATGGTGAGCATGCTTGTCCGGCTACTCTGGCGAGACCTCTGGCAAATGCGGGCGCAGGTCTTGGCGGCAGTCCTCGTTGTCGGATGTGGTGTCGCCACGTTTGTTGCGATGCGCAGCACCTATCTGGCTTTGTTGAACGCCCAGCAGGACTACTACGCGTCATACCGTTTTGCCGATCTCTTCGTCCATCTGAAGCGCGCACCACTGGAGATTGCCTCGCGCGTTGCTGCATTGCCTGGAGTGTCACATGTGGACGCACGCGTAGTGTCAGATGTCACGGTCGACATACCCGGCCTTTCCGAGCCAGCCACGGCGCGCCTCGTTTCCATCCCGGAGCTCGGTTGGCCCGCGCTCAACCTGCTGCACCTTCAAAGCGGCCGATACATTGCGCCGGGCAGAGAGGATGAGGTGTTGGTCAGCGCGGCCTTCGCAGAGGCCAACAGCCTGCGAGCGGGCGAGTACTTCAGCGCCATCCTGAACGGCCGCTGGAAGCGCCTGCACATTGTTGGTCTTGCAATCTCGCCGGAGTATGTCTACGAGGCAGGCGCGGGCTCCATCTTCCCGGACAACCGCCATTACGGCGTAGTCTGGATGGGAGGGAATGCGGTTTCGGCAGCGTTCCGCATGGATGGCGCCTTCAATGATCTCGTGCTGTCTCTCGATGGCAGCGTGCCCGCGCCGCACGTCATCGCGCAAATCGATCGAACGTTGTTGCCGTACGGCGGACTTGGAACAATCAGCCGCGATCACCAACTATCGAATCGGTTCATTACCGACGAGATCGCACAGAACCGCGTGACTGCCACCTATGTGCCAGCCATCTTTTTTCTGGTCGCAATATTTCTGCTGCAGAACGTCCTGACCCGACTCATCGATACACAGCGCTCACAGATCGGCTTGATGAAGGCGTTTGGATACGGTGACCTTTCAGTCGGTTTGCATTACCTGCAGCTCGGATGCGTCGTTGCTGCGGCAGGCACCGTTGTCGGTATTGGAGGGGGATTGGCGTTAGGGACATATCTAACCGACCTCTACGCCCGGTACTACCGGCTGGCCCACCTCGAGTTTCGCGCCGATTTTTCGACGATGGCCTGGGCGTTCTTCATTAGCTTTGGAACGGCGGTTGGCGGTGCCATCGCGAGCACTGCGAAAGCCATGAGATTGATGCCCGTCGAGGCGCTTCGCGCGGTCGTTCCGCCAGCGTTTTCAGTGGGCTGGGTAGAGCGGGCGGGCATCTACCGGCAAATGAGCGTGGTGTGGCGAATGATTGCGCGCAATATCGCGCGTCAGCCCGTCAAGTCGCTTCTTGGTTCTTTGGCCATTGCGTGCGCAAGCGCAATTCTTGTCGTCGGCGGGTTTTTCTTCGATTCAATCGATTTCCTTTTCGATACCCAATTCCAGCAAATCGAGCGGCAGGATGTGACGGTGGCCTTTTCTCAACCCTTATCCCACCGCGCCATCTACGCAATAGAGCGTCTGCCCGGCGTGCTGAAGGTCGAGGGGTTCCGCGATGTACCGGTCAAGCTATCCGCGGGGTATCGGTCTCGGCGCGTCTCGCTGAGTGGAATCGCTCAGAAGGCGGATCTGCACAGGCTAATTGATGACGAGGGCAGACCGTTGCATATGCCCCCGGACGGCTTGGTGGTTTCGGCCCGACTCGCCGCCGTTCTTGGCATAAGACCTGGTGATCCGATCACGATCGAAGTGCTTGAAGGAGAGCGTCAAACCAGGCAAGTCACGTTGATGCGGCTGTCCGGAGATCTGGTGGGCGTCGCGGCCTACATGGACCAGCATGCACTGGCAAAGCTGCTTGGGGAGGGTGGAAACTGGTCAGGTGCTAGGCTGCCCGTCGATCAGCATGCGGCTGCCCATCTGTATGCGACGCTCAAGCGTCTGCCAGCGGTGAATGCAGTGGCGGTTCGCCAGTCCGTCATCGCCAGCTTCCGCAAGATCATGGACGAGAGCGTTCGTCTGTCCACGTCCATCAACTTCGCCTTTGCCTGTGTGATCGCGTTTGGTGTGGCGTTCAACGGCATGCGCATCGCTTACTCGGAACGTGTTCAACAGTTGGCTTCCCTGCGCGTGCTCGGGTTCACGCAGGCCGAAGTCGCGTGGATTCTGCTCGGGGAGCAGTTTGTGCTCACCGCCATTGCGCTGCCAGCCGGACTTTTGCTTGGCTACGGCGTGTGCGGGCTCCTCTCTACACGGCTGGCAACCGACTTGTACCGGCTTCCGCTCGTGGTTCACGCCGCGACCTTCGCTTACGCATTCGTTGTAGCCGGTGGCGCGGTCGTGTGTTCGGGGCTGCTGGTGGCGGCCAAGATCAGACGGTTGGATATCGTCGCAGTGCTCAAGGCAAGAGAATCATGAAGCGTGGTGGCCTGCGAAAGACGCTCGCACTTGCAAGTGCTGCGCTGGCGCTGGCATTGGCGCTCACGTACGCACTCTGGCCGGTACCTGCGGCCGTGGACAGAGGGCGTGTCACCCGTGGACCGCTTCAAGTCACGATCGATGAAGACGGCGAAATCCGTGCGCATGATCGTTACGTCATCACTGCGCCCATCACAGGCCGACTGCTTCGCGTTGAACTGCATGAAGGCGATCAGATTAAGGCAGGGCAGGTGATCGCCGTTCTGGTGCCGGCGCCGATGACTCCGGGAGAACGAGCGACCCAACGCGCACGTGTTGATGCGGCAGAGGCAATTTTCAGTGAGGCCCAGGCGCGGGCCGCGCATGCGCGGGCAGACTACGACCAAGCCCGCCGAAACTTGGACCGGGGCGAAACGCTTTTGAGCAGCGGTGCCATGTCCAGGCAGGAAGTGGAGCAGATGCGGACCATGGCTGCATCAAGTGCCAGCGATCTGACAGCAGCACGCGCAAGAGAAACGTCCGCCGCCGCCGACGTTCGTGTCGCCATGGCAAATTTGAAGGCGCTGGAAGCCGGGCAACCCGTTGAAGTCCGTGCCCCGACCAACACCGTTCTGTTGCGCATCGAACAACAAAGTGAGCGCGTGGTGCTTGCAGGCGCGGCCCTGATGCTTCTGGCCGACCCCTCGCGCTACGAACTCGTCGTCGACGTGCTATCGACCGATGCGGTCAAGATCAGTCCTGGCATGCGCGTATCGGTAGTGGAGTGGGGCGGTCCGTTGGCCGTCAACGCCACGGTCCGGACAGTAGGTCCAGGGGCGTTTACCAAGGTGTCGGCGCTCGGGGTTGAAGAACAGCGCGTCCATATCGTGGCGGATCTTGTCGACCCGCCAGGCAGGTTGAATGATGGGTACCGCGTACAAGGGCGCATCGTCATCTGGGAACAACCCGACGTACTGAAGCTGCCGATTGGCGCGTTATTCCGCTGCGGCGGTAACTGGTGCACGTTTATCGTTAAGAACGGAAAAGCTGTACAGCGAATCATTCAGATCGGACAGCGCAACGCGGAGGAAGCCCAGGTGCTCGATGGGCTTCAGGACCACGACACCGTGGTCGTCTATCCTCCGCCCACGCTCAGTGACAGCATGAGCGTGCGCCCCCTGAACGCCCGTTGATTGCACGGAGGCTAGGGGCCTACGCGGCGCAGACGCAGCGCATTGGATACCGCCGCAACCGAACTCACGCTCATCGCGAGCGCCGCGCTCATGCGACACAGCAGCAAGCTGGCCCGCCGGATCTACTTCTGCCTCATGCCGCCCATACCCGGACCCATTCCGCGGCCCATGCCCATGCCCTAACCATCCATCATCATTTGCATCACCTCCTGCATCACGGCGGTGTTCCGTTCCATCATGCCTCGGCATGTGGGTTGGGGCGGGTGGCGTGGATTCGGCGGGGACAATACAAAGGTCGCACGAGCCCGGCTGATGCGCTGCTCAGCCGTTCATGCGCACGCGGTTACTTAGGTGGAGGCCGGCGAATTTGCCGGCCCCCACATGTCGCAGGGTCAATTCAAATCAAAGGCGAGACGACATGTACTGCTCCCGGACCGCCAGCCCGGCGTAAGGCAGGTTGCTCGCGGTGACGACTGCCACGTAGTCGGAAAATCGCCACTGCAAACGCGCGGTCTGCAGTGGCGATGCGCCCAGTACCGCTGGCGATGCATCACCCATTGTCGACGTTGGCATACCGAGCACATCTCGCAGCGCATGTCTAGCGCCATCCCAGGCGGCGGTTGTGTCGTTGGCGCTCATACCCCGCCGGTAGACGTCTACACCGATGAGATGGCCATTCGGACCGAAGCTGAGCCATAACTCGCTGACGGGCGGGCCGGCAAGACCGAGCTTATTGGCTTCGACGCCGCGACAACGAAGATAGCTGTAGCCGTGCTTGACATCTTCACAGGCTATGCGATTTTCGTGTGCCCACTGGCGGGCCTCCTCGGGGGTCGTGGATCCAGTACGAACCCGCCGGGGACCGGGCGAGCCGGCGCGAACTTCACAGCCCGAAGGTGCGCTAGTCCGCTGGCGCGCAGCGCGCTGACTTGCTCCGCAGTGGTGTTGTCGACGGGGCACGGAACGCCAAGCATCGCGAGCACAGGACGAGCCGCCTTCAAGTGCATCGCACCGACCAGACCGATCGCAACCGTCAAGGCTGCAATGCCGGGCAGTGCGTAGCGGCGCAACCCGCTTCGCGGGCTCACTTGCAGTTCTGGGCGGTGTTAGGGCCCAGATACTGAGGCATGGTCGACACGATGGTCGACTTGAGGCCGGTGAGCACGGGTGCTACGCGAGAGATGTAGCCATCCGGAACGCCATCGGTCTTCATGACAGCGGCGGCATCGGTAATGAACTGATCGAACACACAGCCAGGGATGCCAACGTCAGAGTGTGCAGTGGCCATGTCGTCACACATCACGGTAGTGCCGTCCGCCGCGACTTGCCCCGGATAGCTGAAGGGGCCGCCAAACAGCGCTTTGAACTGGAGGTTCAGGCAGGCTTTGAGACGTCCGACCGTATCGTGTCCCGGCTTACCGATGTTTGCGAAGTACGGTGCTTCTTTGGGGTCCGCAAGCAGTCCGGACACCGCATCGTCGACCACCTTTGAAATGGCGGCCGGTGCGCTGGCATCTCCACCAAGCCCGGCCCACATGTCGGCATTTTGGGGAAATTGTGCTGTCGACGCCGTTGATGCCATCGCCTTGGGCGTGTCATCGCCCCCTCCGCAGGCACTCAAGGTCGCGGTGGTCAAGGTCAAAACCAGTAGCAGTGCTCGCTTCATGGGTCAATCTCCTTTGGCAGGGTATGGATCGGGCACTGCGCGGTTTATCTCAAGGGCTGCGCAGCGCTGGTTTGATATACGTCTGCCAGGCGATTTCGGATGCAGAATGGATCGAGCCAGCACGCCATTCATGCGCTCCACGCGTTCCGGGCGTGCCCCTTGGCCACACGTCGATCCGGCTCTGGCGGCAGCGACCAACACAGCCCCCGCTGTTCTGCCAGCGTGCGGCCGATCCGCCATCAGCACGGTAGCCGGCGTTCATGTAGCGTCCCCCTGCAGTTCGGCGAGCACAGCCGCGATCAACAACCCCGATCTGCGACCGCACGACGCTCTGAGCGTCGGCAACCATCGGTTCGGAGGATGTCGACGATCTTTCTGATGCAAAGTCAACTCAATTCTGTGAACCACCAATGCGTTGTCGCATGTTCTGTTTGTGCATCCGATAGCCGGTTGGATTCGTATATCGATTGCTTCCACATTGCGAAGCGCCACGATAGAGGTCAACGATGAAACGGTTTCAACTGGCAGGGTTGTCTGGTGTTCTGGTTTCTTTCGCAATCATTTCTGGCGGCTATGCGTCCGTAGCGGCGGCCGCAATGGGCGATAGCGAAGCGACCACCATGGTGGGCGGCGCTCCGATGTATCCGTCCAAGAACATTATTCAAAATGCGGTCAATTCGAAGGATCACACCACGCTTGTTGCTGCCGTGAAGGCAGGTGGCTTGGTCGATACGCTGTCCGGGGCAGGCCCATTCACCGTATTTGCACCGACCAACGAAGCCTTTGCGGCGCTGCCCGCCGGTACGGTCGATAAGTTGCTCAAGCCTGAAAGCAAGCCGACCTTGGTCAAGGTGTTGACCTATCACGTGGTGCCCGGCCGGCTCACGGCACAAGACCTGATGAAGGCCGTCGCCGATGGCGGCGGCAAGGCGATGCTCAAGACCGTCGAAGGTGATCCGCTCACCGTCATGCAGAAGGGCGACCATCTGACCGTCACCGACGACAAGGGCGGGGTCGCCATGGTCACTATCGGCAATGTGTACCAGTCGAACGGCGTGATTCACGTCGTGGACAAGGTATTGATGCCGTAATCCTTCCCGTGAAGCGCGGGGGCGAGTGCCCTCGCGCGCTCGGACTATGACGAGAGGAAAGGCAATGTCATCCCAACTTCGCTACGCTCAAGACGTTCGTTGCGGGAACAACGCCGGTGGTATACCTTTGCCACATCCCGTCATGGGCAACCGAGGCACGCGAAATCATATGCACGTTGTCGGAGCATCTTTGCCCGAAGCCGAGGGCACGATATCAGCGCGCCAGGAAGCCGTTCGGGAACGGCTCGTTGAGTTGCTCAAGCAAACTGGCGAAGGAAGTAAATCAGCGTTCGAAGAGCTCTACACGCTAACTTCTCCCAAACTCTATTCGTTGGCGTACGGAATCCTTCGCAGCTCAGGTGAAGCCGAAGACGTGCTGCAGGATATCTATGTCGCCATCTGGCAACGCGCCGACCAATTCGATCCTCATCGGGGGACCGCCATGACATGGCTGATCTCGCTGGCGAGGAACAAGTCGATCGATCGTCTTCGGCAATCGCGCGAGACCACCGGTGATGAGACGGACTGGGGCCAGATCGTCGATGAACGGGCAACGCCATCAGAAGTGGCGGACATGAGCCAGGAGCATCGACGCCTGGAGAGTTGCATTCGCAAGCTGGAGGGTCGCCAGCGTGGTGTGATCGTGGAAGCGTTCTATACAGGGGTGACTTACGCTGAACTCGCAGCGCGTCTGAGCGTGCCGGTCGGTACGATGAAAAGTTGGGTGCGACGCAGCCTGCTGCAACTGAAGATGTGCCTGGAGCAGCAGTCATGACGCCAGATCGCGATCTGGAGTGCGCTGAATACGTTCTCGGTTTGTTGGACACCGAGGAACGCAGCGCCGTGGAGCGTGCACTGCATGAAGATGCAGCCCTACAGGCAGCAGTCGATGCTTGGGAATTTCGTCTTTCTCCCCTTGGTGAGGCCGTCACCCCCAGGCAACCACCTGTGCGCGTGTGGAGGCGAATCGAGGCCGATCTGGGGCTTGTAGAGCGAACTGGCGCGCCTACGACTCTGCCAGCAGGGGCACAGATGCAGCGCTTTTGGAACAGCATTCGGTTCTGGCGCACGTTGGCGCTTGCAACGACTTTCGCAATGGTTGCTGTCGTCGCGGTGAATCTTTTCCTCGCAGCACCCCCTGAGGCGCCGTCTGGTTTGAAGTCAGCTTATGCTGCGGCTGCGATTGCAGATGACGATGGCGTGCCGCATTGGACCGCGACCGTCGACAAAGCAAAGCGCGAGATCATCGTCGTGCCGGCTGTCGCATTTCAGGTCTCGGACAGCGCTTCGACTGAGCTCTGGCTGATTCCAGAAAATAGCAAACCGATCTCGTTGGGAGTCTTCCCCTCCAATCGCTCGACTTCAATTGTGTTGTCGAAGGAAAATGCCGCCAAACTTAATGCCCGTTCAGCTCTGGCTGTTTCGGTAGAGCCCAAAGGAGGTTCTCCGACGGGCCAAGCGACGGGTCCTGTGGTGGGCAAGGGCGCGATGCATGAGACGTAATGAGATTGTCTATCTCTGCATGAATAACTCCATTGCAGCAACCTTGCTCGACACTGTTTGAAGCGTCGAGCAACGTCGTGGCCATGTAATCCCCCTTCGCGCTACTGGCGCATTTGCGCCTATACAACGCCGCCGTGAGCTCCCGCCTCCTTACACCGCGCGGCGCACCATCAATTCCTTGATCTTGCCGATGGCCTTGGTGG
>OBNK01000334.1_pt1 | contig 10961 bp, 8 predicted proteins | sample 1670161 | NCBI WGS metagenome assembly OBNK01 (sample SAMEA104232304, study PRJEB22302) | sediment metagenome | biome: forest; feature: aquifer; material: sediment | place: USA | collected 2011-08-07 | depth 0.01 m
CGCGCAGAAACCGGCCTCCAAGCCGGCCGCGCCCTGATATTTGCGCTTGAGGATCTCGCCATGGACAAACTGGACAAGCGCCGCATATTCAACGTCATCAAATCGCTTTTCACCGGCTTCGATGGCCCGCTGGCGCTGATCGTCTTCCTGCTGCTCGGCACGGGATTGGTCGCGCTGTACTCGGCCGCCATCGACATGCCGGGCCGGGTGGAAGACCAGGTCCGCAACATCCTGCTGTCGTTCGTGCTGATGTGGATCATCGCCAACCTGCCGCAGCAGACGCTGATGCGCTTTGCGGTGCCGCTCTACACCGTCGGCGTGGCGTTGTTGATTGGCGTGGCGGCGTTCGGGCTGATCCGCAAGGGCGCGCGGCGGTGGCTCAATATCGGCGTGGTGGTACAGCCTTCCGAGATCATGAAGATCGCCATGCCGCTCATGCTGGCGTGGTACTTCCAGAAGCGCGAGGGCGTGATCCACTGGTACGACTATCTGGCGGCCGCCCTGCTGCTGCTGATTCCCGTGGGGTTGATTGCCAAACAGCCCGACCTGGGCACCGCGCTGCTGGTGCTGGCGGCAGGCATCTACGTGATCTACTTCGCCGGGCTGTCTTGGCGGCTGATCGTGCCGGTGCTGGTCATTGCTGTCACGGCGATCACGCTGGTGGTGTCGTTCGAATCGCGCATCTGCGCACCGGGCGTGAACTGGCCGATCCTGCACGATTACCAGCAACACCGCGTCTGTACGCTGCTCGACCCGACCACCGACCCGCTCGGTAAGGGCTTCCACACCATCCAGTCGATCATTGCCATCGGCTCGGGCGGCGTGACGGGCAAGGGGTGGCTGAAGGGCACGCAAACCCACCTTGAGTTCATCCCCGAGAAGCACACCGACTTCATCTTCGCGGTGTACTCGGAGGAATTCGGGCTGGTCGGCAACGGCGTGCTGCTGTTCCTGTATCTGCTGCTGGTTCTGCGTGGGCTGTTTATTGCCGCCAATGCGGGCACGCTGTTCGGGCGCCTGCTCGCCGGGTCCATCACGCTGATCTTCTTCACCTACGCCTTCGTCAACATGGGCATGGTGAGCGGCATCCTGCCTGTCGTGGGGGTGCCGCTGCCGCTCATCAGTTATGGGGGGACGGCGCTTGTCACGCTGGGCATGGGCATCGGCATCCTGATGAGCATCGCCCGACAGAAACGCTTCGTGCAGACCTGACAAAACGGCCGCCCAATTCTGGCGGCCGTTTTGCTTTCACGCGGCGATGGCGTCTTCGCGCAACAACCTTCGCAGCACCTTGCCCGTCGCGGTAGCCGGCAGCGCCTCATGGAACTTCACGCGCCGCGGCACCTTATACGGCGCCATGTTGTCGCGCGACCAGGCAATCAGTTCGGCTTCCGAGAGCGTTACACCGGTCATCGGCACCACGTGCGCGCAGACGACCTCGCCTTTTTCGGGATCGGGGATGGGCGTCACGGCCACTTGGCGGATGCCCGGATGGCGCGACAGCAGCGCCTCGACCTCTTCCGGAAACACGCTGTAGCCCGACACCTTGATCATTTCCTTGATGCGGCCCTGCCATTGAAGGTAGCCGTCGGGCGAGACCTGGCCGATGTCGCCGGTGCGCAGAAAGCCGTTGTGCAGGACGGCGCGCGTGGCCTCGTCTCGCTGCCAGTAGCCACGGAACACGCCGGGGCTGCGGATGGTGATTTCGCCAGCCTGGCCGGGTGGCAGTTCAGCGCCGGTATGCGGGTCGACGATGCGCACCTCAGTCTGCGGGACGATCTTGCCGTGCCAACCCCAGCGCGGGGCATCGGCGGGCGTGATGGCGTCGCAGGTGTGGGTTTCCGACAGGCCATAGGCGGCTTCGTAGATGCGGCACTGCGGGCCGGCAAAGGCACGCCACTGCTCGGCAATCGCTTCTGTCAGCGTGACGCCGAAGCTGGTGCACGGGTTGGCCACCAAGGATTCCATGCGGTACTGCGCCGCGTCCGGATGCGCCATGACCGCGAGGTTCATTGGCGTCATGCTGTACCAGCGTGTCACGCGGTAGCGGTCAATGGCCTGCAGCACCGCCAGGGGATCGAACCGATAGAGCAGGATGGTCGTCGCGCCGGAATACAGCATCACGTTCATGCCCATCAGCATGCCGGCGATATGAGACAGCGGCGCCACCGCCAGCATCACGTCCGAGGCGTGGATGCCGCTGACCTGCACCGTGACGGCGGTCTTGTACAGTGCGTTGCGATGCGTGAGCATGGCGCCCTTCGGGCGGCCGGTGGTGCCGGAGGTGTAGACCATCAGCGCGACGTCATCCAGGCTCACCTGGATAGCCGCCACGGCGTTGCGCTCAGCCACATCCACGGGCTCAGCCATCAGCTGCATCAGGTCAAGCTGCGCGGCGCCCGGCTTGTTCTTGAGCGGCGGCGCCGACGAGGCATCGGCGGCAATCAGTTCGGGCGGCACGGCCAGCGCCTTGCGGCAGGCCGGCTGCGCGGGCTGCAGATCGGCATAGCGCGTCGTGATGACGGTCATGACCGACGTGCCGGGCCGGGCGGCCTCGACGATCGGCATCAGGTCTGCCGCGGCCACCAGAATCTTGGCGCCAGAATCGGTCAGTTGGTCGCGCAGCTCGTGTTGACGCGACAGCGGCCCGCACGGCACGACGATGCCACCCAGCTTGGCCGTGGCCAGATGGGCAATGATGGCTTGCGGGCAGTTGTGCAGAAACAGTGCAACGCGATCGCCACGCGTCACGCCCAGCCGCTGCAACTGCACCGCCAGCCGCGTCGAGGCCTGATCCAGCTCCCGCCAGCAGATCGTGCGGCCATACCACAACAGGGCGATGCGCTCGGGCGTCTGCTGCGCATGGTGGGCGCAATACCGGTGCAGCGGCATCTCGCCTGCCAGATAATTGACCGGTTCGCGGTTCTGGATGGTCATGTGGTGTCTCCTCGGCCGCCGGCATCGCGGGGCGACACATCGGCCGTGATGGCTGCCCTCGTTGCGGGGCGCTCATGCGGGTCAGGGTTCGCGGCATCCATCGTTCGAGTATGGCGAAGCCGTCTGGCTACCGTCGCACCGATTTGCGCAAGACCCTGTTCCACCCACGATTTGGGCCGAACCTGACCTCGCGCAAGACGAATCCCACAAAAATCTACCGTTCGGTATAGAGTCTCGGCGCAAATCAGCTGTTGCGTCAATCGGTGAGAAGTCGGATACGCAGCCCCGGCAATGAAACATCGCAAACGCAAATTGCGTCGGCATTCTTACATGAGCGTGTGCTCACATTCAAGGATTGCCCCTAGGCAGTGAATTGCTTGTGACAATATTAAATATTTGCTGTCGTGACAGATTTGTTCTATTTTTGACAACAAATTATGTGAGAGGCTGGAATGGATCGTTTGCAGTCGATGCGGGTGTTTTCCAAGGTGGTGGAGCTTGGCAGCTTCGCCCGGGCAGCCCAGCATCTGTCGATGAGCAATGCCGTGGTCACGCGCTACGTGGCCGACCTGGAGGCGCATCTGGGCACGCGCCTGCTCAACCGCACCACGCGCAGCCTGTCGCTGACCGATGTGGGCGAAACCTACCTGCAGCGCTGTGCGCAGATCCTGCTCGACATTGACGAGGCCGAATCGCTGGCCACCTCGCGCAGCCAGGCGCTGGTCGGTGGCCTGCGCATCGTCGCGCCCGTCATGTTCGGGCTGCACGTGCTGCCCATGCTGCTGGCGCGCTTCCAGCAGCTCTATCCCGAGGTGACGTTTGACGTGGCGCTGTCCGATCGCCCGATCGACATCGTCGAGGATGGCCGCGACGTCGGCATCATGGTTTCAGAACTCGGCCTTGGCTCGCACCTGGTCGCACGCCGAATGATTTCCGCCGAGATGGTCATGGCCGCCACGCCAGCCTACCTCCGCCAGCATTCCACGCCCCAGCGCGCCGAAGATATTGCCGAGCACCGCGTCATCGCCATGTGGCATCCGCAACTGCGTCACGAATGGGAGATGAGCACGCCCGACGGCCAGTCGATCTCGGTGCCGGTGCAGCCCTCGCTCGTCACCAGCAATGCCGAACTGATGCACCGCGCCGTGCTCGCCGACATGGGCATCGCGATTCTGTCGTCGTACATGGCCCGGCCGGATCTGGAGTCCGGACGTCTGGTGCGCGTGCTGCCGCAATACAAGTTGCCGCACCGGTCGCTGTCGCTGGTGTACCCCAGTCGCAAATTCCTGCCGACAAAGGTCCGCACGTTCATCGATTACATGCTGGCGCAGGCGATGGAGGTCAAGCACAGCGAAGCGCGCGCCGGCCGCGGCCTGAGCGAAGCCGCGTAAGCCGAGCCGCATCGCCAAAACAAAACGGGAGGACAGTGTCCTCCCGTTTGCATTGATGCTTGCGAAACCGCGATCAGGTTTCGCTGGTGCTTTCCTCGTCGGCCTCGGCTTCAGCGGCTTTCTTGCGCGCCGGGGCCTTCTTGGCAGCCGTCTTGCTTGCGGTCTTGGCGGGCGCCTTCTTTGCAGCGGGCGTCTTGGCCGCAGCCGTCGTCTTCTTCGCCGCCGTCTTGGCACCGGGCTTGCCCTTGCCTTCGCCACGCGGCTCGAATTCGAAGCCGATCTTGCCGTCCGGCTGCTTGACGAGGAACGCCTTGAAGTTGCGCCCTGTGCGCGCCGACTTGAAGCCGGTCAGCAGGTCCGTCTTGCCTTCGGTCAGCAGCTTGGCCAACTGCTCGCGGCTGATTTCCTGCTGCAGGATGATCTTGCCGGTGGTGAAGTCGCAGGTCTTGGGCTGCGCCACGGCGTTCTCGCACACGTACTTCAGGCCGTGCTCGTAGACGTTACCATTGCACTTCGGGCAGTGGCCGACGCTTTCCTGGCCGGAGAAATCGACCGGCTCGCCATCGTCGTCGTCGTTCTGGCCGAAGTCGAACTCCATCTTCCAGTGACCGTCTTCCTGCGCCAGCTTGAGGATGGCCGCAAACGGTCGGCCCATCTTGCTGCGGAAACCCTGCAGCGGGCCGATGGTCTTGTTGGTCAGCAGCTCTTCCACCTCGTCCAGCTCGAACTGGCGTCCACCCGGAATCTTGCTGATCGAGAAGTCGCAGTGGCTGCACGCGAAGCGGCGGTAGTTTTCCTTGACCACGTGCCCGCATTGCGGACAGGGCGTGGAAAGCGTCGCATAGTCGCCGGGGATGGTGTCGCTGTCGTATTCCTTCGCGCGCTTGACGATCTGCTGCGTCATCTGCGCGATCTCGCGCATGAATTCGTCGCGCTCCAGCTGACCACGCTCGATGAGGGAAAGCTTGTGCTCCCAGCCGCCGGTCAACTCGGCTTGCGTCAGTTCTTCCACGCCCAGGCCGCGCAGCAGCGTCATCAGCTGGAAGGCCTTGGCCGTCGGGATCAGCTCACGGCCCTCGCGCACGAGGTACTTTTCCGTCAGCAGACCTTCGATGATGGCCGCGCGCGTGGCTGGCGTGCCCAGGCCCTTGCCGGCCATGGCTTCGCGCAGCGCGTCGTCGTCGACCAGCTTGCCGGCGCCCTCCATGGCAGAAAGCAGCGTCGCTTCGTTATAGCGTGCGGGTGGCTTGGTGGTCAGGCCCACCGGCTCGACCTTGTCCGTCTTGACCTTCTCGTCCTTGGCGACCGGCACGAGGTTGGCATCTTCGCCCTGCGCTTCGCGGCCGTACACGACCAGCCAGCCCGGGTTCACCAGCACCTTGCCTTCGGTCTTGAAGTGATGCCCCGCCACCTCGGTAATCCGCGTGGTGACTTGGTATTCGGCGGCCGGGAAGAACACCGCCAGGAAGCGGCGCACCACCAGGTCGTACAGTTTCTGCTCGGGCTCCGAGAGGTTCTTCGGCGCCTGCAGCGTCGGGATGATGGCGAAGTGATCGCTGATCTTGCTGTTGTCGAAGATCCGCTTGTTCGGCTTGACCCACTGGTTGGCGAGAATCTTCTTCGCGTGCGTCAGGTAGTTGGGCGAGCTTTCGCCCAGCATGTCCAGCGTCTGCTTGACCGTGCCCAGGTAGTCTTCGGGCAGCGCGCGCGAATCGGTACGCGGGTAGGTCAGCACCTTGTGCTTTTCATACAGCGCCTGCGCCAGGCCCAGCGTGTTCTTGGCCGAGAAGCCGAAGCGGCCGTTGGCCTCGCGCTGCAGGCTGGTCAGGTCGAACAGCGCCGGCGACATCTGCGTTGACGGCTTCGACTCTTCGGTCACGGTGCCCGGCTTGTCGCGACACGCGGCCACGATGCTTTTGGCCTCGGCCTCGCTCCACAGACGCGAATCGCGTTGCTCTGGATCGAACTCGTTCTTCTTGAACTTCGGGTCGAACCAGCGGCCTTCGTACAGGCCGGCCGCGGCGATGAACTCGGCGCGCACTTCCCAGTAATCGCGCGGCACGAAGCGTTTGATCTTCTCTTCGCGCTCCACCACGATCGACAACGTGGGCGTTTGCACGCGGCCCACGGTGGTCAGGAAGAAGCCGCCGCCCTTGCTGTTGAACGCCGTCATGGCGCGCGTGCCGTTGATACCGACGAGCCAATCGGCCTCGGAACGGCAGCGCGCGGCGTCCGCTAGCGGCATCATGTCTTCGTTGCTGCGCAGCTTGCCAAAGCCATCACGGATGGATTGCGGCGTCATCGACTGGAGCCACAGTCGCTTTACCGGCAGCTTGGTGTTTGCATGTTGCGCGATCAGGCGGAAGATCAACTCGCCTTCGCGCCCCGCGTCACATGCGTTGATCAGACTGGTCACGTCCTTGCGCTTGATCAGGCGCGTCAGCACCTTCAGGCGCGACTCGGACTTGGCGATCGGGCGCAGATCAAAGTGCGGCGGGATCACGGGCAGGTGAGCGAAGCTCCATTTACCGCGCTTGACTTCGTATTCATCCGGCGCGGCAATCTCGACCAGGTGGCCAACCGCCGAGGAGAGGACGTAGTCGTCGCTCTCAAAGTACTCGTCGTGCTTGGTGAAGCCACCCAGCGCGCGCGCGATATCAGCGGCGACCGACGGTTTTTCGGCAATGATGAGAGCCTTGGACATGTGAGCGGATCCTGGCGATCGCAAGTGATCGGGTAAAGAAGAAGTCGCTTTTCTATAACGACCGTTCGCGTGTTTTTTTAGAGTCTTATGGCAACGCCTGCCGACTTCAAGTGCCGGCGACGCTTGTCAGCGCGCCCATTTGGGCGTCCTTCATGTTCGGCCGGCCCAAATTTGGCCGCCAATCATAAGCGCGGTTCCTTTTCAGGCGCAATAGAGTGGCGCATGCGGCGCTCCGCCCTGTCAAGACTTGGAATCACGCCGATTCCAACAGCCAGCCTCGCAAGTCCGGGGCCGCCGGTACCGCGGGAGCAACGCCCAGATCACGCGAAATCAATCCTTCAACAACGCCCGCGTGAGGCAGGACCGGGCCGAAAAACAACACATCGCTCCCTCGCTGCACCAGCAGGGTCGGAAAGTTTTCCACGTCGAAATCGCCCAGCGCGTCGGCATGGTCTTCCACATCGACCCAGACGAAGCAGCACTCCGGATGCCGCTGCGCCAGCTCAGTGAAGGTCGTGCGATAGCTGCGGCACGTGCCGCACCACTCTGCGCACAGGCACGCGACCAGCAGTTGCCCGGAGCGAATGCCCGCGTGGAGCGCAGCGGCGTCGGAGTCGGGCGAGAGCAGTGGCATGAAAAACGGGGCTGAACGATAAGCGGCGTGGCGAAGGGGCCGCGCCTATTGTAGGCACGCTTTTACGGAAGCCGCAGGAAGCGCCCGCCGGGCTGACGCTCGACGCGGCTATCAAGCTCCAGCGCCAGGAGCTGTGAAGAGAGCGCGGCCGCTGCCTGCCCGGTGCGCTCACACAAGGTATCCAGATCGACGGGATCAAAGCCGAGCGCGCCGAGTAGCGCCGTTTCGGCGGCACTCGGCGCCGCGCGGGCGGGGGCCGGCGCAGCCTCAGGTGGCTGGACCGTAGCCGTACGCGTCGCACGTTTGGCCGGCGCTGCAGCACGCCCCCAGCCGAGTTCGTCGAGGATATCGGCGGCGGTTTCCACCAGCTTGGCGCCCTGCTTGATCAGCAGGTGGCAGCCCTTGGCCAGCGGCGAATGGATCGACCCGGGAATCGCAAACACATCGCGCCCCTGCTCGGCCGCCAGCCGCGCCGTGATCAGCGAGCCGGACTGCGCAGCCGCTTCCACCACCAGCAGCCCGCGCGCCAAGCCGGAGATCAGTCGATTGCGGCGCGGGAAGTTCTCGGCACGTGCGCCCATGCCGAGCGGGTATTCGGAGATGATGACGCCAGCCTCGGCAATGCGATGCGCCAGCACCCGGTTGCGGGCCGGGTAAACAATATCCAGCCCTGTCCCCACGACTGCGATGGTGCTTCCCGGGCCGGCCAGCGCGCCCTCATGCGCGGCCGCATCGATGCCGAGCGCCAGGCCCGACACGACGGTCACGCTCGCCGCCGACAGCGCCTGGGAAAACGCCCGGGCGTTGTCGATACCGGCCGCCGTGGCGCTGCGCGCGCCCACCACACCCACCGCGGCGGCGCGCAGCAGGGAGGCGTCGCCCTTGGTGTACAGGAGGGTCGGCGGGTCCGGCAGTTCGAGCAGGCGGGGCGGGTAGCCGCGATCGGCCAGCGTGAAAATGGCGTTGCCCGGCTCGTTCACCCAGGCGACGGTGCGCTCGATCAGCGCCGCGAGCGTGCCGTCGGGCTCGGCGAGCACCGCGCGCGCTTGCCGCTCCGGGAGCACCTTGGCGAGCGCGGCATATGGCTGGGCGAAGATATCTTGCGGCAACCCGAAAGCCGCCAGCAATTGCCGCGCGGCAACGGGCCCAACGCCGGGGGTTTCAGTCAGACGCAACCACGCAGCCAGTTCAGCCGGATCGCGCGTGCAGGAGAGGGCGGCAGTGGAATCGGCCGCGGCGGGCGCCGCGGCCTGGGAGGCATCGGTCAAATCGAGGACTGCGGTAGCGCGTAGTTCAAGGTTGCTGCGACATCGGGTTGCTGACACTGTCGCCCACTTCCACGGCGTTCGACGCGTCCGTCACCAGCGCATAGGCCACGTGCGGGAACACGCGGAACACGAAGGCCAGGCCATAGCGCTCTGCGGGCAGCTGCACGGCTTCGTTGCCGGCCGTCGCGTCCTTCACGACGGCGCCGGCGCGTGCCAGCGACAGCACGTGACCCGGCTCCAGCCCCTGCTGGCTGCCGATGTTCAGCACAACCACCTGGTCGGTACCGCCAAAGCGTACGCCGCCGGTCACCTTGGCGACCGCGCCGTGCATGTCGCCTTCCGGCGCATGCGGCACATAGCGCACCGGCACGCGCGGGGGCAATGGCATCAGTTGCGAGCCGACGCCCATTTCTTCCTTGGACGACAGCACTTCCATCTTGGTCACCGCCTGCGGACCGGTCGCCGCGCGCACCACGCGCAGCGTACCGAGGAAGTCGGCTTCATAGCCGAGCACGTTGCCCGTCACCGGATCCTTGAGCGGACGGACTGGGCGATACGCCTGCCATTCGGTACCGGCCTGGCCGCCTTCGCCCTGCGGCAGGCCGCGGGCATAGGCGTTCTCGCCCTTGCCAAGATAAACGCGGCCTTCAGGCAGCGAAAAGATGCGCGCCGGCGTGGCCAGCGTGTCTTCATCCACCACGATCGGCTGGGTCAGGAACGGCTCGATGGCGGCGGAGGGAATGCTGGAGATGGCGTCACCGTCCTGCCCCGACACGCGGGTATGCGGCGACAGGCGCACCGTGCTGCCATCCGCCGATGCCGGCGAACTCGACAGCCATGCGCGGCCATTCGCGTGATGCAGATACAGGATCTGGCCCGGGTAGATCAGATGCGGGTTGCGGATCTGCTCGCGGTTCATGCCCCACAGCTCGGGCCAGCGATAAGGCCGCTTCAGGTACTTGCCCGAGATCGCCCAGAGCGTGTCACCACGGCGCACGGTGTACTGCGCTGGCGCGGTGGCGGACAGTTCGGTTTCAGGGATGCCCGCTTGAGCAGCGGTCACGGCCTGCGCCTGTTGCGCCGGCGTCACAGTGCGCTCGGCGGCGTGGGCGGTGCCCATGCAGAAAAGCGCTGCCGCGGCAAGCGCCGATAGGGCGCAAACGTAAGGCTGGCGCGCTTTCGTGGCTGTTTGCACGGCGGGCTGAGAGTGCATCGGTGTGTTACGATGGCGCATTATTCTATGAAGAATCGGCGGGTGGTCCGCGTGCCTGTTCGACGCCTCACCGCCGCGGCTGTACGCAGTTCTGCGCTGCAGCAAGAGGGGTATGGCATCCAACATTCGTCAGGCTTTTTCCTAAGCCATGTGGCGGATAGCGTCCCCGATTCTGCATGACATTCCAGGCGATCGCAATTGAAGGCAACCCCTCGTTAGCGTGGCCTTCAGCAACCGTTGTTGCCAAGCATCATGGCCCTACTGAATATCCTGCAATACCCTGATCCGCGGCTGCATAAAGTCGCCAAGCCGGTTGCCGTTGTGGATGACCGCATCCGCAAACTCGTCGCCGATATGGCCGAGACCATGTATGAGGCACCCGGAGTGGGCCTGGCCGCCACGCAGGTCGACGTGCACGAGCGCGTGATCACCATCGACGTGTCCGAGTCGCGAGACGAGCTGCGCGTGTTCATCAACCCGGAGATCCTCTGGGCAAGTGACGAGCACAAGGTCTGGGACGAAGGCTGCCTGTCGGTGCCTGATATCTATGACAAGGTCGATCGCCCGGCCCGTGTGCGCGTGCGGGCACTAAACGAAAAGGGCGAAACGTTCGAACTGGAGGCCGACGACCTGCTGGCCGTGTGCATCCAGCACGAGATGGATCATCTGATGGGCAAGGTCTTCGTCGAATACCTCTCGCCGCTCAAGCAGACGCGCATCCGGTCCAAGCTCAAGAAGCACCAACGCGACGCGGCGCCCCAGCGTTGAACGCGTTCCGATGCCTGCCGACGCCGACGCGCGCCCTCGCTCCATC
>OBNK01000340.1_pt1 | contig 10747 bp, 18 predicted proteins | sample 1670161 | NCBI WGS metagenome assembly OBNK01 (sample SAMEA104232304, study PRJEB22302) | sediment metagenome | biome: forest; feature: aquifer; material: sediment | place: USA | collected 2011-08-07 | depth 0.01 m
CAGTTGATTTGTAATCATCAGGTGGCGGGTTCGAGTCCTGCAGCCGGCACCAAATAAATCAAGGGGTTACGTGAGTTTCACGTAACCCCTTGTGCTTTCTGGGCGTTGAAAAGTACATTTTCGGTACAGTCAGCTCTCAGAATAGGTACATGGCAACCATCGTCAAGACGCCTTCCGGCACCTGGAAGGCGGTTATTCGCAAGATTGGTTGGCCAACAACGGCCAAGACTTTCCGCACCAAGCGAGACGCAGAGGATTGGGCTCGGCGGACAGAGGATGAGATGGTGCGAGGTGTGTACCTTTCGCGCGCACCATCTGAAAAGCTGACCGTCGCCAGGGCATTGAAGCGCTACATGGAGGAGGTATCGGTCACGAAGAAGCCGACTACCCAGCGTAGCGAACACTTCACGGCCCAGCATCTGGATGCGTTCTTCGGAAAGTACTCGATGGCGGCAGTGAGCGCCGACCTTGTTGCCAAGTATCGCGACGAGCGGTTGGCGGCAGGCAAATCGAACAATACTGTTCGCATCGAGCTGGCGATGCTGGGGCACCTGTTTCGTATAGCGATTCAGGAATGGGGAATTGGCTTGACCTTCAATCCCGTCGCCAATATTCGCAAGCCTAGCCCCGGTGCCGGCCGGGATCGACGTCTGAGCCAAGAAGAGCAGCAGCGACTTTTCGCGGCCGCCGCCGCCCATAGCAACCCGATGCTCGGGTGGATCGTGGGGCTGGCCGTCGAAACCGGCATGCGCTCGTCAGAAATCACGGGCATGCGCCGCTCGCAAGTAGATCTCGATCGACGGGTCGTTACCCTCAAGGACACAAAGAACGGCTCCGCGCGCGTGGTGCCGTTGACGCGGGGAGCGGCCGAAATCCTGCGTTCGGCGCTGAACAACCCGATACGACCGATTGACACCGACTTGGTGTTCTTTGGTGAGCCGGGAAGAGACAGGAAGCGCAAGCCGTATGTGTTCCAGAAGCTATGGGCAGACATAGTCCGCGATATTGGCTTAGCTGACTTGCACTTTCATGATCTTCGCCACGAAGCGGTGAGCCGTCTTGTTGAGACGGGCCTGAGCGACCAGGAGGTCGCAGCCATTAGTGGACACAAATCAATGCAGATGCTGAAGCGCTACACGCATCTGCGTGCCGAGGATCTTGTTCGAAAGTTGGATGAAATGACGGACTCCGGGGATACCTATTCACCCGCGATACGGGGCTTGTAAAACAAGTCCCAGCTACTCTGATGTGTCGTGCGCGGATCGGCCCCGGGTGTTGGCGTCTTCTGCACGCCGGCCTTTTCCAACTCGCGCTGCTTTTCTTCCCAGGGGCGGTACGTTCCAACCAGCATGCCAACGTGCTCAGGTCGAGCGCCCTCACGTCTCTCCCAAGTGGCTACTAGCCTTGCGTATTCCTCGCTGCGGGATAGGGCGTAGGCGGTCTCAACAAGCTTGCCGCCAACCCAATGGGCAAGCGGTCGGATTCTTTCCGCAGCCTCCAGGCGCGCTTCATCGTCAGTTTCAGGCACCCCACCTTCTGTGTAGAGGCGTTCCAAAAGCTCTAAGCACTGGTGGAAGTATGAGCTGCTGCCACCGTCTTCCGAATAGACACGCTCAGGGAACGTCAGCGCCGTCATGGGCGCGATATGCCCGTTGGCGGCGTCCGTGATTCCCGTGGCAAGCCAGAAAGCGTACGACGGCCAGAGTCGCGCCAGCGCTTGAATCATTGAGGGCGTCGGCTTCTGACGACGGGTGAAGACACTTCGCCACCGCTGCGATGGGGTATCGGTGAGGCTGGAGAGCTTCTCCCAAAAGCCCCGTCCAGCATACGGTGGTGACCGCCAATGCCGCCACAGCGACATCAGTGTTCCCTCTTGCGCTGCTTCTTGCTCTGCCGGACTCATCTGCTCCTTCAGTAGCAAGATGACGCGGTCCTCGATTGTCGTTGACATCTACTGTAATTATCCGTATAACAACCACAAGTAGTCAAAATATGACTACTTAAAGTGAATTTACCGTAAGTCCGCTCCATTATGAGGCGGTCTCTTTCATTGCGCAAAATTTGTCCTTATGGCGACCACTGAAGACGTGCTGTTGAAGCGATACGGCGTACTACTCTCGCTGAAAGATTGCTCAGAGCTCTTGGGGCGCAGTCCGGAAGGGCTGCGCGTGACCCTTCACTCCGATGGAGAGTTGTCACGAAAACTGCGAGCGGCGAAGGTCAGGCTAGGCAGGCGCATCCTGTTCAAGGCCACTGAACTTGCCCGCATTCTTGACGAGGCCTGAGCATGGGACGGCAGCGAACAATTGATGACGCAGGCTTTTGGCGATCGGTGCAGATTTCCGTTCGAAGCCAAGAGGACAAAGCAACGCTCCTTTATCTCCTGACCTCCCCGTTCAGCAACATCGTCGGCGTCTACCAGATCGTTCCCCATGTTGCTGCAGCTGAGATGGGCTGGACGAGCGAGCAACTTCTTCCCGTCCTCGCCAGGTTATCCGACGCGAGCTTGATCGACTATGACGAGGAATCGTGCTCTGTCTGGGTCAAGATCTGGTGGGACCACAACTCGGCGCGAATGGCTGTCGGGCCTTCGCTGCGCGCGAAGACCTACGATCAAATTGGGCAAATAGTCGACTCGTGGCGACAAGCATACATCGCTGACTTCGTAACCAGACTTCCAACAAAGGATGATCTGCGAGCGTCAATTGCGCGTGAGCTCTTCCAGGCTACGAGCACGGTGTCGACACCCTGTCCATACGCTGAGGACAGGGGCGCCTCTAACACTACAAGTAACAGTATCTCTATCTCTACTACTACCCCATTGCGGCTGCAGGGCGGCGAGTCACTTGAGTTTCCTAAGGTAGATGGGCCGGAACTTGCGGAGCTGCGCATGCGGATTGACCTGCTCCCACCTTCGATAAGGCAAGACGTACTGGATGAAATCGAGGGAAAGCGTAGAGCAGGGCGCCTAAAAGGCGCGGTAGCACTGTGTAGCCATTTTCAGAAAGACCCCGCAGCGTTTGTGCTTGTCGATGGCAGGGCAGTTCAAAGGGAGCGTGCAGATCGCTTAGCGACAGCGCGGCGTGAGGCCGAGTTCGGCGCGCAGATTGATGGGGCGCTACTTGCCATGAGCGATGAGGAGCTGCGGCTGTACAAGGCACGTCTTCCGAAGCGCCTCGCAGAGAAACTCACCACGAGGCGCGAACACCTACGGTATGCCTCAGCTCAAGAGTAGCCAACAAGGCCGAACGTCTGTCGCCTGAAGCCGACGCCCTATTTCTGACGTTGGAAATTTCCCTTGTATCCCCTTCGGATTTCCAACGTCAGAAGTGGCCGGCGTGCCCGACCTAGGATTTTCTTGATTTCGCCTGTCCACCCAATATGGAGCACAAGAGATGAAACGCTCTTCCCATGCACATACGTCTGAGAAGCACAACTTCAGCGCTTCAACCCTGCGTCGCATGTTCGGACGCGCCATTCCAGCCGATCTTCCTCTCGAACGAGATGGCTCTGCACGCGCTGAGGCCGTGATGCCGTATATCGAGCGCGCGTACGCAGCTGGGATGCGTACAGCGATCGACGAGGGGCTCATTGTCACCGCCGGGACATTCGAAGCGCTCAGAGACTGATGATACTGCAATGACCAAATCTGAGATGACGATGAAAACCGCGACGCAACTTATCTTGCCCGCCGTTATCGCCGGCGGTGCCATTGTGGCCATGGGCGGCGCAGCGTTTGAGCTTTGGCCAGGTGAAAGCGCTATCGCGATATTGGCCTTGCTGGCGGCCATTGCGGTAGTCGCCACGCTGGCCAGCAAACACCAGCGCTCGAGCACGCTTTCTGCCGTGGCCATGTTGGCCGGCTTGGCAGGGATGGCGGTCGTCGCCACGGCTGGCGCAACCTGGCTGTCCGTAATCGGCGGATGCCTGTGCGGCGCAGCCTGGCTCGCGCTTCGTTTCGAAAGCAAAGTGAGGAACAGTCATGGGAAATAAGGACCTTTCTGTTCTGGTGGCCCCAGTGGTTGTCGCTGGGTTGCTCCGCGCGAGCAGAGATGTTTGCTTCATCATAGGCACTGGAGGTTTCTTTCTTCTGGCCATTGGAGATGCGGTTCTTGGGCAGACTCCTTGGCTCTTGCCAGTCCGGAACATTGTCATGCTGGCGCTTATGGTGTTGCTTTGCCTGTTCGTTGCGGACGAGGTCGCGCTTCGCTTTGAAAAAAGAAGGAGGAACGGCCATGCGGACTAAGAATCTTTTCGCTGCAATGGTTGTAGCCGGCGCACTGTCCGGCCCCGCCCACGCCGGCGCCGTCGTCGGCGCCACCGAGCCGACGCAGATCCTGAACAACGTTCAGCTGATCATGTCGTATTCGGAGCAAGCCCGGCAGACGGTGACGCAACTCAACCAATATGCGGCCATGCTGCAGAACCTGCGGCAGATGACGCCAAGCAGCCTGCTCGATACGGCCGCACAGCAACTGTTCCGAGATCAGAACATGGCACAGGTCTTCAGTGACTTGCGCACCGTCTACAACAACGGCCAGCAGGCCGCGTACTCGCTAAGCAAGATCAATCAGCAGTTCGGAAACAACCATGCCGGCTATGGGCAGCTCGTGAACTTCGGCCAGGCGTACAAGAACTGGTCGGACTCAACCTTGGGCGCGGCCAAAAACGCCATCAAGCTCGTGACCGCGCACGGCGAGGCCTTCGCGACCGAGGAAGGCATGATGAGCGAGCTGGCGATGAAATCGCAGACTGCACAAGGGCAGTTAGAGGCAACGCAAGCCGGCTCGGCCATCGGCCTGCAGATGGTCGGCCAGCTGCAGAAGCTACGCCAGCTCCAGATGGCCCAGATCCAGAGCCAGAATGAATTTGCGGCTGCGGACCAGAGTCGGCGGGACGCGGGCGACGCGATGCTGCAGCAGTTCCTGCAGAACGCCAGCAACTACAAGGCCAGCGGATATGGCCAAAACAAGGGGATCTACAAATGATGGGAAGAATTCTGATCCTTGTGGCTGCATGCATTGTTGTCTTGGGGGGATGCGATTCCCACCAGCAACAGCGTGAAGCTGCTCAACGCAAAGCCGACGAAGAGATCTTGAAGAACGCCAAGGACTACCGCGCCGACGCGTATGGCAGCGGCAAGTCGATCTACACGCCCAACAAGGAGAAGTCAAAATGAAGGCGCGCTCCTACCTCGTTTTTGTGCTGTTGCTATGCACCTCGGCCGCGGCACGAGCTGCCGGGTTAGGGTTGAGCGGTGAGGTAATGGATGCTTTCAAAAGCATCCTGAACGGTGTAGAGGCTGGGCTCCGCCCTGCAGCTCTTGGCCTTTTCGGCACGCTGATGGCGATCGAGCTGGGTGTATGGACCACGAAGAAGGTCCTGCACGACGAATTCACCATCGAGAGTATCGCTCCCCAGTTGGCCTGGAAGATGATCATCTGGTGCTTCTTTTTCTGGCTGCTAAAGAACTCTCATACGATCCTGTCAGCGATCGTTGACACGTTTTTCCAATTCGGAGAAAACGCCACCGGCTTGAAGACGCTGGATGCCACAGGCCTTCTCGAGCAAGGTGTCGCCACAAGCCTCGCGATGATCAACAAGGCCTCTCTTGGGCCCTTGAGTTTTCTTGACAAGCCGCTCATCGTTCTAACGGCGATCGTGGCGATGCTGTTGCTGCTGCTCGCCTTCGTGGTCGCTGCGGCACAGCTCGTGATGGCGCAGGTGGAAACCATGGTCGTGGTCGCGGCAGCCCCGGTGCTGCTCTCATTCGGGGCACTTAGCTTCACGCGGGAAATTGCCACGAACGTGATGAAGCACGCGCTCTCAACAGGCGTGAAGGTGCTCACCATTTACATCATTGCAGGCGTGATGGTGAAAATAGGTCCAGTTTTCGCGAAGGTCTTAGCGAATAACAGCGACCAACTTTTTTCGAACCCGGGGCAGCTCTTTGAGATTATCGGGATCGCTGGTCTGATGGTGCTGATGGCGTTTTTCGTGCCAACCATCGCTAGCTCGATGCTGTCCGGCTCGTCAGGCATGTCCGGCACCGCTGCGCTGGGCGCGGCAATGGGCGCGGCAGCCGCCGCCGCGACTGGTGGTGCTGCAGCAATGGGCGGCCTTGGCGGTGCAGCGAAAGCGGCCGGCTCCAGTGCCGGCGGTGCCGTTGCTGGCGCAACCGGTCTGGCAGCGGCTCTCAACGCAGGCCTGACCTCCGCTTCGGACCATGGCTTGTCCGGCCTCGCCGCCGGAGGGCACGCCTTGGGCAAGGTGGCGGAGCATGGCCTAGGTATGGCGGGCGACGCCGTTGGCAGCGCGGCGGAATCTGCTAAGTCCGCCTTTGGTGGAAAGGTCGACCAGTCGATCGGCGGCCAAATCGCCAACGGCATTCAAGCGGAGCGGGGCGGCAGTGTGGCTGGGGTTCCTGCCCATTCAACAAACGCGGGCAGCGGCACACCCGCAGCGCCAGCAAGCACGCCGGCGCCGCAGAACAGTGCGTCGTCGGGCAGTTTGGCAGCTGGCGCACCAGGTGGTGCCAGCGTGCAAGCTGATGTGGCACCAGGGCCAGTCGCAGAAGCTGGGCCAACGCCGAGCTACAACATTCCGGCTCCGGCCGCCGCTGGTCCCGCGCCGGTGGCGCAGAATGCCAACCTGGCTGGCGACACGCCTGCCGGTGACGCCAGCTCTGCGACACTCAGCGGGGCCTCGCAAACGCGACAGCCCCAGTCCACGCTGGGCAGAGTGAGCGACGCGTTCAACCGCGCCAGCGACCTTCTGGATGCGTCCAAAGAGCACCTCATTGAGGACAACACCGCAGTGTCCGCATCGATTGACCACCGGGCCGCGTCATGACCCGAAATCCGGCTAGCGATGGACGTGGGGAAAACGGCACGCCTCCCGAGGGTCTCAATCCGATGTGAGCTAGGAGGGGCGGCACGCTGGCTGGGCGCGACGGACAGCGGGCGTTCTTTCACATTCCAGCATCAAAAGCCTGAATTGTGATTGTTAATGTCCTGAATTGCATTAGGATGTTCAGATCCTCCGCGTGCTGCTCGCGCACCAGTAGTGGCCAGCCCGGAAGGCCCCCTCGCAAAGGACTCCCCATGATTGCAGCGCTGCTTGCCTACACCGTTGCGTATTTCGAGATCTTCGCCATCCTTGGGATGGCTGGCGTTTACATCGGCGTGATGGTCCTGTGCGCCCTGGTCCTGATTGCGGCGCTGCTGGTGCGCTGCGCTTGCCAGGACGCGTGGCGCCTGCTCAAGAAGCTGTGGCAGATCACCGTACCAACGACAACCAGGAGGGAATAATGACTCTTTCGCCGCGACTGGAAGCCCATCACGTGCAGTCCCTGCTCGACGCTGGCTGCAAGCCGGAAGACGCAGTGATGCCGTGCGAGCGATGCGGCGCTATGCCGGCGCCCAAGGTTGACCTGGTGGGCGTCCCCAAACGCTTGTGCTCGCCTTGCAACGCGCTGGAATACTCCAGCAATTGGGAGATCTGGAACAGCTAGGGCCGTGATATCGCGTCATCGCCCGCACGTGCGTAATTGCGCGAGCCGCCAATAAAGAGCGATCTTAAGCCCACCCGGGGGCGACGATTCGCCCTCGCGCCAATCGGGCATCGTCACCTCTTCCTTTGTCACGCCCGCCGCGTACAGGCGCTCGGCCAGCACATAAGGATCGTTTGAGGTCATCTCGTGGCCAGTTGAGAGAGTGGCCGTCAATTGGCCGTCGCGGTAGACCACGTGGGCTTTCATTTCGATTCGATCTCCGGATCGCCTCTGTGCAGGAAGACAGGGGGCGCAAAACAGAGTTTTGCTGCCCTGGTTTTGGAGCGCAACGCCTCGTTGCGCGATAGCGGGATTATGACCCCGTCGCATGCGATGTTCATCCCTTCTTCCGACTCCAATTCAACTGCAAAGCGCTACAGCTCATAGTGCCGCCTGTGGGCAGGAAGCAGAGACAAGTCTGTCCAAAGTGTGTCAGTTCTCCTATCAATGGGGTGGAAAAACTATAGACAAAAGTATAGAAAGACACTGGCTTAACAACAGGACAGGATGGCAGATGGATATCCAACACAAGTGTTGGACACCCACCGGCCGAATTCGCTAGGTCGCCTGCGGCGTCCGTCGCGGCTTCGGCCTTCTGCGGCCTGCTCAGGGCTCCGCCCCGAGACCCGAATTTCTGACGTTGGAAATCACGCTATGGCATTCAAGAAGGTCGATAACCCCAGAACCGAAGGCGTCTTGCTGCGCCTCACCCCGGACGAAAAGGCACAGTTAGCGGCGCGCGCCAATGATTGCGCTATGCCGGTCACGGAGTACCTCCGTGCTCGGGCATTCGCCGGCAGGACTCGCGACCGGGCTGACGTTGATGCCATTAATCTACTGAGGGAAATAGCTGACGGCATTAAGGCAATGCATGCCTTGCTTGGCGGAGCGCACGAACAATTGCTGCAAGAGGCGCTCAACGAAACAGTCGCTGCGATTCAGCGTGTCTGGGCAGCGGGAACAGTTAGGAGGCCGTGAAAGTGAATCAGCCTTGCTAACATCAGACATTTCGATGTTACATGTTACGGAGAACTTGATGACCGACAAGAACGACGACAAGCAGCACAAGGCATTGATGGCGGCCTTGGAGAAGATACAGGCGCCACTCGAAGCTCTTGCCTTGTTGAAGCTTGCGGATGAGTTTTACACAAAGGAAGAGAGGGCGAATCTCTACGCCGAATACAAGAAGCTACGGGATGCCGACATGGCCGCCTATGAGAGGCTGGGGCAGACGCGAACGGACAAGACCGACGGCGATCTGAGTTGGGAGCAGCGCGTCAAGGAGTACGGCGAAGCGAGAGCAGCAGAGCAGTTGGCCCCCCTTCATGCCGCGATGGATGCGAAGCAGGCAACCAGTCGCGCAGTCACGGCATTCGAGAAAGAGCACCGATTAGTTCTACGGCTCTTGGATACCAAAAGCTCGTGGGCAAAGAGTCGATACGAGTGATGAGCGGCCTCGTTGTCCTTGGGTCTACTGGGTTGAATCGGAATGGTGAGCGCCCAATGACGCGTTGGGCTCGCGATAGGATGGGAAGTGGGCGCCGCGAAAGCTGGTAACATAAGCGCTACCATGAGACGGTAGCACCTACATCCATGGAGTGGTGTGGGCTGAGGAGAGGGTGGTGGGCCGATGGCGCTGACGCGAACGTTTAAAGAGACCATCCAGGCGCGGGTACTTGCCGATCCCAAGTTCGGTAACGACCTGCTAAAGCAAGGCATTGAAGCGATGCTGGCTGGTGACTTGGATGGAGGCAAGGCGATGCTGCGTGACTACATCAAGGCCACGGTTGGATTTGAAAGATTGGGTGCCGAAACCGGGGCGTCCCCCAAAAGCTTGATTCGGATGTTCGGTCCATCGGGGAATCCGCAGGCGCGGAATTTGTTTGCGATCATCAGTCATCTACAACGTCACGCCGGTCTGACACTAAACGTTACGACGCGACGCAGCGGGCGCACTTGAGCTATGCGAGAGAACAGCGGGTGGCAGTCAATCACAAGTACGGTGCGTGCGCTTCTGCTGCAAGAACGAGCAGGGCTCAAATTGAATCTTTGACTATCGGCGTGTTGCTGGTGACGCGGGTGGTTTGCTGATGGAGGGTGAAATCGCATGAACGCCGAAATTCTGAAAAGGGTAGTACGAGCCATCGCAGACGGCTCCCAGAGCGATCTCGAGCGCCTTGCTGAAAAGATTGTGGAGTCGGAGCGCAAAACCGGGCATGTGCGCTTGGCCGCTCAGCTTGAATCGATCCTCAAGCAACCCAAAGCCAAGCGAACGGTAGCCCCTCCGGTCACGGACAATGACCGTACGCTGAAAGAGCTTCCTCTTAGCCGTAGGCACGGCGAGAACCTGGCAACTCTAATTCCAACAGAGCACCTTGAGCATCATATGGTGCTGCCGGATTTGGTTGAGCAGCGTTTTGCGCGTATTGAAGCGGAGTATGCAGCCCGAGACCGTTTGCGAACGTTTGGCCTGAAGCCAAGAAAAACGGTGTTGTTGTATGGCCCACCGGGCTGTGGCAAGTCCCTGGGGGCAAAGAGATTGGCGTGGAATACCGGCCTGCCATTGATGAAGGTCCGATTTGACGTGCTAATTTCGTCATTCTTCGGAGAGTCAGCCCAGAACCTTCGAACAATCTTTGGTGCGGCAAAAGAGAAGCCTTGCGTCCTGCTCTTGGATGAGTGCGATTTTATCGCCCGGTCGCGCACAAACTCGAAGGACATTGGTGAGGTGTCGCGGATAGTCAACTCGCTGCTGCAATTGATGGAAGAATATGACGCGCCGGGCCTTCTCGTCGCCACGACGAACCTCGAATCTGCGTTGGACCCCGCTCTTTTCCGGCGATTCGATGATGTTTTCTCTATTCCTTTGCCTGGGCCAACTGAAATCGAGAAGCTGCTTCGCATGACTTTGTCGACTGTCCGGACAGAGCAGCCGATGCGATGGGATCAACTGGCAACCAAGCTAAATGGGTCATCTGCCGCGATGGTAGTTAAGGCCGCTCAGGATGCGGCTAAAGCTGCGGTGCTCGCCGGGGGGCATACTTTATCGAATACCATGCTTGTTCAGGCCATCGATGAGTTGCAGCGGCACGATGCCGCGCAAAGGGTCTGACGGATGCCCGGAGTCCATAACTTTGAACATCTGCCGCTACTCCTTCGCTATCGCGGTAGGGCTCGATTAGTCGGTGGTGGGAA
>OBNK01000341.1_pt1 | contig 10745 bp, 7 predicted proteins | sample 1670161 | NCBI WGS metagenome assembly OBNK01 (sample SAMEA104232304, study PRJEB22302) | sediment metagenome | biome: forest; feature: aquifer; material: sediment | place: USA | collected 2011-08-07 | depth 0.01 m
ACATCAAGGCTGCGGTCGAACACTTCGTATTCGCGGCCGCGCGCCATTTCCATCAGCTTCTCGCGCGATAGGGGTTGGCGCGGATGGCGTGCAAACACCTTGAGCACGGAGAATTCACCCGTCGTGAGGGTGATCTCTTCGTCGTTTTTCTTGAGCGTGCGCGTGGCCAGGTTGAGCACGAAATCGCCAAAGGCGAACGTTTCCGGCGTCTCGGACGGCGCACCCGGGATTTCGGCGGGGCCGCGGCGGCGCAGCACGGCGTGGATGCGCGCGATCAGTTCGCGGGGGTTGAAAGGCTTGGGAAGATAATCGTCCGCGCCCATTTCAAGGCCGACAATGCGGTCGACGTCTTCGCCCTTGGCGGTAAGCATGATGATGGGCGTTTGATCATTTGCGCCGCGCAGGCGACGGCAGATCGACAAGCCGTCTTCACCCGGCATCATCAGGTCAAGCACGAGCAGGTCGAAGCGCTCGCGCAGCCAGAGTTTGTTCATGGCCGTGGCGTTTTCCGCCACCAGCACGGTGAAGCCCTGTTCCCCCAGGTAACGGCGCAGCAGGTCGCGCAGGCGGGGGTCGTCGTCGACGACGAGAATCTTTTGACCGGAATTTTCCATGGCGCTAATGGTAACGACAAAAACATGGGCCCAATGGACAGCAGAAGGCAGTAAAAGCCCAATTGAAACAGACGGTTACATTATTTACCGAGTCACGCGAACAGTCTGTAGGACGCGCAGCTACACTGCCCTGGCAGTTCCTCGCAACGGTTTGGGGTCTGTCGACCCCCGCGGAGGGGACTGGCGTGCAATGCGGTTGCCTGTTATCGATTGTCGCGCAATGATGCATGGCGCATCGGTTTCCAGCAACAAAGACGTGGCTTCTCAACTTCCTTTTTCGAATCGCTCGGTGATGTTTCGGCGGCGCGCGGCGCTGTTGACCTGTGTTCTTGCCCTCTGTGCGGCCGGTTCGCAGGCGCACGCGCGCAGTGAACGCGGTGGCTTTGGCGGACTCGGCGGTTTTTTCGGCGGCGGACACGCAATGCAGGCCGGCGCGCAGGAGAAAAGGGGTGGGCAGGGTCCGGCGCACGGCCGTGGTGGCGAAGAACGCAGCCGCCGCGCCGCCGCGATGGAGAACCGCCGTGGAGAGAATGCCGATCGAGGGTCTGCGCAACGCAAGCTGTCTCCCGAGGAACGCAAGCAATTGCGTCAGAACATCTATGACGTCACGCGGGATATCTACCATCGTGGCGGCTAGGTAGGGGCCGAGGAACGGCGCAGGAGTCGCTGCCCCGGCAAAGCAGTAGGGTCGTTTCGGGGGACCGACATGCGAATCCATAGCACCACGATCTTCTTGGCGCTGGCAGCCGTCTGCGCACTTTCACTGCAGACCACGCACGCGGCAACGCACAATAAGCCGCATCGCCACACTGCGCAAGCCAAGGCGCCGGCCGCCGACGAGCAACGCCTCGACCGCGACGATGCGCGCTATTTCCTCACCCGCGTCGGCTTTGCGCCTTCCGAGAGCGAACTCGACGCCTACGCCGAACTCACGCACCGCGAAGCCGTCGACCGGGTGCTCGCGCAGACGGGCACCATTGCCACGCAAACGCCCCCGGCGTGGGTGAACGAACCGATCATCCCCTACAACAAGCTGCCCGACGAAGATGCCCGCAAGGCGGCGCGCCAGAAGAATGCTGCGCACGAGCTGGAATTGCGGGCCTGGTGGATGGGCGAGATGATCAGGACGCCGTCGCCGCTGACAGAACGCATGACGCTGTTCTGGCACAACCATTTCGTTTCCAGTTCGCAGAAGGTGCCGTTCGCGCAATTGATGTATCGGCAAAACGTGCTGCTCCGGCTGAACGCGGTGGGCAACTTCGGCACCATGCTGCACGCCATCGGCAAAGACCCGGCGATGCTGATTTATCTGGACGGCGCCGAGAGCCGCAAGGGCAAGCCGAACGAGAACTTCGCGCGCGAGGTGATGGAGCTTTTCACGCTGGGTGAAGGCCATTACACCGAACAGGACATCAAGGAAGCCGCGCGCACCTACACGGGCTGGAGCATCGATCGCGAGCACGATTTCGCCTACATCTGGCGCCCGCAGATTCACGACACGGGCGTGAAGACGGTGTTCGGCCAGAGCGGCGATTACGACGGCGACCAGATGCTCGACATCCTGCTGTCTCGCCCCGAGACGGCCAACTTCATCGTTACCAAGCTTTGGCGCGAGTTCATTTCGCCTGACGTAGATGCGGCACAAGCGCAGCACGTGGCCGATGCGTTCCGGGCAAGCGGCTACGACATCAAGGTGGCGTTGCGCGAGCTGTTCCTCACCCAGGCGTTCTGGGCGCCGCAATCGCGCGCAACGCTCGTGAAGTCCCCGGTGGAAATGATCGTCGGCACGCTCAAGCAGTTCAATGTGCAGTACACCGACCCGACGCCGTTTGCCATCAAGTCGGCGCAGCTAGGGCAGAACCTGCTGGCCCCGCCCAACGTGAAGGGCTGGCCGGGCGGCGATGCGTGGATCAACGCGACGACGTTGCTGGGGCGCAAGCAGTTCCTCGACCAACTCTTCCGCTCCACGGAAATGAAGGCGCCGGCAGCCCAGCAGCAGGCCCAGCAACAGAGCCAACAACAGAAGCCCGGCATGATGATGGCCGCCATGCGCGAAGACCTGAAGCAGGGCGGCGCCGTGCAGGGTCTGGGGCAGGCGCTCAAGGGCATGGGCCAGGAGGGCCGCTTCAAGCTGGCGCAGTCGCAGACGATGGTGTCGTTCAACTCAGCCAAATGGCTGGCGCAGTTTGGCGCGGATGGAGATGACCCTCCGCAACTGGCCCCACGCATTTCGATCCAGCGCGCCGTGTTGCCCATCGAGCCGACCGCGCCGATTCCCGTCAAGCTGGCCGGTACGGCGTACCTGCGCACGCTGATGATGGACCCGGCTTACCAGTTGAAGTAACGCCACCGCTGCAGGAGCACACATCATGGAACGTCGCGATTTTCTGAAGGCAGGCGCCATGCTCGGCATGGGTGGCGCGGTCCCGGGGATTGTCTTTGCGCAAGGGCAAGACAAGCGCAAGGGCTATGGCAATCTGCTCATCCTCATCGAACTCAAGGGCGGCAATGACGGGCTGAACACCGTGGTGCCCTACACGAGCGCACAGTACTACGCGCTGCGCCCGCGCATCGCCATCAAGCGGGAGCAGGTGCTGCAACTGGACGACCGCTACGGCCTGCATCCGTCTTTGCAGGCGATGATGCCGCTGTGGCAGGCGGGAGAATTGTCGGTGGTGCAGGGCCTGTCGTATCCGCAGCCGAATCTCTCGCACTTTCGCTCGATCGAGATCTGGGACACGGCCTCGCGCTCCGACCAGTACCTGCGCGAGGGCTGGTTGACGCGTGCGTTTGCCGCGCGGCCCGTGCCGCCATCGTTCGGCGCCGATGGCGTGATCATCGGCACTGCTGATCTTGGCCCGCTCGACGGCGGCGCACGGGCCGTGGCGCTGGCCAATCCCGATGCGTTTCTCAACGAAGCCAAGCTGGCGATGCCTTCGCATGCCATGGGCAACGCCACGCTGGCGCACGTGCTGAAGGTGGAGGCTGATATCGTCAAGGCGGCCGACGGACTGCGCCCGAAATCCGGCAAGTTCGCGTTCCAGACGCGCTTTCCTGACGGCGGGTTCGGCAACTCGATCAAGGCGGCGATGCAGGTGGTGGCAGCACCAGGCCGAGGCGGTGCGGACGTTGCCGTGGTGTGCCTGTCGCTGGGTAGCTTTGATACCCATACCAATCAGCAAGGCACGCAGGCGAACCTGCTGCGGCAGTTGGGCGAGGGCATCGCTTCGCTCAAGAGCGCGTTGACGGAGTTGGGCCGCTGGAACGACACGCTGATCGTCACGTATTCGGAGTTTGGCCGCCGCCCCCGCGAAAACCTGAACAACGGCACGGATCATGGTACGGCTGCCGCCCATTTTGTGGCCGGTGGCCGCGTCAAGGGTGGGCTGGCCGGGCAGGGCCCGGTGCTGGAACGGCTGGACGGCGGCGGCAATCTCGACCCGTCGGTCGATTTCCGCTCGCTTTACGCCACGGTGCTGGAGCGCTGGTGGGGGATGGATTCGCAGCCCGTGCTGGCTGGGCGGTTTGCGCCACTGGACCTCATCAAGGCCTGATCAAGCGCGGATCTGCGTCTTCCAGGCCAGCCAGAGCTTGCGCAGCGGCGTCAGGTCCGTGCGCTGCGTGAGCACCTGGAAGCCGTCGGCTTCCACCTCGTCGAGCAGGCGCATGGCGAGCACGCCGCGAATCAGCGCCGAGCGCTGCGCGCGGCGGTCTTCTGCCGGCAGCGCGGCAAGTGCTTCCTTGTAGGTCGCGCGGGCACGCTCGGCCTGAAAGGTCATCAACGGCTTGAAGCCTTCTGCATATCGGCGGTTGAACAGATCGGCGGCGGGTACGTTGAACCGCTGCAGCTCGTCCACGGGGATGTAGACGCGGTTATGGCGCACGTCTTCGCCCAGGTTCCTGACGAAATGAACGAGCTGCTCGGCGAGTGCCATCAGCCGCGCGAATTCCAGCGTGCGCGCATGCGTCTGTCCGGCAATGCGAGCCGTCAGCCGGCCTGCCACGCCCGCCACCTGATCGCCGTGGCGGCGCAGGTTGGGCCAATCCAGATAGCGGTTTTGCATGGCGTCAGCCTCGACGCCGGCCAATAATTCGCCCAGATGCACGGCGCCGATATCGTAGCGGGCCAGATGCGGCTGCAATGCCTTCGCCGCGGGGTGCTCAGGGCGGCCCTCGAACAGCCGCGCAAGCTCCTGCCGCCACCACTGCAGCTTCGATTGAACGACCGCCGGATCGCTCGCGTCGCGTACGGCGTCTTCCAGCTCGCGGCGTACGGCTTCCAGCGCGATGGTCGCGCGGCGGCGTTCGGGCGCCAGAAACAATACGCTGTAGTACACGTCGCTGCCGGGCGGTGCCGCTTTGTCGGCGCAGTAATCGTCGGGGGTCACGGGAAGGCCGTTCTGGTGAGGTTTGAAGCAGGGCGGCCATTCTACAGCGCGTTGCGGTGCAGCATGCCGTAAAGCCTTGCCTGGGCACCTGCCAAGAAAAGTCAATCAGACGCGGCCGTGTCGTTGACCCTGCGCATTGCCGTGGGTATATTACTGACCGGTCAGTTATTTACTGAGAGCGTGTCATGCCAGCGTTGCGTTTGCCGTACCCGCATTCCGACTTCACCGGTTTCTCCGACACGCGGTCTCGGCCGCGCTGGCGTTCATTGGCGACAGCGGCATCGGCGGCTTTGCTGACCGGCGCGGCGCTACTGGCCGGCTGCAGCAAGGAGGCACCCAAGGCGCCCGAGGTGCGCCCGGTGCGGACCATGACAGTGACCAGCGAGCAGGGCGCCGGCACCGCGGAATTCTCCGGCGACGTACGCCCGCGCATCGAATCGCGCCTGGGCTTCCGCGTACCGGGCAAGATCGTCGCCCGGCTCGTGGACGTTGGCGCCACCGTCAAGAAAGGCCAGGTGCTTGCGCGGCTGGACCCGACAGATCTGGCTCTTGCCCAGCAATCGGCCCAGGCGCAGTTGTCGGCGGCCAAGACCGATCGCGATCTGGCCGCGGCTGATCTCAAGCGCTACTCCGAACTGTTCGCCAAGGGCTTTATCAGCGCGGCGGAGCAGCAACGCCATCAAGCCAACTATGACGCCGCGCAAGCCCGCTACGAGCAGGCCGGGGCCGGCTATCGCAACCAGGTGAATCAAGCCGGTTATGCCACGCTTGAAGCCGACGCCGATGGCGTAGTGACCGGGGTCGACGCCGAAGTCGGACAGGTGGTGTCCGCAGGCCAACCGGTGGTGCGCGTGGCGCAAACGGCAGAGAAGGAAGTCGTGGTCGGCATTCCCGAGGATCAGGTGGATACGCTGCGCAAATCGCCCGAGGTGAGCGTGAAGCTGTGGGCCGATCAGTCGCGCAGCATTCCTGCCAAGGTGCGCGAGATTGCGCCGGCAGCCGACCCGGTCACACGCACGTACACCGTCAAGATTTCGGTACCGAATCCACCGCCGGAACTCAAACTTGGCATGACCGCAGCGGCCACCTTTGTGCGGCCCGGCGGCGGTGGCGATAGCGGCGGCATGGGCGTGCGGGTGCCGATGAGCGCGCTGCTCCAGGATCAAGGCAAAAATGTGGTCTGGCTGTACGACGCCGCATCGCAAACGGTGAAGCCCGTGCCGGTGACGGTGGGCGCGCCACGCGACAACGTGCTGCTGGTGAAGAGCGGGCTGCAACCCGGCCAGACCATCGTGACCGCCGGCGTGCACCTGCTCAAGGCCGGCCAGAAGGTGATGCCGATGGCGCCGGCCGATCAGCCGTCGGCGCAGTCCGCCATCACGCCGCGCCGGTAAGCCGCATCCGGCTCCCGCCCCAACACGCCAACCTTCGCGCGTATGGAACATTCCCGTTTCAACCTGTCACGCTGGGCGCTTGAACATCAACCGCTCACGCGCTTCTTGCTGGTGGCGCTGTTGCTCGGCGGCATCTTTGCGTATTCCAAGCTGGGGCAGGATGAAGATCCGCCTTTCACCTTCCGCGCGATGGTCGTGCAGGCCTTCTGGCCCGGCGCCACGGCCGAGCAGATGTCGCGCCAGGTCACCGACAAGATCGAGAAGGCGCTGCAGGAAGTGCCGTACGCCTGGAAGATCCGCAGCTACTCCAAGCCCGGCGAAACGCTCGTCACCTTCCAACTGGCCGACACGTCGCCCGCCAAGGAAACGCAGCAGCTTTGGTACACCGTGCGCAAGAAAGTGGGCGATATCGCGCCTACGTTGCCGCAAGGCGTGCGCGGGCCGTACTTCAATGATGATTTCGGCGACGTGTATGGCTCGATCTATGCGCTATCCGCCGATGGCTTCACTTATCGCCAGCTCAACGACTACGCCGATGCGATCCGCCAGCAGCTGCTGCGCGTGCCCAACGTCGCCAAGGTCGAACTGCTGGGCGATCAGGACGAAAAGATCTACATCGAGTTCCAGCAGGCCAAGCTGTCGCAGATGGGTCTGGACATCAACAGCATCGCCACGCAGATCAGCCAGCAGAACAACATCGGCCCCAGCGGCGTGCTGGTCACGCCGACCGACAACGTGCAGATTCGCCTGTCGGGCCAGTTTTCGGACATCCGCGATCTGGAGAACCTGACGCTGCGCGGCCCCGGCGGCACGACCAATATCCGCCTCGGAGACATCGCCACGGTCAAGCACGGCTACGTGGACCCGCCGCACGCCAAGATGCGCTTCAACGGCAAGGAGGTGATCGGCCTGGGCATCTCGATGACCAAGGGCGGCGACATCATCCAGCTCGGCAAGGACTTGCGTGCCACGGTTGACAAGATCCGCGCCAAGCTGCCGATGGGCATCGAGATGCAGCAGGTGCAGAACCAGCCGAAATCGGTGCAGAGTTCGGTGGGCGAGTTTGTGCACGTGCTGATCGAGGCGGTGGTGATCGTGCTGGGCGTGAGTTTCCTCTCGCTCGGCTTGCACACCAAGCCGAAGCTGCGCATCGACGTGTGGCCGGGCCTAGTGGTGGGCCTGACGATCCCGCTGGTGCTGGCGGTGACGTTCCTGTTCATGAACATCTTCGACATCGGGCTGCACAAGATTTCGCTTGGTGCGCTGATCATCGCGCTGGGCCTGCTGGTGGACGACGCGATCATCGCGGTCGAAATGATGGTGCGCAAGCTGGAAGAGGGCTTCTCCAAGATGGAGGCCGCCACTTTCGCGTACACGTCGACCGCCATGCCGATGCTGACCGGCACGCTCATCACTGCCACGGGGTTCCTGCCCGTGGGGCTGGCGCGTTCGACGGTGGGCGAATACACGTTCGGCATCTTTGCGGTGACCGCGCTGGCGCTGGTGCTGTCGTGGTTTGCGGCGGTGGTGTTTGTCCCGTATCTCGGTTTCCTGCTGCTGCGGACGAAATCGCATGTGGAGGGCGGCGGGCACCACGAGCTGTTCGACACCCCGTTCTACAACCGCTTCCGCGGCTGGGTGAACTGGTGCGTGGAATACCGCAAGACGGTGATCGTCATCACGCTGGTGGCCTTTGGGCTGGGCGTGTTCGGCTTCAAGTATGTCGAGAAGCAGTTCTTCCCCGATTCGAGCCGCCCGGAACTGATGGTCGAGCTGTGGCTGCCGGAAGGCTCCAGCTTCAACCAGACCGAAGCTGAAGCCAAACGCTTCGAGGCGCTGATGCGCAAGGAGCAGAACGTCGACAGCGTGACGCTGTTCATCGGCTCGGGTGCGCCGCGCTTCTACCTGCCGCTGGACCAGATTCTTCCGCAGACAAACGTGGCGCAGGCCATCGTGATGCCCACTTCGCTGGAGGCGCGCGAGGGTGTGCGGCAACACGTCATCGGGCTGCTGAAGTCGCAATTCCCGCATCTGCGCGGCCGTGTGAAACTGCTGCCGAACGGACCGCCGGTGCCGTATCCGGTGCAGTTCCGCGTGATGGGCCCGGACATTGGCGGGGTGCGCAAGATTGCCGATCAGGTCAAGGCCATCATGAGCGCCAATCCGAACACCGTCGGCGTGAACGACAACTGGAACGAGAACGTCAAGGTGCTGCGCCTGGACATCGACCAGGACAAGGCGCGCGCGCTGGGTGTGTCGACCGGTTCCATCTCGCAGGTCACGCAGACGGTGATGTCCGGCGCGCCCATCGCCCAATACCGCGACGGCGACAAGCTGCTCGACATCGTGATGCGTCCGCAGGAGGACGAGCGCAACACGCTCGACGCACTGCAGCGCGTGCAAGTCCCGACCAGCAGTGGCCGCACGGTGCCGCTGACGCAGGTGGCGCGAGTTGGTTTTGCGTGGGAACCCGGCGTGATCTGGCGTGAGAACCGCGACTACGGCATCACCGTGCAATCCGACGTGGTGGACGGCGTGCAGGGCCCGACCGTGACCGCGCAGATCAACCCGCTGCTCGACAAGATTCGCGCGGACTTGCCGCCGGATTATCAGATCAAGATTGCCGGCGCAGAAGAGGAAAGTGCCAACGCGGGTGCGTCCATCGCTGCACAGATGCCGCTGTGCATTTTCATCATTTTCACGCTGCTGATGCTCCAGCTGCACAGCTTCTCGCGCTCAGTGATGGTGTTCCTGACCGGGCCGCTGGGGCTGATTGGCGCGGCAGCCACGTTGCTGCTGCTGCGCGCGCCGATGGGCTTTGTTGCGCAACTCGGTATTACGGCGCTGATCGGGATGATCATCCGTAATTCGGTCATTCTGGTGGACCAGATCGAGCAGGATGTGGCGGCCGGCGTGCCGACGTGGAATGCCATCGTCGAAGCGGCCGTGCGTCGTTTCCGGCCGATCATCCTGACTGCGGCGGCGGCGGTGCTGGCAATGATTCCGCTGTCGCGCAGCGTGTTCTGGGGCCCGATGGCCGCCGCCATCATGGGTGGCCTGATCATCGCCACGGTCTTGACGCTGCTGTTCTTGCCGGCGTTGTATGCGGCGTGGTTCCGCGTCAAGCGGCCCGATGCGCAAGCGGCCGCCCCGGCGGTCTGACGTTTGCGCCCCGGCAGCCGGTGCGAGGGAGGGGGAGTCGAACCCCTGCACTACGTCAAATCGGGTAGGGGATGGAAACCCCCGAACGACTGCGATATAATCGCGGGCTTCCTTTCCGGCGCCTCTGCTCAGGGGCGCCGCAATCCATCCGGCGAGGGTGGCGAAATTGGTAGACGCACCAGGTTTAGGTCCTGACGCCAGCAATGGTGTAGGGGTTCGAGTCCCCTCCCTCGCACCAAAAATCCCTTTGAAATCAATGTTTTAGATTTTCAGGTTGGCGAAAATCCAACCGCTTTTTGCCAGTTTCACGTCCGCTTTGCCAGCAAATTTGCCAGCATTTCCGGCGAACTTTTCCACCGCCCTGGAACCGGCCTCGGCATCCGCTGATGGCATCCACCGGCCGTAGACGCGCGCAATCATCGTCCAGTCCGCGTGGCCCATCTGCTTTGCGACCCACATGGGGTGTTCGCCGGCAGAGAGCATCGTCAACGCATAGGTGTGCCTGCCTGACAGTGGCAAGGCCAAAGCCGGGCAGAGCAAAGCCAAGAAGGCGGCCAAGGCGACCCACCTGGTCATTCCGGCGCAGCCCAAGTAACGAGACCCCGCGCGTTCGCAATTACGGCCGCATCCAAACAGCCCGCCACCCGGCGGGCTTTTTCATTTCCACGCCATGAACCAACAATCCTTGAGCAAGGCTGCAGCCTCGCCGCCTGCGCTCGCCTGTCCATGGAGGGCGCAGAGCCACCCCACGCGCTGGGCAGTGGGCGCATGAATGGCAGAGCAAACGGGTTGGGGCGCGCGGCTGCGCGTGGTTGCAGCAGGCGGCCCAACGCTGGATGGGAGGCCGCAAAGAATGACGATCAGCCAAAACGACGTGCTCACCGCCATTGACATCGTGGCGCTTGTGGCCAGCGGGATGCGGAGAAACTGAGGTATCTGCGGGGAGGGAGGGGCGCTTGCTGCAGCCGGAGTTTGCGCTCCACAGGTGCCAGTGAGGCCCAAATTGTGGGTGCAAGGCGGGCGGCGCCCACGAAACGAACGTGCTGGGCCGCGCTCGGGCGACCTCTCGAAAAAATGCAGGTGATTTCCTTTGGACATTCGCATAGAATGCGAACGCGAATTGTTCCTATTAGGGGTAGTCGTACTTTTCGTGCAAAATCTGGCGGTTTCCCCACAAAGCCTTTATC
>OBNK01000342.1_pt1 | contig 10679 bp, 5 predicted proteins | sample 1670161 | NCBI WGS metagenome assembly OBNK01 (sample SAMEA104232304, study PRJEB22302) | sediment metagenome | biome: forest; feature: aquifer; material: sediment | place: USA | collected 2011-08-07 | depth 0.01 m
GCCATTGCCATCGGCAATCGCATAAACCCGCAGCATGGCCGGGCGCGAGCCAATGCGGCCGCCGCCATGGCCGTCGGGTTCCCAGCACGGCATATGCGAGAGCGGCAGCGGCGCCTGCACGGTATAGCGATCGGGCGACGCGTCGATGCGCGCGCGCCAGTCCGCCAGCGTCTGCAGCCCCTGCTCCATGCCAAGCGGCGCGTCTGCAGGCGTGCGCGGATAGGTGGGCATCACGAACGCTTCGTCAAGCAGACCCAGTGCCTCCTGCCACGCCGGCGCCTCGCCGCACCACCAGCTCGACACCGCCGGCAGGACCAGCGGTTCGCCGAGCAACGCCTGCGCCACGCCGGGCAGGAAACCGTGGATCGCGGGCGACTCGAGAAAGCCAGAGCCCGGCACGTTCGACACCATCACATTGCCCGCACGCATCGCTTCGAGCAGGCCCGGCACGCCGATCATCGAATCGCCGCGCAGTTCGAGGGGGTCGCAGAACACATCGTCGAGGCGACGCAGGATCACGTCCACGCGCTCCAGACCGCCGAACGTCTTCAGATAGACCACGTCATTGCGCACGGTCAGGTCCTTGCCTTCGACCAGGGTGATGCCGAGATAGCGCGCCAGGAACGTGTGCTCGAAGAACGTCTCGTTGTATGGCCCCGGCGATAGCAGCACGATCTGCCGCCCCGCCTGCAAGGGTCTCGGGCTGCCGGGCTCGCCCCCCAGCGGCGTCAGCGGCGTCAGCGGCGCCAGCGCGAGTGTGGAGATCAACTGGGCGAACGCCTGCGGGAGCCGCCGCACACGCATCTCGCGGAACGCCTCGGCGAACTGGCCCGAGACGATCAGGCGATTTTCGAGCGCATAGCCCATGCCGGACGGCGTCTCCGTCCGATGCGCAATCACGGTCCAGCCGCTCGCGGTATGGACGAGGTCGACTGCCACGGTCTGCAGGTAGCTGCCACCCGGCGGCCGGTATCCCTTTAGTGGCCGCATGTAGCCGGGATGCCCGTAGACGAGCCCCGGTGGCAGCAGGCCGCGCTTGAGCAGCAGCTGTGGGCCGTAGATGTCGGCCATGATCGCGTTGGCCAACGTCGCGCGCTGCGCCACGCCCGCTTCGATAGTGGCCCAGTCCTGCTCCGGCACCAGAAGCGGAAACACTTCGAGTTGCCACGCGCGCGCGCCATCGCCCTGGTCGGCACGGATGTTGTACGTGACGCCGTTCTGGCGAATCTGCCGCGCCACGGCAGACGCGTGGGCATTCAGTACGTCTGGCGGTGGATCGCCGAGTACCGAGAAGAAGCGTGCCCAGCATTCGCGCAACGCGCCATCTGGCAGGCGCAACTCGTCGAGGTGGCCATCCGGCACGGGCAGCGCCAGTTGGCCAGCCATCAGGGCAGGCGCATCGGGTCCTTCAAGAGGCAGTGACGACTGCGAGGGCAAGGGCTACGGTCTCCGGGATGCATCGGCGCAATGCGCTGCGAGTATGACAGGATCGGCGCTCGCGTCGCGCATAGCGCTCACATTGGGCCCTTCGCGGGCTGCGCCCCCTCGTCCTGCAGCGAACGCAGCTTGGCCAGCGCGCCCGGATCGCCATGCGCGGCGGCACGGGCGTACCAGAGCTTGGCCTGTTCGATATCGCGATCCACCACCCCCGGATACCCGCGCTCGTAATAGCTGGCGACGATGTACTGCGCGCCTTCGTCGCCGGCTGCGGCGGCCTTGCTGTACCAGTGGAACGCGCGACCGTAGTCGAGGGGCACGCCCCGGCCGGTGAAGTAATTGGTGGCGAGCGCCACCTGCGCCTGCACATGTCCCCCCTGCGCCGCGAGTTCATACCAGCGGTTGGCCTCGGGCAGCGACTTCGGCACCACGTCACCGCGTTCGTACAGATCGCCGAATGTGAACTGCGCGTGGGTCATCTGGTTGTCCGCCGCGCGGCGCAGCCAGACCAGCGCCTCCTGCGGCTTCGCCGGCGTGCCTTCGCCACGCAGCAACATCATCGCGTAGTCGAACTGGGCCAGCCGGTTGCCCTTCTGCGCGGCCGCTGCAAAGCCCTGGATCGCCACCTCGAAATTGCCAGCCTCGTAGGCGGCCACCGCCGCCTGGGTCTGTTCCTGTGCCGGTTGCGGTCGCTCGGTGGCCGCGTAAGCACTCAAGCCGGACAGGGCGCAGGCCAGCGCCAGTGCAACGACGGACTGGCGGATCGTAGGGGCGGCAAGTTGCGACATGGCTGGCTCCGATCCGGCTAGGCGCGTCTGGGGGTGTTTGATTCAGTGTAGTGGGCGATCCGTGGGAACTTATATGTCGATAACAGATTATCGACTCAAATTATTCTTCGTTATTATTCGTCATTCTTATAATCTGGCTCAGCCGGCGAACCGGTATCCGACGCCCACCTCTGTCAGCAGATGCGCGGGCTGGGCCGGATCGACCTCGAGCTTGTGGCGCAGGTGGCCCATATAGACCCGCAGGTAGTGGCTGCTCTCCGAGTGCGAGGGGCCCCAGACCTCGCGCAGCAGTTCCCGGTGCGTCATGACCTTGCCACGATTGGCGATCAGCACGGCCAGCAGGCGGTATTCGATCGGCGTCAGATGCACCTGATCTTCGCCGCGCGTGACGAGCCGGTTGGCCAGGTCCACGCGCACGTCGCCGAACGTGATCTGGGGCGTGCCTTGTGGATTCGCCTTGGCGTGCCGGCGCAGCAGCACGCGCACGCGCGCCACCAGTTCACCGACGCCGAACGGCTTGGTCAGGTAGTCGTCCGCGCCCGCATCGAGCGCGGCGATCTTGTCGGCTTCGCCAGTGCGTGCCGATAGCACCAGCACAGGCACCTCGGTCCAGGTGCGCATCTCGCGGATCAGTGTCATGCCATCGCCATCAGGCAGGCCAAGGTCCAGGATCACCACATCCGGCTGGCGCGTGCCGGCGTCAATCAGGCCGCGCTTGAGCGTATCGGCCTCGTGCACCGTGCAGCCCTCGGACTGCAGCGATTCACGCACGAAGCGGCGGATGTGGGGTTCGTCCTCGACCAGCAACACGGTCGGCGAATAATCAAAAGGCATGTCAGTGATGATCCGGAATGGGTTCGTCCAGCGACTCTGGCTCGATAGCCGGTGGATTGCCGCGCGGCAGCGCCAGCGTGAATCGCGAACCATGTGGGTGGGCGGCCTCCACCCAGATGCGACCACCATGGGCCTGCATGATCGCCTCGCAGACCGCCAGGCCGAGCCCGACGCCGGAGGTGGCCGATTCGCGCTCGCCACGCGTGAATTTCTCGAAGATGTAGCGCTCCTGGCCCGACTGCACGCCCGGGCCTTCGTCTTCCACTGACAGTTGCACCTCGTCGCCCACCACCGCGCCGCGGATGCGGATGGCGGTGCCTGCCGGCGTGTACTTCGCCGCGTTCTCCAGCAGGTTGCACAGCACACGCTCCATCAGCACATCGTCGCACTCCACCAGCGGCAGCTCCACAAGATTCATCACTTCCACATGGTGCCGACCGAGCACGTCGCGCATCGACGCCAGCGCCGCGCCAATCAGTTCCTCAAGCGATTGCCAGCCACGCTTGAGCGCCAGGTCGTGATGCTGCAGGCGCGCCATGTCGAGCAGGTTGACGACCATCGTGCGCATCCGTTGTGCCTGAACGCGCATTGCCTCGACTGTCTCCGCGACGCTGGCCGGCAGCGGCATCTCCGCGCGCTGCAGCGTTTCGGCCATGCCGATCAGCCCGGTCAGCGGCGTACGCAGATCATGCGACACCGCGGCCAGCAGCGAACTGCGCAGCCGTTCCGACTCGATCGACACCAGCGCGCGCTGCGCCACGTCGACGTAATGGATACGCTCGATCGCGATCGCGATCAGCGTGGCAAAGACATCGGCCTGACGACGCAACGCCGGGTCCGCCAGCGCCCGCCACGCGCGCGGCTCCACGGCCAGCACGCCGCGCGTCTGCATCGGCGCCTTCAGCGGCAGATACAGCACCGTGCTGCCGGGTAGCGTGTGCGTGCCCGTGCCGGCAGGCTGACCGTGATCGAACACCCATTGCGCCAACACCTTGTCGATGGCATCGCCTTTGCCTGTCCGCGGCTCCGGTGTCTTTTCTCCGCCGGCCATCGGCATGAGCCGTCCGTTCTCTGCGACGAGGAAAAAAGTGCCATCCGCGTCAAAGGCGGCACGCAGGAAGCGACCGCCGATCTCGACGATCTGCTGCGCCGTCAGCGCAGCGGACAACTCGCGCGCCAGCTCATAGAGCGTGCGCGCATCGGTTTCGCGCCGCACGGACACCTGAGCCTGCTCGCGTAGTCCCGCCGTAAGCTGGCCGATCACCAGACCAACCGTCAGCAGCACGAAGAACGTCAACAGGTACTGCACGTCGCTGACGGCGAACGACATTCTCGGCGGCACGAAGAAAAAGTCGAACGCCGCCACCGAAATCACCGATGCCAATGCCGCCGGTCCCCGGCCATGACGCAACGCCACGCCTACCACGGCAACCAGGAACAGCATCGCGATATTGACCAGGTCGAACCAGGGTCTGGTCAACGTCGACAGGAACGTCGCCGCCATGCACCAGACCACGGCCCAGCCATAGTTATGACGGCGCACGCGGGCCAACTCGGCTTCGGCCTCCGCATCGTGCGCCTCGGTGGATAGCCCCTCCTGGACTCGCGGACGCAGGTCCGCCCGTGTGGAGTCGGCCGCCACCCTGATCACGTCGATCTCCGGGCAACCCGCCGCCAGCGCATCGGCGAACATCTGCCGGCCGAACAGCCGGTTACCGACACCAAGCAACGGCGACAGCGCACGGGCCAGCAAGGCACGCCCCTTGTCGATCCAGTTCCCTCGCGCATACCAGTCGGCGGGGGCACGGCCAAGCAGCACCTTGGTCAGGTTGTGGCGTCGCACGTAGCCTGCCACCGCCTTGACCATGTCGTTGCCGGCGAGCGTCTCCGTGCGGGCCCCCAGTTCCTCTGCCAATTGCATGGCGGCGCGCATGCGCGCGCGGACCTCGTTGGATGGCGGCATCAACTGGGGCGTGGCGATCGTCACCACATGCCAGTCGCAATCGAGCTGGCCCGCCAGACGCTGCGCGCTGCGCACCACCTGCTCGGCATCGTCGCCGGCGCCGATGCACGCCACCAGGGCTTCCCGCGTGCGCCAGACCAGATCGATCGATTCGGCATGTCGATACGCGCGCACATCGTCGTCGACGCGATCGGCGGTCCGCCGCAACGCGAGTTCGCGCAGCGCGATCAGGTTGCCTTTGCGGAAGAAATTACGTGCGGCGTGGCGCGCCTGATCGGGCAGGTAGACCTTGCCCTCGCGCAGCCGGCGCAGCAGTTCATCGGCGGGCAGGTCCACCAGCACCACTTCGTCGGCGCCGTCGAACACCGCATCGGGCACGGTCTCCCAGACGCGCACACCGGTGATGCCACCCACGGCCTGATTGAGGCTGTCCAGGTGCTGCACATTGACCGTGGTCCAGACGTCGATGCCCGTGGCCTGTAGTTCCTGAATGTCCTGCCAGCGTTTCGGATGCCGGCTGCCCGCGGCATTCGAATGCGCGAGTTCATCCACCAGAATCAGCGCGGGGCGTCGGGCCAGCGCGCCGTCGAGATCGAACTCCGCCAGGACGCGGTCCCGATATGGAACCTCGCGCAGCGGCAGGCGCTCGAGTCCATCGAGCAGAGCCTCGGTCTCGGCGCGGCCATGTGTCTCGACCACGCCGACCACCACGTCCACGCCCTGCTCGCGCAACGCACGCGCGGCGCCCAGCATGGCAAAGGTCTTGCCAACGCCGGCCGACGCGCCAAAGTACACGCGCAGTTTGCCGCGAGCGGCACGCGCGCGCTCCGCCTGCATGCGTTGCAGCAGGGCGTCGGGGTCCGGGCGGGCGTCTGGATCGGTCATCGGCAACGGCGGTTGGTGGCGATGATTGTGCCACGCAGGCGATTGCCATGCGTACATGCGTCTGTCCCCAACTCCACACACGGGAGGGCGGGGCAAACCATCAGCGTTTCACAGGCCTTCGGCGTTCCCCCGGCTCCCGCCTGCACGGGCAGGGCAAGGGCGAGGGGAAGACGGAGGGCAAACCAGGTATCAACGGCCACCAGATCTATTTCAGCCCATCCAGCGCCAGGTTCAGCGCAAGCACATTGACCGCCGGCTCGCCAAGCACCGCCAGACCAGGGTCTTTGGTATTGGCGGCGATCAGCGCCTCGACCTTCTCCAATGACACACCGCGCAGCCGCGCCACGCGGGCCGCCTGGTACTGCGCCGCTGCCGGGCTGATATGCGGATCGAGACCGCTGCCCGAGGCCGTCACCAGATCCACCGGAACCGGCGCCTTGTTGTCCGGATCCGCTTCCCTGAGCCCGTCTATACGTGCTTTCGCGGCGTCCGTCAGCGCCGGATTGGTCGGCCCCAGGTTTGAGCCACCTGATGCCGTGGCGTTGTAAGACATCGGCGCCGTAGCCGACAGGCGGCCCCAGAAGTACTTCGGGTCCGAGAACGGCTGGCCGATCAGTTCGGAACCGACCGTCTTGCCATCCTTGACGATCAACGAGCCTGCTGCCTGATGCGGAAACACCGCGCGCGCGATGCCGGTGACAACGCCGGGATAGAGCAGGCCGGTCACCACCGACAGCACGATGAAAACAGTCAGCGCCGGACGCAGCAGCCCAGTCTGACGCGGCACCTGCGCGACGGTATTGCTTTGTGTAGTCATTTGCGATTCTCCTTGCGATGCTCAGACCCAGCCGAACATCGTCAGCAACATGTCGATCAGCTTGATCCCGACGAACGGCACCACGATGCCACCCAGGCCATAGATCAGCAGGTTGCGGCGCAGCAGCACCGCCGCGCCCAGCGGGCGGTACACCACGCCGCGCAACGCCAGCGGAATCAGCGCGACGATGATGAGCGCATTGAAGATCACGGCGGACATGATGGCCGAGCCCGGTGTCGACAGCCCCATCACGTTGAGCAGGTTGAGCTGCGGATAGGTGGTCGCGAACGCGGCCGGGATGATGGCGAAATACTTGGCCACGTCGTTGGCCACGCTGAACGTGGTCAACGACCCGCGCGTCATCAGCATCTGCTTGCCGATCTCTACGATCTCGATCAGCTTGGTTGGATTGCTGTCCAGGTCGACCATATTGCCGGCCTCGCGCGCGGCCTGCGTGCCGCTGTTCATCGCCACGGCCACATCGGCCTGCGCCAGCGCCGGTGCATCGTTGGTACCGTCGCCGGTCATCGCCACAAGACGCCCTTCGCTCTGGTACTCGCGAATCAGCGCCAGCTTGGCCTCTGGCGTGGCCTCGGCGAGGAAGTCGTCGACACCGGCCTCGGCCGCGATCGACGCAGCGGTCAACCGGTTGTCGCCGGGGATCATCACCGTGCGGATACCCATCTTGCGCAGTTCGACAAAGCGCTCGCGGATGCCGGCCTTGACGATGTCCTTGAGCTCGATCACGCCGAGCACTCGCACCGATTCCTCGGTACCCTGCGCGATGGATTCCGCCACCACCAGCGGCGTGCTGCCCGCGCGCGCCACATCATCGACGGCCTGCATCACCACATCGGGGAACTTGCCCGCGCGCTCGGTCACGTAGCGGCGCACCGCATCGGCCGCGCCCTTGCGCACGCTGCGCACGATCTGGCCATTGGCCACGTCGACACCGCTCATGCGCGTCTGCGCGGTGAACGGCACGAACACCGGCGCTGCCAGTCCCCGCTCGCCCATCTCCGGCGCGCTCACGTCTGACTGCTGGCGTGCCAGCACAACGATGCTGCGGCCTTCCGGTGTTTCATCGGCCAGCGACGACAGCCACGCGGCCTCGGCGAGCTGACGCTCGGTAACGCCGGGCGCACAGATAAAGCGCGAGGCCTGGCGATTGCCATGTGTGATCGTGCCGGTCTTGTCGAGCAGCAGCACGTCGACATCGCCCGCCGCTTCCACCGCGCGGCCCGACGTGGCGATCACATTCGCTTCCATCATGCGGCTCATGCCGGCTACGCCGATCGCCGACAGCAGGCCACCGATCGTGGTCGGAATCAGGCAGACCAGCAGCGCCACGAGCACCGTCACCGAGACCGGCACGCCGGCCTTGGTCACCAGCACCGCGTAGAGCGAATACGGCTGCAGCGTGGCTGTGGCCAGCAACAGCACCAGCGTGAGCCCCACCAGCAGGATCGTCAGCGCGAGTTCGTTCGGTGTCTTCTGGCGCTTGGCACCTTCGACCATGCTGATCATGCGGTCGATGAAGCTCTCGCCGGGGTTGGCCGTGATGCGCACGATGATCCAGTCCGACAGCACACGCGTGCCACCAGTGACCGATGAGAAGTCGCCACCCGACTCACGGATCACCGGCGCCGATTCGCCGGTGATGGCGCTTTCATCGACCGACGCCACGCCCTCGATGACTTCGCCATCGCCAGGGATCATGTCGCCGGCCTCGACGAGCACGACATCGCCCTTGCGCAGTTCCGTGGCCGCACGCTGCTCGGTAGCCCCCTGCGCGCGCGCATCGCGATGGCCGGCGCGCACCACGCGTGCCATGGTGGTGGTCTTGAGTCCGCGCAGCGCAGCGGCCTGCTGCTTGCTGCGACCTTCAGCCAGTGCTTCGGCGAAGTTCGCAAACAGTACCGTGAACCAGAGCCATACCGTCACGGCCAGGATGAAGCCTGCCGATTCGCCACCCGGCGTCGGGTGCAGCCAGGCACGCACGCACAGGATCGACGTCAGGATGCTGCCGGCGTAGACCACGAACATCACCGGGTTGCGCAACTGATCGCGTGGATTCAGCTTGCGGAAGGCATCGATGATGGCCGGCTTCACCAGCTCGGGCGACATCATGCCGCGCGAGGGACGCGGATGGCCTGGCAGGCCGCCGCCTGTCATCACCGTGGAACCCGGTGCCGGATTGCGCGACGCCGTGCCGGCAGCGCTGGAGCGTGTCGCGGTGGATTGTTGTTGCATGTGCGATTCTCCGCAGGATTACTTGGCAGCCGCGGTCACCGCCGCGGGCTGCAGTTGCTCCGCCACCGGCCCCAGGGCCAGCGCCGGCACATAGGTCAGCGCGCCAACCAGCAGCACCGAACCCACGAGCAAAACGATGAACAGCGGGCCATGCGTCGGCATGGTGCCGGCCGTGACCGGCGTACGGCGCTTGGCGGCCAGCGAACCGGCCATCGCCAGCACCGGCACGATGATCCAGAAGCGCCCGAACCACATAGCCGCAGCCAGAAGCGTGTTGTAGAAGGGTGTGTTGGCGGAAAGGCCGGCAAACGCGCTGCCGTTGTTGTTCGACGCCGACGACAGCGCATACAGGATCTCGGAGAAACCGTGCGTGCCCGGGTTGAACACGCCGGCGCGACCCGGCTCCAGCATCACCGCGATGGCGGTACCCACGAGTACGAGCAGCGGCGTGACCAGGATCGCCACGGCGGTCATCTTCATCTCGTAGGCCTCGATCTTCTTGCCGAGGTACTCGGGCGTGCGTCCAATCATCAGGCCCGCGATAAACACGGCCAGCACGGCGTACACGAGCATTCCGTAGAGGCCCGATCCCACGCCGCCAAACACGACCTCACCCAGTTGCATCAGCAACATCGGCACCAGACCGCCAATGGCCGTGAACGAGTCGTGCATGGCGTTGACCGCGCCGCACGAAGCGGCGGTCGTGATCGTGGCGAACAGCGAAGTGGCCGATATGCCGAAGCGCACTTCCTTGCCTTCCATGTTGCCGCCTGCCTGCAGTGCGGACGCGGCATGGTCGATCGACAGAGACGACAGGGCCGCCGTGATGTGCTGCTCGGACGCCATCGCCGCCACGGCCATCACGACGAAGATCACCGTCATCGAGGCCAGCACGGCCACGCCCTGACGCCGGTCCCGCACCATCTCGCCAAACGTGAAGCACAGGGCCGCCGGGATCAGGAAGATCGCCAGCATCTCGATGAAATTGGACAGCGGCGTCGGGTTCTCATAGGGGTGCGCCGAGTTCGCGTTGAAGAAGCCGCCACCATTAGTGCCGAGCATCTTGATCGCTTCCTGCGAAGCCACGGGCCCCATCGCCAGCGTCTGCGTGGTCGTCTTCATCGCCTCTGTCACGGGCTTGCCTTGCGGGTCGAGCACGGGCTGGCCCGCCGCGTCGACCTTGGGCTGCGTGTACTCGACCGCCGTGACGAGATTCGCGTCCTTGTAGCCGTCGAAGTTCTGGATCACGCCCTGGCTGACCAGCAGCAGCGCTGTGATCACCGACAGCGGCAGCAGCACGTAGAGCGTGGTGCGCGTGATATCGACCCAGAAGTTGCCAATCGTGGCCGAGGTATGGCGCGCGAAGCCACGGATCAGAACGAAGACCACGGCAATGCCAGTGGCTGCGGAGACGAAGTTCTGGACCGTCAGCGCCAGCATCTGCGTCAGGTAGCTCATCGTCGACTCGCCGCTGTAGCCTTGCCAGTTCGTATTGGTGACAAAGCTGATGGCGGTGTTGAACGACGAATCGGGCGAGACCGCGCCAAACGCCTGCGGATTCAGTGGCAGCAAACCCTGCACGCGCTGGAGCGCGTAGACGGCGATCACGCCGATCACATTGAAGACAAGCACCGCGATGGCGTATTGCTTCCAGCCCATTTCGGCATCGGCACGCACACCGGCCACGCGATACAGCACGCGC
>OBNK01000359.1_pt1 | contig 10439 bp, 8 predicted proteins | sample 1670161 | NCBI WGS metagenome assembly OBNK01 (sample SAMEA104232304, study PRJEB22302) | sediment metagenome | biome: forest; feature: aquifer; material: sediment | place: USA | collected 2011-08-07 | depth 0.01 m
AATTCGCTGGGCAACCTCGCGGGCTTCCTGAGCCCCTACGCCGTCGGCTGGCTGAAAGACGCCACGCAGAGCACCGATTCGGGCATGTACATGCTGGCCACGTCGATGGTGCTGGGTGCGATCCTCACGCTTTCCGTACCAGCACGGATGGTGAACAAATAGGCGCCGTCACCAGCAAGAAAAAAGGCCGGGATGATCCCGGTCTTTTCTCATTTCACGGCAAGCAATGCGCTTTGCCGATAGTGGCGCTGGGCGTCTTCCATGCGCTCCGTCTGCTCGAACATCTGTGCAAGCGCCAGATGCGCATGGGCGCGCAGGCTGCCGGAGTGATCGGCATCGGCATATTTCAGTGCCGACTCCAGGTTCGACTGCGCCTTGCCCCAGAGCTGCTCCTTGAAGCACAGCATGCCAAGCGTGTAGAACAGTTCGGCATCCACCGGATGCTGGGCGAGCCATTTCTCTGCTTGCTGGATCAGCGGCAGCGCCTTGCCCGGCACTGCGCAATCGGCATAGCGGCGGATCAGGCGGCCATCCCAATGGGTCTTCAGGCCCTCTTCGACGATGCGCTTGGCATCATCGGTGCGACCGAGTTGCGCGAAGTACAGCGCCGCCTGCGAAGCGATGCGCGGCGAACGGCGTTCTTCCGTGGTCAACTCGCGCCAGAAGCCGTTCAGGGCATCGGCATCGTGGCGGCGCTCGGCCAGCAGCGTTTCACAGGCCATCTGCTTGAGTCGTGCGGCCAGCACGGAATGGATGGCGTTGCGCTTTTCCAGTGCACGCGTCAGGCGCAGCACCTCGCTCCAGTTCTTCAGATGCTGGTGAGCACGCAAGGCAATGCGTTGCGCCTGAATCTGCCGCGCCCCCTGCGATTGCAGTTGCGCGATCTTCTCGAGCGCGCCTTCCGCATCGCGAGCGTCAACCAGCAGTTCGGCCATCGACACAAGCTTCGCCTGCTCACGATCGGGCGAGGACACTTCGGCCATCCACGCGTCGCGGCGCTCGGTCTCCTGCATGCGGTGCGCGGCACGGGCACCGATCAGCGCGGCCGTCTCGCGCTGAGGCTCCCACGCCTGGGCTTCTCGCGCCTGGCGCTCCGCATGGCCGAAGCGGCCGGCAAACAGGCTTTCCATTGCTTCACGCAGCGCCGCCGATGCCTTCAGGATGCGGTTGCGCTCGCGATACGCCGCTGCACGCGCCGGCATACCCGCCACATGGTGGAAAAGGCGCATCACGAGATGCAGCACCACGAACGTCGCCAGCAGCGCAGCCAGCACGAAGTTGAGCGACATCTCCACCCGGTACGGCGGGTAGAACAGCACGACGTTGCTCAGATTGAGTTCGGTAAACAGCGCCAGCCCCACGGCGGCGGCAAACAGGAGCGCGACCCAGAATACCCAGCGCATGCTCACTCCTTGCCCGAACCGCGCACGGCGGCAAGGCTGTCAGCTAGCGTTGGAACCTGCAGCGTGCCAACCGTCGCGCGCGCCTGCGACAGTTGATTCTGCACTGTGGTCACGCGCGAAGACTGCGTATCAAAGTAGCGCGCGAGCAGCGTATCAGCGCGCCCCAGATCGGCGCGGAACACGGCTTCATTGCGCGAGAGCAACGCCAGGCGCGCATTCATCAGGCGCAGCTTGAGGTTTTCGCGCAGGAACCACGCTTGGTCGGAAGACAGCAGCAGTGCCTCGGTCTGATCGACGCGGCGCACCTGTACGATCTGGCCGAGTTCGCCGCGCACGTCGTTCCACAGGCGGCCCCACCAAGCGCGCACGCCTGCCGACCATCCGGCGTTTGGCGGCGTCGAGGCAACGGGCGCCGACGCAGCGTGTGCCTTGGCATTCTTCGAGGGTTTCGCCACAGTATGCGGCGCCTGCGCAGCCTGTTCCGCCTCCAGCGGCTGGGCCGACGAGACGAGCGGCAGCGTATCGACCGCGTTGATGGCGTCATCCAACCGCAGCGCAGCACCGGCCAGATCAAACGACGGCATCGCCTTGAGCTTGGCCATGTCGCGCGATACCGCCCGACGCACGGCGTTGAACTGCGGCTTGTCGAGCGTGGCCAGGCGCGCGTCGATCGTTTGCAGCGCAGCCAATGCACCCGCGACGTTGCCGGTCAGTTGCAGTTGTTCAGCGGTCACTTCCAGCGAACGCTGGATCTCGGCGCGCTGCCAGTCATCGCGGTTGCGCAGGAGGTCTTGATTGGCCTGCTCCAGCGCTGCCTGGCGATCGCGCGTTTCAGCGGTGCGGGCATCCAGCGCGCCAAACTTCTGCTGCAGCTGGGAAACCGAATCCTGATCGGCCCGCGAGAGCACGCGCATCTCCTGCGCCAGCGCCTCATTCGTTTGGGCGCGCTGACGGATCTCGCGTGCAAGGCGTTCGTTGCGCACCTGTAGCGCGGCCACTGCCGCCACGACCGCGACCAGCGCCACCCAGATGAGCCAACCGCCACGGCGCGGCGCATGGTTGACCGTCATGGTGGGCGCAAACGCAGCCGGCGGAGCAGCAGGCGCAGGACTCGGCTTGACGGCTGCGGGCGCTGGCGTTGAAGCGGGAGCGGACGAGGGAACGGGAGTCTGCGTCACAGTGGAAGAAGAAGTAGACGGGTTTGAATCATCCGGCACCGTTGCTGGGGCATGCTCGGGAGCCCATATCGGCCCGGCCCAGGCGAGCACGCTGGCGAGGAGCCGGTCGTCGCCGGCGCCGGTCAGCGTCACATCGCGGAAACCCAGCGATTCGGCCTGTTCGACGATGCGGGCGTGCGAAGCAAAGCATGGCGCGCCGTGCAGCGTATCGAGATCAGCGGGCGACAGATTGGCGCGGGCCAGCTCATCAAGATTGCGGACGGCCTCGGAGCTGGTGAGCGTCCAGGCGTGGCGGGACGAAAGCACGGCACGCAACGCAAGCCACGCAGCGGCATCGGGCACCGGTACGCTGCGGCGATAGGCTTCCGCCGTACGGACCGATGCACCGGCTTCGCGCAGCTGATCGGCCAGCCACTCACGGCCACCGTTGCCGCGCACGATCAGCACTTCACGGCCGCTCAGCGAGGGCACATCCAGCCGCGCGTAGAGCGCCTCGGAATCCTGGCGGGCGTCGTCGGCATGCGTGTCGGGCTTGATCACACGGTGCGCGGGCGGCGCGACCCCGTGCGTGGCAAGCGCCTGTGCGCTCGCGGGCCCCACTACTGCCACCGGTACTTCCTGCGGCCAGCGGAAGCCTTCCGGCATGGCGGAAAATGCCTGCTGCACGGCGTTGGGGCTGACGAACACGACCAGCGCATAGCGCGACGGATCGCCCAGCGCGGCACGCAAGTCGTCGAGATTGGGCGTCGGCGCAATGTCGAGCAGCGGAAACTGGTGCGTGCGCAGGCCGTGGCGCTCAAGCGCCGCCACCAGCATGGGCGCCTGTGCGCGCGGACGCGTGACCACCACCACGGGCGGGGTTGCCGATTGAACAGGCGGCGTGCTGGAAGCGGGCGACGATGGTGACAAGCGCGGTGGCAAGTGGTCGTCCATGGCGAGCCGTGGGATTCAGGTAGCGGGTGGGGCGTCGGCGCCCAGCATGGCAAGGATGTCGCGTGCGCCGCCGGCCAGCATCTGCTGGGCGACGCGCACGCCCAGTGCGTCGGCTTCGGCCAGCGTAGATGGCGTGGCTTCGCCATCCGCGGCGAGTTTGCGGGTGCCGTCCTGCGAAGCAACAAAGGCGCGCAGGCGCAGCGTGCCGCCGTCCGACCACTGCGCGAACGAGGCGAGTGGCACCTGGCACGAACCGCCGAGAATGCGCGAAACAGCGCGTTCAGCCGTCACGGCCAGTGCAGTGGGCTCATCGTGCAGGGGCGCGAGGCAGGCTCGCACGTCTGCGCGATCGGCGCGAATTTCGATGCCGAGCGCACCTTGCCCGGCTGCCGGTAGCGATTCTTCCGGCGCGATGGTCGAGCGAATGCGATCGACCAACCCCAGCCGCTTGAGCCCCGCAGCGGCCAGGATGATGGCAGCGTAGTCGCCGCGATCGAGCTTGCCGAGGCGCGTATCGAGGTTGCCCCGCAGCGGCTGGATCACCAGATGCGGAAACCGAGCCCTCAACGAGGCCTCGCGGCGCAGGCTCGACGTGCCCACCACGGCGCCGGCAGGCAGCGAGGCCAGATCAGCGTAGTCGTTGGAAATAAAGGCGTCGCGCGGGTCTTCGCGTTCGAGGATGGCCGACAGCGCAAAGCCTTCCGGCAATTCCATCGGCACATCCTTGAGCGAATGTACGGCGAGATCTGCGCGCCCCTCGGCCAGCGCGACTTCCAGTTCCTTCACGAACAAACCCTTGCCCCCCACCTTCGCGAGGGAGCGGTCGAGAATCTGGTCGCCGCGCGTGGTCATTCCAAGGATGGACACGTCGCACGCGGGATAGTATTTTTGCAATGCAGCACGCACGTGTTCGGCTTGCCAGAGGGCTAGCCGGCTCTCGCGCGAGGCAATGACCAGCTTGGTCGGCGCCTGGGCTGCAGGAGTCGTTGCAAGCTGGGATTGACGGGAAGTCGGGCGGGCGTTGGAAGACATGCGGCAATGGTAGCACGCAGCATTTTCGCGACAGTCCGGCTATCACGTTGAAGTGATACAGAAACGAGGGCCGTTCAGGCACCTTCGAGCACCCAACCTAGGAGACACCATGACGCAGCCCGCCGCGCGCCGCGCTTCCTCGCGCGCGACCACCGCCCGCAAGGCTTCCGCCGCCCCCGCCAAGACCAGCAAGGCCACGAAGGCCATCAAGGCTGCCAAGCCCGCCGCCAAACCGGTGGCCAAGGCCAATGGCGCGGACGAAGCCAATGGCGCATCACTCGGCCCCACTTCCCGGCGCTCGTCGGGCAGCGCCGCGGCCAAGGATCAGCCGCTGAAGGAAGACATCCGCTTTCTGGGCCGCCTGCTGGGCGACGTGCTGCGTGAACAGGAAGGTGGCGCCGCCTTCGAAACCGTCGAGACGATCCGCCAGACCGCCGTGCGTTTCCGCCGCGACGGCGACCGCCAGGCCGAGCAGGAACTCGACCGCCTGCTGAAAGCCTTGTCGCGTGAGCAAACCAACTCCGTGGTGCGCGCGTTCAGCTACTTCTCTCACCTGGCCAACATTGCCGAAGACCAGCACCACAACCGCCGCCGCCGCGTGCATGCGCTGGCGGGCTCGCCACCGCAGCCGGGCAGCATGATGCGCGCGCTGCTGTCGGTGGCCGACGAGGGTGTCTCGGGTGAGACGCTGCGCCGCTTCTTCGATGCCGCGTTGATCGTGCCCGTGCTCACGGCCCACCCGACCGAGGTGCAGCGCAAGAGCATTCTCGATGCACAGCGTGAAATCGCCCGCCTGCTGGCCGAACGCGACACGCCGCTGACCACCCGCGAGCGTGAACGCAACACGACGCTGCTGCGCGCGCACGTGACCAAACTGTGGCAGACACGCATGCTGCGCACCACGCGTCTGATGGTGGCCGACGAGATCGAAAACGCGCTGTCGTACTACCAGACGACGTTCCTGCGCGAGATTCCCGCGCTGTACCGCGAACTGGAAGAGGACGTCGCTGCCGTATTCCCGCGCCGTGGCGCACGTGGCGAACCCACCCCGTTGGCGCCGTTCTTCCAGATGGGCTCGTGGATCGGCGGCGACCGCGACGGCAACCCCTTCGTCACGGCAGAAACCCTGCGCTACGCCGCCCGCAAGCAGGCCAGTGTGATCCTTGCGTGGTATCTGGAAGAGATCCACGCGCTGGGCGCCGAACTGTCGATGTCGACATCGCAGGTGGATGTGAGTGCTGAATTGCTGGCGCTGGCGGAGCAGTCGCCCGATCGATCGGAGCATCGCTCGGATGAGCCGTACCGCCGCGCGCTGATCGGCGTGTATGCGCGCCTGGCTGCGACGTGCCGCGAGCTGACCGGTGAAGACGCCGGCCGCCACGCCGTCGGCCCGGCCCCGGCTTACACGAGCGCGGAAGAGCTGCGCGCCGACATCCAGATCGTCACCGATTCGCTGGCGGCACATCACGGCGAGGCACTGGCTGATGCGCGTCTGGCCTCGCTGGCGCGTGCGATCGATGTGTTCGGCTTCCACTTGTCGTCGATCGACTTGCGGCAGGTGTCTGACGTGCATGAAGCGACCGTCGCCGAGCTGCTGAAGGTGGCGGGCGTGGAAGGCGCGTACGCCGCACTGTCCGAAGCCGACAAGCGCACGCTGCTGCTGCGCGAGCTGCAACAGCCGCGTCTGCTGACGCTGCCGTTCCATGCGTACAGCGAGCAGACTACGCAAGAGATCGACATCTTCCGCGCCGCGCGCGAGGTGCGTGCCCGCTACGGCAACCGCATCGTGCGCAACTACATCATCTCGCACACCGAGACGCTGTCGGACCTGCTCGAAGTGATGCTGCTGCAGAAGGAAGCCGGCATGTTCCGCGCGAATGCCAATGGCGCTGGCGTGGGGCTGGACGTGATGGTGATCCCGCTGTTCGAGACCATCGAAGACTTGCGCAACGCCTCGCAGATCATGGGCGATCTGCTTGCCCTGCCCGGCTTCGATGCCGTACTGGCCGCGCAGGGCAACGAGCAGGAAGTCATGCTCGGCTATTCGGATTCCAACAAGGACGGCGGCTTCCTCACCTCCAACTGGGAGCTGTACAAGGCCGAGCTGGCGCTGGTGGAGCTGTTCGAGCGCAAGGGCGTGCGCCTGCGCCTGTTCCATGGCCGCGGCGGCACGGTGGGCCGAGGCGGCGGCCCGACCTACCAGGCCATCCTGTCGCAGCCGCCGGGCACGGTGAACGGGCAGATCCGCTTGACCGAGCAGGGCGAAATCATCTCCAGCAAGTTCGCCAACCCCGAGATCGGCCGGCGCAACCTGGAAACCATCGTCGCGGCCACGCTGGAAGCGACGCTGCTGCCCACGCGCAACCGCCCGAAAGGCCTGGAGGAGTTCGAAGCCGCGATGCAGGCGCTGTCGGACAACGCCTTTGCCGCGTACCGCAACCTCGTCTACGAAACCCCGGGCTTCAAGGACTACTTCTTCGCCACCACGCCCATCACCGAGATTGCCGACCTGAACCTCGGCTCGCGCCCGGCCTCGCGCAAGCTGATGGACAAGAAGCACCGCCGCATCGAAGACCTGCGTGCGATTCCGTGGGGCTTCTCATGGGGCCAGTGCCGTCTGCTGCTGCCGGGCTGGTTCGGTTTTGGCAGCGCGGTGCAGCGCTGGCTGGACGACGCCGGCAACGCAAAGGCCCGCGCCGCGCGCCTGACCACGCTCAAGCGCATGCACAAGCAGTGGCCGTTCTTTGCGAACCTGCTGTCGAACATGGACATGGTCCTGTCCAAGGCCGATCTGAACGTGGCCTCGCGCTACGCGCAGCTCTGCGACGACCGCAAGCTGCGTAACGCGGTGTTCTCGCGCATCTCGGCGGAGTTCGCGTTGACCGAGCAGATGCTGGCAGCCATCACAGGACAGTCGGAGCGCCTGGCCGACAACCCGCTGCTGGCACGCTCCATCAAGAACCGCTTCCCGTATCTCGACCCGCTGAATCACTTGCAGGTCGAACTGCTCAAGCGCTTCCGCTCGGGCAAGGCCGGCAGCGACGATGCACGCGTGCGGCGCGGCATCCATCTGTCGATCAACGGGATTGCCGCGGGCCTTCGCAATAGCGGCTGATCAGGCAGCCAGCGCGGTGGCGGCCGGGCGACGGCTGATCCACGCCATCGCCATCGCGCCGGCGTATGACAGCGTCATCAGGCCAAACACCATCGGCGCGGCGTGCGCCAGCCCTGGCACCACCGTGACGACCGCGCCCGCCGCCGCCACGCCCAGCAAACTGCCGGTCTGCCGCGCGGCGTTGAGCAAGCCCGACGCCGTGCCGGCCAACTCGCCCGGTGCCGCGGACAAGATGGTCGACGTCATGGGCGCAATCGCCAGCGCGGTACCGCCGCAAGCCACCATCGTCGCGCTCACCACCCACAGGTGCACGTGCCCCGTCAGCGCAGCCGACGTTGCCAGCAAACCCGCTGCGCCGATCAAAAGGCCGCCGAGCATCATCGCCGGCGTAGAAAAACGCGCCATCAGCTTGCCCGCGAAGATGTTGCCCGCCGACAGGCTCACCGCCATCGCCAGCATGACGAGGCCGGTCTGCACAAGACCGCGCGCGTGCGTGCCCTGCTCAATTGCATCGTCGAAGCGTTCGACGCGCCAAAAAAAACCGCCACACCGTAACGAGCAGCCGGTGTGGCGGCCCAACAAACCTCTTAGCTGATGAACGCCACCGGCACCGGGTCTTCACCCAGCACCGAGAGCAGCACCGCCCAATGCATCGTCTCGTCGCCCAGGATGCTGGCGGCGGCCTTGGCCAGGTCGCGCGTGTAGAAACTCGGCATCACCCCCAAGTAGGCCGAGGCAGCGCCCTTCTCCAGCCCGGCGGCAAAACGCAGCACGTCGGCCTGCGTCTTCAACTGGCTGACCGGGAAGTTGTATTCCGCCACCTTCTTTTCCATGACGGGCGTGCCGCCCAGCTTGGAGACCGTGCCCGCCAGCACCGATGCATGTGCCTTGTGGTGGCCCTGGAACTTCACCGCCGTTGCCAGTACGGGCTTTTGCAACAGGCCGCTTTCCGCGCCCACCTGATAGGCGGCGATGGCCTGATACTCGAGCCCGAGCGCCACGTTCAGGATGTTGACGTCGTCTTTCACGCTGCCCGATTGCGTCTGCGCCCACGCCGGCATCGACTGCCCCAGCGACACCGCCGCCAGCGAGCCCAGCGCCATCAGCCCCGGAGCGCGCAGCAGCACGCGGCGGCGCGCATCGATGCGCGGGTTCTCCCCTTCGAACAGATCCATCTCTTTGGTCGTATCCATCGTCCGTCTCCTTGCATGTGTTGGGAAGAAGCGCGACCCATATACTGCCGAGGTGCGGATCGCAGGCGTTTATCCAGCGCCTGATCGTTTGTACGAAGGGCGTACCCAACTGGATGCAATAAAACCTCAGCGCCTTTCACGTGAATTCACCCACGACCACGGTTTCTACCTACACTTTGGGCAAAACCGTCCACAGAAAACTGCCCACGTGCTCACCTATCAGCGCACCGCCGAAGACCCCGCCGCGCAACCTGCAGACCCGCCAGCGACGTCCGCAGCAGCGCGCCCCCCGAGCGCCGACGCTGAAGAGTTGGCCGCATTGCTGCAACGCATCAGCCTGGGCGACCGCGACGCCCTGCGCACGCTGTACACGCGCTGCGCACCGAAACTGTTTGGGCTCGCGCTGCGTATCTTGGTCAGGAAGGACTGGGCCGAGGACGTTTTGCAAGAAAGTTTCGTCAACATCTGGCGCCATGCCGGCGATTACCGCCCGCATCTGGCCGCCCCCATGACGTGGATGACCACCATCGTGCGCAACCGTGCACTCGACTGCCTGCGCCGGCAGCATGCCGAGCGCGTGCAGGAATCCGTGCCCCTGGACGAGGCCTACGCCGATGTCCTGGCCGACCACGCCCCTGGCCCTGCGGATATCGCGCTCGCCGGTCAGCAGGCCCGCGCGCTGGCCGAATGCCTCAAGCGCCTCGACCCGAAGCAACGCCAAGTCGTGTCGCTCGCCTATCTGCGTGACCTGTCGCACAGCGAGCTGGCGCAAACGCTCTCGCTGCCGCTGGGTACCGTCAAATCCTGGATGCGACGCGGGCTGGACCGCCTGCGCGAATGCCTCGGAGCACCGTGATGGACCCGCGCCGCCACCCCGATCTCGTCGACAAGCTGGCCGCCGAATATGCGGTCGGCACCTTGCGCGCCGGCGCACGCCGCCGGTTCGAGCAGATCCTTCGCCACGACGACGCCGTGCGCGCCACGGTTGAACGCTGGCAACGCTATCTGGCCGACTTGCCCGCGCTCCAGCCTGCCACGGCGCCGCTGCCGGAAATCCTCTGCCGCGTGGAAGTGCAACTCGGCTGGCGCGAGCCGACGCCGGCGCGGAAGGCGCTCTGGCAACGGATTTGGCAAGGCACCGGCTTCTGGCGCGGCGCCACCGCAGTCGCGGCGGTTGTCGCGGCGGTCGCGATCGGGCTGAACCTGCGGCTGGCGCAGCAATTGCGTGATGCACCTGTCGCCAACGCCGTGGCCGTGCTGCAGGACGCGCAGGCCCAGGCGGCCGTCCTCGTCACCTGGGATGCGCGCACCGGAACGCTATCGCTCAAGCGGCTGGATGCAACGCCGCTCAATACCGAACAGGCCTTGCAGCTCTGGGCGCTGCCCCCCGGCGGGCATCCGCAGTCACTTGGGGTGATCGGGCACCAGCGCGCCGTGCGGCTGACGGTAGCGCAGCCGTTGCGGCAGGTGCCGGCGCTCGCCATCAGCGTGGAACCGCGTGGCGGCTCGCCCAATCCGCAGGGGCCGACCGGGCCGGTGGTCTTCAAGGGCGCGCTGATCGACAGCACGCTGTAGGCACCCCGGC
>OBNK01000378.1_pt1 | contig 10162 bp, 6 predicted proteins | sample 1670161 | NCBI WGS metagenome assembly OBNK01 (sample SAMEA104232304, study PRJEB22302) | sediment metagenome | biome: forest; feature: aquifer; material: sediment | place: USA | collected 2011-08-07 | depth 0.01 m
GCCGATCGACTTCGATTCGACGCCTTCGGTCGATGTCGACGTGCCGGCCTATTACAAGAACAACCAGACCAGCCAGGAATTCCAGGCGCTGATCCATGGCGGCAAGCTCAACGGCATCCTGGGCTTCTACTATCTGGGCGCCAAGGCGACGACCGGCTTCGGCGTGCTGCTGTCGACCACCCTGCCCGGGTTCAACGCCTATACCGCCGGCGACGTGCGGACCGAGACCAGCTCGATCTATGGCGACTTCACCTTCGACTTCACGCCGCAGCTGAGCCTGACGCTCGGCGGCCGCTACACCTGGGATCAGCGCCGCAGCTATGTCTTCAAGGCGAGCTATTTCGGCCTGACCCCGGACTTTGGCGGCACGCCGATCCCGGCCGGGGCGCCGTCCACCGATTTCCGCGGCACCGCCAATTTCAAGCGCTTCACCCCGCGCGCGACGCTGAGCTTCAAGCCGAGCGCGGACCATATGGTCTATGCGTCCTATTCGGAAGGCTTCAAGGGCGGCGGCTTCGATCCGCGCGGCTCGGGTACTTCGGCGCCGATCAGCAACCCGGCGGCGGGCCGCACCTATCAGGACATCTACAATTACCTCTCCTTCGATCCCGAGACGGTGAAGAGCTATGAGATCGGCTGGAAGGGCGCCGCGTTCGATCGCCGCCTGAACTGGTCGCTCGCCGGCTTCTATTCGGACTATTCGAACGTCCAGATCCCGGGCTCGGTCGGCTGCATCATCAACAACGTCCAGAGCTTCTGCGGCATCACCACCAATGCCGCCAAGGCCGACATCAAGGGCGTGGAGCTCGAGACCAACGCCGTGCTGGCGCGCGGCTTTGCCGGCCCGGGCTCGAGCGTCTTCTTCAACGGTGCGCTCGGCTATATCGATGCCAAGTACAAGCGTTTCATCGGGCCGACCGGCGTCGACGTGGCCAATGTCCGCGTGTTCCAGAACACGCCGGACTGGACGCTGGCGGGCACGCTCGGCGCCGCGCTGCCGATCGGCAGCGGCGACCTCAACGCCACCACCACCGTGTCGTATCGCAGCCTGACCCATCAGTTCGAGACGGCCAGCCCGTTCCTCGACCAGCCGGGCTACACGCTGCTCGATGCGCACCTGGTCTATAATTTCGGCGGCGGCCGCTATTCGATCGGCATCCACGGCAAGAACCTGACCAACGTGCACTACAAGACCGCCGGCTATCAGTACATCAAGACCAACATCGCCGGGCAGCCGCTCGACGCGACCATACCGGGCAACGTCATCACCAACGGCACCGGCTATGTGCCGACGCTGGGCAAGGAAGGCGTGGCGACGGCCTTTTACGGCAATCCGCGGCAGATCTTCGGCTCGTTCAGCGTCAAGTTCTGAGCCCCGCGCGATCCGTGAACCCAATGAGCCGGGCGTCCCATTGACGTCCGGCTCTTTTCTTGCCGAGATGCTGTCATGAACGCTCCCGCTTCAAACCCCGCGAGCCGCCCCGGCTATCCCGGCGTCGTGCTGGCGATGCTCCTGCTCGTCTACACCTTCAACTTCCTCGACCGGCAGATACTGGGCATCCTGGCCAAGCCGATCATGGAGGACCTGCACCTCACCAAGGTTCAGTTCAGCGCGATCGGCGGCGTGGCCTTCGCGGTGCTCTATTCGGTGCTCGGCGTGCCGCTCGCCTATCTCGCCGACCGGACCAGCCGGTCGGGCGTGATCGCCGGCGCGCTGGCGGTGTGGAGCCTGTTCACCGGGCTGTGCGGCGTCGCCACCGGCTATTGGCAGCTCTTCCTGTTCCGTCTCGGCGTCGGCGTCGGCGAGGCGGGCGGCGTCGCGCCTTCCTATGCGCTGATCGCCGATTATTTCCCGCCCGAGCGCCGTGCCCGCGCGCTTGCCATCTATTCGCTCGGCATCCCGATCGGCCTGGCGCTCGGCACCGTGCTCGGCGCCTATATCGCCGCCTGGGTGAACTGGCGCGCGGCGTTCATCACCATGGGTGTGCTCGGGCTGGTGATCGCGCCGGTCTTCCGCTGGGTGGTTCGCGACATACCGCGGCCGCCCGTCCAGGAAGGTACGGCCACGCCGATCAGCGCGGTGTTCGGCATCCTGGCGCGGAAGCCGGCATTCTGGCTGCTTGCCCTTGGCGCCTCGTGCAGCTCGCTGTGCGGCTATGGCCTGGCGCTGTGGACGCCGACCGTGCTGATGGGGAATTTCGGGTTCGGCCTGGTGGCCACCGGCCAGTTCATGGCCTCGGTGCTGCTGATCGGCGGCATCGCCGGCGTGTTCGCGGGCGGCTGGTTCGCCGACCGGCTCGGCAAGGCCGACCGTGCCTGGTACGCCCGGCTGCCCGCCATCGCCTGGCTGATCACCGCACCCACGTTCGCGATCGGCTTGCTCACGCCCAATCCCTGGGTGGCCTGGCCGCTGCTGCTGATCCCCAACGGGCTCAACATCCTGTGGCTGGGCCCGGTGACCACCGCCGTGCAGCACATGGTGCCGCAGCACATGCGCGCCACCGCCTCGGGCAGTTTCCTGATGATCAACAACCTGATCGGCATGGGGGCCGGCCCGACGCTGATGGCATTCCTCTCGGAGGAGCTGAAGTCGAGCTACGGCGCCGAGGCGCTGCGCTATGGCGCGGTGTTCTGCCTGGGCTTCTATGTAATTGCCGGCATTCTGGCGCTGCTGGCCGCCCGTCACGTGCGCAAGGGCTGGGTCGACTGAGGCAACCTAGGTAGTTTTCCGACTCGGCGGATTCCTGAATCGCGCAAATTCCACATTTGCACGATCCTGCAAATGCGTTCCGAAAGGATGCCTTTCCGGGACGGCCGGGCGGGGATGGGACCGCCCGGCCACCCGTGACGCAGGCGATCAGCGCTCGCGCGTAGCCGCGAACTTCACCTTCGGATAGCGATCGGCGACATAGCCGACTTCCCAGTTCGACTTGGCCATGAACACCGGGTTGCCGTCGCGGTCCTTGGCCATGGCGCCGCGGTTGAGCGCGACGAAGTCGGCCAGGTCCTTGGGATCCTCGGCCGAGATCCAGCGCGCGGTCTCGAACGGCGCGACTTCCAGCCCGGCCGCCACCTTGTATTCGGCCTCGAGCCGGCTGATCAGCACGTCCAGCTGCAGCTGCCCCACCACGCCGATCACCCAGTTCGAGCCGATCTCGGGATAGAAGACCTGAGTCACGCCTTCCTCGGCCATGTCGTCCAGCGCCTTGCGCAGCTGCTTGGTCTTGGTCGGATCCTTGAGCACCACGCGGCGCAGGATCTCCGGCGCGAAATTGGGCAGGCCGGTGAAGCGCACATCGGCCTTTTCGGAAAGCGTGTCGCCGACGCGCAGCACGCCGTGATTGGGGATGCCGATGATGTCGCCGGGGAACGCCTCGTCGGCCAGCTCGCGCTCGCGGGCGAAGAACAGGATCGGCGAGTGGATCGCGATCGCCTTGCCATGCCCGGTCGGCGTCAGCTTCATGCCGCGCTTGAAGGTGCCCGAGACGAGCCGCATGAACGCGATGCGGTCGCGGTGATTGGGGTCCATATTGGCCTGGACCTTGAACACGAAGCCGGTGACCTGCCCGGCATCGGGCGAGACCGGCGCGGGCTCGGCGGGTAGGGCGTGCGGCGGCGGCGCATGGGTGGCGATCGCGTCGATCAGCGAATCGACGCCGAACTCCTTGAGCGCCGAGCCGAAATAGACTGGGGTCAGGTCGCCATGCCGATAGGCCTCGGCATCGAATGCCGGATAGCCGGCCTGGGCCAGCTCGACATCCTCGCGCAGCCGGGCGAGATTCTCGGCCGAGAGGATCGCGTCGAGCTGCGGATCGTCGAGACCCGAGGTCTGCACCACCTTGCCATGGAATTCGCGGCTCTCGCCCTCGGGCAGCAACAGCCGGTTGGTGGCGAGGTCGAAAATGCCCTCGAAGGTGCCGCCCATGCCCACCGGCCAGGTCATCGGGCACACGTCGAGCGCGAGCAGGTCGGCGATCTCGTCCAGCGTCTCGAACACGTGGCGCCCCTCGCGGTCGACCTTGTTGACGAAGGTGATGATCGGCACGTTGCGCAGGCGGCAGACTTCGAACAGCTTCCGGGTCTGGCTTTCGATGCCCTTGGCGACGTCGATCACCATCACCGCCGAATCGACCGCGGTGAGCGTGCGATAGGTATCTTCCGAGAAATCCTCGTGGCCTGGCGTGTCGAGCAGGTTGAAGGTGATGCCGCCCCGCTCGAAGGTCATCACCGAGCTGGTGACCGAGATGCCGCGCTGCTGCTCGATCTTCATCCAGTCCGAGCGGGCGCGCCGGGCGGCGCCGCGCGCCTTCACTTCGCCGGCAAGGTGAATCGCGCCACCGAACAGCAGCAGCTTTTCGGTGAGCGTGGTCTTGCCCGCGTCGGGGTGCGAGATGATGGCGAAGGTACGGCGATCGGAAACTGGCATGGTGGCGCGCGCTTTAGAGCATCGCAGCGAAAAGTGGGAACCGGTTTTCGCGTCTGCGATGCGCCGGCAGGAAGAAGCGAGTCAACCGGCCAGCGTCACCCGCATCGTGAAGGTCTTCGATTCGCCCGGCGCATAGCGCTGCATCAGCGGCTTGTCCCAGATCTCGCCGGTGAAGCCATGGGGATCGGCGATGCCGTGCCAAGGTTCGATGCACAGATAGCGCGCGCCCGGCTTCATCCACAGGCCCAGCGCCGGCGTGTCGGGGAAATCGCAGACCAGCTGCGGCCCGCCCTCGGCGCCATAGGCGAGCGACTGGCTGCGTACCGGATTCCACACCAGCGCGTCGCGCTCGAACAATTCGTCGTGCAGCGCGAGCACGCGCCCTTCGACCGGGCTTTCCCAGCCGGCGGCATCCATCCAGCCGCCCTTGACGATCGCCGCCAGTTCGCCCGGCTCGTCCTCGGCGAACGTGATCCGGTGCGCTTCCTTCGCCGCGCCATAGGGGAGCGGCCAGGCAAGGGCGGGGTGGAAGCCGAAGCTCGCCGGCATGTCGACATCGCCCCTATTGGTGACGGTGACGTCCATCGCGAGCGTGGCGCCCTGCAGCGAGAAGGCCGCGTCGAGCGCGAAGGCGAAGGGATAGACGGCGCGCGTCTCGGGATTGTCGACCAGCCGCAGCACCGCCCGGTCCGGCGCCTGGTCGATCAGCGCGAAGGTCTGGCGCCGCGCGAAGCCGTGCTGGGGCAGCGCATATTCCCTGCCGTCCAGCCGGTATCTGTCGTCCATCAGCCGCCCGACGATCGGGAAGAGCAGCGGCGCCCGTCCGGTCCAGAAGGCGGGATCGGCATCGGTCATCAGCGCGCGGCCCCCGGCATCGCGCAGCGACCAGAGCTCCGCGCCCAGCGGGTTGACGGTGGCGGTGAGCGCCTCGGAGCCGATCTCGATCATGGCTCGCGGTGCACCGCGAAGCCCTGCCAGCTCTGGTTGACCGGCATCAGCTCGAGCGTATTGATGTTGAGATGCGGCGGCAGCGTCGCCACCCACAGGATCGTCTCGGCGATGTCCTCGCCGGTCATCGGGTCCACCCCGGCATAGAGCTTGTCCGACACGTCCTGGCTGCCGGTGCGCACCAGCGTGAACTCGGTCTCGACCATGCCCGGCTCGATCGAAGTGACGCGCACGCCCGTGCCGTGCAGGTCGGCGCGCAGGTCCAGGCTCAGCTGGCGGACGAACGCCTTGGTGGCGCCATACACGTTGCCGCCGGGATAGCGATAGGTCGCCGCCACCGAGGAGAGGTTGATGATCGCGCCCTTGCGCGCGATCAGCATGGGCAGCAGCTTGTGGGTGATCGAGGCGAGCGCGGTGACGTTCGTGTCGATCATCGTCTTCCAGTTGGCGAGCGATGCCTGCTGCGCCGGCTCCAGGCCCAGCGCGAGCCCGGCATTGTTCACCAGCAGGTCGATGTCGCGAAAGCCCTGGGGCAGCCCGTCCAGCGCCGCATCGCGTGCCGCCTCGTCGCGAATGTCGAAGGCGAGCGTGCGGACATTGTCGCGCGCGAGCTTTTCCAGCCGATCCTCGCGCCGGCCGGTGGCGACGACGTTCCACCCCGCATCGGCAAAGGCATGGACGCATGCCTCGCCGATCCCCGCGGTGGCGCCGGTGATGAGTGCGGTGGGCATCGGGCTGCTCCTTGTCGATATCCTGCCGCGCCTATGGTCAATCCGCGCGACGGCTGCAATTGTCCGTGCGGGAGGGGCGGGCATGGAAGCGCTGAAAATCATCGGATTCGCGATATTCGCCGCGATTGCCTATGGCGTGCTCCACGATCAGGTGACCGCGCATCTCTGCGTCGAATATTTCACGATCGGGCATCCGCCGGTCTTCCCGACCAGTTCGCCCTTCCTGCTGGCGCTGGGCTGGGGCCTGGTCGCGACCTGGTGGGTCGGGCTGCCGCTTGGCATTGGACTTGCCGTGGCGGCGCGGGCGGGGCGCGCGCCCGGGCTGTCGCTTGCGCAGCTGCGCCGGCCGATCCTGTTGCTGATGCTCGGCTGCGGCCTGTTCGCGCTGCTGGCCGGGATCGCGGGCGCGGTCGGTGCCGCGATGGGCCGGGTCTGGCTTGTCGGCTGGCTCGCCGACGCGGTGCCGCCGGAAAGGCACGTCGCCTTCCTCGCCGACCTGTGGGCGCACAGCGCAAGCTATGCGGGCGGAGTGCTGGGCGGGCTGGGGTTGATGGTCTGGACGTGGCGCCGGCGGCGCACCGGTTTGAGCAGCCGGTGACCCTGAATTTGTCCGGCGTTATCTCCCTGGACAAGGCGCGCCGATCGCCGTCATCCCCAGGGCGGGGATGACGGAGGGGACGACCCGGTTGAAGCCCCTCCTTCTCCCGTCAGGGGAGCAGGAGGATGACGCTCAGCCCCGCAGCGCCGCGCCCAGCTTCGTCGCCGCGACGACCACCTTGTCGGCGATTGCCTTCAGCTCCTCGTCGGTGAAGCTCTTCTCGCCCGGCTGGAGCGTGACTTCGATGGCGAGGCTCTTCTGCCCTTCCGGCACGCCGGCCCCGGTGAACAGGTCGAACAGCCGGGCATCGACGATCGCCGCCTTGTCCTCCCCCTTCACGGCGCGGACGAGATCGCCCGCAGCCAGGGCGTCCGGCACCAGGAAGGCGAAGTCGCGGGTCACGGCCTGGAGCGCGGGCGGCGTATAGGCCGTGCGCATGAAGCCGCTCCCGCCGCGCTTGGCGGGCAGCGCATCGAGATACAGCTCGACCGCGGCGACATCGCCGTCGAGGTCGAACGCCTTGAGCACGCTTGGGTGGACCATGCCGAACGCGGCCAGCACCGTCTTGGGCCCAAGCCGCAGCGTCGCCGACTGGCCAGGATGCCAGACTTCGCCGGCTTCACCCATCACCTGCAGGTTCGCCACCGGCGCGCCGGCCGCCTCGAGCAGCGCCAGCGCCTCGGCCTTGGCATCGAACGCCGTGAAGGGCTGCGCCTTGCCGCCCTGCCAGCCGCGCGGGCTCTTCGCACCGGCGAGCAGCATGCCCAGCGTCACGCGTTCATCGAGATTCTTGGCGCCATCGGCGAGATAGCGCCGGCCCAGCTCGAACAGGCGCACCGAAGCCGCCCCGCGCTTGAGGTTGCGCTCCGCCGCGCCGAGCAGGCCGGGCAGCAGCGACGGGCGCATCACCTTCATGTCCTCGCTGATCGGGTTGGCCAGCGTCCAGGCGCCACCGCCGAACGGCGCCGCCTGGCCTTCCGAGACGAAGCTCCAGGTCACCGCTTCGTTCAGCCCGCGCGCCGCGGCGGTCCGCCGCAGCCTGCGCTCGAGCTTCTGCTCGGGCGTCGCCGTCGGCCTGGCCACGCCCGGCACGCGCGAGAGCGGCGTCGAGGGAACATGGTCGATGCCCTCGATGCGGATCACTTCCTCGACCAGGTCGGCCGGCCCGTCCACGTCGCGGCGCCAGCTCGGCGCGGTGACGCGCAGCGCGTCGAACCCGGCTTCCAGCTCCACCGGATCGCCATTGCCGTCGAGCGGCTGGACGGTGAAGCCCAGGCTCTCCAGGATCGCGACCTGGCGCGCCGCCGGCACGGCGAGGCCGCCCAGCGTCTCGGCGAGCTTCGGATCATAGCCGGTGGTCACGCCCACCCTCGGCAGCGTGCCGGCGCGCGTGACCTCGCTCGCCTTGCCGCCGCACAGCTGGATCACCAGCCGCGTCGCGATCGCGATGCCGTCCTCGAGGAACTGCGGATCGACACCGCGCTCGAAGCGCGCGCGCGCGTCGCTGGTCAGGTTCAGCTTCTGGCCGGCGCGGGCGATATGGTCCGGATCGAAGAACGCGCATTCGATCACGACGTCGGTGGTGGCGTCGGACACGCCGGTGTCCTCGCCGCCCATGATGCCGCCGATATCGTGCACGCCGTTCGCGTCGGCGATCACGGTGATGGTCTCGTCGAGCGTGTAGGTCTTCTCGTTGAGCGCCAGCACCTGCTCGCCGGCCCTGGCCTTGCGCACCGTCAGCGCGCCCGAGAGCTTCGCCTTGTCATAGACGTGGAGCGGGCGGCCGAGATCGATCATCACATAATTGGTGATGTCGACCAGGGCCGAGATCGGCCGCTGCCCGATCGCCTTGAGCCGGCGTTGCATCCAGGCGGGCGAGGCGCCGTTGGTCACGCCGCTCACCGTCTGGCCGTAATAGGCCGGGCACCCCTCGGGCGCCTCGATCTTCACCTCCGGGCCCGCGCCTTCGCCCTGCACCGGCTCGGCATCGAGCGGCTTGAGCGTGCCGACGCCCGCCGCGGCGAGGTCGCGCGCGATGCCGCGCACGCCCATGCAATCCTGGCGGTTCGGCGTGATCGAGATGTCGAACACCGGGTCGTTGAGATCGGCATAGTCGGCAAAGGCAGCGCCCACCGGCGCATCGGCCGGCAGCTCGATGATCCCGTCATGATCGTCGCCGAGCTCCAGCTCGCGCGTCGAGCACATCATGCCGTTCGATTCGACGCCGCGCACCGCCGCGACCTTGAGCGCCATGCCATTGGCCGGCACCACCGCGCCCGGCGTGCCCAGCACGCCGACCAGCCCGGCGCGCGCATTGGGGGCGCCGCAGACGACCTGCAGCACCTGCTCGCCGGTATCGACGGTCAGCACCTGCAGCTTGTCGGCCTGGGGATGCCGCTCCGCGGTCAGCACCCTGGCGACGCGGAAGCCGTTCAGCTTCTCGCCGGGATTCTCCACGCCCTCCACTTCGAGGCCGACACGGGTCAGCGCCTCCTCGATGTCGGTCAGCGAGGCAGTGGTATCGAGATGCTCCTTGAGCCAGCTCAGGGTGAACTTCATGCGCCCACTCCCCCGCTCAGCGTGGGCACGTCGAGCGCCGAGAAGCCGTAGTGCCTGAGCCAGCGCAGGTCGCCGTCGAAGAAGGCGCGCAAATCGTCCATCCCATATTTGAGCATCGCCAGCCGGTCGACGCCGGTGCCGAAGGCGAAGCCCTGCCATTCGTTCGGATCGAGCCCGCAGGCCTCGATCACCTTGCGGTGGACCATCCCGGAGCCGAGCACTTCCATCCAGCCGCCATTGTCCGACTTCCGCGGATCGCCGCCGATCACGCGCTTGCCGTTCTGCCAGGTGAAGCCGACATCGACTTCGGCCGAAGGCTCGGTGAACGGGAAATAGCTCGGGCGCAGCCGCAGCACGATGTCGTCGCGCTCGAAGAAGGCCTTGAGGAAGGTCTCCAGCGTCCACTTCAGATGGCCGAGCGTGATCCCCTTGTCGATCACCAGGCCCTCGATCTGGTGGAACATCGGCGTGTGCGTCGCGTCGCTGTCCGAGCGATAGACGCGGCCCGGCGCGATGATCCGGATCGGTGGCTTGTTCGCCACCATGGTGCGGATCTGCACCGGCGAAGTGTGGGTGCGCAGCAGATATTTCTGGCTGCCGTCCGCCTCGCGCGGGAAATAGAAGGTATCGTGCATCGCCCGTGCCGGATGAGTCTCGGGGATGTTGAGCGCGGTGAAATTGTGCCAGTCGTCCTCGATCTCCGGGCCGGTGGCGACGGAGAAGCCCAGATCGGCGAAGATCTCGGCCAGCTCGTCCATCACCTGGCTCACCGGATGCACGCTGCCCGCCGCCACGCCGTCCACCGGCAGGGTCATGTCGAGCGTCTCGTCGGCGAGGCGGGCGTCGAGCGCCGCCTTTTCCAGCGAGGCCTTGCGCGCGGCCAGTGCCTCGGTCACGGCC
>OBNK01000379.1_pt1 | contig 10134 bp, 8 predicted proteins | sample 1670161 | NCBI WGS metagenome assembly OBNK01 (sample SAMEA104232304, study PRJEB22302) | sediment metagenome | biome: forest; feature: aquifer; material: sediment | place: USA | collected 2011-08-07 | depth 0.01 m
GTCTGTTCGAGTTGGAGATGAAGCACATGTGCGAGAACAACTGGGTGTATCTCGCGCACGAAAGCCAGATTCCGAACAACAACGATTACTACACCACGTGGATCGGTCGCCAGCCGATCGTCATCACCCGCGACAAGACGGGTGAGCTGAACGCGGTTATCAACGCCTGCGCACACAAGGGCGCGATGCTCTGCCGTCGGAAGCACGGCAACAAGGGCAGCTTCACGTGCCCGTTCCACGGCTGGACGTTCTCCAACACCGGCAAGCTGCTCAAGGTGAAGGACGAGAAGACCACCGAGTATCCGGTGCAGTTCAACACGCACGGGTCGCACGATCTGAAAAAGGTCGCTCGGTTCGAGAACTATCGCGGCTTCCTGTTCGGCAGCCTCAACGCCGATGTGCAACCGCTCGAAACCTACCTGGGCGAAGCGCGCGTGATCATGGACCAGATCGTCGACCAGGCGCCCGATGGCCTGGAAGTGCTGCGCGGCAACTCCACGTACGTCTATGACGGCAACTGGAAGATGCAGATGGAGAACGGCTGCGACGGCTACCACGTCAGCACCGTGCACTGGAACTACGCCGCAACGATGGGCCGGCGCAAGGAAGGCGGCACCCAGGCCGTGGATGCGAACAGCTGGAGCAAGTCGGTGGCGGGCGTCTATGGGTTCGAGCACGGCCACATCCTGCTGTGGACGCAGACGATGAACCCGGAAGTGCGGCCCGTCTATGCGCACCGCGAGGAAATCAAGGCGCGCGTGGGTGAAACCCAGACCGATTTCATCGTCAACCAGACGCGCAACCTGTGCCTGTATCCGAACGTGTTCCTGATGGATCAGTTCAGCACGCAGATTCGCGTGGTGCGCCCGATCAATGTCGACAAGACCGAGGTCTCGATCTTCTGTTTCGCGCCGAAGGGCGAGAGCGCAACGGACCGCGCAACGCGCATCCGCCAGTACGAGGATTTCTTCAACGTCACCGGCATGGGCACCGCCGACGACCTCGAAGAGTTCCGCGCCTGCCAGAACGGCTATGCCGGCACCACTGCACTGTGGAACGACCTGTCGCGCGGCGCACCGCTGTGGGTGCACGGCCCCGACGAGAACGCAACGAAGATGGGATTGAAGCCCCTCATCTCAGGCGAGCGCAGCGAAGACGAAGGCCTGTTCGTCTGTCAGCACGAATACTGGGTGCGCGTCATGCGTGAGGCGCTCAAGCAGGAATGCGAAGGAGTGCCGGCATGAGCGCGGATTACCAGAACATTTGCGCCGCCCTGTACCGCGAGGCGCGCCTGCTGGACGACCGGCAGTGGGACGCTTGGCTGGAGTGCTACGCGGAAGACGTCACCTACTGGATGCCGGCATGGGATGACGACGACCAGCTGACCGACGACCCGCACAGCCAGATCTCGCTGATGTACTACGCCAATCGCTGCGGGCTGGAGGATCGCGTCTTCCGTATCAAGACCGAGCGCAGCGGCGCGTCCACGCCGGAACCGCGAACCAGCCACACCGTCACCAACGTGGAAGTCCTGGCCGAACGCGGCGATGAAGTCGACGTGCGCTACAACTTTCACACGCTCAGCCACCGATACAAAACCACCGATCACTTCTTCGGCACGATGTTCGTCACCCTGCGCCGCGCGGGCGACGGCTTCCTGATCGCATCCAAGAAGATCGTCCTGAAGAACGACTACATCCGGCAGGTGCTCGACGTCTATCACGTCTGACGAGCACACCCGTATAGGACACGCAAAAGAGGCAGTGAGGTATTCCATGTCCAGTTTCACAGTCGCATTGAACTTCGAAGACGGCGTGACCCGCTTCATCGATTGCAAAGCGGGGGAGAAGGTGCTCGATGCCGCCTTCCGCGCCAAGATCAACCTGCCCATGGATTGCTCCGATGGCGTCTGCGGGACCTGCAAGTGCCGCGCCGAGAGCGGAACCTACGACCTTGGCGACGATTACATTGAAGACGCCCTGACCGAAGACGAGAAGAACACCGGCCTTGTGCTGACGTGCCAGATGGTGCCGCAAAGCGATTGCGTGATCGCGGTGCCGACCTCGTCGACCGCCTGCAAAACGGGGCAGAGCACGTTCGGCGCAACGGTGTCGAACGTCGAGTTGCACAACGATGCCGCCGTGGTGCTCGAGCTGGACGTGGATGCTACGGCGCCGGTGTTCCTGCCCGGCCAGTACGTCAACATCGGTGTGCCGGGAAGCGGCCAGCACCGCTCGTATTCGTTCTCCTCAGCGCCCGGTGAAACGAAGATCAGCTTTCTGATCAAGAAGATTCCCGGCGGCGTGATGAGCACCTGGCTCGAAGCCGCAAAGCCGGGCGACAAGCTCGATCTGCAGGGGCCGCTGGGCAGCTTCTACCTGCGTGATGTGCAGCGGCCGCTGTTGTTCCTGGCCGGCGGCACCGGCCTTGCGCCGTTCCTGTCGATGCTCGAAGTGCTGGCGCGCAGCAACTCGCAGCAGCCCGTGCATCTGATCTACGGCGTGACCCGTGATCTCGACCTGGTACAGGTCGACGCGATCGATGCCTATGTGGCGCGGTTGCCGAACTTCAGCTACGCCACCGTCGTCGCCGACGCCGCGTCGAATCATCCGCGCAAGGGTTGGGTGACGCAGCACATTCCGGCCAACGCGCTGAACGATGGCGACGTGGATGTCTACCTGTGCGGGCCGCCGCCGATGGTAGACGCCGTGCGCAAGTACTTTGACGACCAAGGCGTGAAACCCAAGAGCTTCCACTACGAGAAGTTCACGCCCAATGCAGTACCGGAGGCGAAGGCGGCATGAGCACGCAACGATTTTCAGGCAAGGCCGTCGTGGTGACGGGCGCAGCGCAGGGCATCGGCCGTGGCGTGGCGGTGGCTGCGGCAGAAGAGGGGGCGCACGTGCTGCTGGTGGACCGCGCCGAACTCGTCCACGAAGTGCAGGCCGAGATTGCGGCAGCGGGCGGCCACGCCCACGCCACCACGGCTGATCTCGAAACCTACGCCGGTGCCCAGCATGCCGTGCAGACTGCGCTTGGCGCGTTCGGCCGCATCGACGTGCTCATCAACAACGTCGGCGGCACCATCTGGGCCAAGCCGTATCAGCACTATGAAGAGGCGCAGATCGAGGCGGAGATCCGCCGTTCACTGTTTCCGACGCTGTGGTGCTGCCGCGCGGTGCTGCCGCACATGGTCGAGCGCAAGCAGGGCGTGATCGTGAACGTGTCGTCCATCGCTACACGCGGCATCTACCGGATTCCGTACTCGGCGGCCAAGGGCGGCGTCAATGCGCTCACCGCGAGTCTGGCGTTGGAACATGCGGACGACAACATCCGCGTCAACGCCGTCGCCACGGGCGGCACGGAGGCACCGCCGCGCAAGATCCCGCGCAACACGGCGCCCATGTCGGAGCAGGAAACCGTCTGGTACCAGGGCATCGTCGACCAGACCCTCGCCAGCAGCCTGATGCACCGCTACGGCACGATCGACGAGCAGGTGCGGGCGATCCTGTTCCTCGCGTCAGATGAGGCCTCGTACATCACCGGGACGGTACTGCCCGTCGGCGGCGGAGACCTGGGTTGAAGGTTTGAAGCGCCAACAGAGTGCGCCATCAGTCGAAGAAGCCAAGCCAGCATAAGAAAGGCGCTCACGCCTTCAAGAAAACACCAAAGGAGACCACCCATGCGTCAGATTGACCTGCACGCCGTGGCCGACCACGCCCGGTTCGGCCGCTTCCATGCCATCACACTGTTCTGGTGCGCGCTCATCATCATCTTTGACGGCTACGACCTTGCCATCGCGGGCATTGCACTGCCGTCCATCATGAAGGACATGGGCGTCACGCCCACCAGCGCCGGCTTCATGGTCAGCGCGGCACTGTTCGGCATGATGTTCGGCGCGATCTTTCTGGGCACGATTGCGGATCGTATCGGCCGCCGCTGGGCGATTGCCGTGTGCATCGTGCTGTTCAGCGTCTTTACGGCGGCAGCGGGTTTTTCCACGGACCCGGTCACCTTCAGCGTGACGCGTTTCCTGGCGGGCCTCGGTATCGGCGGTGTGATGCCGAACGTCGTGGCGCAGATGACGGAGTACTCGCCGCGCCGGGCGCGCAGCACGCTCGTCACGCTCATGTTCAGCGGCTATTCGGTGGGCGGCATGCTGGCGGCGCTGCTGGGCAAGGGTCTGCTGGAGCACTACGGCTGGCAATCGGTGTTCATCGCGGCTGTGCTGCCCGTGCTGCTGGTGCCGGCGATCCTGCGGTGGATGCCGGAATCGATGCCGTTCCTGCTGCGCACCGGCAAGCTCGATGCGGTGCGTGACATCGTGCGCCGGCTCAATCCAAACGATGCGCCTCAGCCAGGCGACACCTTCATCCTGCCCGAAGCCGATCGCGGCAACGATGCGCCGCTGGGCAGACTGTTCCAGGACGGACGCGGCTTCAGCACGGCCATGTTCTGGATTGCCTTCTTCATGTGCCTGTTCATGGTTTACGCGCTCAGCTCGTGGCTGACCAAGCTGATGGCGTCGGCGGGCTACAGCCTGGGTTCGGCGCTCACCTTTGTGCTGGTGCTGAACTTCGGGGCCATGCTCGGCGCCATCGGCGGCGGCTGGCTGGCTGATCGCTTCAACATCAAATACGTGCTGATGGCCATGTATGCGCTGGCGGCGGTGTCGACCGCATTGCTCGGCATCAAGACTTCAACCGAGGCGCTGTACCTGCTGGTGGCCGTGGCCGGCGGCTGCACCATCGGCACGCAGATCGTGACGTACGCCTATGCCGGGCAGTTCTATCCCATGAGCATCCGCTCCACGGGCATCGGCTGGGCATCGGGCGTCGGGCGCAGCGGGGCCATCCTCGCTCCCATCGTCATCGGCATGCTGGTGGGGATGGCGCTACCGCTGCACCACAACTTCTTCGCCATGGCTGTGCCGGCGGTGATCGCGACGATTGCCGTGGCGTTCATCAACCACCAGCGGTCGGCCTCGGTCATCGCGCGCTGATCGGCCACGAGCGATGCATCCATCAAGCACGCAAACGGCCTCGCGCGGAGCGCTGTCCGATTGGTCCCTCTCGGCCGTCGCGGCGGGGTTCCTGGCCGTGCTGATTTCGTATGCGGGGCCGCTGGTCATCTTCTTCCAGGCGGCGCAGGCCGCGCATGTGCCGGATGCGATGGTGGCGTCGTGGGTCTGGGCGATCTCCATTGGCGCGGCGGTGTCCGGCATCTACGCGAGCTGGCGGTGGAAAGCCCCGGTGGTAACGGCGTGGTCGGCGCCGGGGACGGCGTTGCTGGTATCGCTGTTCCCGGGGCTGTCGCTCAATGAAGCGGTGGGGGCGTACATCACGGCGGCCGTCGTCATTCTGTTGATCGGCGTGTCGGGCACGTTCGACCGGCTCATGCGGCTGATTCCCAAGGGCATCGCCGCGGGCATGATGGCGGGCATCCTGTTCCAGTTCGGTACCCACGCGTTTGCCGCAGCTTCTGCCATGCCGGTGCTGGCGTTTTCCATGATCGCCATCTACGTGGTGGGCCGGCGCTGGTGGCCGCGCTACTGCATCGTCGTGGTATTGCTGGCCGGGATTGCGCTGGCAATCACCCTGGGGCTGACGCATTTCGACCGTGTCACGCTGGAATTCACTCATCCGGTCTTCATCGCCCCACACTGGGCCCTGAGTTCGACGCTGAGCCTGGCCATCCCGCTCGCCGTCGTCAGCCTCACTGGGCAGTTTTTGCCCGGCATGGCGGTGCTGCGCGGCTCCGGGTACGACATCCCGGCCAAGCCGATCATGACGGCCACCAGCGTGGCATCGATCAGCGTGGCGTTTTTCGGCGGCATCACGATCGTGATCGCCGCGATCACTGCCGCGTTGTGCACTGGCAAGGATGCACATGACGACCCGTCCAGGCGCTACGTGGCCGGTATCGCCAACGGGGTGTTCTACCTGATTGGCGGCACGTTTGCGGGTGCCATCGTGATGCTGTTTGCGGCGCTGCCCAAGCCGTTCGTGGCCATCCTGGCCGGGCTGGCACTGATTGGCGCTATCGCCTCGAACGTGATGGGGGCGATCGAAGATGGCGAGCACCGGGAGGCGTCGATCATCACCTTCCTGGCGACGGCGTCCGGGTTGACGCTGTTCGGGTTGGGCTCGGCATTCTGGGGGATTGTGATCGGCTCGGCGGCGGCGCTTGTCTTGAGGCCGGCGCAGCGATAGTGCGCTCCAAAACAAAAACGGCGCTATTGCGCCGTTTTTTTATGTCTCCGCGGGATAGCCGAACATTCGGCTGCGGTGGTCAGCCCAGGTACGAACCGGACTTGCCAACCACCTCTGCGTACGCGAGGTTGTCGTCCCAACCGTTGCGGAAGAAATTGATGACTGCGCGCAGCAGCGAGGTGCGGTTGGCGGCTTGAACTTGGATTTCGCCGGCGAACTTGGGGGTGAAATAGGCTTGCTGGACCATGATGTTTTCTCTCAGTGCGTGATCTAGGGTTTTCCCGAGTATAGGGTTATCCCTAGGGCTGAGCAATGAGGCAAGGCAAAGCTGGGGTCCATTCTCAATATCACTCAATGTAAATAATCGGTGCGCTTGGCGCCCGCTCCGCGCCCGGCCCAGGCGAAATTGAATGTCTCTTTGTGTGCCTTTGGGAGCATATTTTTCTGCGCTGGAAAAGATTTTTTAGCGACACGTTCCCAGCAGGAGGTGGAAAATCGCACGAAGAAGTGCGCTTCTTTCGCCTTCGTTCGGCTATGTGCCGGCATTTTCTTTCAACGTGCGGGCTTGTTGTTTGATCCACATGCCCTCTACCATACGCCGCCGAATCCCCGCTTCTGTTTCTGTTTCGAGGAGGCCTCGTATGGCGTATCCCCCAATCCCGGTGCCGGTCGACGGCGCGCCCAGCGCCAACACGGCGTGGCAGGCGCGCAGCCGCGCGGCCGTATGGCATCCGTGCACCCAAAATGCACGGCTCGATGCCATGCCGCCGCTGCCGATTGCCCGCGGCCAGGGGCCGTGGCTGATCGACTTTGACGGCAATCGCTACCTGGACGGCACCAGCTCGTGGTGGGTCAACCTGTTCGGCCACGCCAATCCGCATATCAACGCCGCGCTCAAGACGCAGCTCGATTCGCTGGAGCACGTCATGCTGGCGGGCGCCACGCATCGTCCGGCCGTGGAGTTGGCCGAGCGCCTGATCGATCTGACGGGCGGCGTGCTGGGCCACAGCTTCTTCGGCTCCGACGGCGCGTCTGCCGTGGAAATCGCGCTCAAGATGAGCTTCCACGCCCATCGCAATGCAGGGCAGGGGACACGCAGCCGTTTCGTCTGCCTGGAGCACGGCTATCACGGTGAAACGCTTGGTGCACTGGGTGTGACCGATGTGGCGATCTTCCGGGATGCGTATGACCCGCTGATTCTGCAATCTCACCGGGTGCCATCGCCGGACGCGCGTCTGGCCGGCCCGGGCGAAACCGCCGCCGACGTTGCAGAACGCGCGCTGGTGGCACTGCGCGATTGCCTGTGCACCCACGCCGGCACGATCGCCGCCGTCATCATCGAACCGCTGGTGCAGTGCGCGGCCGGCATGGCCATGCACGACGTGAGCTATCTGCGCGGCGTGCGCGCACTGTGCGATGAGTTTGGCGTGCATTGGATTGCCGATGAAATTGCCGTCGGCTGCGGCCGCACCGGTACATTCTTCGCGTGCGAACAGGCTGGCGTGTGGCCGGACTTGTTGTGCCTGTCGAAGGGCATCAGCGGCGGTTATCTGCCGCTGTCGATCGTGCTGTCGCGCGATGGCATCCACGACGCCTTCAACGACGATGCGCCGGTGCGCAGCTTCCTCCATTCGCATTCGTATACGGGCAATCCGCTGGCGTGCCGTGCGGCGCTGGCCACGCTCGATCTGTTTGCTGAAGAAGACGTCTTTGCGCGCAATCGCGTGACCGCGGCGCGCATCGCTCAGGGCCTGGCGCCACTGTCGCACGATGCGCGTTTTGCCCATCTGCGCCAGACCGGGATGATCACCGCGTTCGACGTGCACCCGGACGTGGCCGGTGCACGCTTTGCCGAGCGCTTTGCGCTCACGGCGCGCACGCACGGGCTGCTGCTGCGCCCGATCGGCAACACCGTCTATCTGCTGCCGCCATATGTGCTGAGCGATGAAGAGACCGACACGCTGGTCGAACGCACGCTGCAGACGCTTGAAGACACGCTGGCCCAAGCCACGGGCGAAACAGAGGGACACACCTATGCGATTGCTTGACGACCTGCAGGCGGGCCTAGCTGCTATCGACGCCGCGCACCTGCGCCGCGTGCGCCGCACCGCGTACAGCCCGACCGACCGCAGCCAGCGCATCAGCGTGCCCGGTGAAGCGCCGCGCGACATTCTCGGCTTTTGCGGCAACGATTATCTCGGCCTGGCAGCGCATCCGGCCTTGGCCGAGGCGATGACGCAGGGCACACAGCAATATGGCTTCGGCAGCGGCGCATCGCACCTGGTCAGCGGCCATTCGATTGCGCACGCGCGGCTGGAAGCACGCATGGCTGCGCTGCAAGCCGAACACATTCCCGAGGCAGATGCGCTGTTCTTCTGCACCGGCTACATGGCCAATCTGGCCGTGGTGAGCGCCATGGCGCAGGCGGGCGGCATCCGCCCGGCCGACGAATGCACGATCTTTTCCGATGCGCTGAACCACGCCTCGCTCATCGACGGTGCACGGTTGTCGCGAGCGCCCGTCAAGGTCTATCCGCACGTCGACGTTGCCGCGCTGGAGGCGCTTCTGGCCGCCAGCACCAGCCGCAACAAGCTGATCGTCACGGACGGCGTGTTCAGCATGGATGGCGACATCGCGCCGCTGCCCGAACTGCTTGCGCTGGCCGAACGCTACGACGCCTGGCTGATCGTGGACGACGCGCACGGCCTGGGCGTGCTCGGCGAGAACGGCGCAGGTGTGCTGTCGCACTTCGGGCTGCGCTCACAGCGCCTCATCTATGTCGGCACGTTCGGCAAGGCTGCGGGCGGATCGGGCGCCGCCATCGTGGCGCATCGACTGGTGATCGACTGGCTGGTCCAGCGCGCACGCACGTACATCTTCACAACCGCCGCGCCGCCGGGCATTGCGTGTGCGGTGGAAGCAGCATTGGACCTGATCGCAAGCGAAGAGGGGGATGAACGGCGCACCCGCCTCGATCGCCACATCGCTGTGTGGAGTACGCATGCCCAGCGCCTGGCTGCGCGCTTCGGCTGGCAATGGATGCCATCGCAAACGGCCATCCAGCCGATCGTGATCGGCGAGAACGCACCCGCATTGGCGCTGGCCGCCGCGCTCGAACGCGAAGGCATCCGCATCGCCGCGATTCGTCCACCGACGGTGCCGGCAGGAACGGCCCGCTTGCGCATCACGCTGTCAGCGGCACATACCGATGCCGACATCGAGCGCCTGGCGCAGGCGCTGGAAGCGGCCGGCCAATCCCTGCAGCCAGCCAAGGCAGCCTGACATGTCCGCACGTTTCGATTGCTTTGTCACCGGCACGGATACGGAAATCGGCAAGACGCTCGTCAGCGCCGCGCTGCTGACCAAGCTCTCCGACGCCGGCTACCGTGCCGCGGGCCTCAAGCCGATCGCCGCAGGCACGCTGGCGGGCGCGCCCACGCGCACCAACGAAGATGTTGAGCAACTGCGTGCCGCCGCGTCAGTCGATCTGCCGCTCAACACCGTTTGTCCATGGTTGCTCGACGCGCCGATGTCTCCGCATCTGGCTGCGGCGCGCGAAGGCGTGACGATCACGCTGCCACCGATTCTCGATGCGTTCGCACACGCTAGATCGTTGGCGGATGCCGTTGTGGTGGAGGGCGTTGGAGGTTTCCGCGTGCCGCTGTCGGACGACTTTGATACGACCGAAATGGCCGTGGCATTGGGTTTGCCGGTGGTCCTTGTTGTCGGGCTGCGCCTGGGCTGCTTGAACCATGCCGCGCTCACCGCCGAAGCGATTGCCGCACGTGGCCTGCACCTGGCCGGCTGGGTCGGCAACGTGGTCGACGCGTCCATGGCTGGGCTTGACGACAACGTTGCGACGCTGTGCCGCTGGATCAACGCACCGCATCTGGGCACGATCCCGCGGTTGCCGCACGCCGAT
>OBNK01000380.1_pt1 | contig 10131 bp, 10 predicted proteins | sample 1670161 | NCBI WGS metagenome assembly OBNK01 (sample SAMEA104232304, study PRJEB22302) | sediment metagenome | biome: forest; feature: aquifer; material: sediment | place: USA | collected 2011-08-07 | depth 0.01 m
ACCTGATCACGCTGCCGACGTACCACACCGCCGCGCTGTCGACCGACAACCTGGCCAAGGAATACTTCGGCGACCAGGGCATGCTGGGCTACGTGGCCGGCGTCCAGCGCAAGGAAATCCGTCAGGGCATCGCCTGCGTCAAGCACCAGAACATGTCCGGCTCGGACATCGGTGACGACCACAAGGAATACTTCAGCGGCGAAGCTGCCCTGAAGGCGGCTGGCAAGGACAACACGATGAACCAGTTCTGATCTGGGTCGTACTCCTAAGCAAGCTTCAGGCAGAACGCCAACCCTTCGCGGGTTGGCGTTTTTTTATTTGGCGACGCGTAAAAAAAAGAGCCGACGAATCGGCTCTGTCCAAACTCTCAACGTGACGACCTGAGAAACTTACTGCGGTCCGAGCTTGCGGATCAGCGCATCCAGCCGTGCCATTTCGTCTTCGGTCAGATCGGTCAGCGGCGCGCGCACCGGACCGGCATCGTGGCCAACCAGCTTGGCGCCAGCCTTGACGATCGACACCGCGTAGCCTTGTTTGCGGTTGCGGATGTCCAGGTACGGCAGGAAGAAATCGTCGATCAGGCGACCCACCGTGGCGTGGTCGTCAGCGGCAATCGCGCGGTAAAACTCCATCGCGGTCTTCGGGATGAAGTTGAACACGGCCGACGAGTAGACGGGCACGCCCAGCGCCTTGTAGGCGGCGGCATAGACTTCGGCGGTAGGCAGGCCGCCCAGGTATGCGAGCCGATCACCAAGCTTGCGGCGAACGCGCACCATCGCCTCGATCTCGCCCACGCCGTCCTTGAAGCCGATCAGGTTGGGGCAGCGGTCGACCACGCGTTCCAGCAGGTCGGCGCCGATACGGGAGTTCGCGCGGTTGTAGACGATCACGCCGATTTTCAGCGCCTTGCAAACCTCTTCGATGTGGTTGGCGATGCCTTCTTCGCTGGCTTCGGTCAGGTAGTGCGGCATCAGCAGCACGCCGTGGGCGCCCAGGCGCTCGGCTTCCTTCGCGTATTCGATCGCCACGCGAGTCGCGCCACCGGCGCCGGCAAGAATGGGTACCTTGCCCCGGCAGGTCTCCACCGCGGTGCGAATCACGTTCGAATAGTCCTGCTGCGTCAGCGAGAAGAACTCACCCGTGCCGCCGGCGGCAAACAGCGCCGACGCACCGTAGGGCGCCAGCCATTCCAGGCGCTCGATATAGGTATCGGGGCGGAAGTTGCCTTGCGCGTCGAAATCGGTGATAGGGAAAGAGAGCAGGCCTTCCGAGATGATCTGCTTGAGTTCTTGCGGTGTAGTCATGTCACGCTTCCTGATCGCCACATGGCAGATGGCGGTTGGTGGGGAACAAGGTGGGTTATGGCCTCGTTCCATCTGGTCGATGGCTTCGAGATAAGTCATCGTACAACTTTAGCGAAAAGCGCGCAAGCATCGACAGGGAAGTCCGAGGGAAAACCCCGGGTTTGACTGCTTCGGAAGCACGCCTGCGCTCAAATGGAAAGTGACGGCCTGAAGAGAAAATTGCCCTGAGAGCCCGTAAACAGGCTGAAAGAGGGCGATATGTGTCGGACTACGGAGTCGGAGAATGCGCGGAGTAGGGGTAAACGCGCACTGCATTCATTCGAGCCTCGTTCTTATAATTCAAGTCGTATGACGACATATCTCAAGCCGGTCCAGAAGCACTCCCGCATCCAGGAACCAGGGCTGTGAGGAGACCTCTCATGAATGCCACCCCCACCACAGGCGCTGCAGCCGCATCCACCGCGCGGCGCACCAATGTCCGTTACTGGATTCTCGCGCTGATTTTCATCGTGACCACGGTCAACTACGCGGATCGTGCCACGCTGTCGATTACCGGGCCCGCGATGCGCGAGGAATTCGGTTTCTCGGCCGTCCAGATGGGCTATATCTTCTCGGCCTTCAGTTGGTCGTACGTGATGGCGCAGATTCCTGGCGGCTGGCTACTCGATCGCTTTGGCGCCCGGCGCATCTATGCCGTGAGCATCTTCCTCTGGTCATTCTTCACGCTGCTGCAGGGGTGGGTCGGCATCTTCGCCTCGATGGGAGCAACGATGACGGCGCTCTTCATGCTGCGTTTCGCCGTGGGCCTGGCCGAGTCCCCGGCATTCCCGGCCAATGCAAAGGTGGTGGCAAGCTGGTTCCCGACCGCCGAGCGCGGCACCGCGTCGGCCATCTTCAACGCCGCGCAGTACTTCGCCGCCGTGGTGTTCACGCCGCTGATGGCATGGATCGTTCACAGCATGGGCTGGCATCACGTCTACCTGTGGATGGGCATCATGGGCATGCTGCTGGCGATGCTCTGGCTCAAGGTCATGCGCAGCCCGGTCACGCATCCGGCTGTGAATCGCGCGGAACTTGAGCACATCGAGCAGGGCGGTGGCCTGATTCACATGAATGAAGGGGCAGGCAAGTCAAAGCAGGGCGCTAATCCCGCTGGCTGGTTCTATGCCCGGCAGTTGCTGTCGAACCGGATGCTGGCCGGGGTCTATCTGGGCCAGTACTGCATCAACGTGCTGACGTACTTCTTCCTCACGTGGTTTCCGGTGTACCTGGTGCAGGCGCGCGGCATGTCGATCCTGAAGGCGGGTTTCGTCGCGTCCCTGCCGGCCATCTGCGGTTTTCTCGGCGGCGTGCTGGGCGGCGTGATCTCCGACCACTTGCTGCGCCGCGGCTACTCGCTGACCATCGCCCGCAAGGTGCCGATCGTGGCGGGCATGTTGCTGTCGGTGTCCATGATCGCCTGCAACTACGTGGATGCCGAATGGCTGGTGGTGGGCATCATGGCGCTCGCGTTCTTCGGCAAGGGCATCGGCGCGCTGGGCTGGGCCGTGGTGGCTGACACTGCGCCCAAGGAAGTGATCGGCCTGGCGGGCAGCATCTTCAACACGTTCGGCAATATCGCCGGCATTGTGACGCCGATCGTGATCGGCTATATCCTGAGCGCGACAGGCTCGTTCAACGGCGCGCTGGTGTTCGTGGGTATCAATGCCCTGGTCACCGTGCTGAGCTATCTGGTGATCGTCAAGGACATTCGCCGCGTCGAGCTGAAGCACCCCCAATAAGGAAGGAATCCCCAACATGTCGGACTTGTCGGTACAAAACGCGCAGGGCCAGGCCGCCGAACGCGCGCCGCTCTACATCCGCATTCACGCCAATGACAACGTGGCCATCGTCGCCAACGACGGCGGGCTGCCAGCCGGCTCAGTATTCCCGTGCGGTCTGACGCTCGTGGAGCGCGTGCCGCAGGGCCACAAAGTGGCGCTGGTGGATCTAAAGAAAGGTGACGCGGTTACGCGCTACAACGTGACCATCGGCTACGCCTTGCAGGACCTGCCGCGCGGCGCGTGGGTCAACGAGCGCGTGATCGAAATGCCAACCGCGCCGGGACTGACCGATCTGCCGATCGGCACACGCGTGCCCGAGCCGCTGCCGCCGCTGGAAGGCTATACGTTCGAGGGTTTCCGCAATCCGGACGGATCGGTCGGCACGCGCAACATTCTGGCGATCACGACCACGGTGCAGTGCGTGTCCGGCGTAGTGGAGCACGCGGTGCACCGGATCAAGACCGAGCTGCTGCCGCGCTATCCGAACGTCGACGACGTGATCGGCCTCGAACACACTTATGGCTGCGGCGTGGCGATCGACGCGCCCGACGCGATCGTGCCAATCCGCACGCTGCGCAATATCGCGCTGAATCCGAACTTCGGCGGCACCGCCATGATGGTGAGCCTGGGGTGCGAGAAGCTGCAGCCGGAACGCCTGATGCCGCCGGGCACAATCCCGATCCAGACCGGCGCCGGCGAGGTGCAGGTGGGCGTGGTTTGCTTGCAGGACGACAAACACGTGGGTTTCGCGTCGATGATCGACTCGATCATGGCGATGGCCGAGACCCATCTGCAGACCCTTAATGCCCGCAAGCGCGAGACGGTGCCCGTATCGGAACTGGTGGTGGGCGTGCAGTGCGGCGGTAGCGATGCGTTCTCCGGCGTGACGGCCAATCCGGCTGTCGGCTTTGCCACAGACCTGCTCGTGCGCGCCGGCGCGACCGTGATGTTCTCGGAAGTGACCGAGGTCCGCGACGGTATTGACCAGCTCACCGCCCGTGCCGCTACCCCCGAGGTGGCCGAAGCGATGATTCGGGAAATGGACTGGTACGACCGCTATCTGGACCGTGGTCGCGTCGATCGCAGCGCCAACACGACGCCAGGCAACAAGAAGGGTGGCCTGTCGAATATCGTGGAAAAGGCCATGGGTTCGATCGTCAAGTCGGGCAGCGCGCCGATCTCGGGCGTGGTGTCACCGGGCGAGAAGGTCAAGCAGAAGGGCTTGATCTATGCGGCGACCCCGGCCAGCGATTTCATCTGTGGCACGCTGCAACTGGCTGCCGGCATGAACCTGCACATCTTCACGACGGGGCGCGGCACGCCGTATGGTCTGGCCGAGGTGCCCGTGATCAAGGTCGCAACGCGCAGCGATCTGGCGCGCCGCTGGCACGACCTGATGGACGTGAACGCAGGCCGCATCGCCACGGGCGAAGCCACGATCGAGGATGTGGGCTGGGAGTTGTTCCACCTGATGATCGACGTGGCCAGCGGCCGCAAGCAGACCTGGGCCGAGCACCACAAGCTGCATAACGCGCTGGCGCTGTTCAATCCGGCGCCGGTGACCTGAGTGGTGGTTTGTTGAGGGGTGTCGCCTCTCTCCCGCAGGTGGGGGAGAGGCGGAAGATCGCCAGGCTTAGCCGCCAATGATCTGCTTGGAGTACGTCGCGCGCTCCATTTCCACGACGTTCACAGACACCTGAACGCTTTGCGCCGACGCGCCGGGGCGGACCATTTCCGAGATCGCATTGCACACCAGCTGGCCGAGTTCCTTGCGCACAGCCTGATCACGGCCGTCCAGGATCTGCAGCGTGGCGTGGACGAACGCGCGGTCCACGTTCTCCGTTCCCTGGCGATAGGTGGAGAGCGTCACGCAGCGCGACTTGATATCGGGTTCCTGGAATTGGCCGCTGGACAGCAGCGCGGCGTTCGCCTCGTCGAGCAGCTCCTCTTGAGAGCAGGTCAGACGGGTGTTTTCCGTGAGTTCGATGACGAGATGGGGCATGGAACCGGGTCCGGTTGATAGCGGGAAACCCGCATCGTACGGCATTCCGGTGCGGCGTGCCCGCAACCGTTTCCCATCCCGTCAGTGTTGCGCTCCGTTACCGTGTGACACCGAACGCGGCTTCGATCTTGCGGATATGGTCACGCAGCAGCGGACGCACTTTCTCCAGCAGATGGGCTGGCGGCACGATCGCATTGGGGCCACTGCAACTCAGCGTCATCGGGGGCAATGAGGGACCCGGCCGAAACGCGTGGGCGATCGAATTGATGTCGGGCAGCCATTCACCAAACGACGTGGTGCAGCCAAGCCGGCGTTGCTCGTCACGGCTGTTCGCGAGGATGGCTTCTGCTTCGGCAGGGGCGACCTTCTCGTCCGTGCGGAATGCCGTCAGCGCCTGACGCTGCTCGGCTGGCGGCAATGCCACCAGGTAGGCACGGCCTGCTGCCGTATTGAGCCCCGATACGCGGCTTCCCACGGCGACGCGCAGAGTCAGGTAGGTCTCGGACTGGCAGTTCTCGAATACCAGCATACGTCCGCGGTCGCGCACGATCAGCGAGGCGACGCCTTGCGACAAATCCGCCAATTCCTGCATGTAGGGCCGCGCCACCGCCAGGACCTCTGCGCCCTGCTGCGCGGCGGGCGCCAGCGCCAGTGCGGAACTGCCCAGGCGGTAACGAACGGGGTCCGTCAGGGCCTGGAGGTAGCCAAGTTCGGTCAGCGTGTGGGTCAGGCGCGAGATCGTCGATTTTGGCAGGCCACAGCGCTTGGCGAGTTCGGCATTGCCAAGTTCGCTGTCGAATGCACGAAAGCACGCCAGCACATCCAGACCACGCGCCAGCGCGGTCACGAAATGGCGGTCTTCCTTGCGTTTGCTTTCCTTGGGTGCGGCGGCGATCTCCGCCATTTCGATCACATCTTCCATGGCGTGCTCACTCTTTGCCCGTGGCAAGTTGCACGTGCAGCTTCGCCTGGATGGTGGTGCCTGCGAGCAGGCGTGGTCTTGCGAAAAGGGGGAAGGACGCGAGACCAGAACGGTTCGCGGGTACTGCGGTACTACGCATGATGTCTCCGGGTAAGGCGTCCGGTGTTGATGACTCACCGGTATTCGATGAGTCGCATCGTCCCACCGATACTCGGCAATTGTCAACCGCAGCGCGGAATCATAATTCTGCATTGCAGAATTAAACGACTGAATCTAGTGCTCGGAGGCTTGCGTCTGCAGCCATTCCCGTGGCGATTTGCCAACTTTGGCCGCGAAAACACGCGACAGCGCAGAGGGGTTGGCATACCCAAGTTCGTTGGCCAGCAGCTTGATCGGTACGCCATCACGCAGCCGGGCCTGTGCAAGGCTGATACGCCAGCCGGCCAGGTAGTCGGCTGGCGTTTGTCCCACGATTTCGCGGAAGGCGGAGGCGAATGCGCTGCGCGACATGCCGGCGCAGGACGCCATGCGGTCCAGGTTCCAGGTCTCGCCAGGGGCTTCGTGCATCGCCACCAGTGCGCGGGCCAGTCGCGGATCGGAAAGCCCGGTAATCAGGCCCGCCTGGATGCCTGCATCGGCCGGATGATCGAGCATCCAGCGCAGTAGCTGGATCAGCACGACCTCGAACAAGCGGTCTGCCAGCAGCCGCTGGCCGCAGCGGACACGCCCGGTCTCGGCGAACAGCAGCGATAGCGCGGCATCCAGCCCCTCGACCCGCGCCAGCGGCAACACGATCAGCGGGGGCAGGGCCCTCGCAACCGGGTTCATTGCACCTCCGGCGAACTCGAGCGTGGCGCAGGTGAACTGCGAGCCTTCGATCGGCGGATTGTGGAAGGTGTGGACGACGTGCCGCGGATAGAACAGCAGGGACGGCTCGCGGATTTCCATGCGCCGAGGCAGGCCACGGGCCGAGTGCGAGAGCGTCAGATGGCCTTCGCGCAGCACGTGCAGGAATCCGCGTTCCTTCACATCGAACCGGCTGATCCCGCAGAGCGCCCCGGTATGGAACAGGTGGGCGCGAACGCGGAAGCGCTCCAGCAAGCCGGAGAGGCGGTCAGGAGTGGATTCGATCGGGTGGGACATCTTGATGGATGAATTGGTATGTTTCGTGGACGTATGGTATCCGATCGTGTTGCGCCCGGCGGCATAGTGGAGCCCATGGACGGCACGGCCCGTCCGGTTCCCAGTACCACTCCACTTATCATCCAGAAAGGAGCTTCATCATGACCGCACGTGTTCCCCTCGTAGACCAACGCACTGCTCCGGCCGCAAGCGTGACTGCCATCGAACAGATCCAGACCGCGTTCGGCGTCGTACCCAATATGTTCCGCGCCGTGGCCAACTCGCCGGCCGCGCTGCAGTCGATGTGGGGCAGCTTCGGCGCGCTCGGTGGTGGCACGATCTCAGCGCAACTGGGCGAGAAGATCGCCGTAGCCGTTGCCGACCGCAATCGCTGTGAATACTGTCTGGCCGCGCATACCGCGCTGGGCCGCAAGGCGGGCGCATCGGCCGAGGAGATGGCCGCAGCCCAGGCAGGTCTGTCGAACGAACCCAAGACGGCCGCCGCGCTGGCGTTCGCGGTGAAGGTGGTGGAAGCGCGCGGGCAGATTAGCGAGACCGAAGTGGCATCGCTGCGCCAGGTCGGTTTCAGCGACGAAGAGATTGTCGAGATCCTGGCACACGTCGCGTTGAACCTGTTCACGAACTACGTCAACGTGGTGTTCAACGTGCCAGTGGATTTCCCGAGCGTGAAGCTGATTGCGCGTTGAGGTTGCGCCGAGATTGCGCTGATGGCGCTGATTGCGCTGATGGCGCGCGAGGCTGAAAGCCAATGAAAAAAGGGCCGCAATTGCTTGCGGCCCTTTTTCTCTTGCTGCGGGACCGATTGAGCGTCAGTGCTGAGTCAGCCCTGAATCAAGCGTGAATGGCACCCGATTCGAGCTGCTTGCCAGTCAGGCTGGCCACCGCGACCGCCATGGCGCGCTCGCGGGCCTCGGCGGCGGCGGGCGCCGGCATAAAGCGCTCCGGTGCCTCGCGTGCCAATTGCTGCAGATGGCGCAGCTTGGCCTTGAGATCCGGGTCGACGCGCGAATCCGGCGTGATGGTGGAAGGGCAGGCCACACCGAGGATGTCGAGCGCCTTGCGGAAGATGTCGACGGTCAGACCTTCGGCCGGGTTCACCTGTACCAGGTGTGCGCGCTGCTCGTCGGTCAGGGACTCGGGGGCAGTGGTCGAGATGATGACCCATGCGCCCGGCGCCGGGTGTTGCGCGAACCAGGCGTCGATCTCCGCGCCGTGTCCGCCTGCCACTGGCGGCGTCATGCCTTCGACCTGCAGATCCAGCTGCTGGAAGATGGCGGCCGGGGTGCCACGGCGCCAGGCGTCCGAGACCACGACGCGGGCGCCGGCAATGCCGAACAGGCGGCGCAGGTAGCCGAGGGCGATGGGGTCGAAGTACCTGACGTCTCGCAGGGTTCCCGTGTTTGGCGTGCCGCCCAGGCGGGTAGCGGAGCGGTCCGAATACAGGACGCCGGGGACGTCCAGCATGATGAGGCGTTCAGACATGGGATTCCTGTGTTTGTCAGTCGCAGTTAAGCGGTTAAGTTGAATCAAGCGTATCTGGCTTTAGGGTGCGATGGGCTACACAAATTGTGCTCAAGTGCAACAGCCGTGTAACTTGGCCACACAACTCGTAAATGCCGGTTAGCGCTTGATATCAGTTGTTTCGTGCAGACACACTGCCCGGCTGCAGTCCGCATTGTCTCGACAATGTCGACGCGCGGATACAGACCCGATGCACGCCTCAACGAGTGGTTTGGCGGGTCGGTTGACAGGAATTTGAAAGGAAATGTTCGCGGATGTGAAACATTTGATGCATTACAAACGAGGGGAAGGGCGTTCAGCGCTTGCGCAGCAATTGCATTTCGAAATGCTCAAACGAGTACTGGCACGTGATGCCGCAAAACAGTTCGGCTCGCCTGACCGGCTGCTCGCAGGCGTGGCAGGTGCCGCAAGGCTTGAGCCGGGGCGCCCAATCGCGCCCGGCGTTCTCGAAGTCTTCCAGAAAGCTGCTGTCGTCCTGTACGGCTTTGCGTAGCATTCGCTTGTCTCCGCGGAGGCATTTCCTTGGCCAATGACGCAATGCCTTCGGCCCGAGGGCCATGCTCGCGGGGCGTTCTGCGTCGGTCAATAGGCGTGTTGCCATTTACGGACGACAAATGCGAAAACTGAAGCCTTGCCCCGGCGTTCTGCACCCTCAGGGCAAGGTATTGCGGCGGTGCGAAACCTCAGAAGCGGAAGCGCGCGACGTCTGCCTCCAGCGCTGCGGCCTGTTGGTCGAGTTGCGCCGCCTGGCCGGACACCGCCTCCACGAGCGTGCCGTTCTGGGCGCTGGTCTGCTCGAGCCGTGTCAGCGCATCGGCGACGTGCCCGATGCCGGCCGCCTGTTCGTCGGCCAGCAGGCGCAGTTCTTCGGCAAGGGTGTGGCTGTGATTGACCGCGACATCGATGCCTTCCATGGCGCCCACCACGCGCGTGCTGAGGTCCGCACCGCGTGCGATCTCTTTCGCCGCGTCGCCGACAATGCCGCCGATTTCGCGCGCAGCCGTGGCGCTACGCTGGGCCAACGCGCGGACTTCCTGCGCGACAACGGCGAAACCACGTCCCGCAGCGCCCGCGCGAGCGGCTTCCACCGCTGCATTCAGCGCCAGGATATTGGTCTGGAAGGCAATCCCTTCGATCACCGTGACGATCTCGGAGATGTTGCGCGACTGCGCGTGAACGTTCGCCATGGCGCCGCTCATGTCGCGCACCGACGCCATGCCTGTAGTGGTGGCTTCGCGCGCGCGGCTGGCCATGTCGCTCGACTGTCGGGCCTGTGCGTGCGCCTGCTGGACCAGTTCGGTCAGGCGCGCCACGTTCCCTGCAGCCTCGGCAAGCGCTGAAGCCTGCGTGCCCGTGCGTGCAGCCAGTTCGCGGTTGCCGTTTGCGATGCCGTCGCTGGCACTGGAGATTTCATGC
>OBNK01000410.1_pt1 | contig 9625 bp, 7 predicted proteins | sample 1670161 | NCBI WGS metagenome assembly OBNK01 (sample SAMEA104232304, study PRJEB22302) | sediment metagenome | biome: forest; feature: aquifer; material: sediment | place: USA | collected 2011-08-07 | depth 0.01 m
ACATGCCCGCGTCGGGCTTGCCGTACACCTGCACGGCCAGCTCGCCCACGCGCTCCAGGCGCTCGAACTCCGCGGCGCCGGCCGGGTGCAGCAGCCGCCGGTCGTGGAAGGACTGCGCCGCGCCCAGCACGATGTTGCCGTAGACATCGTGCTGGAAATGCTCCTGCGCCTGGTTGCCCACGCGCACCGGGCCCATATTGCGATATCCGCCCAGATGATCGAGGACGCTCTCCGGCAGCTCGCGTTCGAGCCCGATGCCGTAGAGCGGCTGGATATGGCCATCCTGCGCCTGCACGACGACATTCGTCAGCCAGCGCATGTAGTCCTCCATCGTGCCGACTTCGGACAGGCTGTTGAGCGCGCGCACCACGAAGAACGCGTCGCGCAACCAGCAGTAGCGGTAGTCCCAGTTCCGGCCGCTGCCGGGCGCCTCGGGAATGCTCGTTGTCATCGCCGCGACGATCGCGCCAGTCTCCTCGTAGAGCGACATCTTCAGCGTGATCGCCGCGCGGATCACGGCGTCCTGCCATTCGCGCGGCACGGCCAGCCGGCGGCTCCAGATACGCCAGTAGGACGTGGTCTCCTGTTCGAAGTCGCGCGCGGTCTCCTCCACGCCATGCGCCAGCGTTTCATCTGGCCCGAGAATGAAGTTGTAGTTGCGCGTGACCAGGAACGGCGTGTTCGACAGCACATAGGCCAGCGGCGCGTCTGTGGTCATCCGCAGCGTCAGGTCCTCGCCGATATAGCGCACATGGCTGCTGCCGCGTGTCATCTGCGGCTTGATCCGGCCCCAGTTGAAGCGCGGTGCCACCGTGACCCGCACCCGTGGCGCGCCACGGACCGGCCGGATCCGCCGCACCAGCGTCAGCGGGCGGAAATAGCGTCCGAGCCGGAAGAACCGAGGGCAGAAGTCGGTGATTTCCAGGCAGTGACCATGCTTGTCGTACAGGCGCGTGCGCAGGATGGCCGTATTCGGCTCGTACCACTGCGTGGACTTCGCCAGGTCTTCCACCTCGATGGAAAAGTGGCCACCGTTCTCGCTCGAATCGAGCAGCGCATTGAAAACGGGGTCGGCATCGTAGCGCGGCAGGCAACACCAGACGATGCGGCCGCGTCCGTCGACCAGTGCCGAGAATGCGCAGTTGCCAATCATCCCGAGCGATAGCGACGGATCGGCGTGACGGCCAGTGCAGTTGGTATCGGTATTGAAAGCGGGCGCTTCTGGATGATGCGCGGCAGGTGTGGGGGGGGCGTTCACAGCGAGTCCTCCGTTTCGGACGAAGTGGATGAGACGGACTGCGGCTTGCCGCCGCGTTGCGCCCTGAGCGCCAGAAGAGCATGGGCGGATCGATGAAGCCAGCAACGCAACGCAGCGGGCCCGGTCACGCTGACCGTGGCGGCGGTGGCGCGCTCGCCAACCAGCACGCCCACCCCGCCGAGTTCACGCGCCACAACGAAACCGGCTTCGTCGGTGACATCGTCACCCGCGAACAGCGGCTTGCGTCCTTCGAAGGGGGCCATGCGCATGAACGCGGCGATCGCGCCCCCCTTGTCGACGCCGGCAGGCTTGATCTCGACAACCATTTTTCCGGGCAAGCCTTCCAGCCCATCCACGTCGTGCAGGGTGTCGGCCACCATCGCTCGCACCTGTGCCTCGAGTTCCGGAGCCTGTCGATAGTGAATGGCGACTGCCACGGATTTCCGCTCGATGCGTAGGCCGGGATGGCGCGCGACGAAGGCTTCGAGCCTCGGCATCAATGCCGTGATGCCCGGGGCCGGTGGCATGAACAGCGCTTCGCCGTCATGGCGCAGTTCGGCGCCGTGCACGCCTGCCGCGGGGAGCCTCAGCGGCTGCAGGAAGCCATCGAGCTCGGCAACGGGCCGGCCCGAGATAATGGCCAGGGCGCCGTCCAGGCAGGTGTGCAGCGCGCGCAGCGTGCCAACCAGTTCCGGCTCGACCTGCACCAGCTCGGGGCGTGGCGCGAGGTCAGCCAGCGTGCCGTCGAAATCCAGAAACAGCGCGGTATCGGGTTCGATGAGAGGTAGCGAAGACATCACGCAAGACCGTAACACGTCGATTTGGAAGGTGTCAGCCGGACGCTGTCCTACAACTGTGGCTGTCACTGCACCCGTCGCACGGCAACTGCCAACCTGGCACTGCCAAGTGCGCCATCCATTATCATTGGCGGTTTCCGCCGATTTTTCCGGTTTTTTTGCCGCTGCCCCCCGGCGCCGCACTCCGCAGACCATGACCCGCACGCCCGCCAAGCCCGACTATCTGAAAAAAATCCTGACCGCCAAGGTCTATGACGTGGCCCAGGAGACCGAATTGACCTATGCGCCCGCGCTGTCGGCACGCACCGGCAATGCGGTCTGGTTCAAGCGCGAGGACACCCAGCCGGTGTTCTCGTTCAAGTTGCGGGGGGCGTACAACAAGATGGCGTCCCTCACGCCCGAGGAACTCAAGCGCGGCGTGATCGCTGCTTCGGCAGGCAACCACGCCCAGGGCGTGGCGCTGGCGGCGGCCCGCATGCAGTGCAAGGCGATCATCGCCATGCCGACCACCACGCCGCAGGTGAAGATCGACGCCGTGCGCGAGCGCGGCGGCGAGTGGGTGCAGATCGTTCTGCACGGTGAGTCGTACAGCGATGCCTACCTGCACGCGGCCGAACTCGAGAAGAAGCACAAGCTCGCGTTCATCCACCCGTTTGACGACCCCGAGGTCATCGCCGGCCAGGGCACCATCGCGATGGAGATCCTGCGCCAGCACCCTGGCCCGATCCACGCGATCTTTGTCGCCATCGGCGGCGGCGGCCTGATCTCCGGCATCGCCGCCTACGTCAAGGCGGTGCGCCCCGAGATCAAGGTGATCGGCGTGCAGACCTTCGATTCCGATGCCATGAAGCGCTCGGTGGACGCCGGCAAGCGCGTGGAACTGAAGGATGTGGGCCTGTTCTCGGACGGTACCGCCGTCAAGCTGGTGGGCAAGGAAACGTTCCGCATCACGCGTGAACTGGTCGACGACATCATCCTGGTCGATACCGATGCGATCTGCGCGGGCCTGAAGGATGTGTTCCAGGACACCCGCAGCATCCTCGAGCCGGCCGGCGCGCTGGCCGTGGCCGGCCTCAAGGCGTACGCCGAGCGCGAGAAGCTCAAGCACCAGCACCTGGTGGCGATCGCCTGCGGCGCCAATATGAACTTCGACCGCCTGCGCTTTGTGGCCGAGCGCGCCGAAGTGGGTGAAGCGCGCGAAGCGGTCTTCGCCGTGACGATCCCCGAGGAACGCGGCAGCTTCAAGCGCTTCTGCGAACAGGTCGGCACGCGCAGCGTGACCGAGTTCAACTACCGCATCGCCGACAAGGGCGTGGCGCATATCTTCGTCGGCGTGCAGATCGCCAGCCGCGCGGAGAGCGACAAGATCGCCGCCAACTTCCGCCGCCATGGCTTTGACACGCTCGACCTGTCGAACGACGAACTGGCCAAGCAGCACATCCGCTACATGGTCGGCGGCCATTCGCCGCTGGCGCATGACGAACTGCTGTATCGCTTCGAGTTCCCGGAGCGCCCGGGCGCGCTGATGAAGTTCCTGTCCAGCATGAGCCCGAACTGGAACATCAGCCTGTTCCACTACCGGAACCAGGGCGCGGATACGTCGAACATCCTGGTCGGCATCCAGGTGCCGAAGAACGAGAAGCGCGCGTTCCGCAGCTTCCTTTCGACGCTCGGTTACGTACACTGGGATGAGACCGACAACCCCGTCTACAAGCTGTTCCTTTCCTGACGCCCCCGATCATGACGCTTCCTGAGCACTCGCCGCTGGGCAAGCCCTCGGCGTACAAGACCGAATACGACGCATCATTGCTGTTCCCGATCCCGCGCCAGCCGAAACGCGCGGAGATCGGCCTGCCGGAAGGGCGCGCGCTGCCCTTCTTCGGCGTGGATATCTGGAATGCCTACGAGGTATCGTGGCTGAACCTGAAGGGCAAGCCGCAGGTGGCGCTGGCCACGTTCATCATTCCTGCCGATACGCCGAACATCGTCGAGTCGAAGTCGTTCAAGCTGTACCTGAACTCGTTCAACCAGACCAAGATCGCTTCGCCCGAGGCGCTGCAGCAGTTGCTGCATCACGACCTCTCCGAGGCCACGGGCGGCACGGTGCAGGTCCGGCTGGTGACCGAGGCCGACCTTGGCACGCAGAAGATGGGCGAACTGGACGGGCTGCTGCTGGACCGGCTCGACATCGAGACCGATATCTACGAACCCGATCCGACGCTGCTGTCGGCCGAACAGGAAGAGTCGCCGGTGGAGGAAACGCTGGTGTCGCACCTGCTCAAGTCGAACTGCCTGGTCACGGGCCAGCCAGACTGGGGTAGCGTGCAGATCCGCTACGTGGGCGCGCCGATCGATCAGGAAGGTCTGCTCAAGTACCTGATCTCGTTCCGGAACCATAACGAGTTCCACGAGCAGTGCGTCGAGCGGATCTTCACGGACGTCATGCGCATGTGCAAGCCGGTGAAGCTCGCGGTCTACGCACGCTACACGCGCCGCGGCGGGCTGGACATCAATCCGTTCCGCACCAACTACAACACGCCGTGGCCGGACAACCGGCGCAATGCGCGGCAGTAGGACCGCACTGACTCAAAACTCCGCGTGGGCCCGGATGCCGATGAACTTGGCGGGCCCGCGATCCCGGTTGTAGCCCGGGTTCCGCATGTACTGGAAGTCCGGGCTCAGGCTCAGCGTCTTCCAGACCGCGAAGCTGTAGTAGATCTCGAATACCTGCTCGGGGCCGTAGTTGAGCGCCCCATCCCCCAGGAACGCGCCCAGACCACCCGCCGCCAGATAGTTGCGATGGTTGGACCCAAGCATGTTGATCGCCATCCCCAGCCCCACCTCGTCTTTGGGACGACCCCACGCCGTTCCCTTGAGCGTGCCGCCCCACGCCACCTGCCGGCCGATTTCCGTGAACGCGTAGGTTTCGGTCTTGTCGTCGGACCAGTTGGCCCGCAGGAACAGGCCCAGTGAATCGTTGACCTCCTGCAGGAACGCAAGCCCCACGCCCACCTTCGCGTGTTCGCGGCGCACGTCGGCCACGTCCGGCGTCACGTTGTTGGCCAGTCCGAAAGCGATGGCGTCGTTGAACGCCCCCATCTTCGCCTTGTTACGCCACAGCAGCAGCCGGGCCTGGCCAGGGCGGCCACCGATCTGGTAGCGCTTTTCGAGTTCCAGCACGTCGCCGTAGTGCTCGAACATGCGCGTGTCGAGCTCCTGGCCATTTGATTCGAGCGGCTGCAGGAAACGGCCGAAACGCGCCGACCAGCCATCGCCGATGTACTCGACCGAAGCCCCCCAGTTGTAGCCTCGCGCATCCGCCGCGTAGTCGAACGAACCGTGCGTCAGGAACGACCAGTTCATGAACTGCGTGCGTGGATCGGACCCGTAGGGGTTCTGATCGAAGACATCGAGCACGCTAAAGTTGCCGGCGGTCAGCACCACGCGTTGCTTGTCGACGGTGCGGGCGAACTGGTTGAAATCGGCCTCGAGCTTTTCCTCGCCGCCTCCCAGCCCCCACGTCTGACGAATGAAGGCCCGTGCGCGGTAGAACTTCGGATTGGTGCTGGCCGTCTTGGCCAGTTCGCCATTGGAAGGGCCACCCACGCCATGCAGTTCGGAGAACGGCACGCCCTGGGCCACCTCCGGATTGAAATGGAACTCGGCGCCCTGCCAGAGCCGCAATCCCAGGTCGAGCGTGGCCGTGAACGAATAGCTCTTGGCACGATCGGGCGTCAGGCTGTTCTCGCCGGAGTACCCCGCGCCGAAAGACGGCTTGCGCTGCCAGATATACGTGGTCTGCCCATGGATGGCGAACGGGCTTTCCACATCGGACACGGCTTCCTGCCCTGGCCCGGTGGCTTCCTGCGCTTGCGCCGCCCACGGCAAAGCAAGCCCGCCCGCCACCAGCAAGGCGGCAAACGGGACGGCAAAGCGGCGGGCAAAGCTCGGGCGCAACCGCTGCGGAGCGGCTGGCGGACAAGAACGCGACATAGGAATTGGGGGCAGTGGATGCGCGCATGCAGGCATCCAATGGATTGGCGGGCAGCTTAGCCAAAGCCCCATGACATGTCTACCGTGAATTGTTGCAATGCAGCATATCCAACGCGCTGCGCTCTCACTCAACTTTGTAACCGATCTTGAATTAATTAATTCGAAAATTAATATCTACTCGATACCGTCTGGAGTTGACTGATGCCAGCCAAGTCCTCGTCCGATCCGTCCCCGGCACCGCGACAGCGCCGGCCGGGACGCCCCACGGCCAACGCCAATGATGCCGATCAGCGTAACCGCCTGATCGACGCCGCCGTCACCCTGTTCGCGCGCCACGGCGTGGCCGCCACCTCCACCAAGGCGATCGCCGCCGAAGCTGGCGTCACGCCGGCACTGGTCCACTACTACTTCCACGATCGGGAGCTACTGCTCGATGCCGTCTTCGACGAACGGCTGGAGCCGCTGTTCGAGCAGGTGTTCGAGACCCTGGCCGGGCACGCCGGTGACATCGTGACAGTAATCCCGGCGCTGGCGGGCCAATTGATCCGCACGGCGTCCGCCACGCCGTGGTTTCCGGGCCTGTGGATCCGGGAGATCGTCGGTACCGATGGCCATCTGCGCGAGCGGATGGTCGAGCGCCCTGCGGCGTGCCTCGCTGATCATGGGGCCACTGGCAGCCGCACACGCGCAAGGCAAGCTGACCCCGGGGCTCGAACCGGCCCTTGTCATGGTGTCGCTGATCGGGCTGGCGCTGCTGCCGCCCGCCACCACGCACATCTGGCGCAGCCTCCCCGGCGCGGCCGATATCGATACCGAAACGCTCGTGCGCCACGTCACCACCCTGCTCACCCACGGGCTGTCCGCCGGCACCCCGTCCCAAGACAAATAAGCCCACCCGGAGCCCGTATGTCCTATCCCGTCCCCCGTCATGCGTGGTCCCTGCTGATCATGGCAGCGGCACTGGCCGCGTGCGGCAATGACAAGCCCGTCAGTTGGCAAGGCTACGTGGAGGGCGAGTTCGTCTCTGTGGCGTCGCCATTCGCGGGCCGCCTGGAAAAGCTGTCGGTCGACCGTGGCCAGCAGGTGGCCGATGGTGCGCCCCTATTCGTGCTGGAATCCGACGACGAACGCGCCGCGCGGCAACAAGCCGCCGAGCAGCTACGTGCGGCCGAGGCACAGCTTGCCGATATCCAGATTGGCAAGCGCCCCGTGGAAGTGGCCGTGACCCAGGCGCAACTGTCGCAGGCGCAGGCGCAGGCCCAACGCAGCGCGGCGCAACGCCGGCGCGACGAAGCCCAGTTCGAGATCGGCGGCGTCTCCAGGCAGCAGCTCGACGACAGCCGCGCCACGGCGGATGCGGATGCGGCACGCGTGCGGGAGTTGCAGCGCGATATCGACGTCGCACGCCTGCCGGGTCGCAAGGACCAGCTTGCCGCGCAAAGCGCGCAGGTGGATGCCGCGCGTGCGGCGCTGACGCAGGCCGAGTGGAAGCTCTCGCGCAAGTTCGTCAATGCCACGGTGCCGGGCCTGGTCTATGACGTGCCGTTCCGCCCCGGCGAGTGGGTGCCCGCGGGCAGCACCGTGGTCCGCATGTTGCCCGTCACAAACGTCAAGGTGCGCTTCTACGTACCTGAGACCGTGGTCGGCGCGCTCAAGAACGGGCAGGCCGTCCATATCCGCTGCGACGGTTGCGCGGCCCCGGTGGCGGCAAAGATCACCTATATCTCGAACGAAGCCGAGTTCACGCCACCGGTCATCTACAGCAACGAGACACGCCGCAAGCTCGTGTTCCTGATCGAGGCACGTCCGGACCCCGCCGAAGCACCGAAGCTGCGCCCTGGCCAGCCTGTCGAGGTCACGCAATCATGAACGGCGAACTGGCCATCGACGTGCACGGCCTCAACAAGCGCTTCGGCGACAAGCACGTGGTCAACGACCTGACGATGCAAGTGGCCCGTGGCGAGATCTTCGGCTTCCTGGGCCCGAACGGCAGCGGCAAGACCACCTCGATCCGCATGATGTGCGGACTGCTGACACCGGACTCCGGCGCGGGCACCTGCCTGGGCTTCGACATCATCAAGGAGTCCGCCGAGATCAAGCGCAACGTGGGCTACATGACGCAGCGTTTCTCTTACTGGGAAGACCTGTCGATCCGCGAGAACCTGGACTTCGTCGCACGCGTGTATGCCATGCCGAACCGGCGCGAGGTCGTGGACCGCGCGCTCGAGGACCTCGGGCTGGCGTCGCGGGCCGAACAACTGGCCGGGTCGCTTTCCGGCGGTTGGAAGCAGCGCCTGGCGCTGGCCGCGTGCCTGCTGCACGAACCGCAGTTGCTGCTGCTCGACGAACCCACGGCCGGCGTGGACCCCAAGGCCCGCCGCGACTTCTGGGAGCAGTTGCACCAGTTGGCCGCCCGTGGCATCTCGGTGCTGGTCAGCACGCACTACATGGACGAAGCGGAGCGCTGCCACAAGCTCGCCTATATCGCCTACGGCAAACTGCTGGCGCAAGGCACTTCGGCTGAAGTCGTCGCCAGCCAGAACCTGACCACGTGGAGCGTATCGGGCGACGAACTGGCCGAACTGTCGACCCAGTTGCAAGGCAAGCCCGGCGTGGACCAGACCGTCGCGTTCGGCACGGCGCTGCATGTCACGGGCAAGGACGGCACCGCGCTCGAACAGACACTCAGGCAGTACGCCGGCCGGGATCACCGCATCGAGCCGGTGGAGACGAGCCTGGAGGACGTCTTCATCCACATGATGGGTGACGCACAGGACAACATGGCCGTTCCCGCCAAGGAAGCCACCAAGGAGAGCGCAGAAAGGGCCAGCGGGCCGAAGGGGGACGCGTGAAAGCCGTACGCCGTCAGATCTCCCGCTTCTCGGCGCACCGTTGGTGGAGCATCGTCCTGAAGGAATTCCTGCAACTACGACGCGATCGCGTCACGTTCGGGATGATGATTGGGATACCGATCATCCAGCTACTGCTGTTCGGCTTTGCGATCAACAGCGATCCACGCCATATGCCCACCGCGGTCATCGTGGCCGAGCACAGCGACTTCTCCCGCACCTTCATTGCCGCGCTGGACAACACCACGTACTTCAAGGTGGTGCGCACGATGCCGGACGAGGCCTCCGGTCGCGAGGCGCTGATGCGCGGCGATGTGCAGTTCGTGGTCAGCATTCCGGCCGATTTCTCGCGACGCCTGCTGCATGGCGATCGCCCTTCCATCCTGGTCGAGGCCGATGCCACCGATCCTTCCGCGACGGGCCAGGCCATCGCCGCACTGGCGCAACTCCCGGCCACCGTTGCCCGGATCGACCTGAAGGGCGCGCTGGCGCCACTGGCCGGCGGGCAACCCGCCTTCGACGTCAACGTGCACCGGCTCTACAACCCGGAGGGCATCACGCAGTACAACATCGTGCCGGGGCTGATGGGCACGATCCTGACGATGACGATGGTCATGATGACCGGCCTGGCCATGACGCGCGAACGCGAGCGCGGCACGATGGAAAATCTGCTGGCCACGCCGGTGCAGCCGCTTGAGGTGATCTCGGGCAATATCATCCCGTACATC
>OBNK01000416.1_pt1 | contig 9521 bp, 7 predicted proteins | sample 1670161 | NCBI WGS metagenome assembly OBNK01 (sample SAMEA104232304, study PRJEB22302) | sediment metagenome | biome: forest; feature: aquifer; material: sediment | place: USA | collected 2011-08-07 | depth 0.01 m
GTCCAGTCGAAGTTCCACATCGGCAGGCCGTGCGCATTGCGATTGCGGCCTGCGCGTGGGTCAGTAATAGTGGACGTGTGCACCGCGCCGTCGATGCGGCCGTCGAGCTTGCGCGCCAGGAAGGCGCTCGACACGGTGCCATAGCTCGTGCCGATCAGGTAGACCTTGCCAATGCCAAGGTCCGCCTTGAGCTTGTCGATCGCCGCGCCAACGTCGACTGCATACTGGTCCGACGTCCGGTAGTCGTCATCGCAGTTGCTCCAGCGGTCCTTCGGGCAGTCGACCATCACCGTCATCACCTGATCGCTCACCAGATGCCGGCGCGCGCGCACCAAGAAGTTGCCGCGAAGCTGATAGACCGGCGCCCCGTTCTGGACTTCGACCCGCAATACGCCGGGATAGCCCGGAAACAGCAGCGCCGCCGTCGAAGGACTGGAACCGGGCTTCTTGCTGACCACCAGACTCAGTTCTGTGCCGCGCGGCAGGCTTACCGTCGTGACGCTCTCCTCGAGCACGGGTTCCTGCGCCATCGTGCGAGGACTCAGGAAGACACCCAGACACAGCGCGACGATCGTCATTACGTATCTCATGTTCTCCCCCTCTCCGCTCAGTGCGCTCGATGCGCTCGATGCGCTCGGTGCGCTCGGTGCGCTCGGTGCGCATTCGCTCCGGTCAGGCCGCCCCTGACGGCGCAAACCTCGGCGCGCCCGCCACGTCCAGCGCTCCATCCTCCTGGACGATGAACACACCGCGCGCCACGTTGTGTGGGTGCCGCGCCGCTTCCGCGATGCTCAGCACCGGCGCATAGCAAACGTCAGTGCCGCCAAGCAACGCGTCCCAGTGCGCGCGCGGCTCGCTCGCGAAGAGCCTGGTGAAACGCTGCTTCAACGCCGGCCAGGCCGCGTGGTCATACTGCGCGGCGGGATCGACGTCGGTCATGCCGAGCCGCTCCAGCAACAACGCATAGAACTGCGGCTCCAGCGCGCCGATCGTGATGAATCCACCGTCGGCACAGCCATACACATCATAGAACGGCGATTGATGGAACGGGCTGGGTGTGGGGCCATCGAGCTGGCCGTTATTGCGCACCCACACCGCGATGCCGCCGAGCATCGCCACCATGTCGACGATGGCACCATCGACCACACGCCCGCGCCCCGAGGCACGGGCGTCAAGCAGGGCGCAGACGACACCAAACGCCAGCCCCAGCGCGCCGCCCGCATCGCCGACCACGGTGGGCGGGATCATCGGCGCCTCGCCCGGGCGGGCCGACAGCGACAACATGCCCGTCAGCGCCACGTAGTTGAGGTCGTGTCCGGCGGTCTGCGCGAGCGGGCCGGACTGGCCCCACCCCGTCATGCGCCCATAGACCAGCTTTGGATTGCGGGCGGCGCAGTCGGCCGGGCCCAGGCCCAGCCGCTCCATCACACCCGGACGGTTACCTTCGATCAAGGCATCGGCGCCGTCCACCAACCGCGTTGCCTCGGCCAGATCGTCGGGCTGTTTCAGATCGAGTGGCACGATGACCTTGCCGCGCCGCAGCGGGCTGGGCTTGTCACCACCTAGCTGGTCGGCCACGGCCACCCGCTGGCGCCGCGCGACGACCGTCACCTCCGCCCCCATGTCGGCCAGCATCCGGCCCGCCAGCGGCCCAGGGCCGATTCCTTCAAATTCGACAATGCGGATGCCCTGCAGCGGCGGTGTCATGCGCGATCTCCTTGGATGGCAAAAGTCATGGCTTCAGGTATGACGCTTAGCGCACCCCGATGCAACCGGGACCAACCCGGATGCGGTGGCGTCGCGGCGCCCGGGGCCAGAGCGGGCCCGCCATGCACGGCTTGGCGTACAATAGCGGCCTTGATTTCGCCGGCATCGTCGCATCCCGCCGCCGGCCCTGCCCGCCAAAAAGCATCCCGCTCGCCATTCATACGTCGCCCCAATCATGACTATCTCTCGTATCGAAGACATCATTGCCGACATTCGTGCCGGCCGCATGGTCATCCTTGTGGACGAGGAAGATCGTGAAAACGAGGGCGACCTTGTCCTGGCGGCCGATTTCGTGACGCCGGAAGCGATCAACTTCATGGCCAAGTACGGCCGCGGCCTGATCTGCCTGACGCTGACCGCCGAACGCTGCCGCCAGCTTGAGCTGTATCCGATGGTGTCACGCAACGGCACTGTGCATGGCACCAACTTCACGGTATCCATCGAAGCCGCCGAAGGCGTGACCACCGGCATCTCGGCAGCCGACCGTTCCCGCACTGTCCAGGCCGCCGTGGCCCGTGACGCCCGCGCGAGCGACCTGGTGCAGCCCGGTCACATCTTCCCGCTGACAGCCCAGCCTGGCGGCGTGCTGATCCGCGCCGGCCATACCGAGGCTGGCTGCGACCTTGGCACCCTGGCTGGCCTGACGCCCGCCGCGGTGATCTGCGAAATCATGAAGGACGACGGTACGATGGCCCGGCTGCCGGACCTGATCGAGTTCGCGCGCGAGCACGACCTCAAGATCGGAACGATCGCCGACCTGATCCACTACCGCAGCCGCACCGAAAGCATCATCGAACGGGTGGGCGAGCGCGACATGCAAACGCCGTGGGGCACGTTCCACAGCGTGCTGTATCGCGACAAGCCGTCCGGCCGCGCCCATGTGGCGTTGGTCAAGGGCAAGCCCCAGCCGGACCGCGAGACACTGGTGCGCGTGCACGAGCCGTTGTCGGTGCTCGACCTGCTGGAAGCCGGCCACACCACCCATTCGTGGAGCCTGCCCGCCGCGCTCGAAGTGCTGCATGGCGCCGAACATGGCGTGATGGTGCTGCTGAACTGCGGCGACTCGCCGGAAATGCTGTTCGAGCAGTTCGCCGCGCTGGATGCTCCGGAGAACCGTCCGCGCCGCAAGCCGGACCTGCGCACCTACGGCGTGGGCGCGCAGATCCTGCGCGACATCGGCGTGGGCAAGATGCGCGTGCTGGGTTCGCCGCAGAAGATGCCGAGCATGACCGGTTACGAACTCGAGATCGTTGGCTGCCAGCCGATGAGCGGCGAGTCGAATCGCGGCTGACCGGGAACGGATCGTACCGATTGACCCGGCAGCGGCGCATCCGCGCGGCTGCCTGACCGAATCACTGGAGAAATAACAATGGATCACGGCTTCTACGAGAGCAACCTCGACGGTGAAGGCCTGCGTATCGGCATCGTGCAGGCGCGTTTCAACGAGCCCGTCTGCGACGAACTGCGCGAGGCCTGCATGGCGGAACTGCAAAAGCTGGGCGTCGAAGGTGAAGACACGCTGCTGGTGACCGTGCCGGGCGCACTGGAAGTGCCGCTGGCGCTGCAGAAAATGGCCGAAAGCGGCCAGTTCGACGCGCTGGTCGCGCTGGGCGCGGTGGTGCGTGGCGAAACGTATCACTTCGAGCTGGTCTCGAATGAATCCGGCGCCGGTATCACCCGCGTGGGCCTCGATTTCAACGTGCCCATCGCCAACGGCATCCTGACCGTCGACACCGACGCCCAGGCCCATGCCCGCACCCGCGAGAAGGGCCGCGATTGCGCCCGCGCCGCAGTGGAAATGGCCAACCTGGTGGTCGCGCTCGATTCGCTGCGCGAGCATGGCGCAGAAGACGCAGAAGACGAGGAAGATGATGAGTGACGCGCCCGACACCGGCGACAAGGGCGAGGCAGCCGGCAAGCCGGCTGGCGCCAAGCCCCGCACCGAGCCGAAGGCACCGCCGAAGAGCGCGCGTCGCCGTTCGCGCGAGCTGGCCTTGCAGGGCCTGTACCAGTGGCTGCTGAATCGCAACGATATCGGTGCCATCCAGGCTCATCTGCACGATGCCCAAGGCTTTAACAAGGCCGACCGCGAGCACTTCGACGCCCTGCTGGGTGGCGCCGTGCGCGAGGAAGCACGTCTGACGGCGGCCTTCGAGCCGTTCCTGGACCGCACGGTCGACGAACTGTCGCCGGTCGAGCGCGCCGCGCTGCTGGTTGGCAGCTACGAACTCGTGCACTGCCTGGACATTCCGTACAAGGTCGTGATCAACGAAGCTGTCGAACTGACCAAGACCTTCGGCGGCGTGGAAGGCTACAAGTACGTCAACGGCGTGCTCGACAAGCTGGCCGCGCAGGTGCGGGCGCCAGAAGTATCAGCTCGACGTTAATTCGCGCATTTAAAACAGATGTTGCATTTCGGTGCGCGGCATTCGAATATGCTCAGCACCGGCAAAACACCCGCCCCGGCGGGTGTTTTCGTTTGGTCACCCGATGTTCGGCGGGCGCAACCGATGACGATGCGCCATGCCATCCCTTCTCTGACTCTCTGACGGGCCAGTCCCGATTGCCATGGATCTTCAGCGCCTTGCCACCGCTTCCCGCCTCGCCAACATCGACGCCTTCCACGTGATGGAGTTGGCCAAGCAGGCCGCCGAACTCGAACGCGCCGGGCGCCACATCATCCATATGGGTATCGGCGAGCCCGACTTCACGGCTGCCGCGCCGGTCATTCACGCTGCCGAAGCCGCGATGCGCCGCGGTGTCACCCAGTACACGGGCGCGCTTGGCATCCACGCGCTGCGTGAAGCCATCGCTGGCTACTACAAGACGTCCTATGGAATCGATGTCCCGGCCCGACGCGTGATTGTCACGGCCGGCGCCTCGGGCGCGCTGTTGCTGGCCTGCGCCGTACTCGTCGAGATCGGCGCCGAGGTGTTGATGCCGGACCCGAGCTACCCCTGCAACCGGCATTTCGTGGCGGCATTCGATGGCCACGCGAAGATGATCCCGAGCGGCCCGGAAGAACGTTTCCAGCTCACGGCGGCCCAGGTGATCGAGCACTGGGGCGAGAACACGCGGGGCGTGCTGCTGGCATCGCCGTCGAACCCGACCGGCACGTCGATCCTGCCCGACGAACTCAAGGCCATCCTGGCCGAGGTCCGCAAGCGCCAGGGCTTCGCAATCCTCGACGAGATTTACCAGGGGCTGTCGTACGACGCACCGCCGGTCTCGGCGCTCTCGCTCGACGACAATGTCGTGACCGTTAACAGCTTCTCGAAGTACTTCAACATGACCGGCTGGCGCCTGGGCTGGCTCGTGGTGCCCGACTCGCTGGTGCCGGCATTCGAAAAGGTCGCGCAGAACCTGTTCATCTGCGCGTCGGCCGTGGCCCAGCACGCCGCGCTGGCCTGCTTCACGCCCGAGGCACTGGCGATCTATGACGAGCGCAAGGCGGAATTCCGCCGCCGCCGCGATGCCATCGTCCCCGCGCTCGAAGCACTCGGTCTGCGCGTGCCGGTCAAGCCAGACGGCGCGTTCTACGTCTACGCCAACTGCCGCCACGTCAATCATCCCGCCGCCGGCAACGCCGACCGTCTGACACAGGCCATCCTGCACGATGCCGGCGTGGTCATGGTGCCTGGCACGGACTTCGGCCCGCATACCGCCAACGACTACATCCGGATTTCATACGCGACGTCCATGCAGAACATTGAGGAGGCGATGCAGCGATTGCATCATTTCCTGCGGTAGAGGTAGAGGTAGCGCTTGCTCGGATTGCCTGGGTTGCTCACCTTCTCACCGGCAGCAAACGAAAAAGGCACCCCTTGGGGTGCCTTTTTCATGTGCGACGAGAATCCGCTGCTCAGGCCGACTGGGCCGTATTGCCGGACGCCTCGAGCTTTTCGGTGCCTTGATGATGCTCGGCCTGCGTCTTGGTATCGGAAACGGCCGGTGCCTTCTCCGTGTTCGGCAGACCCAGCAGGGCACGCAGACGCGCGCGCTCGGCCAGCACCTTGGCGCCATAGCCGCCGTCGGTATTGGTCGTGGCACCCACGTAGTACTTCAGCCCGCCTTCGATCGAACCGGCACGCGCGATGCAATCCTTGAGCACCAGCGCGCCAACGCCGCTTTCCGCGTACGGATTGAAGCTCGACTCGATCGCGATCACGCCCAGGATCAGCAGCGGATCGATACCGACCTCGCGACCCGTCATATAGGCGGCCTTCACGAGCTGCGCAGTCGCCTGCGTCGCCACGCGGTACTTGCGGGCGATGTACTCGGCCACGGCAGCCTGCTCACGCGCGGAGCCGAGCGCAGCCGTGTTGCGGGCGTCCAGCGCCACACGCTGGACCGGAATCTGCGCGGCCAGATGCGCCACGGACGGCACCTTGCCGGCAGCCGTCTGGCTCCATTCGTCCACGCCCGACACGGTCGGCAGGCCCGAACTGCCATGGCTGGCCACGGCGGCCACCAGGCGCGACGCGGCCACATCCGCCGACATGGGCGGCACATGGCTGATCGAATCCTTCGACACGGCGGCATCCACCAGCACGGCAGGGGCTTCGTTGCCTGCCAGCGCACCGGCGAGCGAGGTCCGCCACTGCTGGCTGACGGTCAAGGTGACCGCTGCGGCCACCGACAGCACCCCGAGACTGTTCAGGGTGTACTTCAAAGTTGTGCGGCCACCGCGCAGCAACGCGCGGCCTGCCACCGGATGGGCCAGTCGCACTTGCAGTGCGCGGCTCACACCGGGAACCGGTTGTCTAAAGCGGACCTGCAATGCCCGCCCGATACCGGGAAGATGAAGGGTTTTCCAACCGCTCATGCTTACCTCCATCCGCTGCCCGCTGCGCGCGCCTGACAACTGCGCGAGCCCGATCTCAACGTACTCAAGTAAGGATGCTGCGCCACCTAGCAGGGGTGTCCAGCATCTGTTGGCGGGCGCTCCCCATGCGCCCAACGAGAAACAGGGTACGAACCTGGGGAGCCGCACCCTGCCACTAAGCACTCATTCATGCCCCGGCATCCCGCCAGGGTGATCGTCGATCGGGCTACTCCCGGCAGCCTCGTGATCGCAATCAATTGAGGTGTTGTATTCGCAGCGATTTGGCAAGCGTCCTATTGACAGAGGACGAAAAGCCATGTTGCGGCGCAACACTTCGAAGAGCAGACCGGATTGTAGGAACGCTTTTATAACCCGTCAAGCATAACAAATTGCAATAACACTACTTTTATATATATGTAACAACGACCTCCGGGCGGCCGTCAGCGCACCCGCAAACCCGGAATCATAAGCCGGGCCTAGTATTGCTCCCCCTTCCCCACCTGACCGGCCTCGCAGTTTATTTACAATTTCAACTCGCGCGCCGGCACGATTTTTTTGCGCCTTTGCGATGGCGTGTGTATCGTCACACACATTGGAAACGTCGCGCCATGACCCCTCGCGACACCGCACCCCAAATCGATTTCACTATGCAATACAAAGACTTGCGCGATTTTATGAGCCAGCTCGAGCAGCGTGGCGAGCTGAAACGCGTGGCAGCACCGGTGTCTCCGAACCTCGAAATGACCGAGATCTGCGACCGCCTGCTGCGCGCGAACGGCCCGGCCGTCCTGTTCGAGCAACCCCGCCGTGACAATGGCGATATCTATAAGGTGCCTGTCCTGGCAAATCTGTTCGGCACGACACAGAGGGTGGCGCAGGGCATGGGCGCATCGTCGCTTGAGGATCTTCGCGACATCGGCCGCGTGCTCTCGGTCCTCAAGGAACCGGAGCCGCCGCGCGGCCTGCGTGAAGCCGGCAAACTGTTTACGCTGGCCAAATCCGTATGGGACATGGCGCCCAAGCGCGTGAGCAGCCCCGCGTGTCAGGAGATCGTCTGGGAAGGCAACGACGTCGATCTCGCGCGCCTGCCAATCCAGACTTGCTGGCCCGGCGATGCAGCACCACTCATTACATGGGGCCTGGTCGTGACGAAGGGCCCGCACAAGAAGCGCCAGAACCTGGGCATCTATCGCCAGCAGGTCATCAGCCGTAACCAGGTCATCATGCGCTGGCTCGCCCACCGTGGCGGTGCGCTCGATTTCCGCGAGCACGCGCTGGCCAACCCGGGCAAGCCGTTTCCGATCGCCGTGGCGCTGGGCGCCGATCCGGCCACGATCCTCGGGGCCGTCACGCCCGTGCCCGACACACTCTCCGAGTACCAATTCGCCGGCCTGCTGCGCGGCAGCCGCACCGCGCTGGCCAGCTGTATCACGCCTACGCTGTCCGAGCTGTCGGTGCCCGCATCGGCGGAGATCATCCTCGAGGGCCACATCCAGCCCGATCCGAACCACCCGTCCGGCTACCAGCACGCGCTGGAAGGCCCGTATGGCGATCACACCGGCTATTACAACGAGCAGGACTGGTTCCCGGTCTTCACGATCGATCGCATCACGATGCGGCACGACCCGGTCTACCACTCCACCTATACGGGCAAGCCGCCCGACGAGCCGGCCGTGCTCGGCGTGGCGCTGAATGAGGTGTTCGTGCCGCTGCTGCAGAAGCAGTTTCCCGAGATCACCGACTTCTACCTGCCGCCGGAGGGCTGCAGCTACCGCATGGCACTGGTCCGCATGAAGAAGCAGTACGCCGGCCACGCCAAGCGCGTCATGTTCGGCGTGTGGAGCTTCCTGCGCCAGTTCATGTATACGAAGTTCATCGTCGTGGTGGATGACGACATCGACGTTCGTGACTGGAAGGAAGTGATCTGGGCGATCACCACGCGAGTGGACCCGACCCGCGACACCGTGATGGTCGACAACACGCCGATCGACTACCTCGACTTTGCCTCGCCGGTCTCGGGCCTGGGATCGAAGATGGGTATCGACGCCACCGACAAGTGGCCCGGCGAAACCACGCGCGAATGGGGCACCCCGATCACCATGGCCCCGGAGATCAAGGCCCGCGTGGATCAGATGTGGGGCTCGCTGTTCGAGGAAGGCCCCGGCAAGTAGCGCGATTGCCCGCTATCATCGCTTTTTGACCGGCAATCCAAGACAACACTCTCATGGCCCGCGCAGACGGGCTCCGGAGGAGACAAATGACGCTTGCAACCCAGGCCGGCCAGCCGGCATGGACGCCGTCCGCGGCATTCACCGAAAGCAGCCATCTGGCCGCATATATGAAGTGGTTGCGCGGCGCGCGCGGCCTCGACTTCCGTGACTACGCCAGCCTCTGGCAATGGTCGGTCACCGACATCGAAGCGTTCTGGCAGACCATCGTCGATTACTTCGACGTACGCTTCGACACACCCGCGCAGCGTGTGCTGGATCGCCGCACCATGCCGGGCGCGCGCTGGTTCGAGGGCGCGACGCTCAACTACGCGCAGCAGATCTTCCGCCACGCCGGCACCGGCCTGGCACGCCAGCGCACCGCCATTCGCCATGCCGGCGAGGCGCAACCGCTAGCCGATATCAGTTGGGACACGCTGGAATCACAAGTCGCCTCGGTTGCCCACGCCTTGCGCCAGATGGGCGTCACGCGCGGTGACCGCGTGGCTGGCTACCTGCCCAACGTGCCGGAAACGATCGTCGCATTCCTGGCAACTGTCAGCGTGGGCGCGATCTGGTCGGGCTGCGCGCCGGACATGGGCCAGGTGGCTGTGATCGACCGCTTCCGCCAGATCGAACCCAAGGTGTTGATCGCCGTCGATGGCTACCGATACGGCGGCAAGACGTACGATCGAGCGCCTGTGGTCGCCGATCTGGTTGCC
>OBNK01000427.1_pt1 | contig 9419 bp, 9 predicted proteins | sample 1670161 | NCBI WGS metagenome assembly OBNK01 (sample SAMEA104232304, study PRJEB22302) | sediment metagenome | biome: forest; feature: aquifer; material: sediment | place: USA | collected 2011-08-07 | depth 0.01 m
TTATTGCCTTGAATACAATGAAACATACAAATTGATTGATAATATTGTTGGTCAAAGAAAATCAGTTGAATGGTCTTATAATAGTATTCCACAAGGTGGATGGTTTCTCCCTGGCTTCATAGAATCACACAGAGAAGATAAATACAAAATCTATTATGTGAATGAAAATGGTAGAAAAATCCACAAGGAAAAAATGTTTGCTTATTTTTGGGTTAATGTGTTTATTCCTGAAATGAGAAAATTTTGCTTGAAAAATAAACTAGAAAGAGAGTTGAAATCAAATAACAATAAAACTAGGAGAACCAAGATATGAAACTGATTGATTATAACGATATGCCATCTAGAAATGTTATTTGGTATTTCTCTACTAATAGAAGCTATCCTTACATAGCAAGAAAAGATTTTTCTGATGATACTTTTTTCTCCCGTAATATTGCTGAAAATGAAGTTATAGACATTACAAATAGAGTTATAGATTTATTCAATATGAACAATTCTGATTCGTTTGTTTTTGGTTATCTTCCAGAGCCTTACTACGGACCACAACAAATGTTCGTGGCTGATGAAAAATATTTATTTATTTTTAATGAAGAATTTGAGTGCGATACTGTATTTGAAAAAAGAATTTTAGAGTCGAAGTTAAGAATGGAATTGAAATCAAATAACAATAAAACTAGGAGAACCAAGATATGAAACGAACAGCAGAAGAAACCAGAAAAATTGAATCACTTTATTTCATGAAGCATATTGATGATTACATGTTGCTATTTCCTGAACATGAAGGAACTGTAAAGCATACTGATTTACATAGATTTAGAAAGGCATTAGAGAATGATTCTGAATTGAATTATAAATTGGAGATAATAAAAGAAGTTCGCTCTGTATGTATGGAAAATAAACTATTTCCACGGTTGAAGAAACAATCATCATGAAATCATGTAGGCGAAGCCAAAAAACAGCGAAGCTTTCCCGAAAAAGAAAAAGCCCCATTTATTGGGGCTTTTCTATTATCTGAATCCATATTCTTGAAAATCTATTTATGTTGAAAATATCTCTTATTCTATGTTGACAATATGGCTATTTTTGTTATGGTTTATATGAACAACTAAAATTCAAGGAGAACAAAAATGAATGATATTCAGAAATTTAACAAAACAATACATGTAAAGGTATCAAATGAGTTAAGGGAAGATATGAAGGTTTCAGCAAAGAAATTAGGAATGTCTGTTAGTTCATATCTTCGTTCACTTCACTTGTTTTCAAAACAAAATAAAAACAACAACAAATAAGGTGAAAACATGAAAGCGATAATAAAAATTCTAATGGTGCTTTCTCTTGTTCTAATTCCATCCTTGTCTTTTGCTGGTGATTTGGGGCTAACTCCAATGACAACAGACAAGATGATGATGGTTATGAACTCTATATTTGGGAAACTCGGTGTATTTGGTGGTGAATCATCTGACTCAATGGCTGGTTTAATTGAAATCGTTAATATATCAGCATTATTTTGTGCTGGAATATTGTTTGTTTATTATGTGATTTTCGCCACTGTTGGAACAGCACATGATGGCGAATTTATGGGAAAGAAATTCTCCGGTGTTTATCTTCCAATCAGATTATCTGTAATTTTGTTTTTAATTCCATTGGGGAACGGATACAACAGTATTCAATATTTGACTGGAAAAGTCATTACTGCTGGAATTTCTTTTGCTGATGCTGGTGCTTCAAGATTCATGAGCAATCAAAATCTTATACAAGTTGCTCAAACTGGATTGATTAAGCCAGAAGTTAATAGCTTGGCTTACAATCTTTTTGCTTCTTATGCTTGCATGAATGTGATGAAGCAATTTCAACAGAATTACAGCTATGAAGCTCATATTTTATTTCCAAATATGACCGTTGGAATAACAAAAGAAGATGGAATGAATAATATCATCTATAAATTTGGTGATAAAAATGGTCAAGTTGATGCTTGTGGAACATTAACCGTTTCTAAATGGCAAGCTCCTGCCGTTGATACTAGCCAATCTTTACAGAATGTGGCTACTGGTCCATTAGGTGCTATTACCAATTTAGTTCAAGCTTCTGATGCTGTTAGTAGGATGCAGGCTATTTCTCAAAAAAATCAAGAAGAAACAGCAAATCTTATGAACAAGATGGATACTCTATCTGCTCAATTAGTTTCTTCTGGTGCTCCTATTGACCCAAAATTGATTGCTGATGCTGTTGGTAAATATAGAGAGAATGTAAATTCATTTGCTTCACAACAAATTCTTTCATTAGACCAGTTTAGTGAATTGAAGAAAAGTGTTGACCAAGATGGATTCATTTTCTTGGGTGCTTACTATCAAAAAATCAGTAAATTGATGGATTTAACTAATTCAGCTATTGCCAATGTTCCTGTTGCTTCTGGTGTATCTCATTTTGACGGATACCCATTACATGATGAATGGAGTAAAGCATTAAACAATATTGGTAAAGTTGTTGATTTATCTAGTGCTGGTGTTGTGAATTATGGTGTTGGTGATGAAACAGGTGGTTCTAATGAAAGTTGGTGGGACACCATAAAACATTCAGTCAAAGAAGGATTTTCACCAGTTCCAATAATCAAAAAGCTTTTTACTTCTGCTGGAACAATGACATTCGATAAAAATGAAAATGCTGTATTGAAAGTAGAAAGAATTGGTGGATGGTCTGGTGCTGTTGCTAGTGCTCTATATGTTGGTATCGGTGCTCTTTCTTCTTCAATTGGTAATGCTCCTGGAATTGGAATGTTCTTGAATGTCACACTAATAACATTCATTCCACCAATCATGATGTTTGCTTTTTGGGCTCTTTACATTGTCCCAATGCTTCCATTCTTTATCTGGATTGGATGTATCATGGCTTTGGTAATTTCTTATGCTGAAACTATTATTGGTTCAACGTTATGGACGGTAGCAATTCTTTTTGAAGGTCATGAAGTTATCGGGCAAGGTTCTAACGGATTTAAACAACTTCTATCAATATTATTCAAACCTTTATTGATGGTTGTTGGATTTGCTCTATCTGTTTCAATTGTTCAAATAATTGGTTCATTGATAACATCTATATTTCCTGATGTTTGGAATTTGGCTCAAAGTGATAGTGGATTGTTGACTTATGTATTAGGTATGTTTGCTATGCCTGTTGTTTATGTAGGGATGATGACTTATCTAATCAAGAAATGTTTTGATATTGTCCATGTTCTTCCTGACCAAGTAATCAATTGGATTGGTGGATTAGGTGTTTCAATGAGTGGTCATGGAAAAGAAGCTTCTGGTGCTGGTGCGATTGCTGGTGCTGGTGCTGTTGCTATGGCTTCACAAGGTGCTTCAAAAGCTCTCAACAACAAAATTAACCAAGATAGAATAAACAATGAAAAGAAAATGGCTGATTTTGATAGAAGAACAGATAATCCAGAAACAAGAGAAGAAAGAACTAGAAATAGCAATAAAGCTGAATCTTCAATATTGGATAATCTTGAATACTCTGGAAATACATTGAAAGGGGCACAAGCTCAATCAATGTTGAATAAAGCTGTTAATATGGTTGGTGGTAAAGATTCTGTTGAAGGAAATGAATTCATGAACCAGATGAAGGACTCAATTGAAAGAAATCCTGATTCTAATTTTGAACAACAATTGAATTCAGCAATGAACAAACACCTAATTGATAAATATGGTTCTGGTTCTGGTCGTGTTGTTGCTATGGCTGGTGGTGGTTATTTTACTGATTCAGCAAAAGAAACAATGGGAGTATTTAAATCTGCTCAATCTAGCCTAGATAAAACTGGAATGTCTGATATTGAAGTAAAAGACACTATTTCAACAGCAAATTCTAATGCCATGAATTCATTTGAAACTGACAAGCAATCAGTTAAAAAAGGTGGAAATATGGGATTAGGTGATTATTTCGTGAAGGAAATTAACAAATCACTTCCACAAGATTTAAAAATAGAAGAAAGAAATGTTGAAATGAAACCAACTGTCTATTGACAAATGAAGTAAAGTAGTTAATATCATTTATGAAGTATAGATAATAATGAAGTTCTCCGAAGAAATAAATGGTTCAAGAAAAACTCCTAGAAATAGGGGTTTTCTTGTTTGGTGGATATATTTTCAACAGATAAAGAAAAAGCCCCTTTATGGGGCTTTTTGCTTTCTTTGGAAGGGCAGTATCATGCCTTGATACCCAATGCTTGCTTGAATTTTTCAACATCAAATTCAAGTCGCTTCGCTTGTTCATTGATATGCTTGTAAACCTTCTTGTTAGCCATGATGCCAACAGTGGGAGTAGAAACATGGTCAATAAAGTAAGCTTTGTCCGTAATCAATTCAACGAACTTCGCCACACCCATCTTCTTGATGGCTTCTTTTGCTCCCTTGGAAATTCGCTCACCAGTTTTGATAGCTTCTTCAACTTCCTTACCATCCTTGTCCTTAAACTTGATGGTGGCATATTGGCGAACTTCGGTATTAGCACCACGGGGGAACTTTTCCGAATAATACTTCTTGATTTCTTCATCCGAATATCCACCAGCCGTAATAATTTCAGCGATGGTGTAAACCTTACCATTCAGGAAAGAAAGGTTTTTTGCCTTATCTCGTTGGGCGATTTTTTCACGAACCGAGTTTTTCAGTCCAAGAAGGTTCTTTTCTTCATCGGGTGTTGCTTCAAAATCAGACGATTTTGTTTGAAGCTCTTGAAGTTTGGTGAATTCTTCTTCGGTCAGAACTTCCTTGGCATTATCAAGAAACGACATTTTAGCTTCCTTCAAGTTTGGTTGAATTCAGCCAACCCCGTTAGCTGATGACTACATCATACCACAAGAAGAAAACCCATCAATAAAATTTTTATAATCGAAGAAATTTATTCAATTGATTGAGCACATTAGAACCTTCAACTACATGAAACTTCTTTGATGAACTTCATTATTTTTATTTCTGATTGATGAAAGTTCTTCCCACTGCCAAACCCACATAGGAAGGTTTTGGGGCTGTTTTCTGGTGCGATGGGGTGTCTACCTACTGCGAACCATTCGAACGGCTCTACGGGGCTAGAAATGGCTCTGGTGAAGGTTTCCCCTTGCTGACCTATGGCGAAGCCATGCCCAACAAGGTTCTTTGAGAAATTCAGCAGATGAACCAGCAGAAAAAATCCAGCAAAAATTAAGTGTATGATTTTATGGAGAAAAACATAACTAGGCTGTTAGGTTTCACCAGAAGCAGCCGCCACCGAGCGTGGCGATTTCAAGGCCATGGTCCATTTGCTCGTCCCCCTTCCAGTCGCGGACGCCACGCTGGCTCGCGCAGGCGTCCTGTCTAGGATAAGCACTTGGCGCGCTTGCTGCCGACTTTAAAGCGCCCGGACGGCTTCCAACGTCACTTCAGCGGTGATTGGCTGGACTCCGCTACAATCGCAGGCAACGTTGGCTCGCCTGCTTTGTGCGAAAAACCACCGAAAACATCGCAAACGCGGATTAGGTTGATACGCGTTGAATGCATGGCGGCCATCCCGATATGAAGATCATGGATTTGTGTGAAGCCCGAGACATGGGCATACCCGAGGCCGAGACCCCAATCATGGCGCGCAAGGCCACCGCCCCCGATTTCGATAGCCAGCATTTCAAGCGGGCGCTGTCGCAGTTCGCCACCGGCGTGACCGTGATCACGACGCGCGCGGCCGGCCACCCGCACGCCAACGGCGCACCATTCGTCGGCATCACCGCGAGTTCGTTCAACTCGGTATCGCTCGATCCGCCGCTGGTGCTGTGGAGCATGGCAACCCGCGCCAACAGCCTGCCGATGTTCCGCGACGGCTCGCACTACATCATCAACGTGCTGGCGGCATCGCAGCTCGACCTCTGCCAGCGCTTCGCCACGCTCAAGGGCGACCGGTTCGCCGGCGTCGACTATCGTCTTTCCGCCACCGGATTGCCCATCCTTGCCAACGCGCTGGCATGGTTCGAATGTCACAACCGCAGCCGCTATGACGAAGGCGACCACGTGATTTTCGTCGGCGAGGTCGAACGTTGCGGCATATTCGATACCGGCGGACAGCCGCTGGTATTCCAGGGCGCCCAGTTCTCCACGCTTTCGCCGCTCGACCGCTAGGCTAGCCGCCCGCTTCCTTCACGATCGCCAGCGGCGATCCGTCGGTCTTGATCCGCTGCAGGACGATGTTCGAGCGGATATCCATGACACCCGGCGTGCGATAGAGCCGGTTCACAATGAAGTCCGAGTAGTGCTTCAGGTTGCGCGCCTGAACACGCAGGATGTAGTTGCTGTCCCCCGTGATCACATAGGCCGTGAGCACTTCCGGCCACGTCTGCACGACCGCGTTGAACGTGTCGTGCCACCCCTCCACGTCGTGCCGCATCGATACCTGCACGATGGCCTCGATCTCCAGCCCGAGCTTTTCGGCGTCGAACCACGCGTGGTAGCCGCCGATTACGCCACTCTCTTCCAGCAACCGCACGCGCCGCAGGCACGCCGACGGCGACAGCGCCACGCGGTCGGCCAGATCCTGGTTGCTGATGCGGCCGTTCTCCTGCAGGCACGTCAGGATGCGCAAATCGATCGAATCAAGGTTCATTTCGCAGAATCCACGAATTTCTAGAATTGATACGCAATTTTATGCGAAAGAAGGCCAAATCGACGGCCCATTTCGCAAGGCTTTTTTCGGGTAGTTTGACTATGATGCCCACACACACCGCGCCCGAAAAAAAGCGCAGACGCGAGACACCATGCCCCAAGCCCCCCAACTCCACGACGGTCGCCGCATCTGGGATATTTCCCCAGCCGTTTCGCCCGCCACGCCGGTCTGGCCTGGCGACACACCGTTCCAGCATGACCCGGCCTGGCAACTCGACGAGCATTGCCCGGTGAATGTCGGCCGCATCACGATGTCGCCACACACCGGCGCCCATGCCGACGCCCCGCTGCACTACGCGGCGGATGGCGCGCCGATCGGAGCCGTCCCGCTGGACGCCTACCTGGGCCCGTGCCGGGTGATCCACTGTATTGGCGCAGCACCGCGCGTGGAGCCGCAGCACATCGCGCACGCATTGGCCGGCACGCCACCGCGCGTGCTCTTGCGCACCTACGCGCAAGCGCCGCAAGGCAGTTGGGATTCCGCTTTCTGCGCCGTGGCGCCGGAGACGATCTCGCTGCTGGCCCGCCATGGCGTCCGGCTGATCGGCATCGACACGCCGTCGCTCGATCCCGAAACCTCGAAGACGATGGACGCGCACCACGCCGTGCGTGACCACCAGCTTGCCATTCTGGAAGGCATCGTCCTCGACGAGGTGCCGGCCGGCGACTACGAACTGATCGCGCTGCCGCTGCGCCTGGCCACGCTTGATGCGAGCCCGGTGCGCGCCGTGCTGCGCGAGCTCCCCTGACATTCACGAACCGATTTCGAACGGACGAAGACCGCATGACAACGCTGACCCGAGCACACTGCCAGACGCTGGACCGGGATGACCCGCTCCGCGCACTGCGCGAACAGTTCGCCCTGCCCGAGGGCGTGATCTACCTCGATGGCAACTCGCTGGGCGCACGCCCGCGCGCCGCCGCCGCGCGCGCCGCGGAAGTCGTGAGCGAGGAATGGGGCAATGGCCTGATCCGCAGCTGGAATACCGCGGGCTGGTTCGACCTGCCGCGCCGCCTGGGCAACCTGCTGGCTCCGCTGATCGGCGCCGGCAATGACGAGGTAGTGGTCACCGACACGACATCGATCAACCTGTTCAAGGTGCTGGCGGCCGCGCTGCGCGTGCAGCGCCAGCGCGATCCGGCCCGGCGCGTGATCGTGTCGGAGGCCAGCAACTTCCCGACTGATCTCTATATCGCCCAGGGCCTGGCCGATCTGCTGCAGCAAGGCTATGAAGTCCGGCTGGTCAACAGCCCGGACGAGATCGACGCCGCCGTAGGCGCTGACACCGCCGTGCTGATGCTCACGCACGTCAACTACAAGACCGGCGAGATGCTCGACATGGCCGGCCTGACCGAGCTGGCGCACGCGCGCGGCGTGCTGACCGTTTGGGATCTGGCCCACTCGGCCGGCGCCGTGCCCGTGGCGCTCAATGTGGCCAAGGCCGATTACGCGATCGGCTGCACTTACAAGTACCTGAACGGCGGCCCGGGCTCCCCGGCTTTCGTCTGGGTAGCACCCGCGCTGCGCGACCAGTTCTGGCAGCCGCTGTCGGGCTGGTGGGGCCACGGCGCGCCGTTCGCGATGTCGCCGCAGTACGAACCGGTGCAGGGCATCGGCCGCTTCCTGTGTGGCACGCAGCCGATGACGTCGCTGGCCATGGTCGAATGCGGCCTGGATATCTTCGCGCAGACCAGCATGACCGCGCTGCGCGCCAAGTCGCTGAAGCTGACCGATCTGTTTATCGAACTGGTCGAGGCCCGCTGCGCCACGCACCCGCTCTCGCTGGTCACACCGCGCGACCACACGAAGCGCGGCAGCCAGGTCAGCTTCGCGCACCCCGACGCCTACGCGCTGGTAGCCGCGCTGATCGAGCGTGGCGTCATTGGCGACTATCGCGAGCCGGGCATCGCCCGCTTCGGCTTCACGCCGCTCTACACGAGCTTTACTGAAGTGTGGGACGCCGTCGAGATCATCCGCGACGTGCTCGACAGCGGCGTCTATCGTGACGCGCGCTTTGCCGTGCGGACGGCGGTGACCTGAGCGGGAGTCGATCATGAGCGAATTCAAGGGATGCCCGATGGGGCACGGAGCCGCCCCGCAAAACGGTGATGGCGGTGATAGCGGTGATACCGGCAATGGCTGGCACGGCGCGCAAATGGATTTCGCGCGCGACATGAGCTATGGGGACTACCTGGGCCTGGACCAGATCCTGAGCGCCCAGCATCCGCTGTCTCCGGATCACAACGAGATGCTGTTCATCGTCCAGCACCAGACCACCGAACTCTGGATGAAGCTGATGCTGCACGAGCTGCGCGCGGCGCGTGATGGCGTCAAGTCGGATCAGCTTCAGCCGGCATTCAAAATGCTGGCGCGCGTCTCGCGCATCATGGATCAGCTCGTGCAGGCGTGGAACGTGCTGGCGACGATGACGCCGCCCGAGTACTCGGCGATGCGCCCATACCTGGGGGCATCGTCCGGCTTCCAGTCATACCAGTATCGCGAGATCGAGTTCATCCTCGGCAACAAGAACGCAGCCATGCTGCGTCCGCACGCGCATCGACCCGAACATCTCGAACTGGTGGAGACCGCGCTGCATACGCCGTCGATGTACGACGAGGCCATCCGGCTGATGGCCCGCCGCGGCTTCCAGATCGACCCCGAGGTGGTGGAACGCGACTGGACCCAGCCGACGCAGTACAACGCATCGGTGGAAGCGGCCTGGCTCGAGGTCTACCGCAACCCGT
>OBNK01000432.1_pt1 | contig 9345 bp, 10 predicted proteins | sample 1670161 | NCBI WGS metagenome assembly OBNK01 (sample SAMEA104232304, study PRJEB22302) | sediment metagenome | biome: forest; feature: aquifer; material: sediment | place: USA | collected 2011-08-07 | depth 0.01 m
TCTGGATAGTGAACGGGACGGTCTTAATCCGGCCCTCGGTTCTTACCGCCAGTTCCACCGCCAACCTGTTCTGCTGGCCGGCGATAGCTACCGATAGTCCTCGTGACGTATCTTCTTTTAAATCAACACGTTACGACATTTTTTCGATAGCCCACGATAGTCCCCGAAGGACCTGATTTCACTCCCACTCGATCGTCGCAGGCGGCTTGCCCGAGACGTCGTACACCACTCGGTTCAGCCCGCGAACCTCGTTGATGATGCGGTTCGAGCAGCGGCCCAGCAGCGAGTACGGCAGGTGCGCCCAGTGGGCGGTCATGAAGTCGGTGGTCTGCACCGCGCGCAGCGCGACGACATAGTCGTACGTACGGCCATCGCCCATCACGCCTACGGACTTCACCGGCAGGAACACGGCAAATGCCTGGCTGGTCAGGTCGTACCAGCTCTTGCCCACCTGATTCGCTTCGCACAGACCGGCAGCGGCGTCCTGCTCCGTGGCGATCGTCTTGCGGAGTTCCTCGATGAAGATTGCATCGGCGCGACGCAGCAGGTCAGCATAGTCGCGCTTGACCTCGCCGAGAATCCGCACACCCAGACCCGGGCCCGGGAACGGATGACGGTAGACCATCTCGGGCGGCAGGCCCAATGCCACGCCCAGTTCGCGCACTTCGTCCTTGAACAGGTCGCGCAGCGGCTCCAGCAACTTCAGGCCCAGCGTTTCCGGCAGGCCACCCACATTGTGGTGGCTCTTGATCGTCGTAGCCTTCTTGGTCTTGGTACCGCCCGACTCCACCACGTCCGGGTAGATCGTGCCCTGCGCCAGCCACTTGGCGTTGCTCAGCTTCTTTGCTTCGGCCTGGAAGACCTCGACGAACTCGCGGCCAATGATCTTGCGCTTCTGCTCGGGGTCGGTCACGCCGGTCAGATGACCCAGGAATTGCTCGGAGGCATCAATATGGACAACCTTGGCGTGCAGGCGGCCTGCGAACATGTCCATCACCATCTTGCCTTCGTCCAGGCGCAGCAGGCCGTGATCGACGAACACGCAGGTGAGCTGGTCGCCAATGGCGCGATGGATCAGCGCGGCGGCCACCGACGAATCGACACCACCGGACAGGCCGAGGATCACCTCTTCATCGCCCACCTGTTCGCGGATCTTCTCGACGGCTTCGGCGATGTGGTCACGCATGACCCAGTCGGCCTTCGTGGCGCAGATCTCCAGCACGAAGCGCTCGATCATCTCGCGGCCCTTCGACGTATGCGTGACTTCCGGGTGGAATTGCACGCCATAGTAACCGCGCGCCTCGTCGGCCATGCCGGCGATCGGACAGCTCGGCGTGGAGGCCATCAGCTTGAAGCCGGCCGGCAGTGCCGTGACCTTGTCGCCGTGGCTCATCCAGACCTTCAGCATGCCGTGGCCTTCGTCCGTGGCGAAGTCCTCGATGCCCTTGAGCAGGTTCGTGTGGCCATGGGCGCGCACTTCCGCGTAACCAAACTCGCGCGAATCGCTCCACTCCACCTTGCCGCCCAGTTGCACGGCCATCGTCTGCATGCCGTAGCAGATGCCGAGCACCGGCACGCCCAGGTCCCACACGGCCTGCGGCGCGCGCAGTTGGTGGTCCTCGTAGGTGCTGGCGTGGCTGCCGGACAGGATGACGCCCTTCGGCGCGAACTCGCGCACAAACTCGTCGGTGACGTCGTTCGGATGGATTTCGCAGTAGACGTGCGCTTCGCGAACGCGGCGGGCAATGAGCTGTGTGACTTGCGAGCCGAAGTCAAGAATGAGGATTTTGTCGTGCATGATTGGCAGTTGGCAGTGCTTCCGGATCGGGTTCGGGCATCACCTCGGTGCCCGGACCATAGCCAGGCGGTGGCGTGATACCCGGCTCGCGCCGGTATTCGGGAGATGCAGGGGATCCATTCGGGCGCGCCGTGCGGGGCACGCCGGGTTCGTTGTTCGGGGAGTCGCCATTGGCCGCGCCAGCTTCGCGCTCGGCCGTAGCCAGTTCGGCCTGTTGCCGCTCACGCAGCCGCACCTTCTTGGCCGCGGGAATCTGCACGATGGCAAAAAATATCAGTACGGCTGCCAGCGTCAGCAACCAGACCTTGCCCACGCCTTGTACCGGAATATCGAGAAACAGCGTCCATACGGTCACCAGCAGCGCACTGACCAGATTCACATAGCCCGTGGTCCGCGCCACGGCGACGGTCAACTGGCCGTTGATGGTGGCCTGGAACAGCAGCCAGGACAGTCCAATCGTCGCTACGCCAAGCAATTGCCCGAAGAGGGCTGGCTGGGGCTGCGGCAATTGCAGCGCGGCATACAGCGTGGTGAACGGTGACGCCAGCAGCAGGATGCCAAGCAGCAAGTCCAGCAAGGCGTCGAAGAACAGCACGGCTCGCAGCAATACCTTCATGAGCGCTCCTTTTTTGCAGCGCGGCCGCGCAGCCCCGTCAGCATCGACGAAACCAGCGCGGCCGTGGTGGGAGGCACCAGATCGAAATCAATCGATATGGTAGTTCGGCGCTTCCTTGGTGATCTGCACATCGTGGACATGCGACTCGCGCATCCCCGCGGCGGTGATCTGCACGAACTCGGCGGTCTCGTGCCATTGGGCAATCGAGCTTGCGCCGCAGTAGCCCATCGACGCACGAATGCCACCGGTCAGCTGGTGGATGATCGCCTGCACCGAGCCCTTGTAAGGTACGCGGCCTTCGATGCCTTCGGGCACGAGCTTGTCGACGTTGGCCGTGTTGTCTTCCTGGAAGTAGCGGTCAGCGGCACCGTCCTTCATCGCGCCAACCGAACCCATGCCACGGTAGCTCTTGAACGAACGCCCCTGATACAGGAACACTTCACCCGGCGCTTCCTCGGTACCCGAGAACATGCCGCCCATCATCACGGTGTGGGCGCCAGCGGCCAGTGCCTTGGCAACGTCACCCGAATAGCGCACGCCGCCATCGGCGATCAGCGGCACGTCTGTGCCCTTGAGCGCTTCCGCCACGTTCGACACGGCGGTGATCTGCGGCACGCCGACGCCAGCAACGATACGCGTCGTACAGATCGAGCCCGGACCGATACCGACCTTGACGCCATCGGCGCCATGTTCGACCAGTGCCAGCGCAGCCGCGCCAGTGGCGATGTTGCCACCCACGACCTGCACTTGCGGGAAGTTCTGCTTGACCCAGCGCACGCGATCCAGCACGCCCTGGCTGTGGCCGTGCGCAGTATCGACCACGATCACATCCACGCCGGCCTTGACCAGCAACTCCACACGCTCGTCGTTGTCCGGACCCACGCCCACTGCGGCACCTACGCGCAGTTGGCCGTGCGCATCCTTATTGGCCAGCGGGTTTTCCACGGCCTTCTGGATATCCTTCACGGTAATCAGGCCGCGCAGTTCGAACGCGCCGTTGACTACGAGCACACGCTCCAGACGATGGCGGTTCATCAGGCGCTTGGCTTCTTCCAGCGGTGCGCCTTCGGCGACGGTCACGAGCTTTTCTCGCGGCGTCATCTTCGCGCGCACCGGGGCGTCGAGTTCTTCCTCGAAGCGCAAGTCGCGATTGGTGATAATGCCGACTACGGTCTTGCCTTCCAGCACCGGGAAGCCCGAAATGCCATGCTGCTGCGACAAGGCGATCACATCGCGGACCTTCATTTCCGGAGAAATGGTGATCGGATCACGCAGCACGCCCGATTCGTAGCGCTTCACACGCTGCACTTCGCGCGCCTGGTCGGCTGGCTTCAGGTTTTTGTGGACGATGCCGATACCACCGGCCTGTGCCATGGAAATGGCAAGGCGAGCTTCCGTCACGGTATCCATGGCGGCGGAAACCAGCGGAATGTTCAAGTCGATGGAACGGGTCAGGCGGGTGCGGAGGGAAACATCCCGGGGCAGGACGGCCGAATAGGCCGGGACGAGCAGCACATCATCGAATGTGAGTGCTTTCTGGACAAGACGCATAGCGAATCCTCTAGGCGCAAAAGCAGATTATACAGGAATGCAGGATTTGCTGATGCGTTATCGCATGGCGTTTGCTAATCTCGGCCTCCTTTTTAGACGCCCCTTCGGGGCCAGGCGGGAAGACCATGGGAATCGGGGTGTTATGCGGACTGTTGGCGGGGGCATTCTGGGGCATGGTATTCATCGCGCCCAAGCTGCTGCCAGTGTTCTCCCCCTGGGAACTCGCGATCGGCAGGTACCTGGCCTACGGTCTGGTGGCCTTCGTCGCAGCGCTACCCCTGATGGGCCGCATCGCCCGCAAACTGACACGCGCCGACTGCATCGCCCTGCTGCGCCAGGCATTCACCGGCAACCTGCTCTACTACGTGCTGCTGGCTTTCGGCGTGCAGTTGGCGGGCGTCGGACCGACCTCGCTGATCATTGGCATCCTGCCGATTTCGGTCACGCTGATGGGCCGGCGTGACCATGGCGCCGTGCAGCTGCGCCGGCTGGTGCCGCCACTGCTCGTGGTGGCAGCCGGGATCGCCTGCATCAACATCGATCTTTTCGCCGGGGGCGGCAGCGCGCACGGCGCCACGATCGGCGCGGCGGCGCGCCCCGTCTGGCAGAAAATCGCCGGTGTGATCTGCGCGGCTGGCGCCCTGGTCTGCTGGACGCTTTATGCCGTCGACAATGCCCGCTACCTTCAGCGCAATCCACACTACAGCGGCAACGAATGGTCCGCGCTCTACGGCTTGTCGACTGGGCTGGTATCGGCGGTTCTCACCGCAATCGGCTGGGTGATGTTTGGCGACACCCTGACCGCCCCCGACAGCGGCCGCGACTGGCAGTTGTTCTGGATGGTCAATGCGGCCGTGGCGCTCGGAGCGTCGCTAATTGGCAACAACCTCTGGAACATTTCAAGCCGCCGTTTGCCACTGACGCTGTCCGGTCAGATGATCGTTTTCGAGACGCTCTTCGCGCTGGCATATGGGTTTGTATTCGATCATCGCTGGCCGCGGCCCCTCGAGATGGCCGCGATCATGCTGTTGATGGCAGGCGTGGCGTGGTCCGTGCGCTTGCACGCGACCGACAAGTCTCAGTAGACTAACGAGCCATGACGCACGGGTCACATCACTGTCAACCCTACTGGCGTCTGATGCCCATCTGCAACCCGCTCGACCTGTTGACGCCTTCGCCATGAACCGATCGTCCGTGCTGTACCTGCTGATTGCTGCAAGCCTTGCCGTCCCCGGCACCGCATTCTCCCAATGGCAATGGAAGGACACCAACGGTCGCACGGTCTACAGCGACACGCCGCCACCGCCATCCGTGCCGGACCGCGCCATCATCATGGCACCGGGCCGCGCGCCGGGCATGTATCACGCGGTGGAAGCCGATGCTCCGCCGAAAGGCGACGCACCGGCAAAGGCCGACGCCCCGCGCATGCAACCCACCAGCGCCAAGGCCGGCGGCACCAAGCCGAAGGACGCGGACACCGAGTTCCAGGAACGACGTGACGCGCGCTTGAAGGCGGATCTCGAAGCCGCCACCAAGGAGCGCGAGCAACTGGCCAGGCAACAGAGTTGCCAGGAATTGCGCAACTACGCGGCAGGGCTGAATCAAGGGATGCGCGCGGCGAAGGCGGGCCCCGATGGCGTGCCGGTGCGTCTGAACGACGACGAGCGTGCCGCGGAGATTGCGCGCGCCAACGAAGCATTGCAGCAGTGCAATAGCTGACGGGGCGCAAAGCGACCCACACGCCACTCATCCGCCACTTAACAAGCCTCTTAGGCGCCCTGCCCGCCGCCACGCAGCCATTTCTGGCCCTCGCGCGTGCCGGACGCGCGCGTCCTCTGAACCCGCTTGCGCCGCGCGGTCTTCGGGTCGGCAGTCAGCACACGATACACTTCCACACGATCTCCCTGCCTTACCGGGGTATCCAGCGTCTTGAGCTTGCCGTAGACACCAACGCGCAGCGTGCTCGGATCGACCTCGGGACAGGCTTGCGTCAGGCCACTGGCCTCGATCGCACCGATGATCGTCGTCCCCGCGGGAACATCCAGCTCCTTCAGGAACACGGTATCCGGCCGCACGTAGCAAACGGACAGGCGCACCAGACCGCCCACCTCAGCCGTTGTTGGCGTTGTTGGCATAAACCACCTCGGCGCGTTTGACGAACGCATCAACAAAGGTATTGGCGATCACGCTGAATACCGGCCCGATGATCTTCTCCAGAAAGACGCTGGTGAACTCGTAATGCAGGTGAAATTCGATCTTGCACGCGTCCTCGCGCAGCGGCGTGAAGTGCCAGGAGCCATTGAAGACCTTGAAAGGCCCGTCGGCGAACGTCATATCAATGCGGGTCGGACGTTCCTGAGCATTACGCGTGTGGAAGAACTGCTTGATCCCTTTGAAGTGAATATGGATCTTGGCATCGAGCAGCGTATCGGTCTGCTCGAACACCTCCACACCGCCACACCAGGGCAGAAACTTGGGATAGTCCTCCACGCGGGTGACCAGATCGTACATTTGTTCGGCCGAGTGGCCGAGCAGGACGGATTTATGGACGTCTGCCATGTATTCGGATTACAGGGCACCGGCGGGCTGGGCCGGGGCCGGGGCGTTTGCTAAAATCGCAATTTTAGCCGACAGCCGCGCGTACGGCACGTCCGGCGCCCGCCGCACCCACCCCGGCTGACTTACGCTGTCGCCCAAGACCGGCGCGACAAATATCTTCAGGAACCACTTCCCGCATGACGATCGCTGACAACAAGAAGGCCTTTTTCGACTACTTCATCGAAGAGCGCTATGAGGCCGGGATCGTGCTCGAAGGCTGGGAGGTCAAGGCGATTCGCGCCGGGCGTGTGCAGATCAAGGAAGGCTACGTCGTGGTACGCGACGCGGAAATGTTCCTGATCGGCGCCCATATCAGCCCACTACAAAGCGCCTCCACCCACATCAATCCGGACCCGGTGCGCACGCGCAAGCTACTGCTCAAGGCCGACGAGATCAAAAAGCTGATCGGCAAGGTCGAGCAGCGCGGCTATACGTTGGTGCCGCTGAATCTGCACTACACGCGCGGCCGCGTCAAATGCGAGATCGGGCTGGCCAAGGGCAAGAAGCAGTTTGACAAGCGCGAAACAGAAAAGAACCGCGACTGGGATCGCGAGAAGGCTCGCATCATGAAGGGCGGCGTGAAGGAATGATGGCTGCGCAGCATAAGCAATAAACAAAAACGGAGGCATGAGCCTCCGTTTTTGTTTCTGCCAACCTATTGGTCCCATGCGGCACTCAGACTGCCTTCTCCGTCTTCTGGCCCTTCACGATCTGCAGCGCGGACGCGATCATCGAACTCATCTCACCAAGGTTGCCCGGCACGATCAATGTGTTGCCCTGCTTGGCCAGGTTGCCAAACGCCGCCACATACTCCTCCGCGACCTTGAGGTTGACTGCCTCGGAACCGCCCTCCCCCCGGATCGCGTGGCCGATTTTCTCGATCGCCTGCGCATTTGCCTCGGCCACGGCCAGAATCGCGGCCGCCTCACCTTGGGCCTTGTTGATAGCCGCCTGCCTTTCACCCTCTGACTTCTGGATCGCCGCCTCGCGCGCGCCAGACGCCAGATTGATCTGCTCCTGCCGCTTGCCTTCCGATGCAGCAATCAGCGCGCGCTTCTCGCGCTCGGCAGTGATCTGCGCCTGCATGGCATGGAGAATTTCCTTGGGCGGCGTCAGATCCTTGATCTCGTAGCGCAGCACCTTCACCCCCCAGTTTGCCGCGGCCTCATCCAGCGCATTGACCACGCTGTGGTTGATGAACTCGCGCTCCTCGAAGGTCTTATCGAGTTCCAGCTTGCCGATCACCGAGCGCAGCGTGGTCTGTGACAGTTGCGTAATGGCCACTACGAAATTGCTCGAGCCATAGGACGCCTTCATCGGGTCAGTCACCTGGAAGTACAGCACACCATCCACCTGCAATTGCGTGTTGTCCTTCGTAATGCAAACCTGGCTAGGCACATCGAGCGGAATTTCCTTGAGGATGTGCTTGTAGGCCACTCGATCGATGAAAGGCACGACGACGGTGAGGCCTGGTGTCAGCGTGGCGTGATAGCGCCCCAGACGCTCCAGTACCCACGCGTGCTGCTGCGGCACGATCTTGACCGACTTCGCAATCAGCACGATGGCGGCAATGAGCAGGATCAGCGGAAACAAACCTAGCTGATAGGCAAGCATATATACGACTCCCTTCGAGAGGATTGACGACTGGGTAATGCGGAAGAAGTCAGGCCGTGTAGTGACGCGCCACGATCAACGTGGCACCACGCACTTCGACAATGCGATAGCGGCCCGGTTTCGGCTCGGCGCCCGGCGCCAGCTCCACGGTCCAATCCGCGCCGCGGTAGGGCACGCGCGCGCGACGGGAATCGTCCCAGGCGGGCACTTCGAGTTCCTGACCGATATCGAGATTGACGTCCGGATTGGATGCGGCGTCGCGGCGCCTCAGCTTGCCAAAGCGCGTGCGGCGTAACAACACGATGCCAATGATCGCAACCAGCGCGGCGGCGACCGTCTGTATTGGCTCGTCAGCACCCAGCAGCGCAGCCACACCGCCTGCGGCAACCCCGAGGGCGATCATCAGCAAATAGAAGGTCCCCGTCGCCAGCTCCGCAATCACCAGCACGACCGCAACGGCAAACCAAAGGTAGTACGACGTCATCCCGCTCCTTTCCCGGAGGAAACAAGACACCCCACCCGCAAAAACAAAACCCCCGCCAAACGCCTACGGCGTCTGCGGGGGCAGATGGAACACCTGCCGCAGGGCCGGTGTCACGCGGCACGCTGGCCGAAGGCCAAGTGCCGTCTATACGTGATCTTCTCTATTGTGACGCGAAATGCCTCACGAAGCCAGTTGCTGCCAGGTTTCGACCACAGAATCAGGGTTCAGCGAGATCGACTTGATACCTTCCTTGGCCAGCCAGACCGCGAAGTCCGGATGATCCGAGGGGCCCTGACCGCAGATGCCAACGTACTTGTTCAGGCGCAGCGCCGTCGAAATGGCGCGTTGCAGCATGAAACGCACTGCCGGATCACGTTCGTCGAAGTCTTTCGCAAGCAGTTCCATGCCCGAGTCGCGATCGAGACCCAGCGTCAGCTGCGTCAGATCGTTCGAGCCGATCGAGAAACCGTCGAAGAACTGCAGGAACTCCTCGGCCAGGATCGCGTTGGACGGCACTTCGCACATCATGATGATGCGCAGACCGTTCTCACCGCGCTTCAGGCCGTGCTTGGCCAGCAGTTCGATCACGCGCTCGGCCTGGCCCAGCGTGCGCACGAACGGCACCATGATCTCGACGTTGGTCAGGCCCATCTCGTCGCGCACGCGCTTCATGGCCTTGCATTC
>OBNK01000445.1_pt1 | contig 9217 bp, 14 predicted proteins | sample 1670161 | NCBI WGS metagenome assembly OBNK01 (sample SAMEA104232304, study PRJEB22302) | sediment metagenome | biome: forest; feature: aquifer; material: sediment | place: USA | collected 2011-08-07 | depth 0.01 m
CCAAGGCCCTGGCTTCACCTGGGTATGACATCGTTGATGCTGAGGTACTCGACGACGACGATTAGGACCGGGATGTGATTCAACTGGCAAGTTACCTTGCTGACGTTGCTCAGCAGCTCTCGCCTACAACTCAATGGGCTATAGTCGCGGTTTTCACGGCAGGTGTGGGGGCAGTATCATTGGCTGTTGTTCGGCTCTACCGAGCGGGAAATCAGCAGACCGTGGTAACCGACGCCTCCATCGCTGAGTTCGTGACCAATGCTCAGAAGAAGATCGACGATCTTGAGGAAGAGATCCTAGATCAGAGAGAGCACAACCGACGGTGCGAGCGCAGATTTAACTTGCTGCTGAAGGTCATCCAACGAACACCAGGGATCGTGATCCCGAGTGACATCGAAGAGGAGCTATGGCGTGACTGAGCTCAGCAACGACAAGGTGGAGCTGAGACTCGAGCGTCGCTTCACTGGGTGGAATAACAGCATTCTCCTCTGGGTAGCAGTCCTCATCATCGGTCAACTTCTTGTTCTCGGTGCGGGCTTTTGGTTGATCGTAGTTCCCATTCGAGCCAACCAGGATAAGTCAAGCTGCCGCAGTGAGATCTATGGCAAAGTTTTCCATGCTCAAGCTCAAGTTCTGTCTTTCGTTCCGGGGGATCCGAAGAGGGAGCCGTACCTAAGAGACATGAAGCGGTTTGCAGAGCAGCTCATCAACAACGACGACATCTGCTGAGATGGGTGCCATGGGCGGCCCAGATCGCTGCGCAGTATGTCGCCAGGACCTTACCTGGCACAAGGAGAACGAGCCACGCCACCCTTTTACGCCAGAGGGAACTCAGATCAGCTTGGAGATGCCTGAGCCAGAGGTTCAGCATGTCCCAGCCTCGTACTCAGGTGATCTGGTGCTGAGGCTGACGCTGATGAAGCTGGGGCTAATAACCGAGAAAGACCTGTCCCACACCCGGCACATGGTCGAGCTCGCTTCTCAGCAGAAGAAGTCCTTGGTGGTGGTCGCCGACTCTGAGTCACGGACTGGGTTCAAGCTCTCGCTCATGTCGCTAGAAGACATGCTTGCCCAGGAAAGCTGACGTGACTCTTCACGCCGCTGTGCGGTTCAGCGTTAGCGCTGTGGTGCCGGAGATAATCCGCCTAGGCTTGCTTCGGACCCCCAACGAGGCATGTGGCATCGTGATCCCTGACCTGAACCGCTCAGCGGATGACTGGGTGCATGAGCTGACGAATCGCAGCCCTGACCCGCTCAACAGCTATGAGATCGACGTAGCTTCGATCAAGGCGCTGCAGACTGATCCTAAGACCTGGTCAGACTGCCTGGTCTGGCACACACACCCGAAGGGCAACGTTGGTCCTAGCCGGGGTGATCTGAGAGTCCGCATACCGGGGCTTAGTTACTTGGTAGTAGCCCTGCCGACAGGAGAGGCGGTGCTATTCTAGTGGGTACCCCAAGAACACGCTTTCTCGAGGGCGAATCCGAGTTCAGCGGCAAGGCAGGCCCGGCCGGTGTGGGCATCAGGAAGCCTAAGACGGCCCTCAGCGCTTCGGATCAGCTGCGACTGGCCCGACTTACCGGCACCACTGACCCCCAAGCCCCGATCAGCGACCGAGTCTGGTATGGCGAGGGGCCAACGCGAACTGCTCGGCAGGCAGAGGGAGACGAGAGAAGCCAATGACCCTTACAGTGCCCGGGATGGGCTCTGGCCGCGTGATGCGGAAGGATCTGTACTTCCACGAAACGGGCTACTACCCGCACGAGGCTCAGTGGACCGTTCACTCCAACCCCTCTCGCCACAAAGCCCTATCCAATGGTCGGCGGTGGGGCAAGACCCTGCTCGGCGGTAAGGAATCCGAGGTCACTTGCTTCGTCAAAAATAGCCTCGGCGACCCTCAGCGAGGCTGGATCGTCGGGCCGAACTACGACGACGGCGAGAAAGAGTTCCGAGTCGTCTACGACTCGCTCAAGGCGGCTGGTGTGGATGACCTCTCCTCCAAGTTCTTGAAGAACGAGGAGAACGGCAACATGCACATTGCCACTAACTGGGGCTGGGACCTTGAAGTTCGTTCTGCTGCCCACCCCGAAACTTTGGTGGGGGAGGGGCTCGACTTCTGCCTTCTGGTGGAGGCCGGGCGCCTCACTCGCAATACGTTTACTCAGTACATTCGCCCGGCGCTGTCGGACAAGCGGGGCTGGTCCCTGATGACCGGGGTGCCTGAGATTGCGACGGATGTCTCACTCTTGTACTGGGGTTATACTCGGGGTCAAGACTCTTCGCGTGCACCCTGGGCCTCTTTCAAGATGCCCTCCTGGACGAACACCGTAGTTTTTCCCGGCGGGCGCAACGATCCAGAAATCCTGGAAGCTGAGGAAGACCTCACTGAGGATGAGTTCCGCAGGCAGTACGGGGGCGAGTTTGTAGAGCGGGTCGGTCGCGTTATGAAGGAGTGGGACGACGATGTCCACCTCAAGAACTTGGAGTTCAGGCGGGACTGGCCCCTCTACGCAGCAGTCGACTACGGCTACACCAACCCCTTCGTTTGGCTCTGGATACAGGTTGGGCCCTTCGGCGACATCCACGTGCTGGGAGAGCACTACATCGAGCTGATGGATACTCACGACATCGCTACTAAGGTGCTGATGAACCATCCTTGGATGCAGCACCTAGTCCGATTCTACCCTGATCCTGCCGAGCCAGATGACACCAACACCTTGAGCAGGTTGCTGCATAAGCCAGCAGTCACGAACTGCGGAGGGGAACTTCGCACGCGACTTCAGCTGATTCGCAAGGCGCTGAAGCTGGGTCCAGAGCACTTGCCCAAGGAAGATCAGAAGCCCACCATCACCATCGACCGCTCGTGCACGCGACTGGCTTGGGAGATGCGGGAAGGGTATCGGTGGCCTCGTCATCAGTCTGAGGTCAAGAACGATACTGAACACCCCATGGACAAGGACAACCACGGCCCTGAGGCGCTGGGACGGTTCTTCAAGGGTTACTACGATGCCACCGGCGAGACGCGGCGGGCTCGGCAGAGCCGAGTGAAGCTAAGGAGATGACGCAGTGCTCGATGATGTAGGACTGTTCACTCCGTACTCCACGATCAAGCCCCTCATCGGGGATGACCTCGGTCAGTGGGCTCCGGAACTGGACCGAGACAGAGTTGCCTCTTACCAGAAGTACGACGAGATCTACTGGTCCCACACCGATGCGTTCAAGCTGACGCAACGAGGTGATGACGAGCACCCGATCTATGTCCCCAACCCGAAGATGATCGTCGACACCACAGCCCACTTCTTCATGAAGGGGTTGGAGATCACCACTGAGAAGGAGGGTGAGCTCAAGGACGCGCTCGACGCTTTTCTGAAGCGGGAGCTCTTCATCCCTAAGTTCCACGAGGCAAAGCACTCAGGGGTGACGAGGGGCGACTTCATCCTGCACCTCACGGCTGATCCTAACAAGCCTAAAGGTAGCCGCCTGAGCATCAACTCGGTCGATCCAGCGATGTACTTCCCCGAGTTCGACGACGACGACCTGGACCGGATCCTGGCGGTTAACTTGGTCGAGCAGATCCTCGACCCGGACGATCCCTGGGACCCCACCAAGCTGCGCATCCGGCGTCAGAGATACGAGATTGTGACGCTCGGTGGCAAGCGTCGAATCCTCAGCGAGCTTGCGCTTTACGAGGTTCGTGACTGGTGGAAGGCCAGCCGAGTCAAGGTCAAAGAGGTCATGGCGCCGAAGCTGCTGCCGCCTGAGATCAACCAGATTCCGGTCTACGCCTTCAAGAACATCAGTTGGCAAGGTCAGCCCTTCGGCAGCTCCGAGATTCGGGGCTACGAGCGACTGCAGTCTGGGATCAACCAGAGCGTCAGCGATGAGGACCTGGCGCTGGCCTTGGAGGGACTAGGGGTCTACGCGACTGACGCAAGTCCGCCGGTGGACTCAGAGGGGAACGAGCAGAACTGGCTGATCGCTCCTGGCATGGTCATAACCGTGCCTGGCCAAGGTTTCTTCAAGCGGGTCGACGGGCTAAAGACTGTCGAGCCCAGCCAATCTCACATCGAGTTCCTCGTCAACAGCCTCTACGAAACAAGCGCCACATTCCGACCCGGCGCCATCGAAGCGCTCGTCGCTGAGTCAGGGATCGCCCTGGCCATCAAGTTCCTCCCGACCATGGCAAAGCTGGAGGAACGAGACGAGTTTGGTGTGGGAAAGCTCGACCAGTTCTTCTTCGACTGGCGGGCCTGGAATGCTGCTTACGAGGAGCAGAGGTTCAACGAGGCGGATGAGATCAGAATCATCTTGGGCGACAAGCTGCCTGAGAACAAGACCGATTCTCTCAACGTCTACAACAACCTCTTGGATCGCAAGTCGATCTCGAAAAAGTTCTACCGGGAGGCCGTGGGCGAGATCTACGGCATTACTTTCCCGGACGACATCGAGGAGCAGATGGCTGCCGAAGCCCAAGAGGCTTTCGAGCAGGCCCAGAAAACTGCTGCCCTCACCCAGCCGCCGCCTGGCGGGAACCAGAGCAACAACAGAGGTCGCCCGAACGAGTCAGGCGGCACCGAAGCAACCAACAAAGGTAACGGGGCGTGAGGCCTCAGAAGGGAGGCTGCGAGATGCAGCTCGAAACGCCGTGGTATCTGCTCGACGCGATCACCGGGTTCGACGACGGAGACGGTGACGGCGATGGCGACGAGGGCGACGGTGAGGGTGATGGAGACGGCGACGAAGGCACTGATGGTGCTGACGGAGACGACAAAGCCACCTCCACTGACGGCAAGGAGGACACGGCTGGTCTGAAGTCTGCCTTGCAAAAAGAGCGGAGAGGCCGCCGGGAAGCCGAGCGGGAGCTCAACAAGCTCAAGAAGACCAAGGCAGACGATGACGACAAGGACGCCACTGCAGTTCAGAAGGCCGAGAAGGCTCGAGCTGACGCAGTGACTCGGAGCGAGAAGCTCGCAGCCAAGCTTCGCACCACTGAGGTTAACAACCTCATCATCAAGCACGCTGGCACGCTCAACTTCCAAGACGTAGACGACGCCCTCTCCTTGGTGGATAGGGATGAGATCGACGTCGACCAGGATGACGACGAGCCGGAGAATGTCACGGTCGACGAAGAAACGGTCGTCGGGGCGCTCAAGGCGTTGCTGAAGAAGAAGCCACACCTGCTCAAGTCTGCGGACGGAGCTGGAACTCCTTCTGGTGGGAAGTTCGGTGGTACCGGCAAGACCAAGGATCAGTTGGACGAGGAAGCGCTCAAGGAGAAATACCCGGCGCTTCGTCGATAAGCCTCTGGAAGGAGGACTGCAATGTCCAGGTTCGACAAGTACGACCCCGTTTCTGGCGGGTTCCGTGCTCTGTTGGCGGACGACAGCGACGTGGTTGCATCCACTCTGGGTGCGGCCATCGGCGTTGGGCTCGACACGGATGGACACATCGTCAACGGTGCTGGTACAACTGGCGTCGTGGGTGTCTACATTCGCAATCGGACCACAGCAGCCGGTAACGTCGCTGACGTCATGACCGATGGAGAGATCGTCGAGTTCGGTGGCAACGCGGGCAGCGTTTACTACGCCCACGCCACGACCGGAGTCATCTCGACCACTCCCTCGATCTACCGAGTGGGCCACACCGTCGAAGATGGTCGTCTCGTCGTGCGCTTCAGCACGGCGGGCTCCAGCAATGTCGTCGGTGACCAGACCACCATCGTGGCGCTCACGGACAGCACGGGTGGGACGGGTAACAACACCGTCACAGCCATCGCTGCTCCCACGGACACCCCGGCTTCGGCGGACGCCCTTCGGGACGACATCGCTGCAGTCATGGTGCCGGCGCTCAACAACAACTTCGCTGACCTGGTCACCAAGGTCAACGAGATCCGTACCGCCCTGGTCAACAGCGGCCTGATCGCCTGAGAGGAGGAGAACTCTAATGAACAAGCTCATCTACCCGTTCGAAGAGGAGATCTTCTCCTCCATCCAAGGCTTCGACCTCGACGATCTCAAGAGCATCGTCGGATTCGAGCAGGGCACCAACGAGTTCGCCGACGTCATCACCCAGAGTGCGGACGGCGCCGATCTCAACGCAATGTGGAGGGAGTTCCAGGCTTCAGTCGCTCTGCTCAACCGGCAGCGTGATCCGCTGGTGAACCTCCTCACCTTCCCGGTCACCCGCCCGACGGAGCGAATCCTGCTCCCGACGTCGGAGGATTTCCAGCGTGCGTCTGAGTACGGTGAGCCGACTGGGATTCGTCTCGGTCAGCCGTTCATCGCCGGCTACGACTTCACCTGGTACGACATCGCCATCCGGTACACCTGGCTCTTCTTGGCTGAGTCGGACTCTGTCCAGATCTCGGCTCTGAACGCCAGCGCTCTGGAAGCAGACAACCGGCTCGTGTTCCAGAAGGTGCTCGGCACCGTCTTCAACAGCGCCAACAGCTCTGCAGTGGTCAACGACCAGAACGTCACGGTGTACCGCTTCTACAACAACGACGGCACCACGCCGCCGGACTACAAGAGCACCTCGTTCCTGAGCACCCACGATCACTACATGACCTCCGGGTCCACGTCGATCGACTCGGGTGACATGGACGATCTGGAGGTTCAGCTCGGCGAGCACGGCTACCGACTCACCCTCGGCTACCGCCTCGCTCTGCTGGTCAACCGCCAGGAGGGTGACATCATCCGCACATTCCAGCGGGCGAACGGTGACAAGTACGACTTCATCCCCGGCCAGAACGTCGGTGGCGGAGTCTTCTTGCCCGCAAACTCGGGTGTGGTCGGTGCGCCAGGAGGCTCGATTCCGGGTCAGATCGGGACATACGGTCCGTTCCTCGTGGTTGAGGACGACTACATCCCGGCTGGCTACGTTGTCGCTTTCGCCACTGGCGGCGAGCGCAACGTCGGCAACCCCGTGGGGATTCGTGAGCACGAGGTCAGCTCGCTCCGTGGTCTCCGGCTGATGCCGGGCCCGGGTCGGGACTACCCGCTCACGGATTCGTTCTACAACCACGGGCTCGGAACGGGCGTTCGGCACCGAGGTGCAGGCGCAGTCATGCAGATCACCAGCGCCGGTTCGTACTCGGTTCCTGCCGCGTACGCGTCGATGCCTTGATCTGATCCACACCACTTGAGCTCTGGCCCCGGGATGTCGCTGCCGCCCATGGCGTCCCGGGGTCGGGGTTCTCACCCTCGCAGAAAGGCGAGAGATGACTACGTACGCAGCACAAGGACCGGGCCTCACCGAGGTCGACGTCACTTTCCATACCGCCGCGTCGGGCGACAAGTTCACCAACGATGGCAAGACCATGCTCATCGTCAAGAACGCCGACGACGACACTGCCACCATCTGCACGGTCGACGACCCTAACACGGCCGCTCCGGACGGATACACCGCTTTCAACCCAGATGTCCCCATCGCCTGCAACTTCGGGCACACCGTGGTCGCTGGGCCATTCCCCAAGGGTCGGTTCAACGACGTCGACGGCAACGTCGCATTGTCCTGGTCCGCCACGACCGGCGTGACCTGGGCTGCCATCAGCACCAACCTCATCGAGGTCTAACAGCAACTCCGAGAAGGAGGGTGAGATGAGAGATCTCACTGGCAAGGCGGTCTCAGAACTGACTGCAGAAGACATTCTCTACCTGGCTCAGCGCAACCGCCTGACGCCAGAGATCAAGGCCAAGCTCGACGAGGATAACCTTGCCGAGGCCATGAGGGGCGAAGCTCCTCTGGTGTGGAAGAAGCCCAAGAAGAAGAAGGACAAGAAGCCGAAGCTAATCAACGCCAAGGGCGAGCCGCTGGAAGTCAGGGTTGATGAGCAGGGATCGCTTCTCAGCCCCATCAGCGGTGACCCTATGGTACCCAAGCACGTACCAGAGCACGGCGTAGTCCATATCACCCGAGAAGGGTCGATCATGGATAGGATGCCGGAAGACCTCTACGACCCTGCTTGGACTAACGATCATCTTCGGCATGAGTGCCACATTCGTGGGCTTTCTATGGATGGCCGGAAGGACATGCTCATCACGAGGCTAGTTCAGTTCGACGAGCTGTTGCTGGCAGCTGAGGGGCTCGACAGAGGCTAGGAGGTGAGATGGCAGTATCCGACGACGAGCGACTAAGAAAACTGCTGGGTGAGGAGATCCCCGACGGCGGCAGCGAGACTGACACTCTGTTCAGCGACGAGCAGATTACGGACCTCTTGACCCGCAACGGCGGTGTGGAAGAGTCACTTGGCGAGGGCTGGGCCATGAAGGCCGCTGCTCTGGCTACGTTGGTTACTACCGTCGAGGGGTCATCGACCCGCAAGCTCAGCGACGCGTACGACCATGCTCTTGCTCAGGTCAAGCTCTACACCGACGGCGGCACTTCGGTGGTGAGCTCGGGTCGAGCCAAGCTCGGCCGCATCGTCAGGCCTAGCAGGGTATGACCGTCGGCAGCAATAGGACCGAGCTGCTCATCAACAAGCGGAACACTGACGTCTTCATCGACTCTGCTCCCATCATGGTTTCTTTTGTCCGCCGAGTGCAGACAAGGAATGAGAGGGCTGGGTTAGAAGACAGTACTCCGATCACGCTCGATCCTCAGCGGATCCGAATCCTACACGCCCCGCCTCGGCGACGGCGCAAGGAGAACAACCCACCAGACCCCTCTCTCGGAGAGTTTCCCTTTGCTAAGGATTACTTGATGGGGGAGACAGATCTGGATGTGGAACTCGGTGATACTTTCGATGTAGACGGGATCCAGTACGAAGTTACTTACGTCTTCATCAACCGGCAGTACGAAACCATAGCCAACTTGGGTACTAAGGATCAGTAATGGGTCTCAAGCCAGCTTCAGTTCCCACACCTAGGAAGCTGACTGGCGGGTCTCAGTACTTTATCTGGGAAACCAACCCCTTTGCCAGAGGGGGTAAAGGTGCCAAGTTGATGGTGCACTTTCAGGCTGGGCTTGCCATCTACACCGCTGGCTTTGCTAAGCGAGTAGAAGCTTATGCCAAGGAACATGCACCTTGGCAGGACAGGACTGGAGAAGCTCGCAAAGGGCTGACAGCCAAGGGTAAACAACGACTAGTCTACTACGAGATCGAGCTTTTTCACACTGTCGAGTACGGGGTCTGGCTAGAGGTTCGGTGGAGCGGCAAGTATGCCATTATCCAGCCAACCCTCGAAGTGATGGGACCAGAGCTGATGAGGGAGCTGA
>OBNK01000446.1_pt1 | contig 9201 bp, 13 predicted proteins | sample 1670161 | NCBI WGS metagenome assembly OBNK01 (sample SAMEA104232304, study PRJEB22302) | sediment metagenome | biome: forest; feature: aquifer; material: sediment | place: USA | collected 2011-08-07 | depth 0.01 m
GCGAATATTGCTCCTCCGCGTCTCCGCGTGAACCATTTTCCTCGTTCCTCGTCGCGGCCGCGCGCGGGCCGAACCAGCGCGAAAGGTCGCAAAGGTACCGGCCCCATCGCGCGCGGCTCACCATTCCTCGTCCTCGCCGGGCGGCGCGATCGGGTCATGGGGCGGCGCCACCCGATAATCGCGCAGCGTAAGCGGATCGGCAGGCTCCGCATTGTCGCCCAACCCGTCCAGCGCCGCATCGAAGCGCCGGCGCGCGCCCTCGGCCGGCTGGGCGATCGCGTCGCGACCGAACCAGTCGCCGCGCAGATGCTGGAGCAGGAACTTGAGCAGCTGGTCCGAAGGCTGGCGGCATTCGGCGACGAGCTCGCCATTCTTCCAATATTCGCGGATCGTGCCACGCGCAGCCCGTTCGAAGGCAAGCGTGGTCAGCCGGGCACTGGCGACGAGCAGCGCATCGTTCCAGGCTTCGGCGAAGCCGGTGGCATCCGGGCGGCGGCGCAGGCGATAGGCCGAGCGCGCCGTGAGCCCCACCGCCGCACAGGCTTCGGATATGCAGCCAGTCTCCGCCAGCGCGATGAGGAAGCTGCGCTGGCGATCGGCGGTCCAGCCGTCATGGCGGGCGCGCAGGGCAATGGGAGTGTAGGGGGCGAGCGCATCGGCCGCTTCCGGCTGGATGGGCTGGTGTTCCATGGCATGGGCTCCTTCCGGTTTGAATGGAGCCGAATTAGATAACCATATAGGTTCTTGTAGGACAGGCCGATCGCGCATGGGCGGCATCTGGCGCGCCGCCCATGCGCGGCCCGGATCAGCCCATCGGCATATCGACGCAGATCAGCTTGCCGAGAACATAGAAACAGCCCGGCGGCAGCGGGTCATCGAACGCCAGGGCGACCGACGGCGCGAGCGCGGAGAGCGCGAACAGCGCGGCGACAGCGATCTTCTTCTTCATCGATGCACTCCTCCAGAGGGTGGAGCGACCAGGCTATCCGAACGGCCGGGACATTGCCGGGCCTGTTGGCACCGAATCGGGGGGGGAGGCGACGCGACCGCCTTCCCCCAGGCAACTCAGAAGTGCGCGATCACGCCCGCCATCGGGCGGAAGCTCTTGGCGTTGTTGAACGTGTTGATCTCCATGCGCAGGCGCACGCCGCCATTGCCGGTGACGCCGCCCAGGCCGATGTCCTTCGGCCCCACTTCGACGCCGGCGCCATAGGTCATCGCGTGATAGTCGCGACTGTTGTTGCCCAGCGCGTCGAAATTGACCCATTGATAGCCGACCTTGCCATAGATCATGCCGCTCTCGCCCGCGCGCAGGCCGAAGCGGCCGGCGGCGCCATATTCCCAGTCGATATCGCCCTTGACGCCCTTGGCGACATTGCCCTCGGCACCGACGAAGACGGGGCCGAGCGGAATGTTGATGCCGGCGACGCCCTGGACCAGCGCACCGTCATAGGCCTTGCCGTTCGCGGGGATGGGGATGCCGGCGTTGGACTGGCGATCGAACCGCTCATAGCCGCCCATGATGCCGATATAGGGCTCGATCCCGAAGGCACGGGTGCCGTCGGGCGCGGTCCGGGCCGGGGCGGCGGTGGCAGCGGCTTCGGCGGGAGCGCTGTCGGTGCCGGCATCCTGGGCCTGGACGGCGGGGACGGCGAAGGGCAGCGCGGCGAACGCCGCGGCGGCGAGGAGTTTACGCATGTCGGGGGGAACCTCGTGACTAATTCAAACACTCGCCCCGCCGAAGGCGTCCCAGATACGCGGGCGCTGGCGGCGGGGCATGGGGTCAATGCACGAGGAGTCCGCCGGGTTGCATTGCAGCATGGGATTGCGGCGGAGGTGTTGCATGGGGGACACGGTGGGGGTTTCGACGAGAGCGCGAAGCTGGTATTTCCTCGGCATGACCCGCGAACGTTCCCTGTTCGACGAACGCGACCCTGCTGCCGAAGCGGCGGCGGATGCGCGTGCCGAGGCCGATGTGAGGGCGGGCCGGCTGGTGGGGCATGATGCCGTGAAGCGCTGGATCGCTTCCTGGGGAACCGAAGCACCGCTGCCGCGTCCCAAAGCCGGCGAATAGCTTGCGCAAGATCGTCTGGACCGAGGAGGCGATCAGCCATCTCGAGGCCATTCTTGCCTATGTCTCCGCATTCAATCCCGGCGCGGCATCGCGGCTGGGCGAGCGGTTGATCGCAGTGGCGGACGGTTTGGCGGAGTTCTCGGAACGCGGCCGCGACGCAGGCGAAGGCCGGCGCGAAATGACCAGCGTCTGGCCCTATATCCTGCGATATCGCGTGGAGGGCAACACGGTGATCATCCTGCGCATCCGGCATGGGGCACGGGATGAGGTGAATGGATAGCCCTCCGTAAGTCGTGGACTTTTGCGGCTAGACCGTGCCTGCCCCAAGAACTTTGGCGAAAACCGGCGGCCCGTCATGCCGCTTCAAGTTGGATTGATAATGGTTACCCTGCGGACCCCAGTCGAAATAGAGTCCGTGGGTCAAAGCATTTATCGAACTGGCCTCGGCCTCGCTTGCAGTCAGATTTTGGCTAAGGAGCTTGATAGCACCCTGACCACCGAGAAGAGTCGCAAAAACCTCCAGCTGATAGCCTCCAGCTTTAAACCGAAACTCAGCATTATCAGGTGGCAAAAGGAAGTGGTGGTTCGTGGCTATCCCCGTTTCACCGACAAAGAGGCCACTCCCTCGCTTGAGTTCATCGTCACCATACACCCAGATATTGAAATTCTGCCTGGTCTCCCCCCTCGTCAGGGTAGCGAAGAGATGCTCAACAACCCGACCACGCTTGGAGTTTGATATCAGTAAAGCTCGCAAGAATATCTTCGGTCGGTCGATAAATCCGCCAGATGCAGATCCATCCGGACCAAAATAAATCACCGACGGTAGAGTCATTCGGACAGAACCTCTCCGGAAATAAGTAAGCCAGAGGGTAATTAGTGAAACGCCAAGCGCACATGCGGCAATAATCGAAGCAATTAGTGCGCCCGATTGTCCCATCTTTAGTCGCTCCAATTGGCGCAGGGCAATTCCATTATCACTCCGCCGCAATCCCCGCCTTCGAGAACATGTCCGGCCCGCCTTCGCCGCCATCCTCGTTGGCCACCGGCGTCACCTTCGCCTTCTGGCGCTTGTCGAACGAATCCCACACTTCGTTCCAGGCGCCGCGGGTCGCCGCCTTCGAATATTCGGTCGCGCGGGTCTCGAAGAAATTGGCGTGCTCCACGCCGTTCAGCAGCGGGGCGAGCCAGGGCAGCGGGTGCTCCTCCACCATGTAGATCGGCTTGAGGCCGAGCTGGCCCAGGCGCCAGTCCGCGATGTAGCGGACATATTTCTTGATTTCCTTGGGCGTCATCCCGTTCACCGGGCCCATCTCGAACACCAGGTCGATGAACGCGTCCTCGATGCGCACCGTCTTCTGGCACATGTCGAGAATGTCGTCGCGCACCGACGGGGTAAGGCAGTTGCGCTCCTTGCAGAAGGCATGGAACAGCCTGATGATGCCCTCGCAGTGCAGGCTCTCGTCGCGCACCGACCAGGACACGATCTGGCCCATGCCCTTCATCTTGTTGAAGCGCGGGAAGTTCATCAGCATCGCGAACGAGGCGAAGAGCTGCAGCCCCTCGGTGAAGCCGCCGAACATGGCCAGCGTCTTGGCGATGTCCTCGTCGGTGTCGACGCCGAAAGTGCTCAGATAGTCATGCTTGTCCTTCATCTCCTTATACTGGAGGAAGGCGGCATATTCGGTCTCGGGCATGCCGATCGTGTCGAGCAGGTGCGAATAGGCGGCGATATGGACCGTCTCCATGTTGCTGAACGCAGTCAGCATCATCTTGATCTCGGTCGGCTTGAACACGCGGCCATATTTCTCGTGGTAGCAATCCTGCACCTCTTCCGGCAGCCAGTGGATCTGCTGCTGGCGCTTCCAGAACTCGAACGCCCAGGGATATTCGAAGGGCTTGTAGGTCTTGCGGGCTTCGAGAAGCGGCATTGGGGTTACTCCGTGACGAACTGATAGATGGAGAAGCCGAGCATGGCTGCGGCAACGATCGAAAGAAGGATGGACAGGATGCGCATAAGCCGCAGCCCCCGCGGGAGAGGGATCTCGGGCGAAGAAGCGGGTCGATCGCTATTCAGCCGAACCCAATCGCGCCGACTTTGCGGCATGCCCGCGGCATCCCATCCGACGGGGCGGAGCGAACCCATGATACCCGTGCTCAGAAGCGACAGGCTGATATAGACTGAGGCGCCGATCATGCCGCCCCTCCCGTAGCCATGAACACCGCCGCGAAGCCGCCGAGGAACAGGCCCAATGCGAGCAGCATCATGCCCGCGATGCGCAGCGCATAGCCGCTCGCCTCGCCCTCGGGCAGGCCGAGCCAGGCGCGCGTGGCGGCGGGCTTCACCATGGCGGTGAGGCCCGCGGCGCCCGCCGCTCCGGCGATGCCGGCCATCAGGGCGAGGCTGCGCGTCACTGGTCGATCACCGTGGTGTTCCGGCCGCGCACCACCCGGTCACGATAGACGACCCGAGTCACCCGATGCCCGCGATTGGCGCCGACCCCGAACACGCAGATGCCGAGGAAATAGCCGAAATCATACCAGCCGCCATTGTTGGGCACGGCATAGACGGCGACGTCCGGCAGGATCAGCGACAGGAACCAGGCGACCGGGAAGATGAAGCCGTGCCACAGGCCGAGCAGGAAGCCCGGCGCTTCGGGCTGGACGGCGCTGGGCACCTGCTTCGCGCAGGCGGCGAGCAGCAGCACGGCAGTGAGCGCCAGGGCTTGGAAGGATGCGCGAACGGGCTTCATGCGATTCCCCCTTCGGGTGCGTGGGAGGCGGCGCGCGCGGCTGCATCGTTTCGCCGCGGCGCGCGTTGAGCGTGCGAACCATCCCCCCAAGGAGATCCGAGATGACCGATTTGCAGGCGATCCGCGAGCATATGGAAGTGATCGGCGCCGACGGCGTCCATGTCGGCACCGTCGACAAGGTCGAGGGCAGCCGGATCAAGCTCACCAGGAAGGACAGCGCCATCGAAATCGAAGGCGCGGCGGGCAGCCATGCCGGGCATCATCACTATGTCTCGGTCGGCCTGGTCGCCGGCGTGGAAGGCGACAAGGTGCGCCTGTCCGCCACCGCGGCCAACGCGGTCGAGATCTTCGAGGAAGAGGCCTGAGCCAAGCGCAGCCCCTCTTACCCGAGGAGAGAGGGAGCGGCGATCCGCCATTCCCTCTCCCCTTGTGGGAGAGGGAGGGAGCCGCGTAGCGGCGGAAGGGTGAGGGGGACGTATCACGCGAAATTTCCCCGCAATTGCGGCGGCAGATTCCGGGCAATTTCCGCAATAACGCCTTCGACGTTCGTCATCACATCGTTGTTCCAGAAGCGCAGCACGCGATAGCCTTCCACATTGAGGAAGCGCGTCCGCGCCTCGTCGCGATCGCGACGCACCACATGGGTGGCGTCGTCCGCTTCGACGATCAGCTTCGCCGCGTGCGAGCAGAAATCGGCGTGATAGGCGCCGAAGGGCACCTGATGACGGAACCCGGCGTCCGGCAGGGCACGGCGCAGTGCAGCCTTGAGTGCAAGCTCCACCGGGCCGGCATTGCGGCGCAGTTCGCGCGAGCGAAACACCGTCGTCGCGGGCAGGAGCTGACGTTTGGTCAGAGCCGCCTCATTCCCCCTCACCCTTCCCACGCGCTTCGCGCGCGGGCCCCTTCCCTCTCCCACAAGGGGAGAGGGAGTTTGCGCGTCCGCCGGTTTCCCTAGCTCCGCCACCTCACTGGCACGCCAGGCATTCGTCATAATCGGTCGACTCGCCCAGGTTGAACTGCGGCTTCTCGATCGTGTTGTCGGCTTCCACCCCGCCCGCGAAGCCGGCGCGCTGCACCGACTTGGAGCGGAGATAATAGAGCGACTTGATGCCGAGCTCCCAGGCGCGGAAGTGGAGCATCAGCAGGTCCCACTTCTCCACGTCCGCCGGGATGAACAGGTTCAGCGACTGGGCCTGGTCGATATAGGGCGAGCGATCGCCGGCCAGCTCGAGGATCCAGCGCTGGTCGATCTCGAACGAGGTCTTGTAGACGTCCTTCTCTTCCTGGCTGAGGAAGTCGAGATGCTGGACCGAGCCGCCCTGCTCCAGGATCGAGTTCCACACCGCATCCGAATTCTTGCTCTTCTCCGAGAGCAGCTTTTCCAGATAGGGATTCTTGACCGAGAACGAACCCGACAGCGTCTTGTGCGTGTAGATATTGGCCGGGATCGGCTCGATACAGGCCGAGGTGCCGCCGCAGATGATCGAGATCGACGCGGTCGGCGCGATCGCCATCTTGCAGCTGAAACGCTCCATCACGCCCATGTCCGCCGCGTCCGGGCACGGCCCGCGCTCGACCGCGAGCGCCATCGACGCCTGGTCGACCTGCGCCTTGACGTGCTTGAAGATGCGCAGGTTCCAGCTCTTGGCCATCGCACCTTCGAACGGGATGTTCCGCGCCTGGAGGAAGGAGTGGAAACCCATCACGCCCAGGCCCACCGAACGCTCGCGGCTGGCCGAATAGGCGGCCTTTTCCATGCCCGGCTCGGCCCGGTCGATATAGTCCTGCAGGACATTGTCGAGGAAGCGCATCACGTCCTCGATCATCCCGGTCTCGCCCTTCCACTCGTCCCAGGTCTCGAGGTTGAGCGAGGAGAGACAGCACACCGCGGTGCGCTCATTGCCCAGATGATCCTTGCCCGTGGGCAGCGTGATCTCCGAGCAGAGGTTCGAAGTGGAGACCTTGAGGCCCAGATCGCGGTGATGCTTGGGCATGTTCGAGTTCACGTGATCGGCGAACACGATATAGGGCTCGCCGGTGGCGAGGCGAGTCTCGACCAGCTTCTGGAACAGCGCGCGCGCATCGACCTTGCCGCGGACCGACTGATCCTTCGGCGACTTCAGCTCCCATTCCGCGCCGGCCCGCACCGCTTCCATGAACGCGTCGGGAATCAGCACGCCGTGGTGCAGGTTCAGCGCCTTGCGGTTGAAGTCGCCCGACGGCTTGCGGATCTCGAGGAACTCCTCGATCTCCGGGTGCGAGATGTCGAGATAGCAGGCGGCCGAGCCGCGGCGCAGCGACCCCTGCGAGATCGCCAGGGTGAGCGAATCCATCACGCGGACGAAGGGAATGATGCCCGAGGTCTTGCCGTTGAGGCCCACCGGCTCGCCGATGCCGCGGACATTGCCCCAATAGGTGCCGATGCCGCCGCCGCGCGAGGCGAGCCAGACATTCTCGTTCCAGGTGTCGACGATGCCGTTCAGGCTGTCGGGCACCGAATTGAGGAAGCAGCTGATCGGCAGGCCGCGCCCGGTGCCGCCGTTCGAGAGAACGGGGGTGGCGGGCATGAACCACAGCTTCGAGATATAGTCGTAGATGCGCTGGGCGTGCCCCTGATCATCGGCATAGGCCGAGGCGACGCGCACGAACAGATCCTGGAAATTCTCGCCGGGCAGCAGATAGCGGTCGCGCAGCGTCTCCTTGCCGAATTCGGTGAGCAGCGCGTCGCGCGAATGATCGACCTCGACGTCGAACGCCTGCGGCGCGACGGCCTTGCTGTCGTTCCGCTTGCGCGCCTTGGGCGCCGCCCTGGCGGCGTCGCTCGCGGCCGGCTTGCCGGCAGTGGCGGGGGCTTCGGCGACGGTCTCGTTCACGCTGTTTTCCGTGTCCCTGAATTCCATAACTCTCACCCCTGACAAAGCTTCACTGGCCTTCCCCGGGGGAAGGCATAAATCCCGACTCGAAGGGGCCGCCGATCCTAGCATCGACACGGTCGCGCGCGAAGAACAAAACATGTCCATCGCACTTCGTCCCAGGCACGAATCGACCCGTTCCGCATATGGGTATGCGGCGGTGAGTCCACCAGTGCTTGAGCTTGCCCCTCAGTGCAACCACAACAGATTGTGCCAAACCGAGTCCGGGCACAAGACCCGAAATGGTTAATTTCCACAACGTTTCGTCGCTAAAATGACTCGGTTCGTGGCACCTGCATATCTGCTGCAATGCCGCGACGCGCGGACTTTCCTAGGGTTTCCGAAAGGCAAGGGAACGAACGCGGAACGTTAATTTTTTTCGCGTGGAGGAATCCGGGGGACCACAAGGGCTTGTGGTTGCCCGCTCGAACGCACCGCAGATGATGGCGATCGCTACAGGAACGCATCCACCTTTCGCCGGATCACGGATGGCAGCTCGGGATTCAGCGCTCCCCGGCCCTCACCCCAGGGAGCGATTGCAGTCCACGCAACCGAGCGTTGCCGATTGCGCGATATTCAATCAGACTTGCCCGGGTCTAGAGGCAGTCCTTTGGCGGATCGTTCCGCCGCGCGCGGGATTATGTCGGGATGGCAACGAACGGGGCAGCGACGGGGGAGCAGCCGGCATGGCAGCCGGCCCCGCACGAGCGCTCGCCCATCCCCGGCTCGCCGCCCACCCCCTGGCACCCGCCGCTGCGGCGCGCGGCCTATATGTCGGTGGCGGTGCTGGTGATCCTTTCAGGGTCGCTGGGCAATGCGATCGTCACCGCGAACCTGACGACCCTGCAGGGATCGCTGGGACTCTACTCCGCCGAGATCCAGTGGCTGCCGACCGTCTATGTGATGACGAACGTCTGCGCGAACATGGTGCTGATCAAGTTCCGCCAGCAATTCGGCATCCGGCTGTTCACCCAGATCTTCCTCGGCGCCTTCGCCCTGACCACCGCCGGGCACCTGATCGCGCACAGCTTCGCGACGGCGGTGGCGGTGCGCGCGCTGAGCGGGATCGCGGCGGCGGCGTGCAGCACGGTGGGGCTGCTCTACATGGTCCAGGCCTGGACGCCCGAGCACCGGCTGAAGGGCATCGTGATCGCGATCAGCCTGCCGCAGATCGCCGTCCCCCTCGCCCGGCTCTTCCCCAGCGAAGCCTTCGAGCCCGATCGCTGGCAGACCATGTATCTGTTCGAGCTGGGCCTGGCCCTGTTCTGCCTGGCGGCGGTGCGGCTGCTCGTGCTGCCCCCGGTCGAGCGGATGAAGGTGTTCGAGCCGCTCGACTTCCTCACTTTCCCGATCTTCGCCGGCGGCATGGCGCTGCTCTGCGCGGTGCTGGGCATGGGCCGGGCGCTGTGGTGGTTCGAGGCGCCGTGGATCGCACCGGCGCTGATCGGGGCGATCGTGCTGCTGC
>OBNK01000455.1_pt1 | contig 9072 bp, 14 predicted proteins | sample 1670161 | NCBI WGS metagenome assembly OBNK01 (sample SAMEA104232304, study PRJEB22302) | sediment metagenome | biome: forest; feature: aquifer; material: sediment | place: USA | collected 2011-08-07 | depth 0.01 m
AGATTGATAACTTCGGCATCGAGCAAGCCGTCGCCTACCGAGACGGCTTAATCCAGACTCTCGAATTTCTGGCTGAGCATCCGCAAGCCGCGCGGGAGCGCATGGAAATCCGGCAGCGATCCCGGGTCTTTCGCTACAAGTCACATCTGATTGTCTATCGCAACGAGGGTGACGGCATCTTTATCCAGCGCATCCGCCATGGCCGCGAAGACTGGCTGTCCGACGATGATGCGGGCGACGAAACCGTGGCGAATAGCTGAGAGCAGCGAGCGTAGTAGGCGATTGCCAAGCAGACTTCACTCCGGCGGGGCCGAGACGCCAGTCAGAGCGATGAGGCGCAGCCGCTCAGGATCCACGCCCCACACAACCGATTCCTTGGGGAAGATGAGACGTAGCAGCGTAATGACGACGCGGGCGCGCTCACGCGCCTCCACACGTACGCGCGGCGTCACATTCGGGAGCGGACGCTTGCACCAATCCTTGAACCACCATTCGATACCGTCGCGTTCGAGCAGCTCTAGATCGATTTCGGCGCGGTTGCCTTCCGCATCGACGAGAATGGTATCGCAGTCACGATAGCCGTCCGCGAGGAAATCGAGCATACGTCCGCGCGGCACGCGAATATTTGCCGCAAAGGTGCGCGCGTCGCGCACCAGTTCGGAGTTTTCGAGGTCAGCGTCGGTGACGATCTGGACTATGGCAGGGTTACCGTTGTTGAGGGGGCAATTGATGGCATTCATGTCAGGGTACTCCGCAAAATCACGCGGCAGCTTTCAAACACGATGTGCATCTACCCGAGGGGCGCTTCTCCTTCTTGCTCTCCCTAAATCTTGGAACGGGCTGGCCGATTTTCAATAGCGATACGCGGAGCCTCGTGTAGTCTAGACTTTTCCAAAGAAAATCTTGACTTTATAATAACTTCATGAAAATATAGGACGAAATTCCTACAATTGCGTCCGCATTTCAGAAGCGTCCGGCTAAGTGCCCGGGCGCTTCTTTGTTTATGCCCCCGGCGGGGTCCAGCGGCGCGGTAGGGCCAACTCAACAAACAACCTGATATTCGTCCGCGCGGTGTTCCCGCGCCGGGCGGGAAAGTGTGTGCCCATGTCCTTCAACCCTGCGGATTTCCTGCATCATGTCGATGATCTCGATATGACGTTAGATGCCAAGCTCGATCTTATCGAGGTCGTCGGGCGCATCATGGAAAGCTTCGTGGATCGCGCCTTTGGCGAATCCTCCGAGCAAATTCTGCATGGGATAAGGCAATGCGAAGCGACCATTTCCCAGCGCGGTGAGCTAAACTCGCGGAGCAGACTCACATCAACCTTCAATGAGGCCGGTCAGGAAGAACCGGCGGAAGAGGCAGCGCCATGACCGGCAAAAATCAAGCCAAACAATCAATCGCCGTCATCTACGCGCGCGTCTCCAGCACCCAGCAGAAGACGCAGGGACATGGCCTTGAATCGCAGGAAGTCCGCTGCCGGGAGTTTGCGACCTACAAGGATTATCAAGTCGTGGAAGTCTTCCGCGACGACGCTTCCGGCTCGCTCACCGACCGTCCCGGCATGAAGGCGATGCTGACTTTCCTGCGCAGGCAGCGCGGCGACACCATCGTCATCGTCGATGACATCTCTCGTCTCGCGCGCAGCCTCGAAGCGCACATCAAGCTGCGCGCGGCCATCGCCAGCGTCGGCGGCATTCTGCAATCGCCATCGATCGAGTTCGGCGAGGATTCCGACTCTCAGCTTGTCGAGAACCTTCTCGCCTCCGTATCGCAGCATCAGCGTCAGAAGAACGCCGACCAGACCAAGAACCGCATGCGGGCAAGGGCCATGGCCGGTTACTGGCCGATGCGCGCGCCTATCGGCTACAAGTTCGAGCGCGTCGCAGGGCACGGCAAGATGATGGTGCCGGACGAACCTGTCGCTTCCGTCATCCGCGAGGGGCTTGAAGGCTTCGCCTCTGGCCGCTTCGGTTTGCAAAGCGAGGTGATGCGCTTCTTCGCATCGCATCCTTCATATCCCGCAAAGGCGCGGAGCTGCATCACCGTCGAGCGCGTGCGCGAGATGATGAACCGCCCCATCTACGCGGGCAAAATTACTATTTCCGAATGGGGCCTGCATCTCGTCGATGCCAAGCATAGGGCAATCATCAGCTACGAAACCTTCCTGCGCGTTCAGGAACGCATGAAGGGTGCCGCGAAAGCGCCAGCGCGCAAGGATTTGAATCGCGACTTTCCGTTGCGAGGCTGGGTATCGTGCGGCGGCTGCGGTAAGCCGTTGATGGGGTGCTGGTCCACGGGCCGCTCTGCACGTCACGCTTACTATTTGTGCCAGCGCAAGGATTGCCCGGACTACGGCAAGTCCATCAAGCGCGACGATCTCGAAAGCGAGTTCGCCGAGTTGCTGCGCTCGATGCGCCCGTCCGTCTCACTGTTCAATCTCGCGGTCGGCACGTTTCGCTATTTCTGGAACGAACGGAGCCTCACGCGCGCGGAACAAGTGCGAAGCTTCAAGCAGGACGTCTCGTCCATCGATAAAAAGATAGGGCAGTATCTCGACCGCATCGTCGAAATTGACAGCCGTTCACTCGTGAAAAATTACGAAGACCGCCTTCATTCGCTCGAACGCGACAAGGCTCTGATTACCGAACGCATCGCAAATTGCGGTCGTCCGCTGGGCGAGTTCGACGCGACTTTTAGAACCGCCGTCGAGTTCCTCGGAAACCCTTGCAATCTTTGGGAATCTCCGCAGCTCGAAGACAAGCGCGCGGTGCTGAAATTGGTATTCGCGGAGCCGCTCGCCTATCGGCGCGGCAGCGGTTTTAGAACCGCTGTAACCTCTTCACCGTTCAAGATTTTATCTGACTTACAGAACGGTGGAGAGGGAATGGTGCCCAGAAGAGGACTCGAACCTCCACGCCCTTGCGAGCGCCAGCACCTGAAGCTGGTGCGTCTACCAATTCCGCCATCTGGGCACGGGGTAGGCGAGCGCCTCTACGGGGCACCCAATCCGCTGTCAACCGCTCCAAAAAACAATTTGCGGATCAGTTCGTCGCGCTCGGCGAGATGCGCGCTCGCCCGCTGGCTCCGGCCCCGCCCACGCCCACGCCCACGCCCACGCGCACGCGCACGCGCACGCGCACGCGCACCGCGAGAAGCCTATGCTTCCATTCCGCCTGGAGCAACTCAGACAGCCGGGCCCCGGTGTAGAGCAGGAGCCGGACAATCCGACCGAGCTGCGGGTTCACTGAGGCATCGCACGCCGAGAGCAATCGCTTTGCCTCCTCGGCGGTCGCCACCGAGGGTGACTTCCGATCGGAGCCGCTGCGCCTCCTTCTTGATCTTGTCGAAGCTGGCATCGCCATAGCCTGCGATCCGGTGCTGCTTCTGCCGGCCGTGCTGGTCCTGATACCGCAGGTAGAAGGTCTTCCCGCCAGCCGCACGGCATTCAAGCACAAAGCCTTTTATGGCGGCATCCGCCAGAAGCTGGTCGCGGCGAGTGGTGAGCAGCGCCCTAAGCGCAGGGTCCAGAACCCCGTCCAGCATGGCTCCGTCGGTGATGTAGATCATTCGATTCCTCCAGATACGACAAAGGGCGCCACGGCTTCCCAGAGCGCCCCTGCGTGGTTGGTGTGATGATCAGGTCCGCGGATCGGGACCGAAGCGATTGTCGCCCTGCGTGCCCTCAAGCAGCATCATCACGAACACGATGATGACGCCGACGTACGGGATGAGGTTGAGCAGCACGAACCAGCCCGAGCGGTTCTGATCGTGGAAGCGGCGCACCTCGACGGCGAGCAGCGGTACGAACAGCCCGAGCAGCGCCAGGATGATCAGGCCCAGGACGACATTGCCAAAAGGGCTGAACTCGCCATAGCTGTCCATCGTGCCGCCGATGAGGACGGAGCCGACGACGAACAGCGCAACGTAAACGAGCTGGAACATCCAGAACTCCTTGCGCGACGATCGGCCGGTAAACTCGGCGTAGCGCCGGATGGGGAGCAGTATCCACGCGAGATGGTCGTTGCCTGTTGCCGTGGTGGCGCCGGCGGTGGTCTTCGAGCCCGAGCCGAACAGGATCCGCTGCTTGGACTGCTCGAACTCCTCCTCGGTGATGATGCCTTCCGCCTTCATGCGGTGGAGGCCTTCGATGCTGTCCAGAGATGTCTTGTCGATCATTTGCGATAATTCCCCTTGCTGATTTGGCGCGCGCACAGCGCATGAGATTCCGGCGGCAGATTACCGACGGGGCGAACTAAGGCTAGAGAAATGAGACTCATAGTCCGTGGTTTCATCAGCATCACTCCCGTTCAAACTGGAGGATGGATGTCCGCCGTAGACTGGCCGTGAACGTGAAGAAGCTGCGCAAGGAACGCGGCTGGTCACAGGAAGCGCTTGCCGATGAAGCCGGGCTCGATCGAACCTACGTCAGCGGCATAGAGCGGGTGGTTCGGAATCCGACCGTTACGGTCGTCGAACGACTGGCATTGGCGCTCGATTGCAAGTTTGGTGATCTGCTCGATTGAACAACCATCTTATATGATAAGATATATCATATAAGATGGTGTCATGCGCGCTCCCACGGATAAGGCTCGATCAGCGGTTTAACGAATCGCATTTGCGAGAAGCTTGCTTGCCGAGTGCTTCTGCCTGTCATGGGCCAGAATGCGCCAATGTACTTCTGCGAAAAGCTCGAAAAGGCGAACCCGCTCCATCGGAAGTCTCATCTGCGCTGTCGTGCGACGCGATTGAGCACACTGCGCAACGACTTATGAAGGCGTGCAGGTAGAACTGGGTGCCAATGGTAGTCGGCGAGGCGATGCCGGCCACTACTTCTTAGAGCCGCCACCTCCACCATTCCCGCCGCCGCCACTGCCGCCGCTTCCGGTGGGCGGAGTTCCAAGATTGCCGCGTGGCCCCTGATAACCTCCCTGAACCTTACCCAATCCCGGGGTAATGACACCCTTGAACGTTACGCTCGGGCCCTTTGGTTTGCTCATTTGTCTGCTCCAAATGAAGGACTAGTTCTTTTTGCCTTCGACAGGCTTCGATACGACACTCCCGGTCGTCGGCGGCGAACCAAGCTGCCCAGCCGACGGCTTGTATCCATCCTGAGCATAAATGGGAGACTTGGGCGCAGGCGTATAGCCCTTCTGCAAATGCACAGGCGCGCTTTTATTGCTTTTATTGTCGCTCAAGATTGGCCTCCATCGATGAATTCAACCATACGGATACTCCCTCCGCATATAAGCATTGCTCGAGCCGGCTCCACTACAGTCCATGATCCATTCTTTTCGACCTTCCACAGTCTCGAAACTAGAAGGTCACGGTCGCCCGCTGTCGAGGACGCAAACGCGCCATCGTCCCAAGTTCCTGCAACGCTCGTACCATCGGTCAAGTGCACGAGGACGTATGAAGGTTGGCGATTGCGGTAAGCATAGTCCCAAGCTGTGGGCTCATGGTGAGCAGGACGTAGTCCAAACTTCTGAGTTAACTTGTAGAACTGCTCTGACCTATCAAAAAATATTACTAAAATGGCAATGATCAACGGAACCAGAAAGCTAATTAGAAAACGCCACAGCCACTCCGGCAAATGCAATCCGCTTTCAGCATGGAATAACGGATAAACTGCAGCGCTATATGCAACAGAAATCAACGCAAAGCTTATGAGCTGATCGCCAATCTTTGGCGGTATCGTATCCTTAAACCTACCCCTAACCCAAAGGATAATAACACCGGGAGAGAGCAAACTCGCCAGCGATGTCAGTTCCGCTGCACTTGGAATATCCAACCAAACCTCCGAATTACCGGTCGAATCGATTTCCGTGAGCATTGATACACGCGACAGGAACGAAATCTTGTTCACGCATGAATCCGATTTCCCAATTAGCAAACGCGGGAATCTCACGATGTCGGTAAAATGACTTTCTTACCCCGGTGAGCAGCGTCAAATTTCCACCTCTGGCACGAAAATGATGGGCGTTTTCGAACACACCCGGTCCATCGGTCGTGATCATCAGGGTGCCATCATCTGGCGCTTTGTCATCCGCGATCGCACTTCCAACATCGAACCTTACAACCGGATTCCCCAGATCCAAAAGTTGCGTTCGTCCATCATCCTGGATGGTGAAGAACTCTCCCCTTAGCCGAAGCAGGCACTTCTCTTGCTCTTCGGAGCTAATCAGAAATGGCACCCCTTGGTGGCCGTAGCCAAAACCAAGAGCCAACCTGCCGATATCAATATCGTTAAGGGTTACGAGCTTCGCATCAGTGGTGAATATCATTGCCTGCCTGCCAGTGTCCGGATGATTACAAGCACTCGGGAAGGGCGAGTAGATTATCGGTCCAGACCTTATCCCGATAGGTGCGTACGTATTTCGTGCCCCGCGCGGACACCGCCGTGCCTACGCGTACCGTGTTGCCCGCTCCGTCACGAACATACGCATAGCCGTCCTTGTCCTTGATCCAATTGTACATCTCGAGCCGCGTCGATCTGCCAGAGTTGCTCGTTTCTTCGTTGGTCCATCCGAGATGGCTGATCGCCTCGTGCGGGTTGTCGTGGTCACCGCCGGCCTTCGAAATGCATGTGATGCGCACGGACATGATGTCTCTCTCCTTACTTCTTGGTGCGGTTAGGGCGCTGGGTGAGGGCCGACGCCGCCGCGGTCTTGGCGGCTGCGCTCGACTTGGGATCACGCAGAACTTTCGAGGCTGCGGTTGCTGCCTTCGCGCTCGTGACTTCGGGCTTGCGAGCCATATTCAGATCCTTTCGTATCCTTGACGACCCTTCCGAGTCGTCGTACAAAAACCTACGAAATCGTAGGTAGTTGGGGCAAAAAATAAGCCCCTAGGGGGTCAAGCCTTTCTACCTACGATTTCGTATATATAACATGATGGATAACGTAGGATCAATGACAGCGAACGAAGCTGACGTTTTTGGAACGAGGCTGGCGGATGCGCGAGAGGCGCGAGGGCTCAGTCAAGCAGAGCTTGCTAAGCTGGCCGGTCTCCAGCCCGCCGCGATCGGGCATTTCGAGCGCGATCGGCGCAAGCCGTCTTTCGCGAATGTGAGAGCATTGGCGAAAGCACTCAACATATCGTCGGACTATTTGCTCGGCCGTTCCTCCTCGATGGAGGGGGCGACCACGGCGTTTCGAGGCGAGGAAAATCTGACTCACAACGATCGCGAGCATATCCAGATGATGATCAACCTCATGAACGAGAGGCGGGAGCAGAGCGAGGAATGACCGGATTCCGCCTTTCCTGGGCGCGCGATCGCGGCGAACGAAAGGCGCGGGAGCATGGATTCGATACGTTCCCGATCGACCCCTTCGCAATCGCGGAGAGCGAGGAAATCATGATCTGCCCGAAGGCATCCGACCAGGTGGGCGTCAGCGGCGGCATCATCTTCGATCCTGCGGGAACGGCGATCTTCTACGCGACCAACATCGACAGCCGGGGCTTCCAGAGATTCACTGTCGCCCACGAGCTCGGGCATTATTTCCTCGAGGGGCACCCCGAGGAGATCACCAAGCTATCGCCGATGCACGTCTCGCGCGCCGGTTTCACGCAGGGTGACATCTCGATCGAAGTCGAGGCCGACCACTTCGCGTCCGGGTTGCTTCTTCCTACAACCTTGGTGCGACGCTTGCTCGATCGGGAGCGCATTGGCCTTGAGGGCATCGACGCATTGGCAGAACAAGCCCAATGCTCGCTGACGGCCTGCGCAATCCGCGCGGCCGAATGCGGCACATATCCGATGGCCATTGTAGTCAGCAAAGGCCAGGAGGTGCGCTATTCCTTCATGTCCGATAGCTTCAAGAAGCTTGGCCGATTGGCCTTCCTGCGCAAGGGAAGCTCCTTACCATCCACCTTGACTTCACGCTTCAATTCCGACGCCAGCAATGTCGCGGCCGGCAAGCGCGCCGCGGACACCACCACACTGAGCCACTGGTTCGATGGCCCGCGAAGTGTCGAACTGGACGAGCAGGTCGTCGGCCTGGGATCTTATGGGTACACGTTGACCGTGCTCTCTGGCGAAGCGCTTGCCGACGATCCGGACGAAGAAGAGGATGAAGAGGCCCGCTTAATCGAAAGCTATACGCCAAGGTTCGCTTACGGGCGATAAATTATACCGTGCTTAGCTGACAGCCTAGAAGCGCTCAGCGCCACCGCACTCGTCCCACCGGTCGGAAGCCCCACCCACGTGGTACCCAAACCACGACCCAGCCGAACGCCCGTCCGCAAGGGAACGCCCGCAGGTCCTTGTTTCAACGCTATAAATTGGATGGTGCCGCCTACAGGACTCGAACCTGTGACCCCCGCATTACGAATGCGATGCTCTACCAGCTGAGCTAAGGCGGCCAACCAAGGGGCGCGAAGCCCCGAAGGAGCGGCGCGCTTACCAGCATGTTTCCTAGCTGACAAGCGTTGCGAAAGCCTTGCCGCCGACAAGCCCCGAAAAGCGCCGCCTTTACGCGTCGTTTACCACACAGCGTGCACAAGCGGTTCCACGAATATGGGGGCGACCGCCCCGAGTGGAGCATTTGGCATGGACATGGCGCGCGGCATCAACCACCCGCTCGACTCGAACCCCCAGGGCGAGGCGGCGGACGAGGCCGTAAACGATCGCGAGCTGGCGATCGGCACCGACGAGCGCCGCATGCACGTGCGCGCCTATAATCACTGGGTCTCGCTGCTCCACGGCCGCGCCTATCCGTCGATCGAGGATCTCGATCCGGACAACATCATGGACTTCGGCGCGCACAGCGTGCTGCTCGATTTCTCCAAGGGCGTCGACGATCCCGCGATTCGCTTCCTCGGCCGCGCGCTGCGCGAGGAGACCGGGCTCGACACCTCGATCACCCATGTCGCCCAGGTGCCCAGCCGCTCGCTGCTGTCCCGCCTGACCGATCACTATCTCCAGATCATCGCCAATCGCGCCCCGATCGGTTTCGAGGCCGAGTTCGTCGGCACGCGCGGGCACAACACGCTCTATCGCGGCATCCTGATGCCCTTCTCGTCCGGCGCGGACGCGGAAGAGGACAGGATCGACTTCATCTATGGCGTGA
>OBNK01000463.1_pt1 | contig 8974 bp, 7 predicted proteins | sample 1670161 | NCBI WGS metagenome assembly OBNK01 (sample SAMEA104232304, study PRJEB22302) | sediment metagenome | biome: forest; feature: aquifer; material: sediment | place: USA | collected 2011-08-07 | depth 0.01 m
AGATGCGCCGGATCGCCATGGTCGATGAACTTGTCGGGCAGGCCCAGCACCAACGTCGGCAGTTCGATACCCGCCTCGGCCAGCGCCTCGAGCACGGCGCTACCGGCACCGCCCATCGTGGCGCCCTCTTCCACCGTGACCAGGAAGTCGTGATTGGCGGCCAGTTGTTTGACCAGCTCCACATCGAGCGGCTTCACGAAACGCATGTTGGCCACCGTGGCATCGAGTTGCTCAGCCGCGGTCAGGGCCGGATGCACCATCGAACCGAACGCCATGATCGCCACACGCTGACCTGCGCGGGCATGGCCTTCGCGGCGGATCTCGCCCTTGCCCACCGGCAGCGCGGTCAGTTCGGGCTGCGTGGCCACGCCGACGCCGGCGCCGCGCGGATAGCGCACGGCGGTCGGGCAGTCCTGCTGGAACGCGGTCGTCAGCAACTGACGGCACTCGTTCTCGTCTGCCGGCACCATCACCATCATGTTCGGGATGCAGCGCAGGAACGGGATGTCGTACACACCGGCGTGCGTGGCACCATCGGCGCCCACCAGACCAGCGCGGTCCAGCGCGAACACCACCGGCAGGTTCTGCAGTGCCACGTCGTGAATAAGCTGGTCGTAACCACGTTGCAGGAACGTGGAGTAGATCGCCACCACCGGCTTCAGGCCCTCACAGGCCAAGCCGCCGGCGAAGGTCACCGCGTGCTGCTCTGCGATGCCGACGTCGTAGTAGCGGTCCGGGAAGCGCTTTTCGAATTCGACCATGCCCGAGCCTTCGCGCATGGCCGGCGTCACGCCGATCAGGCGCTTGTCGGCGGCGGCCATGTCGCACAGCCATTCGCCGAACACCTGCGTGTAGGTCTTGCGCGACGGCTTGGCCGACGGACGGATACCCTCGGCGGGATTGAACTTGCCCGGGCCGTGGTAGAGGATCGGATCGGCCTCGGCCAGCTTGTAGCCCTGGCCCTTCTTGGTCACCACGTGCAGGAACTGCGGGCCGTGGCCTTCCAGCGCGCGCTGGCGGATGTTCTGCAGCGTCGGGACCAGCGACTCGAGGTCGTGGCCGTCGATTGGGCCGACGTAGTCGAAACCGAATTCTTCGAACAGCGTGGCCGGCACGACCATGCCCTTGGCATGTTCTTCCAGGCGCTTGGCGAATTCGAGCACCGGCGGCGCCACCGACAGCACCTTCTCGATGCCCTTCTTGGTGGCCGCGTAGAACTGGCCCGACATCAGGCGCGCCAGGTGCTTGTTCAACATGCCCACCGGCGGGGAGATCGACATGTCGTTGTCGTTCAGCACCACCAGCATCGGCAGGTCCTTGTAGACGCCCGCATTGTTCATGGCTTCGAAAGCCATGCCGGCGGTCATCGCGCCATCGCCGATCACGGCAATACCCACGCGCTTCTCGCCCCGGGTACGGGCACCGAGCGCCATGCCCAGCGCCGCGGAAATCGACGTCGACGAATGCGCAGTACCGAAAGTGTCGTACTCGCTCTCGGCACGGCGCGGGAAGCCGGAGATGCCACCGTACTGGCGCAGCGTCGACATGCGGTCGCGGCGGCCAGTCAGGATCTTGTGGGGATAGCTCTGGTGACCCACGTCCCAGACCACGCGATCGTTCGGTGTGTCGAAGACATAGTGCAGCGCGATCGTCAGCTCCACCGTGCCGAGGTTGGACGACAGGTGCCCGCCGGTTTGCGAGACCGATTCGAGCACGTAGGCGCGGAGTTCCTCGGCCAGCGTGTCGAGCTGGCGACGGTCCAGCTTGCGCAGGTCCGCGGGGTCGTCGATTTTATTGAGCAGCGTGTAGGTCATGGTGTCCGTTCGGCCGCCGGATTCTGTGCGTCCGGCTTTTCAGTTCAGTTTGAGCGCAGCACGATCAGGTCGGCCAGTTCGGCGAGCCGGCCAGCGCGTGTGCCGAATCCCTCCAGCGCCTCGTGGGCGTCGGTGCGAAGCTGGGCAGCCAGCTCGCGTGCGGCATCCAGGCCAAGCAGCGATACGTAGGTCGGCTTGTCGTTCGCGGCATCCTTGCCCGCCGTCTTGCCAAGCGTTGCCGTGTCGGCAGTGACGTCGAGAATATCGTCCACGACCTGGAACGCCAATCCCACGGCCGCGGCATATCGATCAAGCGCCACAAGGCCGGCTTGGTCGATGTTTCCGCACAACGCACCCATGCGCACGCTGGCGCGCAACAGGGCGCCGGTCTTCATGCGGTGCATGCCTTCGAGCGCCTCGCGGGTCATGGCCTTGCCAACGTTCTGGAGGTCGATGGCTTGTCCACCGCACATGCCTATCGAGCCCGATGCCACGGCCAGTTCCGCCACCACTTTCAGGCGCGCTTCCGCAGCCAGAGCCGGGGTCTGGGCCAGCACGATGAACGCCTGGCTCTGCAGCGCGTCACCGACCAGCAGGGCCGTGGCCTCGTCATAGGCCTTGTGGACCGTGGGGCGTCCGCGGCGCAGATCGTCGTCGTCCATGCAGGGCATGTCGTCGTGGACCAGCGAATAGGCGTGAATCATCTCGACGGCGCATGCTGCGGCGTCGCAGGCCTCGGGTGTCGCACCGACCACCTCGCCCGCAGCGTGCACTAACAGGGGGCGCACACGCTTGCCACCGCCGAGCACAGCATAGCGCATCGCCTCATGGAGGGTGTATGGAATTGTGTCCGTGGAAGGTAGGGCCGCTTCCAAAGCGGCTTCGGTGCGGGCGCCCTGCGCCCGCATCCAGGTGGCGAAATCGCTCATTCGAAATCTGCGCTGTTGCTGTCTGCGTTGTTCTGGGTGCGCGACTCGCCGGCTAGCGGCTTCAGTGCGTCACCTTCGAGTACCTTGACCTGCTGCGCCACGCGCTCCAGGCTCTGCTGGCAAAAGCGCACCAGCTCGGCACCACGGCGGTAGGCGGCAAGCGATGCCTCGAGCGGCAGATCGCCGCTTTCCATACTCGCCACCAGCGTTTCCAGCTCGGCCATCGCGGCCTCATAGGAAGCCGGCGGCACGCTGGCGGCCGGCGTATCTTCAGGCTGGACCGGGGCGGTCGTGGTTCTTGGCATGTCAGGCCTTCATCAGGGGAATCCGGGATTTTACGCCAATCCTGAGCTTGGTCGCAGAATCGCCTGACCGGCGCAATAGCCACACCGACCACATGGATATCTGCCTAGCACCGGGTTTTGACAGGGAAGTGACGTGTGCGGCCGGGTCGTCATTCGGAATGCGCCCGAAAGGGCACCTCCATGACGACCCGGGTCGACTTTTTCGCTAAAAAGGCAAAAAAATCAGGCCCTTAACTTTTTGGCTCGGGTACAATCCCGGGCTCGTCAGCGAGTTCCGCGCCGTTGCGTCCGCACCAACATGACCGCTCATACGCGGTGTGTCGGCGGGCACATTTTCCCCATCACCAACCCCGGGGAACCTGGCCGGATCCGGCTCGTCTGACACGGTTTCCCAAATCGATTCATATTTCGATGGTTGGGTTGTTCACTGCTTTCGCCTGTTATAGGGAGTGGGGATAATGTCCAATCTCAGCACCGCGCTCAAGCTGGCGCCGGCTGATTCGCAGTTGCCCGTAAATGTCTACTTTGACGAGGCACTGCATCAACAAGAACTGGAACTGCTGTTCAAGAATGGCCCCGGCTACGTCGGCCACGAACTGATGGTGCCGGAGACCGGCGACTTTCAGACGCTGGCCGCCGAGGACGAAGGCCGTATGCTGGTGCGCAACCCTGACGGCATCGAACTGCTGTCGAACGTGTGCCGCCATCGCCAGGCCATCATGCTCAACGGCCGCGGCAATGCCAGGAACATCGTCTGCCCGCTGCATCGCTGGACATACGACCTCAAGGGTGGCCTGCTCGGCGCGCCGCACTTCGAGAAGCAGCCCTGCACGCACCTGAACCGCTCGCCGCTGCAGAACTGGAACGGCCTGCTGTTTGAGGGCAAGCGCGACGTGCGCGCCGACCTGGCAAAGCTCGGCGTGGCGCAGGACCTGAACTTCGACGGTTACAAGCTCGACCACGTGGAAGTCCACGACTGTGATTACAACTGGAAGACCTTCATCGAGGTCTATCTGGAGGACTATCACGTCGTGCCGTTCCACCCGGGCCTGGGCAGCTTTGTCTCCTGCGACGACCTCAAGTGGGAATTCGGCGACTGGCATAGCGTGCAGACCGTGGGCCTGCATGCTGGCCTGAAGCGCCCGGGCAGCCCTACGTACGAGAAGTGGCACGAGGCTGTGTTGCGCTTCAACAACGGGCAACTGCCGAAGCACGGCGCGATCTGGCTGACCTACTTCCCCAACATCATGGTGGAGTGGTACCCGAATGTGCTGTGCATTTCGACGCTGCACCCGTTGGGCCCGCGCAAGACGCGCAATATCGTCGAGTTCTACTACCCCGAGGAAATCGCGCTGTTCGAACGCGAGTTCGTCGAGGCCGAGCGCGCTGCCTATATGGAAACGTGCATCGAGGACGACGAGATCGCCGAGCGAATGGACGCCGGCCGCCTGGCGCTGATGAAGCGCGGTATCAGCGAGACCGGCCCCTACCAGTCTCCGATGGAAGACGGCATGCAGCACTTCCACGAGTGGTACCGCCGCGTGATGGACTACAGCAGATAACAGGCGTGCGCTGATCGCCCGTTATCGGTGGATGCCAGCAAACGGACCGCGAGAGCGGTCCGTTTTGCATTGGTGCGGCCGCCGGAGCACTGCTAGAATCCGTCTCTTATTCGTTGCTTTTACAACGGTTTGCCCGCCTTTGGCGCCGTGTCGACACCGGCACACGCCTCCGTTCCGCCCCCTCGCCCTCACCCGCCATCATGCAATCGCTCTGGATGTTGTTCGCCGCCTTCTCGTTCTCGTTGATGGGGGTGGGTGTCAAGCTGGCGGCCGAGTTCTACACCACGGGCGAGATCGTCTTCTATCGCAGCCTCATCGGCGTGACGATCATGTGGATCATGCTGGCCTCGCGCGGAGTGCCGGTGAGCACGCCGCACATGACCACTCACATCAAGCGCAGCGTGTTCGGCGTGACTGCGCTGCTGCTCTGGTTCACCTCGATCTCGATGCTGCCGCTGGCCACGGCCATGACGCTCAATTACATGTCGCCGGTCTGGATCGCGCTGATCCTCGGCGCCAGCGCCGCGCTTGCCGGCACGGCCGGGGCGGCGGACCGCAAGCTGATCGGCGCGATCCTGCTGTCGTTTGCCGGCGTGTTCACGGCGCTGGCCTATGTCGAAGTGCGCCAACTCGGCCAACTGGGCGAGCCGGAAGGCCGCATCGTGTTCTATTTCTCGGCCGTGGGGCTGGTGTGCGGCCTGGTCTGGATGCTGTTTACCGGCGTGAGCCCGCACACGTGGCATAGCGCGGGCCTGCTCCTGGCGATCGGCATCCTCGCCACGCTTGGCCAGACGTCGATGACGCGCGCCTACAAGCGCGGCAACACGTTGCTGACCGCCAACCTGCAGTACGCGGGCATCGTGTTTTCCAGCCTGTGGGGCATCCTGGTGTGGAGCGACAAGCTCAACTGGATCTCGTGGCTGGGCATGGCACTGATCGTGGCCAGCGGCATCGCCACCACGCTCACGCGCGCACGCGCCACAGACAAACACCCCACGCCGGCCACCCCGGTCAAGTCACTCGAGGCCGAGGTGCATCCGGAGGTGTAGGCCGGTGTAGCATTGGCGGCATGTTCCGACACGTAACGCAGACAGGACTTTCATGCCGACTCCGCTGATCACCGCCACCGAACTCGACCAACTGCGCGCCGCCGGCAAGCCGCGCGTGGTCGTCTTCGACTGCTCGTTCGACCTGACCAACCCCGCCGCCGGCCGCGATAGCTATCAACAAGGCCATATCCCCGGCGCGTATTACCTCCACCTCGACAACGAACTCTCCGGACCGAAGACGGGCCTCAGCGGTCGCCACCCGCTGCCTGATGCCGAACTGTTCGCAGCGCGCCTGCGCGTGCTGGGCGTCGATGACGATACGCTGGTCGTGGCCTATGACGGACAAGGCAGCATGTATGCCGCACGGCTCTGGTGGATGCTGCGCTGGATCGGCCATGCCGCGGCGCTCGTGCTCGATGGCGGACGCAATGCGTGGGTGGCGGCCGGGTTGCCGCTGGAGCATGGCGCAACGGCCGAGCCGGAGATCGGCGGTAACCTGATGCGCCGTGCGTCGCTGGTGAAGACCGTGGATGCCGACGCGCTGGTGGCGAACCTGAGCCAGCCTTCGCTGCTGGTCGTCGATGCCCGCGCCGCCGACCGCTTCCGTGGCGAAAACGAAACGCTCGACCCGGTGGGCGGCCATATTCCCGGCGCCGCCAATCGCTTCTTCAAGGACAACCTGACGGCTGACGGCTACTTCAAGCCGGCCGATCAATTGCGCGCCGACTTCGGACAGGTGTTCGCGGGCAAGGCCCCGGCGCAGACGGTGATGCAGTGCGGCTCGGGCGTCACGGCCTGCCACAATCTTCTGGCATTGGAAGTCGCCGGCCTGACCGGCGCGGCGCTCTATCCGGGCTCATGGAGCGAGTGGTGCGCTGACCCGAAGCGGCCAGTCGCCACCGGCAGCTAAGCCGGAATTCCCGCCAGCGACATCAGTTCGATGTCACGCCAGCAGCGGTGCGCGAGTGGCGATGCCCGTGTTGCTCGTGCACGCCATTCGTGATGAAAACGATGGCCGCAATGCCGGCCGCCACCAACACCACCTGCACCGCCGACTCCTTGAGTCGCGGCTTGCGCTGCATCTGCGGCATCAGATCGCTCACGGCAATGTAGAGGAAGCTGCTCGACGCGATCACCAGCACGTACGGAATCCAGCCCGTGAGCTGGTCGAGCAGAAAATATCCGACCAGCCCGCCGATGATGGCCGCCAGGCTCGACAGCAGGTTGAACGCAAACGCGCGCGCCTTCGAGAACCCGGCATTCAGCAGCACGATGAAGTCGCCCACTTCCTGCGGGATTTCGTGCGCGGCAATCGCCAGCGCGGTGACGATGCCGATATGCGGATTGGCAAGGAACGCGGCAGCAATCACGATGCCATCGGCAAAGTTGTGGAAGGTATCGCCCACCAGGATCGTCAGGCCGCTACGCCCTGCTTCCTCGCGGTCATGCCCGTGATGGTGATGATGCCCGTCGCCCTCGTGGTGATGCGAATGACGCAGCAGCGAGATCTTCTCCAGCAGGAAGAAGCCGAGAAGTCCCGCCAGCAATGTGCCGAACAGCGCACGCGTATCAGCACCGGATTCGAAGGCCTCGGGCAGCGAATGCAGCAGCGCGGTGGCCAGCAGCACCCCGACTGAAAAGCTCACCATGCGCTCCACCACGCGCGACGCGACGGTCAGCGAGAGCAGCGCCGCGCCAAAAATGCTGCCGACGCCCGAGATCGTCGCGGCCAGCAGGATGTACAGAAGCGTGGAATGGATGATGGGCTCCCCGGAACCGGTGTCCGCCCGGAGTCGGGCAGGCGCCACCGATTAACGCAACAATGTTGCAAAAACGTGAAAGCGGCATTGTACGTACGTCCGCACAGTCTTTGCAATGACCGTAACGCCGGAAGGGCCAGATGGACATGATGGCCCTTCCGGCGAGTCAGGTCAGGCGACCTTGTGTTGACGGAGCCAGTCGAGGCAGCGTTGCCAGCCGTCCTTGGCAGCCGACTCGACATAGCTGGCGCGATAGTCGGCGTTGAACGCGTGCCCGGCTTCCGGGTAGACCACGAACCGCGACGCCTTGGCGTTCGGATTGGAAGAGGCGGCCAGCGCAGCCTTCATCCGTTCCACTTGCTCCTGCGTAATGCCAGTGTCCTTGCCGCCATACAGACCCAGCACCGGCGCATCGAGTTCGTTGACGATATCGACCGAATTGCGCGGCTTGAGCGCTGTCGGCTCGCCTACAAGCTGCCCGTACCACGCCACACCGGCCTTCACGCGATTGTTGTGTGCCGTGTAAAGCCACGTAATGCGACCTCCCCAGCAGAACCCGGTAATGGCCAGACGGCTCAGGTCGCCACCGTTGGCGCCGGCCCAGGTCACGCAGGCGTCGAGATCGCCCATCACTTGGGCGTCGGGCACCTTCTGGATGATATTGGCCTGCAACTCCTGGATCGTGCCGTAGCTGCTCGGGTCGCCCTGACGCGCGAACAGCTCGGGCGCGATCGCCAGATAGCCCAGCTTGGCGAAGCGGCGGCAGATATCCGCGATGTGTTCGTGCACACCGAAGATCTCGCTGATCACCAGCACCACCGGCAGGTTTGTCTTGCCTTCGGGCTGTGCGCGGTAGACCGGCATCTTGAAACCATTCGACTCGACCGTAACCTCGCCAGCCGTCAGGCCCTTGAAATCAGTCTTGATGGTCGTGGCGTGGACCGGCAGCACGGCGGCCGCGAAAGCCGATCCGAGTGCGGTCTTGACGAAACTGCGGCGGTCGAACGTCTGACCGGGAACGAGGCTTTCGACTTCGGGCTTCAGCATGGGGCGGTCTCCTTGATCACGGGAAATCAGGTAAGTGATGCAGACATCGCCGCCAATTCTAAGCAATCCTGGACCAAGTGGGGCCGGCGGCACGCATCCCGCGCGGCGCCGGCCTCCGCCCGCTGCGCCTAGTGCAGCTTCACGCGCGGGCTGGTCTTGCTGCGCAGCCAGTGCGTGATGGTGTCCAGCCCCATGCCAATGGCCCCATGCAGCGCCAGTACATGCATCCGGTACAGCGACGTGTACATGAAGCGCGCGAACAGCCCCTCGATGAACATCGAACCACCGATCAGGCCACCCATCAGACTGCCCACGGCGCTGAAGTGGCCCAACGACACCAGCGAGCCGAAGTCCTTGAAGCCGAACGTCGGCAGCGGCTTGCCAGCCAGCCGCGCACGAATCGCGTCATAGAGGAATGTTGCCTGCTGGTGCGCGGCCTGAGCGCGCGGCGGCACTGTGGTCTGCTTCTCGGGCCACGGCGCGGCAGCGCAATCGCCGAACGCGAAGA
>OBNK01000474.1_pt1 | contig 8772 bp, 7 predicted proteins | sample 1670161 | NCBI WGS metagenome assembly OBNK01 (sample SAMEA104232304, study PRJEB22302) | sediment metagenome | biome: forest; feature: aquifer; material: sediment | place: USA | collected 2011-08-07 | depth 0.01 m
CATCCGTTTGCGTACGCACCGGCGCGCAATGTAGCGCTTGCTGCAATCGCCCGCCCGGCGCGGCCTGGCGCGGATTCTGTCGTGCAACAACGCCAGCATGAGCGGCGGTTCCGAGATTTTCCTCTAGCCATCGTCCAGCTGCAGCGATGTCGCCACAGTGCTTCGGAAATTGGCCACGCCTGCATCGCATTCGTCTCAGTAGGAACCCGGATGCGGCGCATCGCTCGAATGCAGCTGCATTGTCTGACGACGCAGCGGGTCGACGTGGCGAACATCGTGCTCGGTTGCACGACTGATGCGTTTGCGTCGTGCCTCCTCCAACCATCACGAACCACATCGCCAGTCGCGATGTGGCGACGCGCACGGAGCGTTTCGACGTGGCGAGGAACTTCGACAGCATCGAAATCGAGCGTGCGACTTCGCAACGACGACACAAACCGTTGCTTTGACGCATCACTCTTTCGTCGCTCACGCGCAACTCTCTGAAGCTTGCACGCCGATGCTGGGCATCGCGCGCGCATGGTTCGACGGTGGCGCAAGTCGGAGCGTGTTCGCATGCGTTGCCACTCGCGGGAACGCGACGCGGCAGCGCTGCGCGGAACGCTGTCGCACAAGTATCCGCAGTGCATGGAACGACATCGATGGAGGACCGGAAAGCCAATGCTCATGCGGCTTTCCGGCTTGCGGGCGTGAACGCGCCACCGCACTTCACACGGCATCGCAAGCGTGTCTGAGCAGGTATGTGCGATGCCTTCGCGGGTGTGCGATCACGCGTCATCGACACGATCCGCCGCGCATCGACTCATCGTGCGAAGACCCGATGAAGGAACTCTGGAGCGTGTGTGAAAGTCGAGATCAACATGTGTGTCGATGGTGTCGTCATCGAGACGTGCGCGCCGAGTAGATCGATTCGTAATTGCGCGCAAGTTTTTTTGCACTTTTTTCTTAACATCATCGAACAAACGAATTATGATTCGCCTTGACAAGAGTCTCACTTCATTGCATCGACCGAGTAGCGCGCACGAAGGCAAGCAAGAACGCGAGCGAGAAGGAACGATGAAGCGAAGCTTCGATGCAGTGATGGCGGGTAGCCGAGGAGCACCAGAACTTTGACGCAGACTGAGCCGAAATGGCTTTTTAAAACGCGTGCGGTCTCCAGTTGCCCAGTGACGGTATGGGCGAGTTACCCCCGAATGATTGCCGTCCGCAGTGCGCGAGGCCATGCCCGCACTGTGGACCTGCTGACCGATATCTCCTCTTTCCAGGCTGCGCGCCGACATGACGGGCGGTGCGGGCAGATCGAATTTTCCAGGGCGCGGCTTAGCCCGGGAATCCGCTTGAGCGCTGGGTTTGCAGCTCGCTCGCGGATGCCTGGCCGCCGCGGGCACACCGCCATGAGCGCGCAAGTTCGCGCCGGACGCGGCTGTCTCCCTGCCACCGAATTCATTAGCGTGCGGTCGATGTTGCGTCGTGCGCCGATGAATCGCTCGCTCGATTGGGGCACGTGCAAAACACGCCTCGGGTCGGTCGGGTCGCCAATTTAGGTCATTCGATATTTCACGTTAGTGAAGGAGTTATCCATGGCAACTGCTGCAAAGAAAAAGCCGGCGGCTAAGAAGGCCGCCAAGCCGGCCGCCAAGAAGGCTGCTGTGAAGAAGGTCGCCGCCAAGAAGGCTGCTCCGGCCGCCAAGAAGGCTGCTGCCAAGAAGGTCGCAACCAAGAAGGTAGCCGCCAAGAAGGTAGCGACCAAGAAGGTAGCGACCAAGAAGGTAGCCGCCAAGAAGGCAGCACCGGCCAAGAAGGCTGCAGTGAAGAAGGTTGCTGCCAAGAAGCCGGCCGCCAAGAAGGTCGTCGCCAAGAAGGCAGCACCGGCCAAGAAGGCCGCAGCCAAGAAGCCGGCTGCCAAGAAGCCTGCTGCCAAGAAGGCTGCTGCGAAGCCTGCCGCTGCTCCTGCTGTTGCCCCCGCGGCCGCAGCCAAGACCGCGCTGAACCCGGCTGCAGCCTGGCCGTTCCCGACGGGCAACCGTCCGTAATCGCCTCGCACTCGTGCGAGCGATCACAACCGGGAATCGCCAGGGCACGCATCGCGTGCCGCACTGACCGGATACGGCGTATCCGGTCCGCAAGACGGCAGTCTTGCCAACCCGCCGATGGCATCCGTGCCCGGCGGGTTTTTTATTTCTGGGTGGACGTGCGAGAGCGGCGCCAGTCGGTCTGGATGACGATCAGGAGTAGCCAGGTCAGGGGCTCGCGCAAAAGCAAAACGCCGCGGCCTGACGGCACGCGGCGTTCGATTGCTGGGGTCGGGTCGACCAGCGCGTGACTTAGTGCGTAACGCGCGTCACGCCGCCCGAGGAGAGCAGCCGCACACGGTCGCCAGGGCGGAAGATCTCGTCCGCATCCTGCGTGATGGCGCGCATCTCGCCATTCTCCAGGCGTACGGTGATCTCCAGGCCGCGACGCTGCGCGATCTTGTTCTCGGCGGCGCTACCGGCCATGCCGCCCAGGATTGCGCCGAGCAGGCCTGCTGCGATGGCGCCATTGCCGCCGCCGATCGTGCTGCCGGCGGCAACACCACCGAGCGCGCCACCGGCAAGCGTGCCGGCGCCCGTGGCCTCGCCCTGGATCATGACGTCACGCACGCCTTCCACCACGCCGAAGCGCACGGTCTGCTCGCGCTGGGCCTGGCCACCCGTGTAGACGCTATTGGAGTTTGACTGGGTGGAACACCCGGCAAGCAGCGTCGCCGCTGCCAACACGGCGACGCCGCCGATACGTAGGATCTTGTTCATGACTTCTTCCCGTGAAAGATTCCGCGTTGCGTTGCTGTGCCGGGGGTGACGCACCCGGCACCAGATCAAGCGTAACGGTAACCAAAGACGGACTGGAAGCGGCTGCCGATTTCGTCGCAGGACATCCAGTGGTTCTGGGGACCCTGCTGGGCGATCTTGAGAGAGCCCATCAGCGAAGCGAGGCGGCCGGTGGTTTCCCAATCCATCCCGTTCTCGATGCCGTGGAGCAGGCCACCCCTGAACGCATCGCCGCATCCGGTGGGGTCGACCACACGTTCGGCGGGCACGGCGGGAATGGCGTACTGCTTGCCGTCGGCAAAGACGCTGGCGCCGCGCTCGCCGTGCGTCACGATGAACGCGCGGACCTTGGCGGCTACCTCTGCGCTGGTCCATGCGGTGCGTGACAGCAGGACCTGCGCTTCGTAGTCATTGACCGTCACGTAGCTGGCAAGTTCAATGAACTGCCGCAGGTCCTCGCCGTTGAACAGCGGCATGGCCTGACCCAGGTCGAAGATGAAGGGGATGCCCTCGGCGGCGAACTGCTGGGCATGGTGAAGCATGCCTTCACGGCTGTCCGGCGCGACGATGCCGACTGCCGGGCGGTTGCCCGTGGCCAGCGCGTCCTGCACCCGGTTCAGTTGCGACTGACCCATGGCGCCAGGGTGGAAGGCCGTGATCTGGTTGTTGTCCAGATCGGTCGTGATCATCGCCTGCGCGGTGAATGTCTCGGGCAGCACGCGGATATGGTCGGTGCGGATCTCGAGGTTGCGCAGGTACTGCAGATACGGTTCGGCGTCCTGGCCCACCGTGGCCATCACGATCGGGTCGCCGCCCAGCATTTTGAGCGTGTAGGCGATATTGCCCGCGCAGCCGCCAAACTCGCGGCGCATACCCGGCACCAGGAACGAGACGTTCAGCATGTGGATCTGGTCCGGCAGGATGTGTTCGCGGAAACGTCCGTCGAACGTCATGATGGTGTCGTATGCGACGGAGCCGCAGATCAGGCTGGACATTCTCTCTCCAAGGGCCCTGGCAAGGGCTGTAACAGATACGTTAATGAATTCCGCCCGTGCATGACGGGCGGAATGTTGAACTACTGTGCCGAATCAAACAAATTACTTCAATGCGGCGAGTGCGGCGTCGTAGTTCGGTTCCTGCTTGATTTCGGACACCAGTTCGCTGTACTTGACCGTGTCGTTCTCGTCCACCACGACCACGGCGCGAGCGCACACGCCGGCCAGCGGGCCGGTCTTGATGTCCACGCCGTAGGCGTTCTTGAACTCGGCGCCACGCATCGTCGACAGCGTCACCACGTTGGCCAGGCCTTCGGTGGTGCAGAAGCGGCCCATCGCGAACGGCAGGTCGGCCGAGATCGTCAGCACGACGGTGTTGTTCAGGTTGCCGGCGGCCTCGTTGAACTTGCGGGCAGATGCCTGGCACACGGGCGTATCGAGGCTCGGCACGATGTTCAGCACCTTGCGCTTGCCTGCGAAGTCGGCCAGCGAGACATCCTTCAGATCCTTGCCGACGAGCGAGAATGCGGGCGCCTTGTCGCCGCTATGAGGAAACTTGCCGCCAACTTCAATGGCGTTACCGCCGAGGGTCACATTGCTCATGGTCTCTCCTGTCTGGAATGGAATACGGCCAGCCGGTCCGATGCGCGCATCGACGGCATGGCAGGGGGGCGTTGGAACTCAGGGGTAGAAGATCAGCACGCGGTAGTTCGCTGCCGCCTGCTGCGTCCGGAATCGTACCCGAACCGGCAGTTCGCTGCCTGCGCGCAGGCCCGTGGTGGCAAAAGCGCGCTGGTCCGGCTGCAGGTAGTCAGCCGGCAGCAGCACGCGCCGCAGCAGCAACTGGTCCTGCAGGTCCGTCATCACGAGTTCGATGGCGGGCAGTGCCGTGGTGGCGCGGCCCTGGTTGCGCATGGTGACCGCGAGCAGATAAACGTCGTCGGACTCGTCCTGCTTTTGCAGTTGCGACGTGTCGATGCGCAGCGCCTCGAGATCGCGCCACGGCGGGACGCTGCAGCCGAATGGCTCACACGCGGCTTCCAGCACCGGGCGCAGTACCGGAATGTTTCCCGCGAGCTGGCTGCGTCCAAGGTAGGCGCCCTGGATGAGCACGCCGAGGCCGAGCACGACGACCGCCACGCGGGTCCAGAGACGTCGGCTACCCGGCAGCTTGCGTTTGGTGGTGGTAGCACTCGCCTGCTCGCGTTCGCGGGTGTGGCGAAGGAAATCGGGGGCGAAGCCGGGGCCGGTTACCGGTCCGGAATCGTCGCGCTGCCAGTGACGCGTGGTCGTCTCGCGGGCTACGGCATCGATCGTGCCGTCCCGCGATGTTGGTCCATGAGCGTTGCTGTCGGCGGCGTCCCTTGTCCAGGCTTCCGTTTCGGCGTCAGTCGGGTCTGCCGCGCGCAGATACTCGCTTGCACTGCGTACCGGTTCGGTGTGCGGGTGCGGGTGGGCTTCCGGCTGCGCGGCGTCGTCGGCGCTATCGCTGTCTGTGCTGTGCTCGCTACTGGTCGCGGCCGTCTGTGCCTCGCGCTGGGGGGGCGTTGGCCACATCGCCTTGGCGCTGTAGGCACCGGCTGGTGGCATTTCGCCCGGCGTCTTCGGCGCGAACGCTGCGGCCGGGTCGAGCGATGAGTGACGCGGCAATGCATCGTCATCGAACACGCCATGGTCCAGGGCAGGCCACGGCTCCGATGCTACTTGCGGTGGCGTGTCGACGTCGGTGGAGTCGGCGTCAGGCAGTGTTTCCTGACTCGCTTCGACCGGTGGCGTTTGTGTGGCGGCTTCAGTGTCTTTCGCCTCGTCGCCAGCTTCGGCAGCGGCGGGCGCGGCGCTTTCGCGCGTTTCGTCGGCCGCTTCCGGTTCGTTGGCCTCGACGGCCTCCGCGGGGGCCTCTTCCGTGGCCGTATCAGCCACTTGTCGATCGGCGCTAGTTTCCGGTTCTGCCACCGCCTCCGCTTTTACCTCGACTGCTTCTTCCCGCTCGGGCTCCGACATCATCGTCGTGGGCGAGTCGAGCGCGGGCACGTCGTAGCCTGGGTCGAAGCCCGGGTCGAACGGCGCTTCGTCCTCGCGCGCCTGGGCGACGGCCTGGGTCTGCTCCGCGTGAGCGAGCGCCGCAGCCAGCGTGACCGACGGTGCCGCAGCCGCAGGTGCCGGCGTGGGCGTGGAAGCGGGGGAGGATGTGGACGCACCAGCCGGCGCAGACGCCGCTGGCACCTCGATCAGGTGCTCGCGGGCGTCGAAGACAGTGTCGCACTGGCCGCAGCGGACCAGCCCCTGGCGCAGCCGCAACTGGTCCGCCACAAGCCGGAACGCGGTGCGGCAGGCCGGGCAGCGCGTGACGAGCTTGGCGGCGGCCATGATGGAAAATCAGGAACGGTCGGCGGGCGCGGCGGGGCGCGTGCCGTGCAGGCACACCCAGCCTTCCTCGCTGCGCCAGACCGACATGGGGATCCAGGGCGCGTAGGCGGCGGCCACTTCCTCGGCCTGCCGTTCGAGCACGCCAGACAGGATCAGGCGGCCGCCCGGCCGCACACGCGCGCTGAGCATCGCCGCCATCAGCTTGAGCGGATTCGACAAGATGTTGGCCACCACGAGGTCGTAGGTGGCCTCGGAGACCGACTCCGGCAGCGCGAAGCTGGCCTCCACGCGGTTGCGTTCAGCGTTGTAGCGCGACGCATCCACTGCGTTGGGGTCGATGTCGATCCCAACGGTGTCACCGGCGCCGAGCTTCTTCGCGACAATGGCCAGGATGCCCGAGCCACAGCCATAGTCGAGCACGGTTTCGCCGGCACGCACGTTGGCTTCCAGCCACTGCATGCACAGGCGCGTGGTCGGATGGCTGCCGGTGCCGAATGCCAGGCCCGGGTCGAGCTCCAGAATCACGGCGTCGGGGTCCGGCGCGTCGTGCCACGAAGGCACCACCCAGATCTTTTCACCGATGCGGATCGGTTCGAATTGCGACTGGGTCAGACGCACCCAGTCCTGGTCTTCCACGCCGCGCAGTGCGTACGGCGGCACCGGGTCGACCTTGAGCGCGTTAGCGGCCGCGGTCACCACGAGCGCGGGATCGGTCTCTTCATCGAAGAGCGCCACCACGCGCGAACGGTTCCACGCGAGCCGCGTCGGCTCCAGCCCGGGCTCTCCGAAGAGCGGCTGTTCGTCGGGCGTATCGGCATCGGCATCTTCCACCGATACCGACAGCGCGCCGAGGTCGAACAATGCGTCGGACCAGGCTTCCGCCTGCTCCTGCGCAATTTCGATCACACATTCCTGGAAAGCCACGGGATTCCTCTGTTACTGCTTTGCCGGCCGATTGGCCACGTTTCAGGCCTTTTCGCCCTGGACGTTGGCCTTTTGGGCCAGACGGTGTTCGAGATAGTGAATGCTGGTGCCGCCTTCCACGAAGTTGGCGTCGAGCATCAGGTCGCGGTGCAGCGGCACGTTGGTCAGGATGCCGTCCACCACCATTTCCGACAGCGCGATGCGCATGCGGGCGATGGCCTGGTCACGCGTCGCGCCATACGTGATGATCTTGCCGATCATCGAATCGTAGTTGGGCGGCACGAAGTAGCCGTCGTACGCATGGGAGTCTACGCGCACGCCGGGGCCACCGGGCATGTGCCAGGCGGTGATGCGGCCCGGCGACGGCGTGAACTTGAACGGGTCCTCGGCGTTGATCCGGCACTCGATCGCGTGGCCGCGCAGTTCCACGTCCTTCTGGCGGAGGCGCAGCTTCTCGCCGAAGGCGATGCGGATCTGCTCCTGCACGATGTCGATGCCCGTGATCATCTCGGTGACCGGGTGCTCGACCTGCACACGCGTGTTCATCTCGATGAAGTAGAACTCGTTGTTCTCGTACAGGAACTCGAACGTGCCGGCGCCACGGTAGCCGATCTTCTTGCAGGCCTCGGCGCAACGGTCGCCGATGCGCTCGATCAGGCGGCGCGGAATGTGCGGTGCCGGCGCTTCCTCGATCACCTTCTGGTGGCGGCGCTGCATCGAGCAGTCGCGTTCGCCCAGCCAGATGGCCTGCCGATGCTGGTCGGCCAGGATCTGGATTTCCACATGGCGCGGGTTCTCGAGGAACTTCTCCATGTAGACCTCGGGATTGCCGAAGGCGCGGCCGGCTTCCTCGCGCGTCATGTTGACGGCGTTGAGCAGGGCGGCTTCGGTGTGCACCACGCGCATGCCGCGGCCACCGCCGCCGCCAGCGGCCTTGATGATCACGGGGTAGCCCACGCGACGGGCCGTTGCCAGGATTTCCTTCGGGTCGTCGGGCAGTGCGCCATCGGAGCCGGGCACGCACGGCACGCCGGACTTGATCATGGCCTGCTTGGCCGACACCTTGTCACCCATCAGGCGGATGTTTTCGGAGGTCGGGCCGATGAACACGAAGCCGGATTTCTCCACGCGCTCGGCGAAGTCCGCGTTCTCGGACAGGAAGCCATAGCCCGGGTGGATCGCCTGGGCGTCGGTCACTTCGGCGGCCGAGATGATGGCCGGCATGTTCAGGTATGACAGCGGCGACGGGGCCGGGCCGATACAGACGGCTTCATCGGCCAGCTTGACGTACTTGGCGTCCTTGTCGGCTTCCGAGTACACCACCACGGTCTTGATGCCCAGCTCGCGGCAGGCGCGCTGGATGCGAAGGGCGATTTCACCGCGGTTCGCGATCAGAATTTTATCAAACATGGTCTCTCTCTGCGAGAACAGGGGCGGGCCCGGCGCACCGGCTTTCGGCGCGTCGGGCTGACGCATGCGGCAGGGCCATCGGGCCAGGCCGCGTCAGCGCCGGACGGGCCGGAATCAGCCGATCACGAACAGCGGCTGGCCGTATTCGACGGCCTGACCGTTTTCGACCAGGATTTCCTTGATCACGCCGGCCTTGTCGCACTCGATCTCGTTGAGCAGCTTCATGGCTTCGATGATGCAGACGGTCTGGCCTTCCTTGACGGTGT
>OBNK01000514.1_pt1 | contig 8228 bp, 7 predicted proteins | sample 1670161 | NCBI WGS metagenome assembly OBNK01 (sample SAMEA104232304, study PRJEB22302) | sediment metagenome | biome: forest; feature: aquifer; material: sediment | place: USA | collected 2011-08-07 | depth 0.01 m
GGCTTAGTCGGCGACGGCTGCTGCGGCGGCTTCCGCACCGGAGGCCGCATCGGCGACTGTGGCTGCAGCCTCGGCTCCGCAAGCAACTGCCAATGCACCGGTGCCTGCTGCGTCGGCTCCGGCTGCCGCGCCGAAGAAGGCGCCGGTGGTTGTGGCCCCGCCTCCCCCGGTTCAAGAAGAATCGTTCCTTTCGTCGCTGCTGGGCAACCCGATGGCCCTGGGTCTGGGCGGCTTGGTGATCGCGCTGCTGGGTGGTCTGGTGGTGTATCGCCGTCGCCAGCAGAAACCTGAGCAGGCACATGGCTTCCAGGACAGCCTGTTGTCACAGGAAAGCACTGTGATGGCGGGCGCCAACTCTCTGTTTGGTGCGGCCGGCGGTCAAAGTGTCGACACCTCGCAGCACAGCGTGTTCGGTGCGGATTTCCGCATTGGCGGCGGCAACGAGAGCAATGAAGTCGACCCGATTGCTGAGGCCGATGTCTACATCGCCTACGGCCGCGACGTGCAAGCCGAAGAAATCCTGCGCGAGGCACTGGAGCAACATCCGGAGCGCCAAGCCATTCGCCTGAAGTTGATGGAAATTTACGCCAATCGTCAGGATGCCCACGGCTTCCAGACCATTGCTGAAGAGATGCTGGCGCAAGTTGGCGCGGCCTCGCCTGAATGGGCAGAGGCTGCCGCAATGGGCCGCAAGTTCGATCCGGCCAACCCGCTGTATCTGACGGTGCAGGGTGATGGACACCATCCCGGTGCCGAAGCGCATGCTGAACCGAGCCACTCAGGTGCCGCAGTCGCAGGTGCGGCTGCGCTGGCAGGTGTGGGTGCCGCGGTGGCCGCCGAGGCCTTCAGCCCAACGGTGACGGGCCAGACCACCCGTCGCGGTGACGACTGGACCACGCTGTCTCCGGATCTGGATCCGTCCGCGCCGTCGACCAAGGCACCGCAACTGGCCGATTTCGATCTGCCGCTGGAGTCGTTCCCGGCGCCGGCGGCAGGCGAGCCGATCACTGCGCCCGAAGAGGCTTCGGACATCTTCAAGGTGCATGCCGAACCTGAAGCGGATCTGCCGCAGTTCAACGCGCACGCTGGCGAGGCTTATCAGCCCGTTGCCGCGCCCCCGCTGCATATGGATCTGTCGGACTTGTCGCTGGATCTGAACCCGACGCCGCCTGCTGCAGAAACGGCTGCTCCTGCAGCCTCGGTTGCCGCAGAGGACAGCCTGCCGAGCTGGGCCCAGCCAACCGACCTGTCGCAGGCCCCGATGCACTTCGAATCCGAGCCGCATCACGCAGAGCACGCTGAAGTCGCCAACGACGAACCGCAATCGGCCATCCGTCTGGACACCAACCTGCCGCACACGCTGTCGGGCGAGCATGGCGCCGATGGTGTACGCGATCTGCAGATCAAGTTCGATCTGGCCAAGGCTTACATCGAGATTGGCGACAAGGAAGGTGCCCGCGAACTGCTGCAGGAAGTGCTGGACCTGGGCGATCCCTCGTTCCACGCCGAGGCGCAAGCCTTGATGCGCCAGATCGGCTGACGCCACGCGTCTTACGCCATCGACAGCGCCGGCAGGGTGGTATCCTGCCGGCGTTTTTCTTTCCGCACGAGGATTCACACGGCATGACGCGCATCGCGCTTGGCATCCAGTACGACGGTGCCGCGTTTTCGGGTTGGCAATCGCAGCCGCACGGCAATACCGTGCAAGACGTGCTGGAGTCGGCGCTGCGGCAATTTGCCGGCGTGGCGCTGCCGACTACGGTGGCCGGCCGCACCGATGCCGGTGTGCATGCGCTGGGCCAGGTGGTGCATCTGGATACCGATCTCGTGCGCGAGCCGTTTTCGTGGGTGCGCGGCACCAACGCCTTTCTACCCCCCACGGTGGCCGTGCGATGGGCGCAGGAGATGCCGGAGGGTTTCCACGCGCGATTCTCCGCGCACCGCCGCACGTATTACTACGCACTGACCTTTGGTCCGACGCGGGCACCGCTGCTCGAAGACAAGGCGGGCTACGTGATGCTTCCGCCAGGCCAATCCCTTGACGTTGAAGCCATGAACGAGGCGGCCCAGGTACTGGTCGGCGAGCACGATTTCTCGTCCTTCCGCGCGGCCGAATGCCAAGCCAAGTCGCCCGTCAAAACGATGTATTCAGTGGAGGTGCGAGGCGAGGGCGAATGGGTGTTCGTGCGCATTCGCGGCAGCGCGTTCCTGCACCACATGGTGCGCAACATCATGGGCTGCCTCGTGGCGATCGGGCGCGGCCGCCAGCCGGTGTCCTGGATGGGCGACGTGCTGGCCGCCCGCAGCCGCGTGGCCGCCGCGCCAACTTTCATGCCCGACGGCCTGTATCTGGCCGAGGTCGGCTATCCTGATGCCTTCTCGTTGCCGGCGTCTCCGGCTTCGTCCAGCCTGTTTCGCGGCGTGTTCGACGAGCACGCCGGCCTGTGAATCCCGCTTCCGCCATGCCGTTGCACCGTACCCGTATCAAGCTGTGTGGCCTGACCCAGCCGGCCGATGTCGATCACGCCGTCGCAATCGGCGCCGATGCGATCGGGCTCGTTTTCTATCCGCCCAGTCCGCGTTACGTCACCATCGAGCGGGCGGCAGAGCTGGCGCATCGCGCCGGTCCGTTCGTCACCGTGACGGGCCTGTTCGTCAACGCCAGTGCCGATGATGTGGCACGCGTGCTCGACCAAGTGCCGCTGACGTTGCTTCAGTTCCACGGTGATGAGCCGGCGGAGCTGTGCGCCGAGATCGCCGGAAAGGTAGGGCTGCCCTGGTTGCGCGCCCTGCGTGTTCAGCCCGGGGCCGATTTGGTAGAATTCGCGGATCGGTTTGCCGCTGCCCAAGGCCTGCTGCTCGACGCATTTGTCGAGGGTTATGGCGGCGGCGGCCATGTTTTCGACTGGACCCTCATTCCTCCGCAATGGCTCCCGCAATCGCCATCCTTGCCAACCACAAGCGCCGCTCCTCGGCTCGTTTTGAGTGGTGGGTTGAGCGCGCAAAACGTCGCTGGCGCGATTGAACGCGTGCGGCCGTACGCTGTTGACGTCAGCAGCGGAATCGAAGCCGCACGGGGCGTGAAAGACCACGCCCGGATGACCGCATTTGTGCGTGCGGTCCGCGAGGCCAATGCTGCCCTGGGCGCATCGGTTCAAGCCTGAGCCGATCTGGCTGGTCTCTCGCGACGCACGCCTTCCTGAATATCTCCGCTGACGGGTCTTCCATCCTGACCTCGGCGGACGCCTCGAGAGACTGCCATGTACAACCTGCCCGACGCCCACGGCCATTTTGGCCCCTACGGCGGCACCTTCGTTGCGGAAACGCTGTCCCACGCGCTGGATGAATTGCGCGACGCCTATGCGCGCTACCAGCACGATCCCGAGTTCATCAAGGAATACGAATACGAGCTGAAGCACTTCGTCGGCCGCCCGTCGCCCATCTATCACGCGCGCCGCCTGACCGAACACTGCGGCGGCGCACAGATTTACCTGAAGCGCGAAGACCTGAACCACACCGGCGCGCACAAGGTGAACAACGTGATCGGCCAGGCGCTGCTGGCGCGCCGCATGGGCAAGCCGCGCGTGATTGCCGAAACCGGCGCCGGCCAGCATGGTGTCGCCACCGCCACGATTGCTGCGCGCTACGGCATGGAATGCGTCGTCTACATGGGCAGCGAAGACGTGCGCCGCCAGGCCGCCAACGTCTACCGCATGAAGCTGCTGGGCGCGACGGTGGTGCCAGTGGAATCGGGATCGCGCACGCTCAAGGACGCGCTGAACGAAGCGATGCGCGACTGGGTAACCAACGTGGCAGACACGTTCTACATCATCGGCACGGTGGCGGGCCCGCACCCGTATCCGATGATGGTGCGTGACTTCCAGGCCGTGATCGGCGAGGAATGCAAGGTGCAGATGCCAGAGATGACCGGGCGCCAGCCGGACGCCGTGATCGCCTGCGTGGGCGGCGGCTCCAACGCCATGGGCATCTTCTACCCGTACATCGACCATGTCGACGTGAAGCTGATCGGCGTGGAAGCAGCGGGCGAGGGCATCGAGACCGGCCGCCACGCCGCGTCGCTCACGGGCGGCTCGCCTGGCGTGCTGCACGGCAACCGCACCTATCTGCTGCAGGATGAAGACGGCCAGATCATCGAGACGCATTCGATCTCGGCCGGGCTCGATTATCCGGGCGTCGGTCCGGAACACGCCTGGTTGAAGGATGTACAGCGCGCGGAATACGTCGGCATTACCGACAAGGAAGCGCTGCAATCCTTCCATGACCTGTGCCGCATGGAGGGCATCATCCCGGCGCTGGAATCGAGCCATGCGCTGGCGTATGCGTGCAAGCTGGCGCCGACGCTGCCCAAAGACAAGATCCTGCTCGTGAACCTGTCGGGCCGCGGCGACAAGGACATGCATACCGTCGCAGAAGTCTCCGGCATCCAACTCTAACGGCACTGGCACACGCATGACCGAGCGCGCCATCGACGGCATCTTCAACGAGGACTGCATTACCGGGGTCGGGCATCTGGCCGACGGTAGCGTCGACCTCGTCATCGCCGATCCGCCGTACGGGCTGGGCAAGGATTACGGCAACGATTCCGACAAACTGTCGGGCGATGCCTACCTCGCCTGGTCCGAACGCTGGATCGATGCGGTGCGGCCCAAGCTGGCGCGCAACGGATCGCTCTACCTGTTCTGCACGTGGCAATACGCGCCGGAACTGTTCGTGATGCTCAAGCAGCGCCTGACCATGGTCAACGAGATCATCTGGGACCGCCGGGTGCCGAGCATGGGCGGCAGCACGCGCAAGTTCTCGTCGGTGCACGACAACATCGGCTTTTTTGCCGCTTCGCGCGATTACTACTTCGATGTCGACGCCGTGCGCATTCCGTACGACGCCGAAACGAAGAAGGCGCGCAGCCGCAAGCGTTTCGAGGGCAAGAAGTGGCTGGAAGTCGGCTACAACCCGAAGGACGTGTGGAGCGTGTCGCGCCTGCACCGGCAAGACCCGGAGCGCGCCGAGCACCCGACGCAAAAGCCGCTGGAACTGGTGGAACGCATGATCCTGGCAAGCTGCCCGCCGGGCGGCCTCGTGCTGGATCCGTTTCTGGGCAGCGGCACCACGGCGGCCGCGTGTGCAAGGCTAGGCCGCCGCTTCGCCGGCTTCGAGATCAACGCCGACTATTGCCGCGTGGCGCGCGAACGGGTGGCTGCTGTGCATGCCGCCGCTGACGCCAACGCGCAACCGACTGAATCGCAGGCGCCTGAGACCATCAAGGTCGCCTGAAACCTGATCCCCCTATGTCCCGCATCGCTCAAACGTTCTCACAATTGTCCGCACAGGGCCGCAAGGGCCTGATTCCGTTCATCACGGCGGGCGACCCGTACCCCGAAATGACGGTCGACCTGATGCACGCGCTGGTCAAGGGCGGCTCCAACGTCATCGAACTGGGCGTGCCGTTTTCCGACCCGATGGCCGATGGCCCGGTGATCCAACGTGCGTCCGAGCGTGCATTGGCCAAGAAGGTCGGTCTGCGTACGGTGCTGGAGTATGTGCGGGCATTTCGCACCACCAATTCGACCACCCCGGTGGTGCTCATGGGTTACGCCAATCCGATTGAGCGCATGGGCGTAGAAGCCTTTGCCAAGGCTGCATCCGAAGCGGGCGTGGACGGCGTGCTCGTGGTCGACTATCCGCCGGAAGAATGCGAGGCCTTTGCCAAGACCATGCGCGCCGCCGGTATCGATCCGATCTTCCTGCTGGCGCCCACGTCCACCGAAGCACGCATCGCGCAGATCGCCCGTGTGGCGAGCGGCTACATCTATTACGTCTCGCTCAAGGGCGTGACTGGCGCGGCCACCATCGACCTGGATGCGGTCGCTGCACGGATCCCGCAAATCCGCCAGCACGCGCGGCTGCCAGTAGGTGTCGGTTTCGGCATCCGTGATGCGGCAACGGCACGTGCGATCAGCGGTGTGGCGGATGCGGTAGTCATCGGATCCCGCATTGTGCAATTGCTTGAAGAAGCACCTCGCGAACAAGCGGTACAATACTTGACTGATTTCATCGCGGAGATTCGCCAGGCGCTCGACGCCTGATCTCGGCGAAACTGCATTCAAGGAGCACGCATGAGCTGGCTAGACAAACTGCTGCCGCCCAAGATCCAACAGACCGACCCGTCGCAGCGCAAGGGCATTCCCGAAGGCCTGTGGGTCAAATGCCCGGCTTGCGAGTCGGTGCTGTATCGGACCGACGTCGAGGCCAACCTGCACGTCTGCCCGAAGTGCGACCACCATATGCGCATCGGCGCCCGTGCCCGCCTGGACGCACTGCTGGACGCCGAAGGCCGCTATGAGCTGGGCCAGGAGATCGTTCCCGTCGACGCCCTGAAGTTCAAGGACACGAAGAAGTATCCCGACCGCATCAAGGCGGCGATGGACGACACGGGTGAAACCGACGCCATGGTCGTGATGGGCGGTGCCATTCACGCGCTGCCGGTCGTTGTGGCCTGCTTCGAGTTCGAATTCATGGGCGGCTCGATGGGCTCCGTGGTGGGCGAGCGCTTCACGCGCGGCGCGCAGATGGCCCTGGAGCAAAAGGTGCCGTTCATCTGCGTGTCGGCCACTGGTGGTGCGCGCATGCAGGAAAGCCTGCTGTCGCTCATGCAGATGGCCAAGACGACGTCGATGATCCAGAAGCTGGCGGAAGCCAAGCTGCCGTTCATCAGCGTGCTGACCGATCCAACCATGGGCGGCGTGTCCGCCAGCTTCGCCTTCATGGGCGACGTGGTGATTGCCGAGCCGAAGGCCCTGATCGGCTTTGCCGGGCCGCGCGTCATCGAGCAGACCGTGCGCGAGAAGCTGCCGGAAGGTTTCCAGCGCGCTGAATTCCTGCTGCAGAAGGGGGCCATCGACATGATCGTCGATCGTCGCAACATGCGCCGCGAGATCGCCGAGCTTCTGGCGCTCCTGCAGAAGCAACCGGCCGACGCACTGGCCTGATGCAGCACACCTGTTGAACCGAAGCGCGGGCGAGAGTCCGCGCTTCTTGTTTTTGCGCGGCCTGTTTTCCTAATGCCGCGCCACCTATTTCGCATGCCTACATTCAACGCGTTGCCCGACTGGCTGACCCACCTGGAAAGCGCTCACCCGGTCGGTATCGACATGGGCTTGGACCGCATCAGTCGCGTACGCGATGCGCTCGGGCTGGAATTCAAGTCAGTCGTCTTCACGGCGGGCGGCACCAATGGCAAGGGCTCGACCTGCGCGATGCTGGAGGCGATCCTGCTGGCGGCCGGCTACAAGGTGGGTTGCCATATCTCGCCGCACCTGATCGACTTCAACGAGCGTGCACGCGTGAATGGCGAGATTGCCACCGACGCGATGCTGCTGCCGCACTTCGAGGCGGTGGAACGCGCGCGCTGCGGCTTTCCCGAGCCCGTCAGCCTGACGTACTTCGAATTCACCACATTGGCGATCATGCATCTGTTCGCCAATGCAGGCCTTGATGCTGTGATCCTGGAGGTCGGCCTCGGCGGCCGGCTGGATGCGGTCAACATCGTCGATACCGATTGCGCCATCATCACCAGCGTCGATCTCGATCACATGGCTTACCTGGGCGATACCCGCGAGGCGATCGGCTTCGAGAAGGCCGGCATCTTCCGCGCTGGCAAGCCGGCGATCTGCTCTGACCCGGTGCCGCCAATCTCGCTGGTGAAGCACGCTGAAGCCATTGGCGCAGATCTCTGGCTGATCGGCCGCGATTTCAACTTCCAGGGCGACAAGCAGCAGTGGGGCTTTAGCGGACGCGGGCGCCGTTGGCCGAGCCTGGGCTATCCCGCATTGCGCGGGGCGAACCAACTGCTGAACGCATCGGCCGCGCTGGCTGCGCTGGAATCGGTGCGCGATCGGTTGCCGATCTCGGCGCAGGACGTGCGTCTGGGCCTGTCGCAGGTGGTACTGCCGGGGCGCTTCCAGGTTCTGCCGGGCCGTCCGTCCGTCATCCTCGACGTCGCACACAACCCGCACGCGTCGGCGGCGCTGGGCCAGAATCTCGAGAACATGGGCTTCTACCGTTACACCTACGCGGTGTTCGGTGCGATGCAGGACAAAGATATCGCCGGTGTGCTCGCGCACATGCTCGACAAGGTCGACCACTGGTGCCTGACCGATTTGCCGACGCCGCGTGCCGCGAGCGCTTCCAGCTTGGCGCAGGCGCTCACC
>OBNK01000515.1_pt1 | contig 8226 bp, 9 predicted proteins | sample 1670161 | NCBI WGS metagenome assembly OBNK01 (sample SAMEA104232304, study PRJEB22302) | sediment metagenome | biome: forest; feature: aquifer; material: sediment | place: USA | collected 2011-08-07 | depth 0.01 m
CAACCGTGCGATCCGATATAGAACGCCCGCATGCAAAGACTGTCGGCTGAAGAGCCGATGCACGTCCGGCGCCCAACGGACCATCCATCGGTTGTTCGATCAGGCGGCGCTGGATCGTATGGAGGCCAGAATCTACGCGGATCCGAGCTTGATGGTGACCCGCCGATGTACTGTAGAGCACCCCTTCGGCACGATTAAACGGATGTCCGGCGGCGGAAGGTTCCTCACGCGAGGTCTCAGAGCGGTAAAGGCCGAAGCGGCTCTCTCGATTGTCGCCTTCAACATCCTCCATGCAGTAAATGCCTTCGGTGCCGAGCGACTGACGCCAGCGGGGTGAGACGCGCGTCGCGGTGCTGGCGGCGGCGGATTAGACGAATGAGTTTTTGCACAGCCTGCCCCGCAACGCCCCGCAGGCGCATCCGCGCCGATTGATAAATCCGCTGAGGCGGATTTCAGCTGTTCCAATGCTGTGGAGATCGGGCCAGGGCTGCGCCGGCCCGATCGCATGGTTTGTTTCTCTCCCCGTCGGTGGGGTGGGCGACGCTTCCCTTTAGGCCCGCCGCGCCGGGCCGCAACGCGCGGCAAGCCGCGCTTACCTCCTCTTCGTTCCGGCCCTGCGGGTGCTGCCCGGCTCCGCCGGCGGGCCTGCCGGTCCGCTTCTTCGCCGCCCACCCCATTCCGGGGTGAGTGCGGTTTTCAGGAGAAGTGTGATGAACGCTGTTACCGAAACCGTAGCCGCCGAGCCTGTGTCGGGCGTCGAGATTTTCGTGCCGCTCGCCAAGCTCAAGAAGTCCCCGCGCAATGCCCGCAAGGTGCCGCATGGGGAAGCCGCTATCGAGGCGCTGGCCGCTTCGATCCAGCACAAGGGGCTGATCCAGAACCTTGTCGTGGAGCCAGAAACCAAGGAGGACGGGACGCCGACCGGCTATTTCCTCGTCACCGCTGGCGAGGGCCGCAGGCTGGCGATGCTGCTGCGCGCCAAGCGCAAGCAGATCAAGAAATCCGAGCCGGTGCGCTGCTGGCTGGATACGCAAAACGACCCGTCCGAGATCAGTCTGGACGAGAACGTGACCCGGACGCCGATGCACCCCGCTGACCAGTTCGAGCGGTTCGCTGAGCTTTCCAACGACAAGGGTTGGGGCGCGCAGGAGATCGGGGCGCGATTCGGCGTGTCGGCTGGCGTGGTGAAGCAGCGGCTGCGCCTTGGCGCGGTCAGCCCCAAGCTATTGCAGGTCTATCGGGAGGACGGGTTGACCTTGGATCAGCTCATGGCCTTTGCGATCAACGAGGACCATGCCCGGCAGGAGCAGGTGTTCGAGGGTCTGCATCACAACCGCGAGCCGTGGATCATCCGGCGTGACATGACCGCGAGCAATGTTCCGGCGACCGACCGGCGCGCGGTGTTCGTCGGGGCCGACGCCTATGTCGAGGCGGGCGGGAACATCATCCGCGACCTGTTCAGCGAGGACCGGGGCGGATTCTTCGAGGATGCGGGCTTGCTCGACATGCTCGCCGCCGAGCGGCTGCGCGAGGTTGCGGGCGAGGTCGAGGCCGAGGGCTGGAAATGGACCGAGGCGCATATCGACTTTCCGCACAGCCACGGGCTGCGGCGCTTCTACCCGGAGCCGGTCACGCTGACCGACGAGGACGAGGCGCGGCTGGAGGCGCTGTCCGCCGAGCATGACGCGCTCGCCGAAGGCTACGAGTCCTACGACGAAATGCCCGAGGACGTGGCGGCGGGGCTGGAGGCGGTGTCCGACGAGATCGACGGCATTTCCGCCAAGCGTTCGGCGTTCGCGCCCAGCGTGATCGCCAACGGCGGCGCGTTCGTGATCCTCAATCACGACGGCACGGTGAAAATCGAGCGCGGGTTCGTCCGGGCCGAGGACGAGGCGCTGGCGGACCCGCAGCCGGAGCCGGAAGCCGATGGCGAACCGACCGAGCCGCAGACCGGCGAGGACGAGCAGCCAGAGGACGGCGACGAGGACGCGCAGGAGATCGAGGAGGACGAGGAACCCGGTAAGCCCATTTCCGACAGCCTCACCCGCGACCTGTCCGCTTATCGCACCCTTGCGTTGCGCGTTGCGCTGGCCGACCAGCCCGATACGGCGTTGATCGCGCTCACCCATACGCTCACCGTGCAACTGTTCTACAGCTATGCGGAGGCCGGATGCCTTGAGGTTCGTCCGACCGTGACCCCCTTGGGAAGCCATGCGGACGGGATCGAGGACACACCCTTGGCGGCGCGCGCGAGCGAGCAGCACGAGGCTTGGGCCGAGCGGATGCCGCGTGACGTGGCGGACCTGTGGGGCTTCATCGTCGGGCTGACAGACGAGCGGCGGACGGCGTTGCTGGCGCATTGCGCGGCCCGCACCGTCAACGCGCTGCGGCTGCCGTGGGATCGCAAGCCCCGGTCGCTGCAAACTGCCGACCGACTGGCGAGTGCGGTGGCGCTGGACGTGGCGAAGGACTGGACGCCCACCGTGGACAGCTACCTTGGCCGCGTCACCAAGGCTCATATCGTGGAAGCCGTGTCCGAAGGGGTGTCGGAGGACGCCGCGCGCCGTATCGCGGACATGAAGAAGCCGGACATGGCGCAGACCGCCGAGCAACTTCTGGCCGGTAGCGGCTGGCTTCCCCCCGTGCTGCGGACGCCAAAGGCCGAAACGGAGCAGCCCGCGCCCGTCGAGGCCGAAGACTTGGGGAGCGTGAAGCAGCCGTCCGAAGCGGAGGCTCCCGACACCGAAGCGGAGGACGGCGAAGCGTCCTTTGCCGTCGCCGCCGAATAGCGGCATGGGGCCGGGGTCGCGCGAGCGGTCCCGGCCTTCTTTCGTCGCCCGCAAAATCGCGGCCGCGCCCTGACCGGGCGCGGCCGCTTCCGTTGAGCGAGATCAGGGACGCGGCGGCATGTGGCTGGCGTCGAGCCGGCGATGGATGAGGGATACCAGGGTCAGGAGATCCTCGGCGTCGGTCTTGGTCATCGGCCAGTGGATGCGCGCTTCGTGGGCGGTCGTATTGCGGAACATGCCGAAGACGCCTTTGACGAGATTGGCGAAGCCGCTTTGTTCGCTACGCTCGCTCACCGTGCCGCGCGGATTGATCGCCAGCATCGGCGGATCGCCGCCCAACACGCGGTCCACCAGCGTTCCCCCATCATCGGTCAGACCCGTCATGACGCGCATCTTGTCGGCGACGCTTTTCACCGCTTCCTGGACCGCATGGAAATAGTTGTCGGCCAGCAGTTCCGCGCGGCAGAAGCGCAGCACATCGGGATGGACGCCTCGCGTCTCCAGATCGGTGCGCAGTTCTTTCGCGCGGCGCTGTGCTTCCGGCAGCGTCGTCGCCTGTTCGACGGTTTCGATCTTTCCCGCCTCGCTCACTACGAGGCCGGCGAAAGCCAGCGCCTGGTTGAGACTGGCACGCATCGACTCGTAGCGATGCGGCTCGCGGCTATAGCGGGCTGGTCTCATCGCATGGCGGATAAAGCCGAGGATGCGCGTGCGGTCCTGCCGTGCGTTCTGGCTGGCGGCGAAAGCGTTGTAGATGCGGTGCCGCTTGGTAATCTCGCCGGGATCGGTCATCTGACAGGTCGCGAACAGCATCGCGATCTCCGTCCCCTTGAGCCCCGTGTCCGTGTCGCCGAGTGCGCCGGCGATGGCTTCAAGCTGATCCTGCGAAAACAGTTGCGCCACCTTTTCCTTCTCCCCCTTGCGAACCTCCGCGGTCTCCTTGGTCGGATCGGCAATCACCTTGGAACGTAGGATGAACATCGCGCAAGGCTGTTGACAGAGGTGCCGACATAATCGCCGGTCATAAGAAACTCCCTACCTTCCGGGCCGAACACCCGGCGGCCTCCCCATGGCTTGTCTGACCGGAGCCGATCGCCATCCCGCAAAGGCGTCGTTCGGCTTTTTTCCGCCACCTTCGGCTTTGCATCGCGAAACAAAAAAGCCGCCCGCCGTCCAACCTCCTCTGCGTTCCGGCCGCAAGCGGTGCGGGGTCGATCGTGCCCCGGCCGACGCCGAGCCATCGAGGCCGCGATGGGCGCGGTCCGAGCAGACAGGAGATCACGACATGGCTACGATCGGCACCTTCACCGCCAACACCAAGGGCGAGTTCAACGGCGTCATCAAGACGCTCACCCTCAACACCAAGGCCACTCTTCGGCCGGTCGACAAGGAAGGCGAAAAGTCCCCTGACTTCCGGATCAGCGCCGCCAACATGGACATCGGCGCCGCCTGGAAGAAGACCAGCCGCGAAGGCCGGGACTACATCTCGGTCAAGCTGGACGATCCGAGTTTCCCAGCTCCGATCTACGCAACGCTGTCTGAGACCGAGACCACCGGGGAACACGCACTCATCTGGTCCCGCTGATCGGCGATGACGCCCCGCTCAACCGAGCGGGGCGTCTTCCCACCAAGTCGCAATGACATTCGGTCCTCCGACTCAGCACTTCCCTCCCGACGCCATATGGGATAGGGGGGTATCCTATGGCACACACTATCTCCAATAAGGACCAGCTCCTCGCCCGTGTACGGCGGATCGCCGGCCAGGTGGCCGCGATCGAGAAAGCCATCGCGAGCGAGGCCGGCTGCGCGACGATTCTCCATCAAGTCGCCGGCGTGCGCGGGGCGGTGGGCGGGCTCATGGATGAGCTGATCGAAGACCATGTGCGCGAGCATGTCGCCCGGCCAGACCTCAGCGACGATGCGCGCTCGGCGGGCGCGGAGGAACTGATCGCCGCAGTGCGCCGCTACGCCAAATGAGGACCTACAATTGAGCCTGCACGACGAGATCGACGCTCTGAGCCACGACCATGTGTTTCTGGGCGCCAGCCACGACAAAAATGCCCGCCGCACGCTGTGGGTGGTGGCGCTGACTTTCGTCATGATGGTCGGCGAGATCGTCGCCGGCACCGTCTTCAACTCGATGGCGCTGCTCGCGGACGGCTTCCACATGGCGACGCACGCGGGCGCGCTGACGGTTGCGGCGGCGGCATACGCCTTCGCACGTCGCCACGCCCACAGCCGCCGCTTCAGCTTCGGCACCGGCAAGGTGGGCGACCTTACCGGTTTCGCTTCCGCATTGGTCCTGGCGCTCATCGCGCTCGGGATCGGTGTGGAATCGGTTGGCCGACTATTGGACCCGCGCCCTGTCGCCTTCGGCGAAGCGACACTGGTTGCCGTGGTCGGCCTCGCGGTCAACTTGGTCAGCGCCTTCCTGCTGTCGGGCGGGCATGACCATCATGGGCATCACGCCGGTCACGCGCACGATCACGAGCATCATCACGACGGTCATAGCCACGAGAATCAGGCACGCCATCACGACAACAATCTGCGCTCGGCCTTCGTGCATGTTCTGGCCGATGCGCTGACTTCGGTGCTGGCCATCGCGGCCCTGCTGGCAGGGGCCTATCTCGGTTGGGTTTGGCTTGATCCCGTCATGGGCGTCGTCGGCGGCATTGTCATCGCCATTTGGTCGTGGAATCTCCTCCGCGACACCGCCGCCGTCCTTCTCGACAGTTCCGATCCTCATTTGGAAACCGAGGTCCGCGAGGAAGTCGAGGCCCAAGGGGATGCCCGGATCACCGACCTCCATCTCTGGCGCGTTGGGCCGAGCGCCCACGCCGCGATCGTCAGCTTCACCGGCAGCGCCAGCCCGGAGGATGTGCGGGGCCGGCTGCGTTCTGTCCACGAACTGGCCCACGTCACAGTCGAGGCGCGCTAGCGCTTTCAGCCAGTCCGGATCGGCCCATTGGGCCGGCAGGCTTTCGTCGGCGCCGCTCTCACGGCGCGGTGCTTGGGGCGCTGCCCCCAGCGCCCTTCGGAGCGGCTTCCGCCCAGCTTCCTCCACGCTTCGCGTTACGTGCAGCCGGTTCCCCGCGAAGCTGCCCACTCCGGTTGCACCCCCGGTCTCGCCGACGGGCAGGGTTTCAGCGCGGCGCTTCGCTGCGCGGAAACCCAAGCCCAAGGAGGCCCAAATGCACTATCAACTCGCCACCCGGTTCGGCCGCAACGCCCATCAGATCAGCGGCCGGGAGCCGCTCGACAACGAGGCGCTGTATCGCCACGTTCCGTCCATCTTCGCCCGCGAGGCACACGACAGCCGTTCGGATCGCTACGTCTATGTCCCCACCATCGACATAGTGGAGGGGCTGCGCCGAGAAGGATGGTTTCCGTTCTTCGCGGTGCAGTCGGTGCCGCGTGACGGCAGCCGCCACGGCCACGCAAAGCACATGCTGCGCCTGCGTCGGGATGACGGCATCGGCAAGCCCGAGGCCGCCGAAGTCATCATTGTGAACAGCCATGACGGGACCAGCGCCTATCAGATGTTCGCCGGGATGCTGCGCTTCGTCTGCACCAACAGCATGATTGCGGGCGAGCGGTTCGAGGAAGTGCGCGTGCCGCATAAGGGCAATATCGAGCACGACATTATCGAGGGCGTTTATACCGTCGCCGAGGACTTCCCCCGACTGATCGACGCCAGCGAGTCGATGAAGGCGATCCAGCTTTCGCCGGATGAGCAGCGCTTGCTTGGCGAGGTTAGCCTTGTTGCGCGCTATGGCGACGACGAAAGCCCGGTTCGGCCCGAGCAGATCATCGAACCGCGCCGCCGTGAGGATGTGGACCGCAGCCTGTGGACCACGTTCAACGTCATTCAGGAGAACGTCATTCGTGGCGGATTGCATGGCCGCAAGCGCAACGCCGAAGGCCGCATCCGCCGCAGCCAGACTCGCGCGATCAACGGGATCGACCAGAATGTCACTCTCAACCGCGCGCTGTGGACGCTGGCAGAGGGAATGCAGCGCTTGAAGGCGGCGTAAGCCGCACTGCCGTAGGGCCGGGCTTCGGTCCTACGGCGCTTTTCTGGACCAGCGAAATCGCGGCGCCCGCGCTCCCGAAGGTCGCGCGGGCGCCGCTACTAGCGCGCTCGCCGGGCTATGCCCGGCTCGCGATTTGAGAGGAAAAAGGTTAATCGCCGGCGGTCTGGTCGATTTCGGCGACAAGTTCAGCCGGCGTGATACCAAGTGGGGAGGCCAGGTGAAACAGCGTCACGACTGTAGGATTACGGCGGCCTCGTTCCAGATCGCTGACATATTGCTGCGTAAATCCCGACGTCTCGGCGAAACGCTCTTGGGTAAAGCCCTTCTCCTTCCTGAGTCGGGCGAAATTCAGTCCCACTAGGCGGCGCATATCCATGCGCGCCAAGCTGGACGATACACAATATCCGGTTTATCCCATATAAGGTGTATCGCAGGTTCAGCGCCGCCCTTCGCTGCGCCAGATGCAACGAACGATGCGAGATTTGCGCGTAGCCAGCGCATGTATTTGGTCTAGGTTGGTTAATGGGGAACATGACGGGGGCGCCATGAGCATCAGCCGTTTCGCGGATCGCGCGCCGGACGTATCGCAGCTCACCACTTATGACGAAAGCCATTTGGTGGATTATCTGCGCCTGCTCGATGCCAATGACGAGGGAGGTGATTGGCGCGAGGCTGCCGCCTGTATTCTCGGCATCGACGCCACCGCAGAACCGCACCGGGCGAAGACGATGCACGACAGCCATCTTGCGCGTGCGCGATGGATGACCGAGATTGGTTACGCCTATTTGCTCGGTTGTGAGCGACCGCTAAAGCGTTAAGATTCAATCCATTTCGGTGTATTTTGCTTCTGAAGGTGCGCCGCCATCGACATTGTTGAGTGCAACCTTCGCGCTATTGCATGACCTCTGACGCGGCAAAGTTGTCGCTCCCGAAATATGCGCCAAGCGCACCTGGGAGGATGCAATGCCGACGCCACCGGGACGGCGCCAGCGGCCCGCCGGCGGATTATCCGACGCGAGCGGACGCGCCGAAATAGCCGCCGAGTTCCTGCGGAGAAACCGCACGTACCGCGCCGAACATGCGCAGATGCAGCAACGCATCGCGGACGGTGCCGTCGCGAAGAACGCCGCAGAGGCGGCGTTCGCGCGGCGCTGGGGGTTGTCTTTTCGCTACGGCGCCGGATGACCTCTCAGACCCAGTCGTCTGGCGCCCGGAACTGACCGCCGTCACGGTCATTCTCGACACCGCGCCGGATGGGTTCGAGACCGCCGCCCCGGTCGATCCGCGCGCGCTCGGCGCGTTGCTCGCCGACCTGGCCGGGATCGACGGACGCCATATTATCGTCGGCGACGCGGCCGGCGAGCATCGGCTGTGGCTGCGCGACCCGATGCCCGGACGTTCGC